>Ga0163153_10000166_pt1 | contig 113901 bp, 95 predicted proteins | sample OliLakLV19MP6IB1_FD_148629 | JGI IMG/M metagenome (GOLD analysis project Ga0163153, IMG submission 148629) | Freshwater microbial mat bacterial communities from Lake Vanda, McMurdo Dry Valleys, Antarctica - Oligotrophic Lake LV.19.MP6.IB-1 | ecosystem: Environmental > Aquatic > Freshwater >...
TTTAAATTGGTAGTTGATTATTCGAATCCAGAAAATTTAATTGAAGCACAAGAGGCTTACTACGTAAAGTCAGATCAAATACGAAGCCCTATGGCAGGCGAGGTAGCCGCTTTCAACACTAAGGAAACAATGGATTTACGCAAGAAAGAATGGAAGGGTATTTGGTTGAGCTGGGGCGAATTAGTAACTGAGTTTAAGTAAATCGAATGATGTGAAGGTATTTCTCATATTTATATTTTCTCTACTAACCTTTCAAACTGTTTACGCTAAAACAATTTATGTTGGAAAGAGTGAAAAAATCACAAGCATAAAGGATGCAATCTATAGCGCGCAGCCAGGCGATACGGTAATAATCAGGCCCGGCATCTACAGAGAAGGTAATCTGTTAATCAATAAAAGTATCTCAATCATTGGAGAAAATTTTCCCGTGTTGGATGGTGAACATAAGTATGAAATACTAACCATAACTTCTAATGGAGTTACTATTGCTGGCTTGAAGCTTGTCAACACTGGCGTTTCAAGTATGAATGATTTGGCAGCCATTAAAGTTCTGAAAGCAAAAAATGTTTACGTAAAGGATAACGTGTTAGAAAATGCTTTTTTTGGAATCTATTTGTCAAATTCCAATAACTGTCTGATAGAAGGAAATAAGTTATCTGCAACGGCTAAGGAAGAACACGAGATTGGCAATGGCATTCACGCATGGAAGAGTGACTCGATAATGATAAATGATAATCAGGTGGTTGGTCACCGTGATGGAATATATTTCGAGTTTGTTACCAACTCGTATATAACAAATAATCGAAGTGAGAATAATAAACGATATGGACTGCATTTTATGTTTTCACATAATGATGAGTATAGAAACAATACCTTCAAAGGGAATGGCGCGGGTGTTGCTGTTATGTACACGAAAGGCGTTAAAATGTATAATAATCTATTCGATCACAATTGGGGTTCCTCTTCGTATGGATTGTTGTTGAAAGAAATTAGTGACAGCCACATTGAAGGAAATGTATTTCATAAAAACTCGATCGGAATTTTTATGGAGGGAAGCAATCGCAATAAAATTCTAAGTAACTCTTTTCATGAAAATGGCTATGCATTAAAATTACAAGCCAGTTGTGATGAAAATCTTATTCGCAATAATAATTTTCAACAAAACACTTTTGATTTGGTGACAAATGGAAGTTTGGTTCTTAATACTATTGAAAGTAATTATTGGGATCGGTATGAAGGATACGATTTAAACCGCGATGGCGTGGGGGACGTGCCTTACCGACCTATTAGTTTGTATGGAATGATTGTTGAAAGAATGCCAACCACTATCTTGTTGTGGCGCAGCTTCTTGGTGTTTTTGATGGATCGTGCCGAAAAGGCCATTCCACTTATCACCCCTGAAAATTTGAAAGATAATTCACCAGCCATGAAGCCTCATGATTGTAGTACATAATGCTTGTAAAAAATTTGGTCAACTGATTGCACTTGACCGGGTAAGTCTCGAACTGAGCATGGGTAAGAGTTATGCCCTCATTGGCCCCAATGGTTCAGGAAAAACAACTTTAATTAAAAGTATTCTTGGGTTGGTGGTTCCTACCTCGGGCGAAATTCTTTTTAATTCGAAAAGCATTTTTAACGATTGGAAATACCGCGAGCAAATTGGATACATGCCACAAATTGGACGCTACCCCGATAACATGCGGATAGGTCAATTGCTTGAAATGATGAAAAACATCAGACCCGGAGTTGCAAAAATTGACGAAGAATTAATTGACGAGTTCAAACTTGGCAAGATCTACGATAAGCGTCTGCATGCTCTTTCAGGAGGTACGCGACAGAAACTAAGTGCGTCACTTGCTTTTTTGTTTCATCCCCCGGTTATGATTTTAGACGAACCCACAGCGGGTCTGGATCCGATCTCGGTGGAAATACTTAAAGAAAAAATCCTTCATGAGAAAAAAATGGGCAAGTTGATGATTATTACTTCGCATGTCTTAAACGAGCTAGATGAATTAACCGAGCAATTGATTTATATGTTTGAAGGAAGAGTACAATACAATAATTCGATCGAATCCCTAAAGGAAGAAACGAGCGAACTGAAATTGAACAAAGCCATAGCAACATTCATCCGCCAAAACGAACTATTAGCTTCAGTAAACTGAAATAGTGATGACCCGACTTATTAAATATGTTTTCTATGACATCTTGCGAACAAGGTTCATTTTGTTCTATACATTTTTTTTATTGATCTGCACATTTGCTCTATTTCAGTTAGATGGTGACTTTGGAAAAGTTGTGCTCAGCTTAATGAATATTGTGTTGATGGCTGTGCCGTTGATCAGTGTAATCTTCACAACCATTCATTTTTTTAACTCCTATGAGTTTATTGAACTTATGTTAGCGCAGCCTATCAATCGCAGGTCGGTTTTTTTGAGTGAGTATTTGGCCGTTGCTTCTTCCTTATGCTTGGCCTACGTGATAGGAGTGGGGCTTCCTTTTATTATATATGGCGCCTGGCAACCAATTTCTAGTTTATTAATAACCGGAGTTTTTCTGACCTTAGTTTTTGTTTCTCTGGCCTTTTTTGCATCCGTGCTAACCCGCGATAAGGCAAAGGCGATTGGCATTGCGTTGTCGTTTTGGTTTTACTTTTCTTTAATCTATGATGGGCTGCTTCTATGGTTGGTGTATAGCCTTAGCGATTACCCGCTTGAAAAATTAACGCTTGCTTTAATCGCCCTTAACCCAATTGATCTAGCCAGAATTATCATGTTATTACAATTGGATATTTCGGCACTGATGGGTTATACAGGGGCATTTTACAGAGAGTTTTTTGGAAGCAGCTTAGGAATTCTATTTTCAGGGTCATTGCTGATTGTTTGGGTATTGTGGCCAATTTATTTTGCCTTACGAATTTTTAATAAGAAAGATCTCTGATTGTTTAGTAATGAAGTGGTTGATATTGTTTCATGTTTTAGGCGCTACAGTATGGGCTGGAGGCCATTTAATTTTAGCAACTGTTTTTCTGCCCAAAGCCTTACGCGATAAGAATCCCGATTTCATTCTCGGGTTTGAAAAGCAATTTGAGCAAATCGGAATCCCGGCACTTCTGGTGCAGGTGATTACTGGTATTTGGATGGCGCTGATTTATGTTCCATTTGGTCAATGGTGGCAGTTTTCAACATCGCATCATATATTATTGTGGACAAAATTGGGATTGCTTCTAGGTACAATTGGTCTTGCAATTCATGCACGGTTCTTTCTCATTCCTAAGTTGAAGCCCGAAACACTTCCCACGTTGGCGTTTCATATTGCATTGGTTACCGTGATAGCAATTATGTTTATTCTAACGGGCCTAAGTTTTAGATTTACTTATTTTTAAACGATGAATATTTTTGACACGCTTCAATTCAATCCGTCTAAGCCTTCAATTTTGATTGTGAGGAAATCGGAAACCATAAAGATGTTTTGTGTGGGACTATTAAAGGATCAGATTTTGGCAAAACATCAGGCAAAAGTTCCGAGTATGCTTATTGTGCTAAAAGGAAAAATAAAATTCTCAATCAGTGGAGAGGATATAGTTATGCCTCAGTCACAGACCTTTCAAATCCCGTTGAACACCGATCATGAGGTGACCGGACTTAGTGAGCAGAATATTTTCTTGATTACTCAGGAGCTTATTTGACATCCAACTATATGACCGAAATCCAAACCCGAAGCGATATAATCTTGTTGGTGGATCGATTTTACGAAAAAGTAAAACAGGACCAATTACTGGCTCCGGTGTTTGCTCATCTTGATTGGCCTAAACATTTACCAATTATGTATAACTTTTGGTCTTCCATGTTGCTGGGTGATCAGAGCTATCAGGGAAACCCGTTTCAAAAGCACATTGGATTACCGATTAAGTCCCAGCATTTTGATCGCTGGCTTAAACTGTTTACAGAAACCGTTGATTTAAATTTTATCGGAACAAAAGCAGATGAAGCCAAATCCAGAGCCCAAAGCATTGCGGGGATTTTTCAACATAAATTGGGTCTTAATTAAGTCCTAATTACCCAATCCTTAAGCCTTAAGCCGGCAAGCAACAACATCATCAGTAAAACAAATACAGTTTTGGGCACCCACTCTTGCTGAGGCTTTTTGTAAATCAAGAATAGCATCAATAGGAATAAAATGATTTTTAGGAGTTGGTCCTGCTAGGTGTACCCGATGAAAAGTAAATTTTCGACTATGGAAAGGGCAATCAGAATTACCGCCCATAAAAAGAACTTTATAAAGTTTTCAAAGTAGAATACTTTATGGGTATCTCTAAAAACCCTTGCTCTCATTACCTCAACCCCTGCCCCTTCTCCAAAAGTGAAGGGTAAACGGAGTTTTTAGAGATGCCCTTATAATAATCCGTGCCACCATGCATGTGTTCACCATGGAAAAGTATGCGCGCCAGAATAAAAAGATTGATGGGGTAGAGGATCGTGAAAAGAAATGTGGATAACATCCATACGGTTATAAATCGTATGTCGTAAAGCACCCACCACTTCTGAATGTGTAAGAAGAACACAAAAACGATCCACATCAGGTGGGGCCAATAGAGTTTTACTTGGTTCCATTTGCGGATAATGTCGGCAAGGCCAGAAACTATTTGAGTTATACCCATGCCTAAAATAATGGAAATGAGGACGGTAACGTATTCAAAGGGCGTCATCTAAGCAAAGATTAGTCTGAAGAGCGCTGTATCTCTATTTAAATTCATTCTAAATAATGCCACTAAACAAACGACATAGTTAATGCGGCTAAGTATGAACAGTTTAACATCTGAAGGGGAATGTTTGTAAAGATTAAATACAACTCAAAATAATTACTGCACTCATAAAATTTAATTTGAAATAATGCATTCGCAATGTAGATTTGTGCGATTCCATAAAAATAAATGGATATCTAACCGCGTCACGATGAAGAAACGATTATCTGATCCCGTTAAGCTCTTAACACTAGTACTTTTTTTACTAACACTTAGTCTTAATTCTTTTGCACAAGAAATTCCTACGGATGCAGCAGCCATAAGTGCTGGGGAGGCTTTATTTAATGGAAACTGTAAGTCATGCCATCGTATAAAGCAAAAATTAGTTGGTCCGGCATTGGCTGGCATTGAAACCCGTGCGCCATCAATTGAGTGGATTTTCGATTGGGTTCGCAATCCCGCCAAGGTAATAGCCAGTGGCGATGAATATGCTAACAAAATTTACAACGAGTATAATAAAAGCAACATGACGGCTTTTAACAATTATACTAATGAGCAAATATTAAGCATACTTGCCTATGTAAAGTCAGAGGCGGAAAAAGTAGATGCACCTGCTGTAGGAGCTGTATCAGCAGACGGCAGTGGTGCAGGACAGGGAGTTCCAACAACTTATCTGAACGCTATTCTTATTGGGATGATTTTAATCCTTGTATTGCTGATCGTCATTTTGGTGTTTATTGTTAGTGCGCTTAAGAAATATCTTGATCAGAAAGATCTAAGTACTGAAGATCAGGAAGTTGTTCATTCTAAATACACACTGGGCTCGATGGTTCGCAGCTCGGGCTTCATATTTTTAGTAATCTTTATTGTAGCCGCAGTTTCATTTAAGAATGTTATTGACGGACTTTATACGATTGGCATTCAACAGAACTATCAACCCAAACAGCCCATAGCATTCTCGCATAAAATCCATGCAGGGCAGTATGAGATAGAATGCAAGTATTGCCATACTGGTGCTTTAAAAGGAAAGCAAGCCAACATTCCTTCCCCAAACATTTGTATGAACTGCCATAGTCAGATTAAAGAAGGAACTAATACAGGTAAAGGTGAGATAGCAAAGATTTACGCAGCAATTGGTTTCGACCCTGAAACGAGTACCTATTCAGGTAAACAAAAGCCGATTGAGTGGGTGCGCATTCACAACCTGCCTGATTTAGCTTACTTCAATCACTCGCAACACGTAAATGTTGCCGGTATTGAATGTCAGACGTGCCACGGCCCTGTTCAAGAAATGGATTTGGTAAAACAATATTCATTATTAACCATGGGCTGGTGTATCGATTGTCACCGAAAGACAGACGTAACCACCAAGGGCAATGCTTATTATGACAAACTATTGGAACTTCATAATAGCAAGAAGGCATTGAAGGTAGAAGATATTGGAGGATTAGAATGTGCAAAATGCCATTATTAACAATTACGAATTAGGATTTACGATTAGATAGATTTAGACCGGCTCTATGAGTACAACAAAAAAGACATACTGGAAAGGCTTGCCCCAACTGAAGAACGATTCGGGTTTTGTTAAACATGCTGACAAAGAGTTTGTGGATTTAGGTGTTCAGGAAGACCCAGGTCATTCACGCAGGGACTTTTTGAAAATGATGGGGTTTAGCGTTGCCGCTGCTTCATTGGCTGCGTGCGAAGCTCCTATCCGCAAAGCAATTCCTTATGTAAACAAACCAATGGATGCTGATCCGGGCATTCCTAATTATTATGCATCCAGCTATATCAATGGCGGTGATTATTGCAGTATTGTAGTTAAAGTACGTGATGGCCGACCAATCAAAATAGAGGGGAACAGTCTTTCAAAAGTGACCATGGGCGGAACAAGTGCCCAAGTGGAAGCTTCTGTTATGTCTTTGTATGATAACTATCGCTTGCGCGGACCCAAAGCCAGTACCGAAAATAAAGACTGGGAAAGTTTAGATAAAGAAATTATTGCCAAGCTGGATGAAATCTCTGCCAAAGGTGGCCAGATTCGAATTGTTAGTAACACAGTTCTTAGTCCAAGCACGAAAGCAGTTATTGATAAATTCAAAGCGAAGTATCCAACTACTTCTCACATTCAATACGATCCAATTTCGAATTATGGAATTTTAAAAGCCAACAAAGAGTCTTTCGGTTCGGCTATGATTCCTTCTTATGATTTCAGTAAAGCAAAAGTGATTGTAAGTATTGGTGCCGATTTCTTAGGCACCTGGTTGTCGCCAATTGAGTTTACCAAGCAGTTTGCAGTAAACAGAGAAGTGACAGAGGAGAAAAAAGATATGTCGCGCTTATATCAGTTTGAGTCTAATCTTTCACTTACTGGTGCCAATGCAGATTATCGCTCCATGATCAAGCCTTCGCAGGTAGGTTTAGTTGTAGCTCAGATCTATAATATCCTTTCAGGAAATGGAGCCAAGAGCATTGATAAGATAACACACCTCGAAAAAGCAGCTGCTGAGTTAAAAGCAAATCAAGGTAAAGCCTTGGTAGTATGCGGTTCTAATGATAAGTCTATACAAGTAGTTGTTAACGCTATCAATAATTTATTAGGAAGCTATGGGTCAACCATTCTTCCAGGTTCTCCTATCAATTTCCGTCAAGGTAATGATGAAGAGATGGCAGGATTTGTTGCCGATGTGCAAGCGGGCAAGGTAGATGGAGTTATATTCTACAATTGTAATCCGGTTTACGATTATCCAAAAGGAGAAACGTTAACTGCAGCATTGAAGAAGATGACGCTTAGTCTATCAACCTCAACAACGCCAGATGAAACTGCTTCCGAAGCAGGCTTCATTGCCCCTGATCATCATTATCTGGAATCGTGGAACGATGCTGAACCAAAAGCAAATTCATTTAGCCTTTCCCAACCGACTATTAGTCCGTTGTTCAAGACAAGACAAGTTCAAGAGAGTTTGTTAGTATGGGCGGGTGAAAGCAAAACTGAATACTTTGCTTTTATTCAGGAAAATTGGAAAAACAAATTCTTCTCAGCTAGCGCTGGATTAGATTTCCAGAGCTTCTGGGATAAATGTTTATATGATGGGGTGCTTGATATTAGTGCAGCGCCTCAAACTTATTCCTTTGCAGGAAATGTTGAAGGTGCTTTATCAGCAATTTCCTCAACCTACAAAGCTTCTAATACTGGATATGAGTTAACCATTCACGAAAGTTATGGGGTGGGCAATGGTTCGCAGGCAAACAATCCTCTACTTCAAGAATTGCCTGATCCTATTACAAAAGCAACCTGGGATCACTATGTTACTGTCGCTCTGAAAGATGCAAATGAACTTGGAATTGAAAATGATTCTGAAGGAAGAACCCAATTAGTGAACTTAACGGCTAACGGAAAAACAGTTACCGTTGCTGCACTTGTTCAGCCTGGTCAAACACCGGGTACATTGGGTATTTCTTTAGGGTACGGTCGCACAAAAGTGGGTAAAGTAGGTGAGAACATTGGAGCAAATGTTTACCCATTGCTTTCAACAGGAGAGGCACTAGGATTTAGTGTAATTAGTGGAGTTAAATTAGAAAAGACAGATCAGGCCTTTCAATTAGCGCAAACTCAGACTCACCAAACCTACATGGGTCGCGAGAATGTAATTCAGGAATCCATTCTTTCAGATTATGTAAAAGATCCGGAATACTGGAATGATCGTTCAGCAAAGGTTACTAAATGGAAAGAAAAAGTAGAGCCAAGCACACTTAGCATGTGGAAAGGTCATGAATACAAGAACCATCATTGGGGAATGTCTATTGACTTGAATACATGCACCGGTTGTGGCTCCTGTGTAGTTGCTTGTAATGTAGAAAATAACGTAGCCGTTGTTGGCAAGCAGGAAGTGATCAACCGAAGAGAAATGCATTGGCTGCGAATCGATCGCTACTATACTAGCGAAGCGGATGTTGAAGATTACAAAGGAATGGAGATCGCTTCAGAGAATCCGGAAGTGGTATTTCAACCGATGCTATGTCAGCATTGCAACAACGCACCATGCGAAACGGTTTGTCCGGTTGCGGCAACAACCCACAGCACTGAAGGCTTAAATCAAATGACCTACAACCGTTGTATTGGTACTCGCTATTGTGCAAACAACTGTCCTTATAAAGTAAGACGCTTCAACTGGTTTAAGTATCATCACAATAGCCAGTTTGTTGATTCTAACCCGGCCATGAACACCGACTTAGGGCGCATGGTATTAAATCCGGATGTTACCGTTCGTTCGCGCGGGGTAATGGAAAAATGTTCTTTCTGTGTGCAACGCATTCAAGCTGGAAAGCTTACCGCAAAGCGTGAAAGAAGAACGTTGAAAGATGGTGAAGTTGTTACAGCCTGTCAGGCAGCTTGTTCAACAGGCGCAATTCTTTTTGGCGACATGAACAATCCTGAAAGCAAAATTAGCAAGTTGCTGCAGATCGAACACTATATAGAAGTTGAGAAAGAAGATGGTACAAAGGAAACTGTGTTTAATACCACTATTGATAAAAAGTATAACAACCCAAGAGCTTACAGGGTGTTGGAAGAAATTGGTGTGAAACCAAACATCTTCTACCTCACTAAGATCAGGAATAAAGATAAAATAAAAGAGAACGCATAGTTTTTAGAATAAGGAATTGATACGAAACTGAGTATGCAAGCAACTTCAACATTACGTGAATCTTTAATTACTGGTGGAAAAACCGTTCGAGATGTTTCCGAAGACATTAGCCGGCAGGTGGAGGGCAAACCGACACGTCTCTGGTGGATGGCCATGGGTATTTCCCTTGTGTTTTTAATGTTTGGTGTCTATTGTCTTACTACAGTCCTCTGGGAAGGCATAGGCATGTGGGGATTAAATAAAACGGTGGGTTGGGCTTGGGATATCACAAACTTCGTTTGGTGGGTAGGTATTGGTCACGCAGGCACATTGATTTCGGCCATCCTTTTACTGTTTCGTCAGAAATGGAGAATGTCGATCAACCGCGCAGCGGAAGCGATGACAATCTTTGCCGTTATCTGTGCGGCTACATTCCCGCTAGTACACATGGGTCGTTTATGGTTGGGATTTTACTGGGTACTACCTTTACCAAACACCTGGGGTTCGCTGTGGGCTAACTTCAACTCACCGTTGCTCTGGGACGTATTTGCCATCACAACGTACTTCATCGTTTCATTGGTGTTTTGGTACATTGGTTTGATTCCTGATTTTGCGGTTATCCGCGATCGTGCCATTAGGATGGGTAATAACACGCGTGCTACCATTTATAATGCCTTAAGTTTTGGATGGGATGGAGCTGCAAAAACGTGGATGCGTTACGAATCAGTAGCGTTAATCCTCGCTGGTCTCTCGACACCACTCGTGCTTTCAGTCCATACCATTGTATCTTTCGACTTTGCAACCTCAGTGGTACCGGGTTGGCACACCACTATTTTCCCACCATACTTTGTTGCGGGTGCGATTTTCTCAGGCTTCGCTATGGTGCTCACCCTGTTGATTGTAACCCGCAAAGTGTTTAAGCTTGAAGATTACATTACGATCTATCACATCGAACTAATGAACATTGTAATCATCATTACAGGTTCAATTGTTGGTATTGCTTACATCACGGAGTTTTTTGTTGCGTGGTATGCTCAGGTACCCGCTGAGTATTATGCGTTCTATAATCGTGCTACCGGACCTTACTGGTGGGCCTATTGGTCTATGATGACGTGTAATGTTATTTCCCCGCAACTCTTTTGGTTCAAAAAAATACGTACTAACATCGTTTCCACATTTGTGCTCTCCATTATTGTGAACATCGGTATGTGGTTCGAGCGCTTTGTAATTATTGTAACCTCTATTCACCGCGACTATCTGCCGTCAAGTTGGGCAATGTTTTATCCAACCATGTATGATGTGGGAGAGTACTTATTAACATTTGGCTTTTTCTTTACAGCCTTCTTCCTATTTGCTAAGTTTTTCCCGGTGATAAACATGGCTGAAGTAAAAAGTATTATAAAATCAACTTCCGAAAGGAAGCATTAATAGCGTATGAACAACACGACCGAAAATTATTTAGTGGGTATTTTTGACGATGAAGATATACTGCTTCACAGTGTAGAAGGTATTCGTGAGAAAGGTGTGAAAATACATGAAGTCTATACTCCATTTCCTGTCCATGGGTTGGACGAAGTGCTAGGATACACACGTTCGCGTTTGCCTATTGCTGCATTTCTATTCGGCATTACCGGTACCATCCTTGCCCTCACCATGCAAATCTGGATGTTGGGGTTTGACTGGCCTATGATTATCGGTGGAAAGAATTATGTTTCATTACCACCATTCATTCCGGTAACTTTTGAGTTGACTGTGTTATTGTCTGCCTTGGGTATGGTTGCAACCTTCTTTATTGTAAGCGACATGAAGCCTTACAAAAAACCACGGTCATACGACATTCGCAGCACAGATGATAAGCATGTGATGGCCATTGATTTGGCTGCAAATAAATTGAGTAAAGATGATATCAGCCGCATCCTAAAGGATAACGGGGCATCGGAGGTAAATGAGAAGAACTTTTAATATGAGGCAAATGCGTTTAATACTTTCAGGCTTTGCGATTATAACCGCGGCCACTTTATTGACTGGTTGCAAAGCTGGTGGTGATAATCCAGGGACGGAATATGCTCCTAACATGTACCACTCAGTTGCATACGAGGCGCTAATACAGATTACAGATAAGGATGCTGGAAAATGGGTGAACTCATTGGATACTGATCGTGGAGAGTATTATAACTCCAACCCTTACAATCCTTACACTATGAATATGCGTTTGCCTGTAGCTAATACCGTTCGCAGGAATGCAAATGGCTGGTTGCCGTATCGCGGTGCTAACGATACAACAGGGCTCAGGTTATCAAATGAGTTGGTAAATCCTTATGATGTTGCACCAGCTATTTTAGCCCAGGGAAAAACCCTCTACGAAAGCAATTGCCTGCATTGCCATGGAGCGAAAGGTGCTGGCGATGGTAAAGTAGCTGATAAATATCCAGGTGTGGCCAATTTGAATGGCGATGCTTACAAAAACATGACTGAAGGACATATATTCCATGTGATTACCTATGGAAAAGGCTTAATGGGCTCACATGGGTCTCAAGTAAACGAAGAAGAGCGTTGGAAGATTGCCAAGTATGTAAAACAACTACAATCGAATTAAAACTTACTAGATATCAAACCACATGGTAGCAGACGAACAGTATATTTTTAAGCCAGAAACGAAACGAAGTATTTTTATTCTATTGGGTGTAGGTATACTTCTTTTTGTAGTAGGTGTTTTCATGGCCATGAACGCAGGAGAACATCATGCGGCAGAAGGTCATCATGCCTCGGTTGAAATTTCTAAAACCTTGGTAGCAAGCACAGAGCCAGCAGGCGAGGCTTCAGCCGAACATCATGAAACAGCTATTTGGTTAAAGAAGATATATTCTTCACTTTGGCATAACAACGTGTTCTTTACAGGAATGGGTCTTATTGGGTTGTTTTTTGTAGCTATTCAATATGCTGCGCAGGCAGGATGGTCGGCTCCAATTAAACGTATTCCGTTGGCCATGGGGCAGTGGATTCCGATCTCTGGTATTTTAATGTTAGGGCTTTGGTTTTTTGTAAAAGGAGACGTGTTTCATTGGACTCATCATTCACTTTATGTTGAAGGCACTGAAGAATTTGATAAAGCATTGAACGCCAAAAGTCCCTATTTCTTCTGGCCATTGCACGCTGGCGGATTTCCAGCTTTTTACATTTTAAGAATGGTTTTGTTCTTTGGATTATGGTATTGGTTTTTTACCCTTATCAAAAAGAAAATGTTGGCTGAAGATATTGAAGGCGGCACATCCAATTGGACCTCTGCAAGAAAATGGTCAGCAATCTTTTTAGTATTCTTTGGTTATAGTTCTTCGATAGCTGCTTGGGATTGGGTAATGAGCATTGACCCGCATTGGTTCAGTACCATGTTTGGCTGGTATGTGTTTGCAAGCTGGTGGGTAGCAGGATTAGCCATGATTACTTTAATTGTTGTGAATCTTAAAGAAGCAGGCTACCTGAAAATGGTTAATGCCAATCACCTGCACGATTTAGGAAAATTCATTTTTGCTTTTAGCATTTTCTGGACATACATCTGGTTTAGCCAGTTTATGTTGATCTACTATGCCAACATTCCTGAAGAAACTGTATACTTCATTGAACGAATTCAGAATGCTCCGTATTCCTGGATATTTTATTTGAGCCTGATCTTAAACTTCGTGCTTCCATTCTTGTTATTAATGACACGAGATGCTAAGCGACACATGTCTATGTTGAAAGTAGTTTGTCCGATTGTGATTGTAGGTCACTGGTTCGATTTCTATAATATGGTAACACCGGGTGTAATGCAGTATGATGGAGGATTAGGGTTAATAGAGATTGGATTGGCATGTGTTTTTTGCGCAATGTTTTTATACGTCACCATGAATGCACTTTCTAAAATGCCTTTGGTAGCCAAGAATGATCCGATGATGGAGGAGAGTTTGAATCACCACATTTAATTTGGAAACACTGAATAAAGAAAAAGTATGATGAGTTTGATAATTGGTTTGGGGGTAGTGTTGCTGCTGGGCATACTCTACCTGATTTTCAGGATAGGAAACCTTGTGGGGTTGGTTAAGGGAAAAGAAGAGGAAGAAGAAGATTCCTCATGGAATACAATAAACGCTTACCTGCTGCTTTTCTTTATGATTGGTGGTTTGGGTTGGTTTTTTTGGTATTCATATGTTCATTTTGAAGGTTATACATTGCCTGTTGCCAGTGAGCATGGTGCGGTAACAGATTATCTATTCTGGCTAACTATGGCCGTTACGGTGGTTTCCTTTGCCCTTATTTTCATCGTTATGTTCTGGTTCACCTTTAAATATCGGTATCAAAAAGGAAGAAAGGCAGTTTTTTTTGCGGATGATCATAAACTTGAAATTGCTTGGACTGTTGTTCCTGCAATTGTGTTAGCGCTCTTGATATTTAGCGGGTTAAAGGCTTGGAACGATATAACGGGTCCGGCCTCTAAAGATGCTTATGTTATCGAGATGGTAGGTCAGCAATTTTTGTGGACTGCGCGCTATCCTGGTGTAAAAGATAAGATGCTTGGAAAGCAGAACTATAAAATGATTGATGCCTCTAATGAATTTGGTCTGGATCTATCCGATAAAAATTCGTTTGATGATTTCAAATCACTTGAGTTGCACTTACCGAAAGGTACTGAAGTTCAGTTGATGATTCGCGCGAAGGATGTTTTGCACAGTGTGTTTTTACCACATTTTAGGTTGAAGATGGATGCTGTGCCCGGTATGTACACAACATTTAAGTTCATCCCAACAAAATCAACAGCTGATATGCGTGAAGAAACGGGTAATCCAAATTTCAACTACGAAATGGCTTGTACTGAAGTTTGTGGGCGTGGCCATTTTTCAATGCGCTTTCCGGTTTTTGTTCATGACACCATTGAAGATTACGAAAAATGGATGGCTTCGCAAGAGGCTTGGCTGAAGCAGAACCCTGATTACTTAAAACGGGTTCCAGCTAATTTAAGAGAGGCGGCAATTATTAAATCAGGTATTCCGGTTGATAGCCAAGAAGCAATCATGGCAGCTCCGGTTACTGTTACATTAAACTAAGATATTTGGAATCATGGCAACAATAGATTTGCATCAGACTACATCTACCGAGCATCATGACGATCATGGTCACGACCACGCTCATCATGGAAATTTTTGGACTAATTACGTTTTCTCTGAAGATCATAAAGTAATAGCAAAACAATTCCTGATTTCAGGCATGGCTTGGGCGCTCATTGGAGGAACTCTTTCAGTACTTTTTAGATTACAGTTAGGATTTCCAAATGCTGACTTGTCGTGGTTGAAACCAGTTCTTGGAGGTTGGTTAACACCTGAAGGAAAAATTGATCCTGAATTTTATTTGGCGCTGGTAACCATGCACGGTACCATCATGGTGTTCTTTGTTCTTACAGCTGGCTTGAGTGGAACGTTCAGTAACTTTTTAATTCCGCTTCAGATTGGTGCGCGTGATATGGCCAGTGGTTTTATGAATATGTTGTCTTACTGGTTCTTCTTTTTATCCAGTTGCATCATGTTTACTTCTTTGTTTATTTCAACAGGACCTGCATCTGGAGGTTGGGTAATTTACCCACCACTTAGTGCGTTGCCGCAGGCCATGCAAGGCTCTGGGTTAGGAATGACGTTGTGGCTTGTAGCTATGGTATTTTTCATCGTAAGTTCGCTACTGGGCAGCATCAACTACATTTCTACGGTAATCAACATGCGCACAAAAGGCATGTCGTTTACTAAGATGCCTCTTACTATCTGGGCATTTTTCTTTACCGCTATTATTGGTATTCTTTCTTTCCCTGTTTTGTTTGCAGCTGCTTTATTACTGGTTTTCGACAGAAGTTTCGGTACTAGCTTTTATCTATCTGATATATATATAGGTGGTGAAGCGTTACCAAACCAGGGTGGAAGTCCTATTTTGTTCCAGCACTTATTCTGGTTCTTAGGTCACCCCGAAGTATATATTGTGTTATTGCCGGCATTGGGTATCAGTTCAGAGATTATCGCCACTAATTCGCGGAAGCCAATTTTCGGTTACAAAGCGATGGTTGGCTCTATGTTATTTATTGCAATCTTATCATTCGTGGTATGGGCGCATCATATGTTTGTAACGGGTATGAATCCTTTCTTAGGTTCAATTTTTACTTTACTTACGTTGATTATTGCAGTGCCGTCTGCAGTTAAAATCTTTAACTACGTAACTACACTTTGGAAGGGTAATATCAAGTTCACAGCCGCCATGTTGTTTTCTATCGGTCTTGTTTCATTTTTCTTAACTGGCGGTATTACTGGTATCTTTTTAGGTAATTCAGCCATTGACATTCAATTGCATGATACCTATTTCGTTGTTGCTCACTTCCATTTGGTAATGGGCAGTGCTTCCTTCTTTGGAATGGTGGCTGGTGTTTATCATTGGTTCCCTAAAATGTTTGGTCGTATGATGGATGAGAAACTTGGGTATATACACTTCTGGTTAACGTTTGTAGGCGTTTACCTTGTGTTCTTCCCAATGCACTATATTGGTATTGCAGGGTTTCCAAGAAGATATTATTCATGGACAAACTTTGAAACCTTCAGTGGCTTTGCAGACTTAAACATGTTGGTGAGTATTGCCGCCATCATGACATTAGCCGCTCAATTCATTTTCTTGTTCAACTTCATCTATAGTATATTCCGCGGTAAGCAGGCATCAGCAAACCCATGGAAATCAACAACTTTGGAGTGGACAACACCACGTATTCCCGGACACGGAAACTGGCTTGGAGAAATTCCAACCGTGTATCGTTGGCCATATGATTATAGCAAGCCCGGTGCGAAGGATGATTATATTCCGCAGCATATTCCATATTCTGAAACTCCAGAATCAAACTTGCCTCATGAGAATGAGTTGATCAAATTGGAAATGGAGGAGAATGCTATTGTGGTAGAAGGTCATAAGCATTAACGACATTTACGATTCAATAATCAAGGTTGTCGATCGATTAATCTTGCTTGTTAAATTTTGAATTACTTAAATGGACGAAGCAAATACAGCGACCAAAGGATTTAGAAAGCTTTGCCTTTCGACTTTAGTCGCTGTTTATTTTTTAATATTATTGGGCGGTATCGTGCGCACCACAGGGTCGGGTATGGGTTGCCCCGATTGGCCCAAGTGCTTTGGCACGTGGATTCCTCCAACATCAATCGATCAACTACCCTTAGATTACAAAGAGAAGTTTTCAACCTTTCGGAACACTAAGAATCAAAAATTTGCCCGATACCTTACTGTTTTTGGATTTAGAAAAACAGCGAACGCAATTTTAACGGATGATTCAATTTTAGAGGAGGCAGATTTTAATGCTACCAAAACCTGGATTGAATATGCGAATAGGGTTGTTGGCGTTATTATTGGATTTTTAATTGTTGCTCTTTTTTTTCGATCACTTAGGTTTAGAGGAAATAGACCCTCATTCTTCTGGGTTTCTTTTGCCACATTAATTATTGTTATCATTCAGGGCTGGTTTGGATCTATTGTGGTATCAACCAATCTTACTTCGTGGACAATTACGTTGCACATGCTTCTTGCCTTTGTGCTTATCGGATTGTTGGTTTGGCTGTATGTAAATAGCGGTGAACCTGAGCCCATGATGGTATCGTTGAGTCTTAAATTAATGTTGGCTGCTTGTATGATACTACTACTTGTGCAGGTTGTTTTAGGCACTGAGGTTCGAGCGGCTATCGATCGGGTTGCCGCGCAATTACAACCTCGCGAAAACTGGATTTCTGCTGTGTGGGCAAAGTTTGTTATCCACCGCACATTCTCTTGGGTGGTGTTAATTTTTAACGGTGTATTAGTTGGGTTATTGGTTAAAACTACTGGCCGGAATCCTTTAACAGTAAGCCTTATCGTGTTAATTTTGCTCACCTTATTGACAGGGGTTGGTATGGCTTATTTGTCAGTGCCAGCCGCTTTGCAGCCAGTTCATTTGCTGTTGGCCACTGTCACGTTTGGCGTGCAGTTTATTTTGTTTTTGAGACTTACAACAAATAAGGTAAATGAGTTAGTAAATTAAATATGACTTCAAATATTCAACCTGCTTCTGGATTAACCTTTGTGCTTTACAAGACTAAAGCCTTTGTTGAACTATTAAAAGTTCGACTCTCCATGTTGGTAGCTTTTTCCTGTGCTTTTGGGTATGGACTTGCTACTCATGGTAGTGTGAATTGGGAAGTATTAATCATGTTATTTTTTGGTGGGTTCCTTCTTTCTGGTGCATCAGGTGCTATCAATCAAATTCTTGAAAGAGATTTTGATAAGGTGATGACCCGCACACAAAACAGACCAATCCCCACAGGCAGATTGAGCGTAAGCGAAGCAAACATTTTTGCAGGCATTTGTTTACTGTTGAGTTTACTGATTTTGTGGATCTATACGAATCCGCTCACCGTGTTGCTCTCGTTCGTTTCGATGGTGTTGTATAGTTTTGTGTACACACCCCTTAAGCGGGTAGGCCCGATAGCTGTTTTTGTTGGCGCTATTCCTGGGGCACTTCCGCCACTATTAGGATGGATTGCAGCAACAGGTGCAATTACACATGAGGCGTTAATCATTTTCGGAATTCAATTTATTTGGCAGTTTCCGCACTTCTGGGCAATTGCCTGGGTGGCTGATGATGATTATAAAAAAGCTGGATTCAAATTGTTGCCATCGGGTGGAGGTAAAGATCACAACACGGCAGTTCAAATAATGATTTATACTTTGTTTTTAATCCCACTGGGTTTGTTGCCCGCCAAGTTCGGAATCACCGGGTTAGATTCAGCCATTGTAGCAACCGTATGCGGAGTTGCCTTTTTCGCCCAAACGTTTTCACTTTTGAAAACAGGAAGCCGTCAATCCGCGTTAAGAATTATGTTCGGTTCGTTTTTGTATTTACCGATTGTGCAGATTGCTTATTTGTTAGATAAAATTTAAAAAGGGGAAAGAATGGAGAAGTCGATGTCAACAGATTTTAAGATTGTAGAAGAGCCAAAGCAACCCATCTCAATGAATCCAAAGAAATTTGGGTTGTGGTTGTTCATTGGCAGTGTTGTGATGTTATTTGCCGCTTTTACATCAGCCTATATAGTGCGGCAAGCCGAAGGTAATTGGTTGGTTTTTGAGTTGCCGACTTTATTTACCATTTCATCTATTGTAATTTTTATAAGTAGTATCACGATGCATGGAGCCTATCTGGCTGCCAAAAAGGATAATCTGGAAACGGTAAAGATTTTGATTACGATAACAACGGTTTTAGGACTTGTGTTTTTGGTGCTGCAATTTGAAGGTTGGCAGGATTTAGTTTCGCGGCAAGTTTATTTGGTAGGAAATCCCTCAGGGTCATTTCTCTATATCATTACAGGCCTGCATGGTCTGCACTTAATCAGTGCCATTATCTTTTTGCTGATCGTTATGGTTTCTACCTACCGGTATCAGATTCATTCTAAAAGCCTGAATCAGATAGAAATGTGCGTAACCTACTGGCATTTTTTAGGCGGTCTTTGGCTATATTTGTTTGTATTCCTATTATTGTATCGATAAATCTAATATCTGATTATGGCAAATAGTACAGCCACAGCAATTTCTGAAAAAGGCCTTTGGGATGGCGGAGTTTCACCCATGGGTGCGAGCTACGGCAAGCTCATGATGTGGTTCTTTCTGCTCTCAGATGCATTTACTTTTTCCGGTCTACTAATTACCTACGGGTTAGTTCGTTCTTCGCATCCGGCATGGGAAGGAGTGCGTGAAGAGTTCGTTTTCTCCACAGAATACTGGCCTATTCCCGAACGTGTTTTTGAGGCAGTTCCATTTTTACATGGTATTTCATTGCCTCTTGTGTTTGTTGGTATCATGACCTTCGTTCTTATTATGAGTTCGGTAACAATGGTGCTGGCAGTGGAAGCAGGCCATCGCATGGATAGAAAGGCTGTTGAAAAGTGGATGCTTTGGACACTTCTCGGGGGCATTGCCTTCTTAGGCTGTCAGGCTTGGGAGTGGACCCACTTTATTGTGGGCACCGAAACAGCTACCATCAAGGAGGTATTTAATTTGACCACTGGGATCTGGGATAAGGTGCCAGTCACCGGAGCCAATCTTCATGTCAATCAATATGGTCCACAAGCCTTTGCTGATTTCTTTTTCTTCATTACAGGATTTCACGGCTTCCACGTTTTTAGTGGAGTAATGTTTAATTTCCTTATTTATTATAACACCGTTACGGGTGTATATGAGCGCAGAGGCCATTATGAAATGGTTGAGAAGGTTGGTTTGTATTGGCACTTTGTGGATTTGGTTTGGGTATTTGTATTTACATTCTTTTATCTTGTATAAATAAAATAGCATGGCACATCATTCAATCGAGCCTCAAGTAACAGTACTTCCGCCCGACAAGGAGAAAATAAAAAGACTTTGGACTGTTGCTGGAATTTTAGGGTTAATAACCGCTGTTGAATTTGCTATTGCATTTTTATGGCCACACGGGGTTGCCAAAACTGCCCTCTTTGTAATACTCACTATTGTTAAGGCAGGTTATATCGTTGGTGAGTTCATGCACCTTCGCTACGAGGTAAAAGTTCTTTTCTGGGCTATTCTTGTTCCGGTCTTGTTTATTATTTGGATGCTGGTTGCGTTTGTCTATGAAGGGATGAAGATGCCTGTTTTTCTTTGATGAATAGCAATTGACAGTTGACAAAGAGTAAAGTCTGGATTTCACATTGACATAAGTTCATGATTTTTGTCAATTCTTTTCTTGTCAATTTCAAAAAAGAAATAATAAAAAAAGTAGAGTAACAAATGAGTGCTAAGGTGAAGAACTTTAGCCTTCTTTTTGTGTTGATACTATATCCATGTTAAAGAAACTGATTTACCTTTTCCTTGCCTTGCTTTTGCCAATCGGAGTATTTCTGTTTCTGAAAGCGTTTGGTAAAAATGAGTTTACAATTCCTGTTTACTTTGAAAAGGAAATGGCTGAGTACCCCACCTCCTGTTCATACGATTATGCAACGCCTTATTCAGTGCCAGATTCCATTATGAAAGCAGCAGGCCGGAAAGGAGAGTCCGTAGTATTAATCATTGCAGATCATTCCCCAGAGGTAAAGAAGAATCTTAGACATTTAGCTGAAGAGTTTGAATCAAATGACTTCCAGCTTATTTCTTCAGATGAAACCAACGAGTGGGATAGATGGTATGCGTGTTTCTTCTTTTTAAAGAAGCCGTGGACGGCCGTGTTGATTGATTCGGATAGGAAAATAAGAGGGTATTATGCGCCAAATTCCCGTGAGGAAATGGATCGACTGATTGTTGAAATGAAAATTTTATTGAAACAATATTGAATATTATATTTTACCGCAAAGGCGCTATGTCACAAGGAATATGTTTTCCAACCGAGTAGATTGACCAACAAAACCTTGTAGCTGCGCCTGCCTTTGCCGAAACGGTTTGTGCAGGCTCGTGATAGCGGTAATTTGAATTGTATTGAAATGAAGGAAAACAAAGATCCATATCGTAAATTAATAATTGTACTCTCAGTTGTATTGCCGCTTGCGGTGGCAGTTTTATTTAGGGTAAAGATTCCGGGCTACAATTTTAGTTTTCTGCCTCCAATTTACGCAACCATAAACGGGTTTACAGCGGTGTTATTAATTGCAGCGGTAATGGCCATCAAAAACCAAAAGCGAGCTTTGCACGAAAATCTAATGAAGATTTGTATTGGTCTTTCTGCACTTTTTCTTGTTATGTATGTGATCTACCACATGACAAGTGACTCCACCACTTATGGAGGCGAAGGATGGCTTAGAAATGTTTATTTCTTTATTCTGATTACACATATAGTTTTATCTGTTATCGTTGTTCCGTTTGTGCTTTTCACGTTTTCGAGAGCGTTATCTGGTAATTTTGAAAGGCATAAGGCTTTAGCTAAATTTACATTTCCAATTTGGCTCTATGTGGCCATAACGGGTGTAATTGTCTATTTGATGATTAGTCCTTATTATGTTTAATGTTATTAATATGAAAGTGAGTTGGGGAGTTAAGATTTTTGTTTCAGCTTTTTTGTTTTTGCTGATTTCAATTGGGACAAATGCCCAATGTGCCATGTGTCGTGCATCGCTTGAGAACAATGTAAGCAATGGGAATATTGGCATAGCGGCAGGTATAAATTTTGGAATCATGTATTTGTTTGTAGCGCCTTATGCTGTAATTGGATTAATATCATTCTTTTGGTATCGCGCAAGCAAAAAAAACAGTCGAAATGAATTCCTCAAGCGCCCAGTTGCACGGTAAATGTCCTCGCTGTAACCAGGGTAATATTTTTAAATACCCCTTTTCTCGCATTACCAAATTTGCGGAGATGAACCCGGAATGTTCCAACTGTCATGCATCGTTTATGCCTGAGCCAGGCTTTTATTTCGGGGCATTGTTTGTGAGTTATGCCTTCAATGTGACAATTATGGCTGCCGTGTTTGTAATACTTTATGTCTTTGTAAAACCACCCGATTGGGTCTATGGAACATCACTTGCTGTAGTCTCGGTTTTATTTATCCCCATTAGTTTTCGGTATTCCCGAATCCTGTTCCTCTACTGGTTTGGAGGCCTGCAACGTAAGTAATCTTATAGCAGATTTTCTTACTTTTAAGTATTACCTGATGTCATGCGTAAACTCTGGCTAATACTTTTTTTTGTGCTTTCTTTTGCTTGTGCTCTGGTAGGCATTGGTTTGGGATATTTGCAAACCAATTCTCAAGAAGCAGTTGCTCAAGTTATTTCTACTAATCTGGCTGTCAGTCTAAATAAGTTGGAGCAAGAGCAGACAAAGATTAGTAAAAATCCTTCCGGTATTGTTTGGTCATCTTTAAAAGACTCACATTTTTTAGTTGACAGCTTGCGCATAATCGCCTGGAGTAAAAATGATTTTTTGCCCGATGTGAGAGTGTTACAGGATTCGTTTAACATTCGGTTACTGCAAAACTCTTCAGGCGATTTTCTCTTAAAAAAAAGAGTTTTAAAAAACTCTCAATTCTTATTGTCGGTGTTGCCCCTCCATAAAAAGTATCCGATTGTAAATAAATACCTTTCACCGAAGTGGAATCAGAATGTGTTTCAGGATTACTCCGTTAGAATTGTAAATCCTGATTTTGCATCAGGCTCGTTAGTTACCTATAAGGGAAAATCTGTTTTTAAGATTTTGCCTATAGAAATTATATCAAAACAAAGCAAGGTATCGTTCATATTTGTCTCGTTGGCTTTTATTCTCTTTCTGATTGGGAGCATCTTCATTCTTGTTAGCCTGCATAGATTACGAAAACATCAACTAGTTTTTCTGATAGCTATCAGTTTGTTTGCAGCGCTTCGTATTTTAATGTTAACCATCAATTTTCCTGTTCGCTGGCTTTCGACACCTATTTTCAGTCCTCAAGCGTTTGCTTCTTCTAGTTATAATGCATCGTTGGGCGATTTATTTTTAAATTCTCTGGGGGTCTTGTTTTTATGTGCTTATGTATTCTTTACCTATGCGCAGTGGCCGTTAGTTAAACGATTGCTTAGAACTAATGGGCTGGTAAAAATAGGCTGGGGTACGTTTTTTACTTTGATGACTATTTTTTCTTTTCTATTTCCATTTCTATTTATTGAAACTATCTTCCATAATTCGCGCATCTCCCTGGATATTACACAAACATTATCATTTGATTTGCTTAGAATTCTTTCGTTTATCTCTGTTATTCTTGGAACAATAAGTTCTTTTTTTTTCACGCACGTTTTTTTTAAGATTGCAAGAACGCTTGCTCCCAAGCCAGTTCTTTTTGCTGGTACATTATTAGTTAGCTGTCTGCTTTTTATTGGTTATTTCGTAAGTGAATCGCGAGAATATTGGATTTCATTATTCATTGCGGTGCCCTACATAATTATTCTTTATAGCACCAGGGTCGATTCATCACTCAGTCGTATATCCTACCTCACATTTTTATATTTATTTCTTGCCGTGTCCGCCTATAGTATTCAAGGTGCGCTTAGTGTAGAGCGATTTGTTGAAGAAGAGCGCATTGAATCTCAATTTAGATTTGCTTCAAGCTATTTGATTGGGCGCGATGTGTTTGCAGAATATCTACTCAATGAAAGTTCACGCAGAATAGCTAAGGATGCTTATATCCAAAGCCGGTTGGCAAGTCCCTTCTTGAGTAAGTCTCCAGTAAGACAGAAAATAAAACAAGTCTTCCTTAACTCTTATTTTGATCGTTATGATGTAAAAATACTTTTGTTTAATGCAGCCAAAGAGCCATTAGATGATCAGACTACAGGTGCATTTAATTTATATGAAAATGAATTAATGAAGCAAAGTTCGGGTAGTGAATATGAGGGTGTCCAATTTATCCGATCACAAGGTGTTCAAATAGGCAAACGATATTTCACAACGGTTTCGATTTTCCGTTCAGAGCAAGTTGTCGGATATGTTGTGCTTGATCTCTCGCTGAAGAGAATCATACCTCAAAATGTATTCCCTGAGTTATTGGTAGATAGCAGGTTCAATGAATATTTTGAGAACCGCGATAAAAGCTTTGCTTTTATTTCTGATAAATTAATTCTCAGCAGTTTTGGCAGTTTCAATTATGAGAAGGAATTTGATTTTTTATTGCTTGATAGCCGTGATTTTTATAAGAATGGAATTATTGAAAATGGATTTATACAAAGTGGGAGCGAAGATGATTCAGGGCGCGTAGCCGTAGTAACCTCATTGGCGTACCCTACTTTTTTCTTACTTACAAACTTTGCTTTCTTTTTTGTCCTGGGGATTTTTGTGATTGGTTTTGGTATGGCATTTTACGGACTGCGCGCATGGGTAAACGGGCAGCAAATAAATTACGCAGCCCGCATTCAGCTTTACATTTATATGGCATTTGCGTTGCCGTTGGTTATTGTTACCGTCACCACATTAAACCGGGTCAGTCGTTCGGCTGAAGATCAATTAAACAATGATTTTATAAATAAATCTCGGTTGCTGGGTGAGAATATTGTGCCCACACTTACTTCGTACCGCGCTGATCCGGATAACATGAGAAGTGAATTAGAGAACCAAGTCGTAAATGTTGCAAGGTTTTCGAATTTGGACGTTTCTATCTATGATCCTTCCGGGATGACAATAATTAGTAGCCAGCCTGTAATTGTTGAGAACCAACTTACATCGGGTCTTATGAATCGCGAAGCGTGGGAGCGAATTTTTCAATCCGGGGATAATAGTTTAATCCTAAATGAGAAAATTGGTAGCCTTAACTTTAATGATGCTTATTTCGGATTGAAATCTTCAGAATCAGGTGCTTTAATTGGTGTGCTCAGTGTTCCTTTTTTTGAGTCAGCTTTTTCATTAGAAACAACTCAAATAAGCGTGCTTGCTAATATCCTTACTGTGTTTGTGGTAATTTTTATTTTGTTCACTATCCTCTCATTTTTTGCAGTTAACTCGCTCACCTTCCCGCTTCGTTTTATTACACGCACATTAAGCCGCACTACCCTTACAGGAACTAATAAACCCTTGGAGTGGAAATCGAATGATGAAATTGGCCTGATGGTAACAGAGTATAATCGAATGTTAACTAATCTTGAACAAAGTAAGGTTGAGTTAGCCCGAAGCCAAAAGGAAAGCGCTTGGCGTGAGATTGCTAAACAAGTAGCGCATGAAATAAAGAACCCGCTTACCCCGATGAAACTTACTTTGCAGCAGATGGAACAAGCTATGCTGCGCGGAGACCTGGGGCAAGAAAAAGGTAATCAATCAATCAAAGTGCTGCTTACTCAGGTCGATATTCTAAATGATATTGCATCTTCTTTTAGTGCTTTTGCGCGCATGCCAGCCCCAATTTTGCAGCGCATCGAACTGGTTCAACTTGTACGAAAGAGCATTGCCTTATTTGCTAACTACGAAGAGGGCGAAGTTCATTTTCAATATAAAGGCGATTCACTTAATATTGATGGCGATGAGCAATTACTTAGTCGCGTGTTCTCAAATATTATTCTCAACGCGTTTCAATCGGGTGAGGGAAGATATATAACTGTAAAAGTTATACTGAAGCAGGAAGGCGATAATGCATTGATTAGTTTTGAAGATAACGGTAGTGGTATTGATGAAGGACTAAAGGATAAAATTTTCGCACCCTATTTCTCCACTAAAAAATCTGGCTCGGGGCTGGGTTTAGCTATTGCCAAACAAGGAATAGAGCAGAGCGGTGGTGCAATCTGGTTTGAGTCTGAAATAGGTAAAGGAACTATTTTTTTTGTGAGGCTTAAGTTGGTGATGTAACCGCAAGGGCGCGAAGACGCACTGAAAATTAAAACTATGGCTCGTCAGTATTTGAAATTCTGAACCCGAGATAATTGGATTTCAAATCCCATTAATTTGTAGGTTGGCGTTGAAAGCACCAACCAGCATAAAGGGCAATACGCTAGTCAAACCTTGCGCCTCAGCGCATTTGCAGTTATACTCCTTAATTTGTTTTAAGACTCTTCATAATCTTGTTTGTAAAAACAAAATCATCCAACTCCTTTACGCCTGAGTGAGTGATGTCTTTATTGGTGCCATCCCATAGCTTGTGACCTTTGTAAAGAAACATGATCTGTTCACCAATACCCATCACTGAATTCATATCATGTGTTACCACTATTGTGGTGATATTAAATTCATGCGTGATTTCCATAATAAGTTCATCAATCACAATGGAAGTTTGAGGGTCTAACCCTGAGTTTGGCTCATCACAAAAAAGATAATTTGGGTTATTAACAATAGCACGGGCAATGCCTACTCGTTTTTTCATGCCGCCACTTATTTCAGAAGGCATTTTTTTGTTTACGCCTTCAAGTCCAACTCGGTTTAGGCAAAAATTAACACGTTCTATTTTTTCTGAAGCCGGCATGGTGGTAAGAATGTTAAGTGGAAACATAATGTTCTCTTCTACAGTCTTTGAATCAAATAATGCACCGCCCTGAAAGAGCATCCCAATCTCTCTGCGAATTTCGGATCTCATTTCCTTGTCTGTCTCCGTGAAGTTACGAAGGTCATAAAATACATTTCCCGTGTCAGGAACCAATAAACCAACAATGCATTTAAGAAGTACACTCTTTCCGGTGCCACTGGCGCCAATAATCAAATTAGTCTTGCCCTTTTCAAATCCACCAGTAATGGCCTCTATTATTGTTTTATCTCCAAACGATTTTGAAATATTGTTAATCTTAATCATACTATAGCATTAGATAGGCCAAGAAATAGTCAGCCAACAGGATGGCGATAATACTGGTTGTTACTGCCTGTGTGCTGGCTATTCCTACTTCTAAGGCTCCGCCATGAGTGTAATATCCTTTAAAGGAGGAGATGGATGCAATAAGAAAAGCGAATACAAACGATTTTACCATGGCAAACGTGATGAAAAACTCATTGAATGAATACCGAATGCCATAAATGTATTCAGTGGGTGTCAATAATCCCGTAAGGGTGCCAACAAGATAACCACCGAATAGGGCACAAATACCTGAGATAATTACTAATAACGGATACATCAATATGGAAGCAACAATCTTAGGCAAAACAAGATAGGACGCAGCATTTATGCCCATTACCTCCAGCGCATCTATTTGTTCTGTAATTCGCATGGTACCTAACCCGCCCGACATGCTGGATCCAACTTTGCCAGCGTAGATAATGGCCATAATGGTGGGGGCTAATTCTAAAATTGTCATTTCGCGCACTACGTTGGAGATAATAAATCGTGGTACGAATGGACTAACCAGATTAGCACCTGTTTGCAGCGTAGTTACCGCACCCATAAATGTGGATACCAGCACAAAGAGGAGGATAGACTTAACACCAATTTGAACGCACTCTTCAAGAGTTAGCGTGTAGTAGGTTTTGAAGGTTTCGCGCCTGACGAACAGCGAACCCAGAAATATAATGTACTTACCAAAACCCTTCATGCAGTAAACTTCAAGTGCTATATTGCTCAAAGATAAAATAATTTCTCATGAACAAATTGATTGCAGTTACCGGTGGCACAAAGGGTATTGGACGGGCTATTTTAGAGAAATTTGCCGCTCGTGGATTTGACGTTGCCACATGCGCCCGTAATCAGTCAGACCTTGATCAATTAAAGCAGGATTTTGAAAAGAAGTTTAAATCTCAAGCTTTTGTGGTATCAGCTGACCTGTCAGATAGAAATCAGGTAAAAAGATTTACTGACTTTGTGAATGATCTTAACAGGCCTGTTGATGTATTGGTGAATAATGTCGGCTATTTTGTGTCCGGCCAAATTATGGATGAGCCTGATGGCACTTTAGAGGGAATGATAGAAGGTAACTTGTATAGTGCCTATAATACAACGCGCGGCTTGGTTGGCAATATGAAGACGAACAAATCTGGTCATATCTTTAATATGTGTTCGATTGCTAGTATAATGGCCTATCCAAATGGCGGGTCTTATGCTATTTCAAAATTCGCTTTATTGGGTTTTTCAAAAGTTTTGCGAGCCGAATTAATGCAGTTTAATATTCGGGTAACGGCTGTGCTTCCGGGAGCCACCCGAACTGAAAGTTGGGCTGCCAGTCCTTTGCCAGAGAGCCGGTTTATGAAACCTGAGGACGTGGCTGAAGCAATTTTTTCGGCTTATTCCTTATCGCCAAACAGTGTTGTCGAAGAAATACTGATTAGGCCGCAACTGGGCGATCTTTAGCGCTGAAAGAGGATATTCCTAAGTTTCTAAGCTGCTGAACAAAAGTCCCTTTCAATGGGTTATTTTTGTATTAAATTCTTTTAGTTGTGACTACACAAATTATTCAATTAAAACAGTATTGTAATAGCCTGGTAAGCTATAGCCGGAGAAAGACCCGGGTTGTGAACATTGGTGGTTTACCTATGGGTGGAGATAATCCAATCCGCATCCAATCTATGACAACGATTGATACAATGGATACAAAAGGATCGGTGGAACAAACTATTAGAATGGTGGAGGCAGGGTGTGAGTATGTTCGCATTACAGCCCCAAGCATCAAAGAGGCGCAGAATCTTGAGGTTATAAAAAAAGAGTTGCGCAGTCGCGGATACACTGTTCCACTCATTGCAGACATACACTTTACGCCAAACGCAGCTGAACTTGCTGCGCGCTTGGTCGAGAAGGTGAGGGTGAATCCAGGTAATTATGCAGACAAGAAACGGTTTGAAGATATTGCCTATACAGATGCTACTTATCAGGAAGAATTAGATCGTATTCGCAAGAAGTTTACGCCACTTGTTAAAATTTGTAAAGAATACGGAACTGCGATGCGCATAGGTACTAATCATGGGTCGCTATCAGATCGGATAATGAGTCGCTATGGCGATACACCACTGGGCATGGTAGAGTCGGCTCTTGAATTTCTGCGTATTTGTGAGGATTTAAATTATTACGAGATCGTACTGTCTATGAAGGCCAGCAATCCGCAAGTGATGGTTCAAGCCTATCGTTTGCTGGTTCAAAAATTAGATGAAGAAAAATTTCAACCATACCCATTACATTTAGGAGTTACTGAAGCTGGGGATGGTGAAGATGGCCGCATAAAATCTTCTGTGGGCATTGGTACTTTATTGGAAGATGGACTGGGAGATACTATTCGCGTTTCCCTTACGGAAGAACCTGAGGCTGAAGTTCCAGTAGCAAAAGAGTTAGCCAATCGATATGCGAATAGGAAGAATTCATATTCAATACCTGAAATTAAGATTTATCCTATTGATCCGTTCTCGTATACAAGAAGACACACGCACGAGGTTCAAAATTTCGGTGCGCATCAAGTACCACGAGTAATAGCAGATTTTTCAACGAAAGAAAAAATAACCGTGGCCTCATTATTTGCGCTGGGATATCAATACTCAGTGCCGCTTGATAAGTGGAACATTACCGACATGGCATGTGACTATATCTTTTTAGGAGAGAAGAATATTGATTTTGAAATCCCGGGTACTTTAGGTTTGATTTACAATCATGCTAGCTGGCTAAAAAATAAAAACAAGCCGCGTTCTTATCCATTTATTGTTTCTAAAGATTATTTGTCGGGTGTAGAAACATCTCCACAATTAAATTTTATCTATACCCAATTGAAAGATATTTCAGATGAACTAGTAGCGAAACTAAAAAGTGATCCAACCGCTGTCCTACTGATAGATACCTATAATGATAATGGGCTTGCCGAGCAACGAAGATTATTTGTCGAGTTATTGGAACGTGGTTGCACTGCGCCAGTTGTAATTGGTAGAGCTTACGCAGACTTAACATCAAATCAATTACAACTTTATGCAGCCACTGATATGGGTGGTTTATTGATTGATGGATTGGGAGATGGTTTGTTTATTGCAGCCGAACATTGTGGCTCGGATAAAATGATTAACGAAACTGCTTTTGGAATTTTGCAGGCAACACGTACTCGCATCTCAAAAACAGAATATATTTCTTGTCCATCTTGTGGTCGCACCTTATTTGATCTGCAAGAGACAACAGCAAAAATACGGTCTCGCACCAGTCATTTGAAAGGTATTAAAATTGGTATTATGGGCTGCATAGTAAATGGCCCCGGTGAAATGGCTGATGCAGATTATGGGTATGTAGGTTCAGGGCCTGGTCGAATTACTTTGTATAGAGGCAAAGAAGTTGTAAAGAGGAATGTACCAACACCCGAAGCAGTGGATGCACTCATCGACTTAATGCGTGAAGATAAAAATTGGATTGAGCCGGTGGCTATAAATCATTAATGATATGGAAAATCAAAATGGAAGTGGAGAAAAGAAAAAATTAACCTTTAGGGAATTCTTTTCGCTTGGTGAAGTAGGGGGTTATTTCTTTAGGAAGAAAGATCCAAACAGGCCTTCAAACATCAATCTTAAAATGATGCATGGAGTTAATAAAATCTCTATTGCCATTTTTCTAATCGGTGTACTTTATCTGATTTTGAAACGTTTCTTTTGAACATCGAATCCTTCAGAAGCTATTGCCTTTCTAAAAAGGGAGTGACGGAAGAATTTCCTTTTGGTGAAGACACGCTTGTGTTTAAGGTGATGGGTAAAATATTTGCCCTTACTGATGTTGAGTTATTTGAAAGTATAAATTTGAAGTGCGATCCGGAAAAGGCAGTTCAGCTTCGCGAAGAATATCCGGCAGTGGTTCCGGGTTATCACATGAATAAAAAGCACTGGAATACCGTGCTGATGAATGAAGGACTTGGGGATAGGGCAATTGGGGGGTGGATCGATGACTCGTATGATCTGGTGGTTGCTAGTTTAAACAAAGCCCTGCAGTCCCAGTTCAATGCCTTATAGACTGATTGTCAGTAATTTACTATACCTTTTGTTTTGTTACATTCTTCGGATTACTTAGGTTAATTAATTAATTTTGGCGATTGTGATCATCCATACGGCATGACCAAGGCTTTATTCTCAAGCGTAGCACTTTTACTGGTGTTGGGTTCATGCACCCAGCGGTTAATATGTCCTGCTTATCAAAGTGCGTTTATTTATGATAAGCCTACGCAAAGGGAGAAATTTGTTTACTACAATGAAAGCACAACCCAGCCAAGGGAAGTACTTGCCTCGGCTAACAGCAAAGCAATAACACTTCCGCCACGCGATTCAAGCTGGTCTAAAAGTGTGGTTATGCCAGGTCCATCATTACCCCATGTAAGGCGCGTGAAGAAGGATCGATACCTGCTGTTGCCAGAAAAAACTTACAAGAAAGCGCTGAAAGCATTGCGCACGGTTGAGATGAAACCTGTCTATCCAAAGAAAACAGATTCTCTCGATATTAAGGCTGCACTCGATTCTGCTGCAAGAAGTTTGACGGACACATTAACTGCAACTGGCGAACCCAGAAAAGCAGAAGCTGTTGATAGTGCCTATGCAATTACTAAAACCAAAGAGAACTATAATATTGATCAGGATAGCTACATGTGGTACTTCCGAAATATACTTGTATTGCCGGATGTGCGCGCAGCCATGCAAGAAGAAGGCGAAGTAAGAGCAGCACAGAAAAAATCAACTAAAAAGGCAAAGGGTGGGTTCTTTAAAAATCTTTTTAAGAAAAAGGATAAGACCAAAACGGATAGCACCGCAGTTATACCTGCAGCCGTTGATGAATATGGTGACCCGATAGCCCCCGACTCCACAACAACAGAGGCCAAGCCTAAAAAGAAATTGTTTGGCAACTTGTTTAAAAAGAAGAATAAAGTTGACACCACGGACCCCAAGAAGCAAGCTGATCCTGCCAAGAAGGAAGAGGATGATGGGTTTTGATCTCGTTAATAATTAACGTATTGTAGAAAGATTCGCCCAACCTTGCGGGATTTCGGGTCTCGTTAAGCATTTGCCTAATGATCCTAATTCGGCCTTCGCCCGAAATGACTAACCTGAATAATCAAACCGTATGTTTACGAGTCATCGCGGGCGAGTAACCGGAATTGAGTCGTTAAGTCTTAAGGTAAACGAGACCCGAGATCTGATAAAATTGTTGCGATCTACAATTTATGGTTTCTAATCAAACAATGTAAGATTCCCGAATTGGTCAGCGGCAGGTGCTGGCAGAATCAGGGAAGCTTTCTCCAGATCAGGCGAGTTAATTCCCGGAGAGACTGTGTAACTATCCAACTCGATAGCAGGATTAGTTTTTAATAAGTTTAACAATTCTTCTACTGTAGATTTTTTATTCAGCCAGATTGCATCTTCTTCACTAGTAAAAATTGCCGGCATCCGTTCCGTCACAGCGGCTACAGTTTTAGTTGCTGCTACAGTAATCATGGAGAATGTATGAAACGCATTACCTTCAGCATCGTCATACTCTTCCCATAATCCCGGAAAGGAGATTAGATTTTTATTGGTAAGTGCAAACCGCCACGGGATGGAAGTTTTTTTGCCCACCTTTTTCCAAGCGTAAAATCCATCGGCTGGGATCAAGCACCGATAGCGCATCAGATTTTTTTTAAGCATCGGCTTCTCAAGGATTGCCTCAGCGCGGGTATTGATTAGTCGCTCGGCCACTGTTTTATTTTTCCCCCATTGTGGCGCCACACCCCAATAAAAATAGGACAGACCTTGCGGACTTTCATGCGTAATTACTGGAAGCAGATGCGAAGGTGCGGCATTATATTTTGGCTTATAGGGCGGTGAGTCTTCAATTTGAAAACGATCAACAAGTTGTTGGATGGTGGCCGGGATCGAATACCGTTCGATCATAAAGTTTGTATAAATTCCAACGCTCTAAGTTCCGACCAATATAAACCATTTTTATTGAATAGCGCGAATCCTACATGACCGCCACGCTCAGGATATTCAAATGTTAGAAATGAGTTTGAAAAATTAGTTGGGAAACACTCCTTACTCAGGAATGGATCATTCAGTGCATTGACTATCAGTGTAGGACGTTGAATGTGTGATATGAATTTAATTGCGCTGCAACGATTGTAATAATCGAAAGCATCGCGGAAGCCATGAAGTGGCGCTGTGTAAGTATTGTCAAATTCTAATAAGGTTTTGATTTTGGAAAGTTGAGTTAGGTCTAAGTCTGTGATCAACTTAGCTTTGTCGGCAACTTTCTTCTTAAGACTTTTCAAAAATCGATTTGAGTAAATCCAATTCGATGGTGCTGAAATTTTTTCGCAACTAGCACGTAGATCAAGCGGTACCGAAAAGGTTACAATCTTTTTAACAACTGGGTTAAGATCAGTTGCTTGCTCTCCGGCATACTTGAGCGTAAGATTTCCGCCTAAACTAAAACCAATTAGATTAATCTCTTCATAGCCTAACGATGCTGCATGTTTTACTACAAAATCAAGATCATCGGTTGCACCACTGTGGTAGAATCTTAGTTTAGAATTCATTTCGCCACTGCAGCCGCGGTAGTTCCAGGCAAGGGCATCAAACCCAGTGTTGAAGAAAACTTTAGCCATTCCCTGTATGTAGGCTCGATCGGTACTTCCTTCCAATCCATGTGAAATGATGACTAACTTTTTGGAGCCTTGTTTCAACCAATCCAAGTCGAGAAAATCGTGATCGGTGGTTGTAATTCGCTCACGTTCATAAAGCACATCCGATACACTTCTTAGAAGAGCGGGGAAAATAGTTTCAAGATGATTTGTAAAGAGTAAAGCCGGTGGGTTATAGGTCTTCATTGCCAGTTCAGCCGCTTTTTAAGTTCAGTTATATGAGCCAAGTGGTGGTCACCATGCCAGGCATACATGCCGATAAGATTATGCAAAGTCAGGTGCTTTTGTGTGACCGGATGGATAAGTTCTTTTTTTAATTGATCGGTTGAAAGAGTTTTTAACAAGACAACCCATTTGTTGTGCAAAGCCTTTAACAAAGCAAGTGAAACTTCCGGAGCGGATTTAGTTTCACCTGTCTCGGCCCAGGCTTTTTCGTCATACGCTTTGATGACAGGAGTTTCCTCAGTAAGAATCCACTTTACCCGAATGTAAGCATTCAGATGGCTGTCGGCAATATGATGCACCACTTGTCTTACTGACCACCCCCCTTCGCGGTAGGGTGTATCAAGTTGTTTGTTGGATAAGTTTTTAATGGCAGAATCAAATCTTGAGGGTAACGATTGAATGCGTTGAATAAAACTGCTGATTTCTTCAGGTGTATGAAGTTCTTGGGCGCGGTATTTATCGATGGGGTATTTTACATCTTCCATACGGCACTATTTCTTTTTTAAGTTACAGGGTACTGGTCGCTGGAAATTATATCGTGTGTGCTTGATTACTAACCTACTACTGATCACCACTTACCAAATACTGATTACCAATCACCGATTGACTATTTCTCCAGACTTTCAACAGCTTCTTTCAACTCGTTATCATCGTATCCTTTGTTGAGTTTTACTGGTTTCTTCTTTCGCTTTTTCTTAACGCGAATGTTTGTAAACTCAATCAACAGCGAGAAGGCAACGGCAAAATAAATATATCCTTTAGGTATTTCCTGATGCAAGCCTTCCAGTAACAATGTAAATCCAATCAAAATCAGAAAGCCCAGCGCCAATACTTCCATGCTGGGATGATCTTTAATAAACCGGCTGATTGAGCCTGAGAAGAACATCATTACTATGATGGAAACAATTACAGCAATGATCATGATCGCTACTTGTTCGGGCGGAACAATGCCGATTGCAGTTAATATGGAGTCGAAAGAAAAAATAATATCAAGTATAATAATTTGTATGATGGCGCCCGTGAATGTGACCACGGCTGCTTTTACAGCCCCAGGTTCATCATCATCATCGCCTTCCATTTCATGATTTATTTCGAGCGTACTTTTTGCAATTAGAAACAGACCACCGAAGCTAAGAATTAAATCTTTACCACTAAAGGCCATATCGTGCTTTATCAAAAAATTAGCGGGTATGGTGAAGAGCGGTTCAATAAAACCAATTATCCACGTGATACCTAATAGTAAGGCAATGCGCACAAACATAGCTAAGAATAATCCTACGTTACGTGCCTTTGGCCGCTGCTCTTCGGGTAATTTATTGGAGACAATGGAAATGAAAATGATGTTGTCTATACCCAGCACAATTTCCAAAAAGCAAAGCGTGAGCAAGGCGAGCCAGGTATCGGCTAAAAGAAACATTTCCATACCAACCAGACGGATTTTGTTGTTATTAAACGCTGAAATTAGGCAAAGGAACTTACATTTGAAACTGACCTGAGTAAAGAAAAAGCCTGTTATTTGGCCTGTTTCAAAAGGAATTGCCATTCCGCCTTACATCCAAATAGTAAAAAGCAAAAAATTATGATTTATACGTATAAAAAAAATAGATTAGCCGTATAATTGTAGTATGGATATCAAGGTTACACTAAGTTTTAATGAGGAAGTTGTTACCCGTGCCAAGAAATTTGCTGAGCAAAATAATATTAGTTTGTCGCGGCTCACAGAGTATCTGTTCGAACGCATAACACATAAAGCGTATAAAAACCTGGAAGAATTGCCTGTTTCAGAATGGGTTAATCAATTGGCGGAAGGTGCAGCAGTTTATAAAACCAAAAAAAGTAGCCGCAAATCATTGAAGGCTGAGTTTTATAAGTCCAGAAAATGAAAGTATTTCTGGATGCCAATATTTTGGTAACCGTGTTGAATAAGGAATACCCGCTGTTTCCCTATGCAGCTAAAATACTGAGTTTGACTGATCAGCGTGCTTACCAACTATATACTTCACCCATTTGTTTAGCCATTGCTTTTTACTTTGCTGAAAAAAAATCGGGTCGTCAGATAGCTAAGAAAAAAATTGGGTTGTTTGCAGAGAGAATTAACGTTGCCACCACCAACACTGAAGTGGTAACACTTGCGCTTGCCAACAACGCTGTACTTGATTTTGAAGACGGACTGGAATATTATGCTGCTGAGTTAGCGGGTTGCACGTGTTTACTTACCGAAGACACCGATGATTTTTCCTTTGGCAAGAGTGAAGTGTTGAATGTCAACTCGTTTATAGAGAAATACCTGACGCGATAGGAATTTAAACTGAAGCCGTCAGACATTTTGTTGCTTACGCATTCAAAAATCTGACGGCTATTGGTGAAGTTTAATTCTGATGCACAATCATCACTTTCTTTCGGATAACGCCTGCCTTGCCTGCGCCTATCTGTAAGATATATATGCCACCAGCCAACTCTTGCGTATTTACAGATTTGCTTTGTTCTCCTTTTTCGAAGAACAATTCGTGTACGGATCGGCCGGTCAGGTCAACCAAATTTACCGACATCTGGTTCTCTACAGGCGCAGGCATTTCAATCACGAAACTTTCGCTGGCCGGATTAGGATAAACATTTATTTGCTCGGCCACAACATCTTTAAGGCCGGTTACAACCGGAGGATCATTGCCAACATCTACAATCTCCGCTTGATAAACTTCTCTGGTAATCTCGTTCTGAACAAAAGCAACTACGGCAAGATCATTGAGCGAAGGATAAAGTCGTGAAGATTCCGGAATCCATTCAAAGCCTGAAAAAGTTCGGCTATCGCCCGCAGCTAAAGGCTGACCCAACACCGTTCCCGCGCCCGAAGGGAGTAATTTTTTAAGCACAAATTCGTAGTTGGTTTCACCTGTTTTGATCAGCGCTTGCTTAGCCGCTGGCACGGAAGTAATTAATTTTTCTACTACTGCTACATGAAGTACGGTATTGGCTGGTAGTGTGATAGATATGGCTTCCAGATTTACCGAGATGGAAATGCTACCATCTGAATTTACCGTTGGCGTTGGGGTAATGATTGCATTGGCCAACTTCAATGTTTGTTCATCGTACCAGGCTTCGCCCCAATCCGAGAAAGGTTGAGTGGTTTTAGCAGGTGCATTATTACCATCTAATCGGGCAATGGGTGTCGATTCTATGTTATAATACAAAGCTCTTGAACTTGGATCGGCAGCATTATCCTGATTGAAAGGATCGGGTTGTGGAAAGCCAACATGATAATTGATTTTTACCAACTTAGTGCCTATAGCATTTTGTTTAAAAGTCTTTAGGTAGTTGCTTTCCGCCAGTTCGTTAGACGCGGCAGATCGGCCAAGATTTTTAAAGTTCTCGAGCAGAATGGTACGGGTGCGATTTCCTACCCGCACGTTATCAATGGCAAATCCATCTAAGGTGGGTGTTGCCGTTAAAGTAGCCAAGGCAAAACGGAATACCACTTGAGATTGATTCAGCACGGCATCCAATACATGCTTGGATTCACGCCATTCCGTATCCGCTCCTGTCCAGCCTAATCCTGTAGTTTGATTTCCGGGTTGCGAACTTAAGCCGACACCGTTATACCAGCTTACTCCGGTAATATTGCCATTAATTAATTGACCCAGTACGGTCCATTGTTTGGTTGGGTCTGCGATATTCTTATTATCAATAGAATATTCCACCACCACCCCTTCACCCGCTGCCAGATGGCGGAAGGAATTAAATGAAATCATGGGGCGATCTAACTCACTAAGATTGAAACTAGGAGAATACAGTGCTGAACGCTCGACTGAATCATAAGGTGTATTCAGCCCTGTAGTCCAGATTCGTTGACCATTATTAGGCATTAGGGAGATTACTTGTTTAGCAGGAATTCCATCAACCCATGTAGATGGAGTGGCGCCAAACCCATCCGTTTGCCAACCGCCACCGTTGGTTTCAAACCCTTGATCGTAGGCTATAAGGTCGGTAGGAGTCACTTGAGGAACAACGATCACTTTTTGAGCTAGCTCATTCGTGCAACCCAGTAAACTGATTACTTCAAGCCTTGCGTTATATTTTCCTGGATTTGCATAGGGATTCGCGATTGCGGTACCAAAATTTGAAGTAACCGTGGCGGTATTGCCGTCATTATAGTTCCATCGCAACCTAGTAATTCCATCGCCAACACTTCCGGGGGGAATCACCGTAGTGTTTGTGAAACTAATGGGAGTAGCTGTTGAAACTCCAGAGAAATTAAATTCAACAACTGGAATGATCCCCACATTGAGTGGAACACTCTGAGACCCAGACTTACAACCAAAGGAAGAAGTTGCTACCAGGGTTGGTGCGTAGAGAGCACTCTGTGTAAAAATGTGAGAAGCGGTAGTTGACACTCCGCTCACAATATTTGGATTTGCTCCGGTTGAGTTAGTCCCATCAGTAAAATCCCAATTGTAGGAAGTTATAGTGCCTGTGGTAATTGTAGATCCACTGCCGTTAAAGTTAACCGGTATTCCTTCGCAAAGAGCAGTTGAAAGGGGAGTATTGGCAGTAATTGCGCTGCCAAAAGTAAATTGAGCCGTTGGATTAGGCTCCACCCGCATGGTAAGACCACCTGTGCTTTCACAAGGTGAGTCGTTGGACTTGTAAGTATAGTTAATCCGCAGGTTTGCATAGCTATTCGTATAGATTGACGGATCCATCTCAGCAGTGCCATTGCTGTTATCTACAAACCCGGTAAGCGAAATGGTAATCTTAGCAGCATTTAAAATAGTTGCCGAGAAAGGTCGATTAATCACATACTGTGTATTACTTATTTTAGCTGTAATGACATGAGTTGCAGAAACCGGAAGTGTGCCGGATACTCCGAAAATCTGAATACTATTACCCACCAAAAGATTAGCGGCCTTACTAAGTGTGATCTGAAAATTGCCGCCATTATTTTCTGCTAAGGTGATGGCTACAGTTAAGTCGCGTGCGTGAATAATTGTGCCTGCATTCTCTAGGCTAAAAAATCCTACTGATGAGCCAACAGAAGCAGCTGGGAACCCATTGATTAAAATTTTGCCACCTTGTTCGCAATAGATTGGAACTCCTGTAGCTAAATTAGTTCTATTAAGTAACCCTGTTTCCACAATGGGCACTGCAGGTACGAAGAATTCTACATTTTGCCTTAGGGGGATATATACTGAACCGTTTGCCTGATTCTGATATTGTCCGGTGAACTCCACGAACCCAAGTGTACCACCATCGTAATAAGTACCTCCTTGTGGGGTAGTATTAATAAAATGACTGTAGGGGTTTGGGATAACTCCCCCGGATAACGTGTTTGCATTCAAAATCATAGCTCCATCAATTCTGAAGTCGCGATAAAACCTGGATGCATTATTAGCATCGGGAACGGGATTATAAGGCACAGGCAACTGATTTAGGATCGTTTCCCAGGCGAGTCCAAATATTTTTTGATTTGGATTGGCGTTAAAAGGAACCTTTGCTTTGAGGGTATCCATTAAATGAGCCCCCAGATTGGTTTTCAAAACAGTTTGCGTTAATGGGCCAGTTCCGAGGGTGGCATTGGCTGGAAAGTTGAGGTTATCAATACAGAATTTTGGTGAAAGGCCTTTGATTGCAGCCTGGCTATCATAGATAGTGTATTGTATCGGATTTTGAGAAATACAACCATTGTTATCGGCATGAGTAAGCGTGATATTAAATGGTGAATCCTTTGTTACGGCAGTAACATTTAACTGATTAATGTTTACACCCGATCCACTAAACGCATTGGGTCCATAATCTCCTGGGTCGGGCAGGGGAATCAATTCCACCTGGCCTTGATCATCAGGAATGATTGTGATCGGTGTGCCCGCACCGGGAAAGGCTGCCTTAGAATATGCATTGGTGAACTCAACGCTGGAAGCATCGAAAGAGCTAATTGTTGCAATCGGGGTTAAGTCCGGGAATGCACTTAGTATTGCATTGCCACCCAGTCTCACAATGTTTCCACTCACTACCGAGTTTGCCAGAATTCTTAATCCTGAGATGGTAATGTTATCGCGGCTTGTGCTGCCGAAATTTCGAAATGACACCCTCAAGGTAGTATTGTTAATGAATGCAATAGTTCCTAAACCGATAAAGTCACTACCAGTCAAAGTTAATTGACCGTAAACTGGTGGGCCTGTCGGCAAGCTATTGGTGGTGGTTACATCAAATTGAAAACCACTAGGAAGTAGTAAGTTGAACACCTGTGTACTGCCATTTGAAAAATCAGCTGGATTTCCTTCTACTAATTGCAAGGGCAAATTCAATATCTGGAAACTATTTCTGCAAATGGTAACTTGAGGAATAGGCAACACCGGGCCCGAAGGTTGCGCGGTGGCAGGTGTTGTGAAAGTAAGGGTTGGCCCAGCCCCACCCACACTAAAACTATTGGCCACCGAACCATAGGGTGCCGTTGTTGAGATAGGAGTAGGTAGAGCATTATTTTCCGCAAACATCCAAACATCATAGTTTGTATTGGTGGCTAGAGGTGCAATTATTTGCCCAAACTGCGAGAGCGGATTTACCTGACTGATCGTTAACTGACCTCGATCGATCACGGTGCCACCAATATAGATAGAAGCACCAGTGATCTGAGCATTGGTAGGTGTGGGGGCACCTTGATTCACCACCATAAAGTAGGCGATGCCTTGTTGATCGAACGTTGCAATTATCGTTGCACCCGTTAGGGTAATGCTCTCAATTTTTGGATTGTTAGCGACCGGAGTACTGTTGTTGTTTAATAATATTGGTGGATTTGGATTGGCCGTTTTGAAATATAAAGTTCCTGAAAAAGTGAAACCTGGGAATTCATTCAAGGATTCATCCGCAATACCGATGAAATTATCTACATCACCTTGTGCAATGGTTACATAATAAACCCGGTCGTCTAAAAGTGGAGGCAATGAAAATTTGAGCGGATTTGCTTGAGTGCCGGCAAGATTAGCTGTATTACCGCCTGCATAGGCGCCATTCACCGCATTAAGGGTTTGTACTAAAAGGCCAGTTGATTGATCGAACAATGATATTTTACTATCCAATGTCCAGACGGGAACACTGAATACTAAATCTAGGGTAGGTTGATTTTTATCAACATTGAGTTGCCCTGTGGCTGGGTAAGAACCAACTAAGGTAGGAGGGAAGATGGAAGCAAATGAATACTCCTGTCCTAGTGTATTTTGAGTGCTATAAATACTACCGTTGCTGGTTATAATGCCAACCGAGTTGTTTGCTACTGAGGGTCTGATCTTAGGAGTACTTCCACTGGCTGCCGGTGAAACATCCACCTGCAGGAAATAGGTAAGCTGTGCATTAACCGGCAAACTTAAATCGCGTGGGGTTCCGCCAGTAAAATCAACTGTTATGAAATTTGCTCCGGCCGTTAGTACACCCCCAATGGACGGAGTTGTGATATTTACATCAGTTCCATCAAACGCAGTATTAACAGATTCGAAGAGCCTCAGATTGGTTAATACTCCAGCAATCGGGTTTGAGAAGTTAATCGTAAAACGATTGAGCTTCGGTTCTCCGGTTACTTTATAGGGTGTATTAAATGTAACCCCAAAAATGACCCGGTTAACGGCACCACCCGGTAAATTGGGTGACGTGATCACTCCAGTAGGGGCATACGTTGAGAACACGTTAATAACGTCTACGTGTATGCAGGCGATAGAGCCTCCCGTGGCGCTCGATAATCCATTAGAGGTAATGGTAATAGTTCCATCTCCGGCCGCCACATATTGCAAACCGGTGAAACTTACAACTCCATTAGCGAAGGCGAATGCGGTAGTAGTCAATGAAGCCGAAACGGCACTTAGATTTCCAACAAAATTGTGGTCCAAATCAACAATCTGATTTACGTCACGCGCCTGAACCTGTGGAGTAACAGCAAGCGGCTGCTGAATTCCTTCAAAGGCTAATGGCTGGATGACATAGTCGAGTCGAGTGGCAGTAACTTCAATCCTTACATTGCCAGCCGAGACTGCACCATTAGTGATACCTCCAATAAGCGGTGACGACCCAATATTGTTGAATTGAGAGCCTCCGCTTTGTGCGACACTGGTTGTTTGTAATTGAATTACCTGATTGTCGGTAACATTAGCCGCTGTGTTAAAGAAGCTGGCTCTGACAGTGACAATTAGCGAATTGTTATCGGGGGCAATTAACGATCCCGATAAACCGGTAAAGGATACTGCATTACCCACAAAAGCAGCATTATCTCTTGACTGAATCAGTGTACTGCCAAGGTAAATACCTAAGCTTCGGATGTTGGCCGGATTGGTAATCGAGAATTGAATGTCGTTAATGTTGGTGGCGGCTCCGTCCGAGTCATTCACTGTTCCATTGCCATCAATCAATTTAAATTGTGCCAGTGCAATGCTGGTAGCAGCGGTACTAATGTTTTGGTAATCTATATAAGGCAAATCAAGCGTTGGGGTAAAAGCAGGATCAACAACAAACAGCGATTCGAAAGAAGAGCGCAATGTGATTTTCGGTGTAAAAGGTGCTGGGAAAAGGACACTGCTAATAGCGCCTGCTGCTGTAATGCTCAGGGTTACGTTATCATTATTACTTCCGGTGGTAAATTGAAAGTTTGCTGGGAAATTGAGAACTCCAGCAATAAAATTACTTCCAACAACTGCCGGGGCACTTGACATGGTTGCATTGGTAGCATTGCTTAATGAAGTCACGGCACTGGTAAAGTCTACGTCCAGATTATTATTTGCATCGCGCGCTTGCACGGTAACCGCAAAAGGACTGTCGAGGCTTGCATTGGCAGCACTACTTGGGGTTGTAAAATGAAGCTGCGAGGCCACTACTTCAATTCGGTTTTGATTGCCAGTGACGATACTTTGGGCACCACCACCGTCCACTGCAGTAAAGTCTGAACCGAAACCTATACCAGCTGTTGCTGTTACTGAAGTAATCTGAAAAGAGATAACCTGATTATCGGTTACCGTGTTGAGGAAGCTTGCACGCAGGGTAAAAACTTTGATGTCGTTATCAGGTGCTGTTAAAGTAAGTCCTGTAAATGTGGCAATACCAGCTACTGGAGTTACTTCCCCTAGTTCGGTAGAGCCATCATACAAAGCCAATCCTCTTAGGTTAGTTCCATTAGTGATTTGAATCGTCAAACTTCCTGCGCGTGTACCGGCTCCATCAAGGTCATTCGCAGTGGCTCCGCCATCGCGAAGAATGAATCGCTCTACATCAATACTGTTGCCATCCTGAATGATATTGGCTGCCAGGTGGTTGATGTATGGAATATTGATTGGATATGAAAATGTGCCATCTCTTACAATATCCGATTGTCCAGAATAAGATACCGTTACTCCGGAACTCACTGCGGGTGCGAGTGCGCCTGAAATTACTGTCAGCGTACCATTCCCGGCATTTCGGTATTGGAAGTTAGCTGGAAAAGTAATTAATCCTGTGGCAAATGATGTGGGAGTATTGACCATAGTCAATGATCCGGCATTGCTTACTACTAAGCCCGCTCCATAATCTAGGTCTCGGTTGTTGAATGCATCCGTTGCTTCAACAACAGGTTGAATAGATAAATCTGCATCTACATTTGCAGTAGCCGAGGGTTGCGTGATAAAAGCCATCTTGGTGGCCAATACTTGCACAGCCACATTTGAAGCACCTGAGTTTTCTTCTTCAGATCCGGTAAAAAGACTACTCAGAGATTCGAGGGTGATATTATCATCGAGAACTTCAAAAACAAGATTTAGGTTATCAATCGTACTGGGAAGTGATCCGCCCATCGCAGATTTCAACCGGATGTAAAGCTGGTAATTTTTTGATGCATTATCTCCAATAAGACCGAGCGTGGTCGGGGTCATGGTGAAAGTTAGGCTGTTGGCGGTGATCGTACCGAATTGTTCATTGACACCATCGAAAAGCACCGCACCCTCAAATGCTTGTGTCCAGTCAGTTACATCGTTTCCTGTGCCCTGGGTAATTATAACTTGTGAAATACGGGTAGGAGATAAGTCACCTCCTGCATTATTATCATCATTCACACTGAAATCAAATACGCGGTTCAAGTTAAGGTCGTAGGGTATCAATTCATTTCTCAACGATGAGAAGGTGACAGGCTCAGCGAAAGTTCCAGCTGTTATGGTGCTAGTGTTGCTATAGTTTACAGCGACTGCTGTACTGACGGCTGTGAATGAACCATCTGAAACGGTGAGAGTTCCATTCCCATCATCGCTATACCGGAAGGTGACCGGAAACTGAATAACTCCATTGACTGCCTGAAGATTATTGGGTGCAAGCAAAGCCAGCATTGGTATACTACCAGCATTTGTCACAGCCACCGATGCGTTGTAATCCAAGTCTGTGTTACCAAAAGCATCCCGTGCACGCACTACCGGTCTTGCTATCAAATCAGGAGCAGTAAGGGGCGCAGTTACGTTGGCGAGTACAAACACCGCTGGAATTGGATTGGTTGTAAATTCGAGCCTGTTGGATGTAACAATAACCTTGTTGTTATTTACATTTGAAAAGATAGGCCAACTGATATCATTTTGCGGGTTGAGTCCGCTACTATTTGAAGTGAGCGTAAGGTCTGCATTGTTCATTTCAAAAACGAAACTCTTGTTATCAATAGTTTCACTTAATCCTCCGGTAAGGGGCGTCTTTAAAATTAACTTAAGTGAATAATACTTAATGGCGTTATCGGCTACCTCACCAAAAAATTCGGTGGTGCCGTTATACAAGCCCGAGAACGTGACAAAATTTCCTGCGGGATCAATTACTCCGGTCTTGGTAGTTACTCCATCCGTAAGTTCTACACCCGCCAAGGCATTATTCCAGTTACCGATCTGGTCGTTTGCTCTTCTTCGAATTCTTATTGAGGTGATTTTGGTTGAAGCATTCTCAGGACCGGGACGATCCCAGGCATCATCTTCAATCATAAACCTAAAATTAACCACGGCTAATCCTGAAGTAGTTGTGGTAACCGGGAATGAAGCTGGTTCAAGAGGAACATTGTTGTTAATCCAGACATTGTTAGCCAGCGGTGAAGCATCCGTATCGCTAGGTACGGTACCATCGATTTTATAAGTAATAGCTGGCCCGGAATTGGTGTAAGGATAAATCATAACCGTATAAGTCTCTCCGGATAGTAATGAGCTTACTGCTAAGGTCTGAAAAGGTGAGCCTGGAGGCACATTAATATACCCTGTTGTATTATTAATTAGATCTGCCTGGTCAAGTACAGGTGTTCCGTTTAAAGGTACCTGCGCAGTAGCCCCGCTGCGTGCTATTGTAATGAGATATCCTGAAGCAGCCTGAGCAGGTGCAAACGGATTGTTCCAGCTTAGTTGCATGGAGCTAAACGTGATGCTCGAGATACTAAACCCAATCGCATGATTGGATGGGGCAGGCAACGCAATTTGATAAGGGTTAGGGCTTGAAAAATCACCATCATTTAAGGCAGTTCCTCCCAATGAGTTGGAATGCTGGTCTATAATGGAATTATTATCCACTAACGTGAGCCCTAAACTTCCAATCGTTCCAATACCTGATACAGTAATCGTATAGGTAGTTCCCGATCCTGTTACATTTGAGATGGACTCACCACTGGATGACGCGGTGCCGAATGTTGAAAAGTCGCTTGCATTTACGCCTGCTACTGCCTCAGAAAAAACCACCTGAAAATCTACACTAGTATTACTGGTAGGGCTGGGGTTCAATAAGGTGATGCTGGTGACGGTAGGAGCTGTTTTGTTATAATTGACAGAGGATGCATTGGTGGTTGCTGTAGCAGAAGCTAGGTTACCCACCTGATCTTGTAAAGAGATATTAAATGGCAATACACCTTCTGTTTCAGTTCCATTGAGTAGAAGTGTGGCCGTGTATACAAGTCCAGCATTGCCTACTGTGGCAGTGCGGCCAGCAATCGTAACTACGGGAGTGCCAAATAAAGTCTCGTTCACAGTGAAAGTAAGAGAAACAGTATTTCCTGTTCTGGCAAGTGCCGTATTCGCATTATTTGATAAAATAGTAATGGGTGTGATCAGAGGAACGTTTTTATCAAATGTTACAACAGATCCAATCGGAGTATTTGTAGTGGCATTGACAGAGGTAGAATCGGATCCGATCTCAAAATCAATCCTGAATGGCATGGCACCATTACTATTAGAAGCTGAAGTTGTTAACGTAGCGCTATATCCTGGCCCACCACCAGTTACCATAGCATTCATACCATCGATGGTGGCCACATTTTGAGTAGGAGCAGCCCCTGTATTGGTGTAGGTGAGCGTAATTTGATCACCCGGTTTTGCCCGGTTGGTAAAACCATTGGCATTGTTGGAAACAATATTGACATTGATGAGACGAATAGTACTATTCGAAAAGGCTGCAAGCTCGTTACCAGGTGAGCCCGTGAGATCGAGGACGTTACCGCTGGCCTGCAAATATGAAATTGTAACTCCATCAGTCCACACACCATTTCCTGTGGAGGTGAATGTGATGGTGTTGGTGGTTCCTTTGCCGGAGTAGAGGGCAGAGGCAATACCAACAGGGTTTGTAGTAAAACCAGTCACTGAAGCTCCATTGGCAAGATTCAATTCCTCAGTTAGACGCACCACAATGGTTTCGGCAGCAGCAGCATTTGGAAAAAATAAAAAACCAGAGGCTAAACCAACAGCTATGTTATCACCCACCCCAAAGGTTACCGTAGCCATTTCATTACCAGCAATATCATGAACATAATTTGGATGCTGATCGACTGCGTCAGCAGGTTGATCGGCTGTGTTATTATACGTGAATGTTGTAGCAGAATTCCATTGATTATTACTTACACTGGCAAATCGTAAGATGTCAGTGGTTGCTGTGAAAATAGAATTACTATTACTTATGTCTCCTGCACTAGGTATAAAACCATCCCGCCCGGTTTCTGCTGCACTATTATGAGCAGCATCCAAACCATCTCCCAGGTCTATGTTTTCTGAAAAGCTTATTAAAATGCTTTCCCGGTTTCCATTAGTACATCCCGCGCAGTCAGGGCTAAAGACAGGTGTTCCGGAAATGGTAGGCCTTGTTCGGTCAATGGTTACGGCTAAGCCAGCAGATGGCGTTGAAAGATTACCAGCTAAATCTCGCTGATGGGCAGTAATAGAATGAGCACCCTCTACAATGGCACCAGCCCCGATTGTATATACTGATCCTGTTACAACACCGGAAGTAAGAGAGCCTGAAATACTGCTAAACAATACTACATCATTACCATTTGCACCCGTGCCTGTGAAGGTCGGGTTCGCGCTGTTGGTGATATTATCTGAATTTGTTCCAACGCGACCGGTCGCTACACCTTGAGAGTCGGTTCCACTAGTAAGATCAGCGGAGCCAGGTGGAGCAGGAGGGGAGGTGTCTACGGTAACACCTAACGCTGAAGAAGCAGGCCCAAGATTGCCTGCTGCATCGGTTGCTATGGCAGTAATAGAATGGACAGCGGCAGAAAGATTAATATCGATGGACCAGCTTGGAGAAGCAACTGCAGTAGCCCCAACTATGGGTGTTCCGGCATTATAGAGTTGTACAGTACTTCCATTCTCTGCCGTTCCGGTAAAAGTAAGGTTGGTAGTAATGTTTGTTACATTATCTGTGTCTATGTTGGAGTCATCTGCGGCAGCTAAATCAGGTGTGGAAGGTGCAGCCGGGTTATTGGCATCAATCGGATCGCCCCCTTGTGAAATAGCGGTAGTGTATGCACTGCTTGGACTGCCAGCTTCATCGGATAAAGAGACACTTACAGGAATGTTCGAGCCCGCAGCTATATCCGTTCCTCCATTTGTGATGGTGAAGGTGGCAGTGTAGGTGGTGCTGTTTGATCGGGCAAGTGCCCCTAACGTAAATCCTCCGATTGTACTTGTATTCAGGGTATAGGTCTCTCCTCCATCGTCCGCTACAGTAATGGTAGCTGTAACCACATCATTTACTTTCATGGAAACAGGAGGAATACTCACATTGGTAATAACGGGTGCATTCGCATCGATGGGATCGGTTCCCTGGGAGATAGCCGTTGTATAGGTAATGCTTGGATTAGTGGCGACATCTGAGATAATCAGGCTTACAGGAATGTTGGATGCGGCAGGCACATCGGCACCTCCGTTGGCAATCGTGAAGGTGGCGGTGTAAGAGGTGCTGTTGATTCGTGTAAAAGATCCGAGTGGAAAACCACCAATAGTACCGGAAGTCAGCGTATATGTTTCACCCCCATCATTACCCACCGTAATAGTAGCTGTAACCACATCATTTACTTTCATGGAAACATTTGGAATCGTCACGCTGCTGATCGTGGGAAGATTCGCATCGATGGGATCACCCGCCTGCGAAATATTTTGCGTGTAGGCTGTGTTTTGCAGGGCGGCATCAGCCAGCACCAAATTTGAAACAGGGATATCAGATACTGCTGCCACATCAGTACCCCCATTGGTAATGATGAAGGTAGCTTCGTAGGAAGTATTGTTTAACTTATTCAGGGATGTTAACGTAAAGCCTCCGATCGTACCGGAGATAAGCGTGAAAGAGGCAGCATCACTCGTTACTGTAATAGTGGCTGTCACTACTTGACCCACTTTCATAGGCGCATTGGGGATAGCAACACTTGATATAACCGGAGTGGCGGCTAAAAGAGGGGACGCTAAACCAATGGATAATGCAACAAAAAAACCGTAAAAAATTCTCATATAGGTTTCAAAAATAAATTCAACAAAAACTAACCAGAGACAATTAATTTTCTTCTTACCAATTAGGTAAGTCCTTAAAACTGCCATTATTTATTTCTCTAAACTAAATACTATTCAATGTTCCCATTGGGATCCATTTTCATAAGCAAAATGGTTTTTAAGTCAGCCAGTGTTGTATTGCCTAAAAGTACCAGCCCCCCATCCTTTGCTTGTAACACGGCCACACTACGATCGGCATCTCTGCTTCCGATTGATTTTCTCCACATCACCGTGCCAAAACCATTGGTCTTTATCAGGTAATAATCAGATTGTCCGCTACCAAAATTTATTTCAGAATTACTAGGCACGGTTCCTGCTAAAAATAATCCGCCATCCTGGGTGGTGGTAATAGCATTACCAATTTTATTTCCTATAACAGGCACTTCTTCACCATTAAAAGTGGTGGTGATGGGGAATGTAGTTTTAAACAATACCGTGCCGTCTTCCCCAAGTCGTTGGAGTGCAATTTCACGTTCGCCCGAAGTCGTTTGGTCGGTATTGCCAGTCACTGCATAGCCAAAACCAAAACGGCAGATGTCCGCGCCAATCTCATTAAAGTTTGGATCGCCAATAGGTAAATCAAAATCGGTGTTCTGGCTATCTTGAATGCTTCTGACAAGGCGCACATCCGATTTGTTTTGTCGGGTAACGGTACCGCCCCAAATCAATTTATCTTGAGAGTCAAGGAACAGTTTATTAACCAGATTAGAGGCCTCTCCGGATCCGTAAGTTCTGGTCCAGCTTATACTTAGGGTACTTTTCTCAATTTCAGCAGTCACCATATTTTGATTGTTGCTTCCCGGTATGTTACCAAGCACTACATAGCTCTGGTCGTTGCCACTATTTTCGCTAATCGCGATTCCTCGCACGCTGTAAATTGCCGGAAACGTTTCTTCGGAAATTAAATTTCCATCGCTGTCAAGTACCAGAATATATAATTGCTCCTTACCTGCATCAATATCTTCGCCCACCACTACGTAACCACCATCACTGGTTAACAAAAGGCCATTGCCTTTACGATTAAGGAGAATATCAGCTTTGTTTGTAGTGAATTCAGGATATACCTTAGCCCAAATCTTATTACCCAGGGCATCGGTTTTAATAAGTTTGATTTTATTACGTCCATCCTCCAATTGCGAATTGGCCAAGATCAAAAATCCGGCATCGCCTGTTTCGGCAACTGTTACCGCTTCATCATCAAAACCTCCATTAAAATAGCGGACGAAGGTTGTTGAATCACCAAGGTCTGCTTTCCCTTCATCCAGGCAAGCGGATAATACCAATACAAGTAGGAAACAAGCTCTTTTCATGGACTTTACTTTTTAAGCTTCATAGGTTTGAAAAAGGGATACGAGATACCGATGGCTGCTGTAAGGGCATTTAATGTAAGATCATTGTGTTGCGCAGCATAATCAAAAGTAACTTCTTGATTTGTGCGCGTGTCTTCATTCACAATATTGGTAAGACCTTGCTGATATCGCAACTCGGCATGCACATAAATGGCACCAATCCGATATTTAAAACCTGCAATAGCTGTAATCGAATAGAAGAAGTCCTTCAAAGAACTTTTCACATCTACATCGGCACCACTTATACCACTACTCGATAGACCCGTTGTATTAAGCTGATTTGTCTGACTCAGGGAATAACTTATGGATGGGCCTAATCCCGCATATGTTACAAACGTATTGGCTTTGTTTCTTGTTAATTCATATTGAAACAATGCATTTAAATCCAACCAAGATTGTTTGTACGTTGATTCAATTGTTCCACCCACCTGTTGTGTGGAGTCGTTAATAAATAAACTGGTTGATTGTGAAAATTGGCGTGTAGCAAAGAACAATTCGGGAGCAATCGTGATCTTTTTAAAAATTCTTTTTTCAAAAAATACTCCGGCTTGAATTCCAATACCCGGGGTATATTTTCCTGTGCCGTTAGCATCTCCGGCTGTGTAGTAATCAGTAACTACGGAAGGAATAACAAACGAAGGACCAAATTTTATTCCCAGCGAGTAAGCGGGTTCGGTGCGAAATGTATTGTAAAGCGCTACAAATTCTGCCGGATCAATTTCCGGGTTGATTTGAAAAAAGTGATCGGTTTCCAGCACGGTTCGCATGGCATCATCAGCTTTCTGAGGCTCCTCCATATAAATGTAGGTGAGGGTAAGAAGTTTATAGGCTTCCACTTTCTCTTCTGTGGTAAAGCCGCCCAGTAAACAGTTCGATAAAATAGCCTCCAACTCATGCAGTCGTCCTTGCTCGTAGGTAGACCTGGCTAGTCGCAGCGTTTGAGCGCACGAGGTAGATTGTGCCATGCCGGTTACCGTGGCGGTTGCAAGCAAAAGAAATAACAGTAGTCTTTTCATGAAAATTTTCCTTAGTTCAATTATTTACCACCCTTACCCTTACTCTTGGGTTGAACACCTGGATACTTCTCGCAGGTTTTTTCGTAGTCAAGATCTTCTTTTACATAGATATCCCATTCTTCCTGAGTCATGTTTCGTCCTGCCTTCTCGCACAAAATATTGGTCATTACCTCAAAGTTAGTAGGGTAGGCGTGGATGGTTTGGTCAGTACCCTTGGCGGTTTCGCGCACGGTATTAATGCCCACCATCATCTGCGAATCATCCGGAGTAAAGGCAACACTCCAAACCCAATCGTGATCACTCATCAAAATGGGAGGTTGATTTAGCTCTTTGAAATTCCATAACCGAACGGTATAATCTTTACTGGCCGAAGCCATGAAAGTGCCCGCATGATTAAACTTGATATCTTCTATTTGCGAAGAATGACCTGCCAATTCGCGAACCACAAGTCCGTTCGTGATCACATATAACTGTCCCGTTCTATTGCCCACGATTAACTGACGGCCATCGGGTGCGAACGTTACCGCAGACAGACTATTGGAGACTTTGACAACCGTGGCGGCATAATTTTTATTGATATCCCAGATATAGAGATTGCCATCAATACCTGCACCCGCCAGCATTGTTCCGGCTGGGTTCAAATCCAATGAAGTTATTTTTTCTTTAGAGGCAATAACTTCTTTTGCCGTGGTGAGGTCTGAGTACTTGATGCTGAACCCTGAATTATCGCGTGCATATATTCCTTTGCCATCGCGCGTAAAGTGCAAGTCGTTAACATCAAACTTATACCCCATTATTTTTTTAGGAGCAGCAGTTAAGTTTTTCAGATTATAGAGTTCAATAAAGTTGGCTTCGGCATTGGAAGGGAAGAGTCCTCCGGCTGCAAGCCAGTCACCATCCGGGCTTGTATCTAACGAGTAAATCAAATAGGGTTCGGTGCGCTTTGTTTCATCCACAATTGCCTCGGCACTCCAAACGCCACCGCTGTAATTCCACCGGAAGATGCGCCCGTCACTGCCACCTGAATAGATATGATTTCCTTTTCCATTAGTTTCCAACGCACGTGCAGCACCATTTTTATGCGCCTCTAAACTTTTGGTTAGCGGATGATCATTGTTTTTTAAGGCCGTGTATAACCCGCCATAGATATCACTATCATAGATATAGCCATTATACTTCTTATTAAACAAATATGCTTGCTGGGCTACAATGGCTTCTAATTGTTTATTATAATTCAATTCTTTCGATTTGATAGCCATGGCTTTTGCCGTAGCGAGGTAGCGCTCTCGTTGGGCTCTTAAAGCATTCTCATTAGCAATTTCCTCTTGTCGTTTGGCTTCTGCTTCATTTTCAAGCGCTATTTTTGCACTTGTTTCAGCCTTGCCCCGTTGTATAATGGCATCTGCCTCTGCTTTTTCGGCACGAATTCTTTTTTGTTCAGCATCTTCTGTTGCTAATTCTGCTATTTCTCTCTGGTCAACCGCTACTTTTTCCGCAGCTCTTGCTTTTTCAGCTTCTGTATTTGCACGTTTAGCTTCTTCGTTTGCACGTTTAGCTTCCTCCTTGGCTAAGGCTGCGAACTCGGTTGCCTTCCTTTCGTTATTCTTAGCAATACCCTGTTGCACAAAGGCATAAACAAATGCAACTAATGCAACTAATGCAAGTGTACCGAATACCATTGCAGTTATTCTTGCCCGTTGCAGTTTGCGTTTTTGTTCGAGTTCTTTTATGCGCTGCTCGGTATCGAATTCTTTTTTGGAGTATTCCAAAAAGATAAGTGTGCGCTCAAACGCAGGATGATAGCGCTGGCCCCATACTAAAGTAGGCTTATGTTTCGCCTGCCAGTTAAGTGCTAATTGTAAATCGGGCGGGCGCCATAAGCCAGCCTTGCCTACCTGATATTGACCAGCTGCTTCAGCCAAACGCAAATACATTTGAACTGCTTCACTTTCATCATCCACCCAGTTTTTTAATCGAACCCAAATCCGCATCAAACTTTCATGCGAAATATCGATCATCGATTTTGATCCAAGTTCAATACCATAGGCAGGAGTAAGCAATGAGCGACCAGGCTCCCTGAATTTTTCAATTACTTCCACTACATCGGCTTCCGATACATCGGCAATGGATGCAATTTCATTTAAGCGTGTGGGTCTGCGTATTCCAAAGTTCTCGCCTCGTTTTTCAGTGATTGCCTTAAATAGAATTTCGCAAATTCGTTTTTGATCTTCATCCAATTCGTCATAAGCTTCGTTCGCGTGTTGCGATAAAGCTTCAGACATGGTACCAATGGCTTCGTAATGTTTTAAGTCAACGGGCTCGCCATCATAATCTTTAAAGCGCGACCAATAACTCCACGTGCGCATAAGCGCGTGCTGAAGAATAGGAAGTTGATCTGGATTGTCACCTAAGTCGTTTAATAATTGCTGAACAAGTCGCGGGGTAATTTTTGCATCGCCCACGGCAACAGGTCCTTCCACCGCTCTGCGCTTTTGATCGCGCGTCATTTGTGGAATCAGGTAGTGACTATCATTAATCTTACGAGTTAACTCAGGAAACTGAGCACAATCCCCAATAAAATCCGACCGCATAGTTACGGCCACGTAAATAGGAGAGTCCTCGTAGTTAACTGCTTCCATCAAAAGGTTGATGAATGCAAGCGATTCGTTTACCGAGTTAGGATCGGTGCTGTCTTTAAACCGGAATAGTTCTTCAAACTGATCCACAAGGATCAGGTAGTTAATATCTTCTTTTCTTCGCGATTGTTGAATCGCTTCAACTAATCCTAAGGAGCTACTTCGCAATAGCGTAGAAACGATTGTGCGTTTTATTTTTTTATCTTCGACATCGGCTGTGTTATAATCTTTTACTGTCTTCAGTAAAGATTCAGCCAGGTTATCAATTGGCCCTGCACCCGGGCGTGTTACAATTACTTCCCAGTTAGGGCTTGAGTCTGTGAGGAAACCTCCATAAAGAATTGGTAGCACTCCACAATAAATGAAGGATGACTTACCACTTCCTGAAGGACCAATCACACCAACAAACCGACTCTTCGAAAGTTTGAGTAGCACTTCGTCACTCTGGCCTTCGCGACCAAAGAACAAATGACTCTCTTCAATCTTAAACGGCCTCAATCCCGGAAAAGGATTGCTGATGTCTGCCAGTGTTGTTACTGACTGTTCGTCTATTTGGCTCATAGCTTTTTAGTCTATAGTAGTTAGTCTTTAGTATTGAGTCTTTAGTCTTTAGTCTTTAGTCCTGAGTCTTTAGTTATTGGGTCAATAGTTGGATAGTTTAACTAACAGTTTACTATTTAACTATGGACTATTTACTTTGGACTAAATACTATCTACTAATTAAATTCTTTTAAAAAGTTTTTCAAGGTCTCCAGCGAACGGTTCTTTTCGCCAGAAATCAAAGTCATATTCTGATTTTTATAATTATCTAAGTTTACATTTTCAGGTGCTACCAATGCTTTTCCCAGAATTGGTTTTCGTCTTCCAAAGCCTGGAGCTTTTAGTAGATCCAATACCTTCATGCGCACCCATTGGTCGTTCACCTTTCCTTTAAAGATGATAGCGCCATCAAAGTTTCTGAGATTGTCGATGTGTTGTTTACGTACCTCAAGTAATTCACCTTCAAAAGCAGGTATCAAAACTTTGAAGCCTGACTTTTCTATTACCTCGCGGAATGATTTCACTTCATTCTCATCAATTTTATCATGTACTAAGTAGATCGACTTTCCATCACTCTCATCAGGCTTAGCTCTTTCTTGAGACTCAAGAAGTTCTTCGCGCATGATGTTCTTGAAATCTTCCAACGGGTTTTGAAGTATTTCAGCACCTTCTTGTGCTTCCGTATCGCGCTTAATGGTGTCGATAAAAGCTTTTTGTTTATCGCTGGCATTTTTCAGGTTCTGAGAAATCCAGATAAGCCGCGAGAAGTCTTGTTTGCTTTGCTTTTTTGCCAGCGCAGTTTCGGCCGCTAATTGATTTTGGATATCGACAATAGAACGATCGGCTCCTTCCGGAATTTCGCCATAGGCGCTTCCTATCAAGTGTATCGATAAGCTACATTCCTCCAGATCGCGTTTTGCTTCGCGTTCAACATCTTTTACATTAGTAGGCAACGTGTTTTTTGGTAAAACAATGTATCCGTGGCGATGTAATTCACGCTTTATAATATTGCGCTGAACTGAAATGTCGTGACCCGTTTCGGCCAGGTAAATTGATTTTCTTTTATAGATGTTCTTTACTTCTGATTTGATGTCACCTTCATTCAAAATCATTAATGCATCGTGAATATCGTAAGCAAGGTCAACCAGTTTCATCCAATATTGCTTCTCTGCTTCCTGACTAAAGAAATCCGAATATTCTTTTTCCATGCCAGTTTCTGTATCGAGCTGATACATATCGTAGCCAATCAAATCGCGCAAGCGTGGCGGTTGTTCGTGAAGTGTAAGAGGGGCTTTTAAAACTTTAAACACCCGATTAATTTTGGAAGACTGAGTTGCCTTATAGAAGGTCTCGACATTATCTAAGCACCGACCTGATTCAACAAATTCCTTTGTTAATATGGCTACAAGAATAGCCGCGTTGTTAAGGGCAGGAGCGGTGGCGGTATCAAATTCTGACTTGAGCACGATGTTAGGTTTGGAACCCAATACCTGCAACAACATTAGCTCAAGAAATTTTTTGAATTGCGACACCCAACCCAATTCACTTTTTTGAGCTGCCTCATTATCCTTTTCGGCAAACGTGATTAGTACATCAATATCAAAAGCCATATTCAAAAATTAAAGTGCTGGTTGGGTTTGTTTTTCAGTAATGTTATGAATCAGTCCTTGTGCCAATTCGTGATGGCTGGCAAGCACAAAGTAGAAATCGACTAAGCTGATTTTGAAAATAACTGTGCGTTCGCGAGCAAGCACTTCAGTGATAGTAGGGGTTGGGCCTTCCTGAAAAAGGTCACCAAACACACTACCCGGTTTCATCTCCATTACCACTGTTTCTCCATTCTTCAACACAGCTTCACCATGAGCCATGATAAGAATGGGCATTTCGTCATCTGTAATAGCAAGGCGTTCGTTTGGTTTTAATGTGACGGGTAAAATCTTATCAGCTAAATCACTTAACACTTTACCTTGAATGTGATTGAACACGGGTATCTTTTTAATCAACATGACCATCTCTATAAAGAGGAAGAAGCCATCATCCAATCCATCGAGCAGTTGATTGTTTTCGATTGCAGAATCGAGAAAGCGTTTGTCTTTGTAAGGCAGGCGCATGGAAATAGTATGGTACTCGGATTGGCTCTTGTTATAAATTACCCAAGCGGTAGTTTCTTGCAAAAGCTTATCGTTATTAAACATTTGACTGATTAACCCACGGCTTACTCTGAATTTTGGAATGAAAGCAGTTGCGTAAACCGCACAAACTTTTGTCCATCGGTTGTTATAATTAAAATCACGATTCAATACGTAGTTGATTACCTGAATCGGGTTGTAGCTTTCGCGTGGGAAATAGATTTGAAGATTCTCTAATTTTTGAGACGTATTTGAATCATCCAGCAAAGGAATGAGTTTCGGTTTGAGGTCTTGATCAACAAATAAGTCTAAGAGTTCTAATGCATACTGAACGCTATCCGGAGTTCCCAATTCTACATTTTCTCTAACCAGCTGAACTGATTCCGGATCGTACAATAAGGAAAGCAATAATGTAATTTGATCGTAGTTATCTCGAATCTCTTCGCGTAATGCTCCCTTCAGATAATCGTATTGGTCTTCATCGGTGAGTTCATCAAGAGCAGCAAGATTCCAAAGCGTTTTGCCCATTTCAACGTCAAGCAAATCCTTTATTTCCAAAGCTTCACGGCCTGTTGCTCTATAGTTAATATACCGCAGAGAATATAAGATTTGATTTACTACCCGCTTGTCGGGATAGTCGATCTTTTTCCAAAGCATTTGCAAACTTTCCTGCCCCGGAATATGACCCATGATTTGAATCAGCTTGAGCATGATCAAATCATTTTGTCCGGACTTATGGAAAGCTGTTTCTAAAATATTTAGCACCTGTGGTCCTGCTTCTTTCAGGGCTGATGCGGCCTGATGCGCGTAGCGTGGGGATGAAAGCAGTTCAATGAGTACGTTCCAGGTTTCTGGGCGTTTTACTTTTCTAGCTGTTAATAAGGCCTCCGTTCTTACTTTCGGATCGGCATCGCGCATTAACTCTAGTAAAATGAAAATCGTTTTTTGATTGGTAAGCTTGCGCATGAGTTTAGCAGCCAGCATTCTGTCGGGTTGCTTTACGGACTTACTCAGTTTCATTAACTTTTCAACTGGTATTGATAATAGGTCACTATCCTCGGCCATGTTAGCCGCTTGAGCAGCTAACCCTCGAATTTCATTCTCGCCACTGTGAATTCCCAGCTCCTGAATTTTCTTTAGGGCAAATTGTGCAATCTTTTTTGATTTACTATCTGCTAAGTGAAGTAGTGATGTTTCAAATAATGCCGGCTCTAATTTTTCCATGAGCTTTAGCCCATAGATGATCTTTTCCTCGGCTGTGCTTTTTACCTCTTTTTCAAGAACACTGTCCATGGTATATTCCTTCACCATGTTTTTCTTTACTGCCGATTTATTCTTTATGAGTGAATTTTGAAGAGTCTCCCGATACCCATGATACATTCGGTTGGTTACCCAATACCAGATTGCTAACACAGGCAAGGCAAAAAGTGTAATGGATAAAACAGTGAATCCTTTAAATTGATTAATTAGTACAATCAATCCTCCTGCTAGTGCAGCGGCAAGAGCGGTCACAAATCCTTCAATTTTGGTTTGTGCATCAATGTTTATTTCCTTATCGATAGGCACATAATAGAATTTGAAGGTTGGATTATCGAGGGCATCGCGAAGGGAGTTAACAAAGAGCTTACTCATTGAGATGGCGATAAAGAAGAAGATGATGGTGCTGCTTTCTCCTGTACTAAGATCGTAGCCGAAGAATGAACCAAGGGCAAATGCGGAGATTGTGAAAAAAATTAGCAGAAGGGGGTTGATGAGAAGCGAAACACGCAAACCGTAATCTTGATTGATGCGATCTGTAATAAATGTTGTAAAAAGAAAACCAAAAATCACAATAGTCATTTCAAAATAACTTAAGAATACCGCAAGTCCCTCTGTGTCGGTAAACTGAATGGTTGCCGCGTTGTAAAATGAGTAATCCACAAACTGAAGTGATACGATCGATACAATCACAAATAGTGAAAGCATCATGATGTATTTATTACCAATGAATTGACCGATTGAAAGTTTCTTAATATCTGATTCTGACTTAATTATGGCGCGACCTTTTATCAGGTATTTGCTAGCCAGTACGCTGAATAGAATTACAAAAGCGATAATACTAACTAAACCAATCGTGTATAGCGTAACAATCTCTACACCTAAACCTAAAAGAATTGGAATTGAGAAGAAGGATAAGATAGCCGCAATATCAGTTCCTACATCCACGCTACCCACAAGCCTTTTGGCAACCCGCACATTAAACATGCGATTAAACGAACCCCAAAAAACGAGTTGTATTAAGAAAGTGAAGGGGAGGATCAGAGTGAATCCGAAAAAGTATAAATCATCTTTATTCTCAATAAAACTATCTCCAAATTCAAGAAACCCTGTTAAGGTGGTAACTAATAATAAACTTAGGATAGCTAGAGCTGTGAAAGGTATTCGGCCTTGAAGGAAATTGTAAAGCATGGTTACCGCCATACCGATCAAACCAGAGATGGCTATGGCAACCGGAAGATCAAACTTTTCCGTAAAAACATCAGAACCTAGGAAAAGGGTTTGAGAGGCAACAGCAACGGTAGCTAAAAACAAGCCCATTAAGAAGCTAAGGATCAATAAGAGCGATACCGACCCGGTTTCTTCGGGTTCAACATCCAACATTTTCCAAAGCCTTGTGAGCATAATTTTGGGGATTAGCTCCTAAATTTTATACATTTCATCGAAATTTCCTATTCAATCATGAGTTCATTTTAACAATAGTACCTACTGAATCATAGATAGTTGAAGCGTATTGTGGCAAAAGATCAATACAACTTACCGTAGAAATCAGTAATTGTTAATCTTAGTAACCCGAGCGAGGTAAATAAGATGAGTTTATTTTTTTGCTTTAAAAAGGAGCGAGCTATCGCCATAGCTGAGAAATCGGTAATCCGTAGAAAGTGCTTCGTGATAGATTTTCTTCCAGTCAGGGCCTACAAAAGCTGCTACCAATAAAATCAAGGTGGAACCTGGTTGATGGAAATTTGTGAGGAGAAAATCGGCCACTCTATAATTATAGCCGGGCATAGCATAAATGGAGGTTTCCCCGATGAGGGTATCGCAGCCATCCTTTTCAAGTTTTGCCAATACTCCCTCAATTGACTTTTGCCGGCTATAGTGCCCGGGTAGCACAAAGGGTTCATTTTGAGAAATCAGAAAAGGCTGATCACCTTCTTCAATCAGTTTGACTCCATACCAATAAAGACTTTCTAATGTTCGTAATGAAGTGGTTCCCACCGCCCCAACCGATTTTGCTAAAAGTATTGCTTGCAGGTTTTTTTTACTGACTACTACTTGTTCGCTATGCATAGTATGCTCGGCCGCCTTTTCAACTTTCACAGGCTGAAAGGTTCCTGCGCTGACATGCAAGGTCAGAAATTCGGTTGAATGACCTTTCGCTTGAAGATTATCTAAAACCGCATTTGTAAAATGTAGCCCGGCAGTTGGGGCTGCTACCGCGCCTTCGTGATGGGAGTAAACGGTTTGGTAAGTTTCTGAATCCCTTTTCTCGGCCTCTCTATTTAGATAGGGGGGTAATGGAATAAATCCCGTTTGAGAAATTACTTCTGCAAAGCTTTTTGCTTCGGGCTGCCACGAAAATTCCACAAGACCTTGTTTATGGTCAATTAATCTGGCCTCAAGTATTATGTCGCCAGCTTTTTTTGTCAACACAGAATTTGATTGCCAGCGTTTTAGGTTGCCAATGGTGCAATGCCAAGTAGCCTGACCAGTTGCACCCATAGCAACTTGTACTAATGTTGATGGCGAAACAGGATTCAATAAGAAGATTTCAATTGTTGCTCCGGTTTCTTTTTGAAAATGAAGCCGAGCAGGAATTACTTTGGTATCGTTAAAAAATAAGGTGCTTTCACTTGGTAGTAGTTCGGGCAAACTGGTAAACCGATCGTGTTTTATTTCACCATCCTTATAAACCAGTAATTTAGATTGATCGCGCTGAGCTAAAGGATATTGAGCAATCCGATTTTCGGGTAACTCGTAGGTATAATCTTTAATGAGAATTGACTTATCCATTGTTTCTGCAAAGAAGCATAAGAAATGCAGGACTCGCAAAGCGCTATGCTGATTAAAGTATTTCATTAATTTTAAACTTCATCGAGGATACCGAATGCCTTTAAAAGCCAGTCTGCAGAAACGAGTTTTTGAATTTTCATTCAACGCCCGCACCTCACGCGGAGCTATGAAAGATAGAATTTCTTGGTTTGTCCATCTCTGGGATGATGCAGATCCTGAAGTAGTTGGAATAGGCGAATGTGGTCCTTTACCGGGATTAAGTGCGGAGTACACTCCTAAGTTGGAGGCAATTCTTGAGAAACTAGTGGGAGAGATCAATGACTTGTCGGTTGGATTGCCTATGGAAGTGGAACCTGACGCTCTGAATAAGTTTATCACCCAACTTATTGGTGCCGAGCAGGTATCACGGTATTCGTCTTTTGTCTTTGCATTAGAGACCGCTTTGCTCGATCTACATAACGGGGGCGAGAGAACAATTTTCAAAAACAAATTTCTTGAAGGACATCCAATCCCGATCAACGGCCTGATCTGGATGGGTGGTCTTGACTTCATGCTACAGCAGATTGAGATAAAAATCCGCGATGGATTTACTTGTCTTAAATTGAAAGTGGGTGGCCACGATTTTGAGAAGGAGTGCGATGTGCTGCAATACATTCGCAGAAAATATTTTCGAAACAACATTACTATTCGCCTGGATGCGAATGGTGCCTTCAAGAAAGACGAGGCTCTATTTAAGTTACAAGAACTGGCGCGGTTTAACATTCATTCAATAGAGCAGCCTATTAAAGCAGGTCTGGCAGAAATGGCTGAGTTGTGCAGGCAATCGCCTATATCCATTGCCTTAGATGAAGAATTAATTGGGGTTTATGGTAGCGCTGCCAAACTCGATTTGCTTACGCGGATTAAACCACAGTTTATCATTTTAAAACCAACCCTGCATGGCGGGCTTTACGGATGCGCAGAATGGATTCGAATTGCCGAGCAATTGGGTATTGGCTGGTGGATTACTTCGGCTTTAGAAAGTAATATCGGATTAAATGCAATTGCCCAATTTACCGCCCAATATCCGGTGCAAATCCCGCAAGGTTTAGGAACCGGAATGATCTATAATAACAATGTTGAGTCCCCACTAACCATACAGAAAGAGCATCTGACTTACGATGATGGTCTTATTTGGGGTTTTTTGTGAGGCGTCAGACTGCTTTGAGCGCTCAGGCACCTTAAATGACCTGCTAAACAGCTTTTAACTAAAAAATTTAGTTTTATTTTTGACTTTTTGAATAACAATCCTTTATTTAGCTAAAATTATTAGTTATGGAGGCCAATAAATTAAGAATTCAGAGCAGAAAGTTAGATTCAGGTCGCTTTCAGGTTTGTTTTTCAACAAGTGATGTAGTAGCCGGTGGTTTTTACGGATATCTGCTGGCTGAACCTAAAACTTCGGTCTCTGAAATCTTAAATAAGATACAACGGCATGTGGAGGCAATGAACAATTCAGAGCGCTACTTGCAGCGCAATCTTTTCTCCCTCGGAAAAAGGAAAATGAACTCTGGACGGATCCTAATTTTTAAAAAATAAGTCATGGTTAAACTCAACGAAAACATTCGCATTCTGCGCAAGCGGTTATCAATCACACAAGATCAATTTGCGCAACAACTTGGCGTGAAGCGGTCATTGGTTGGTGCGTATGAAGAGGGACGTGCGGAGCCACGCCTGGAGTTGCTACAAAAGATGGCTGAAGTATTTTCAATTTCAGTAGATCAATTAATTGGAATTGATTTTTCAACCGGGTCAATTAACTCAACCCCTAACTATGTGCGCGGCAAAGAAGTGGTGGTTGTTACGGTAGATTCATCCGATCGTCAGAATATTGAATTTGTTCCGCACAAAGCAGCGGCTGGTTATCTCAATGGGTTTGCCGATGCAGAATACGTAAAAGAATTGCCGCATTTTAATTTGCCCAATCTTAAACAAGGCACCTATCGTGCATTTGAAATCAGTGGTGATTCTATGTTGCCATTAATGCCGGGCTCTATTGTTATTGGGGAGTATGTGGATGATTTGCGAAATATAAAAAGCGGAAAAACCTATGTACTGGTAACACAGCGCGAAGGAGTTGTTTATAAGAGAGTGTTCAATTACCTCGAAGATAACGGGAGTCTTTTCCTTGTTTCAGACAACAGACATTATGCACCATTTCAACTGAGTGGTTCTGATGTACTGGAAGTTTGGTCAGCAAAAGCATATATCAGTGTTCAGTTTCCTGACGTGAGCGAGAAGTCAGATGTTTCAGTAGAACAGTTGGCTAGTGTTGTGCTCGATTTACAAAAGGAGATCCTTCAATTGAAATCAAAGAAATAAACTTAGCGGTTTGGCCTTGCCCGATCTCTTCCTGAATCAGGAGGAGGCGGGAGAGGTGTTAGATTAAAACCGCTGAATCAAATCCAAAGTCTTCAACTTATTAACCTTTCCGGTTTCTGTCTGCAAAAACTGAGCTACATATCGTATTGTTTTGGGAACTTCAAAACGATCTAATCTGGATTTTAGATGTTGAATTATTTCAATCTCTAATTCGGAAGCAATTGGCTCACCTTCTATTATCAGCGTAACGGCTTCACCTAAAGAAGCATCAAGAAGTCCGGCAATAAAAAACCGATTGTTAATTCTTAAATCAGACAGAATCGTTTCAAGTATTCGCTCTATTTTTTCTGGAATTATTTTTACTCCGCCACTATTAATGATGCTATCAATGCGACCAAGTATTAGGAATCGATTCGCGTCAATAATCTCAACCAAATCATTGGTTACAATGGGTTCTGCATTTAGGTGAGGAGCATGAATAACAAGACAACCCCGATTGTCTGCTTGGATATAAATACCAGGAAGTAGATTAAAATGATTCGTTGTATCTGATCCATTTAATTTTTGAAGTGCAATGTGCGATAGCGTTTCAGTCATGCCATAGGTGGCATAAAAGGAACCTTGCATCGATTTTAAATTTTCCCGCAAAGAATTTGATAAGTCAGCACCTCCAATTAAAACTACTTTTGTTCTACTAAGCTTTTGCTTGTGTTTAGATGTTAAGATTGCTTGAACCTGATACGGAACCAATGCTATAAAATCAATACAGACATCTTCGGGTAGGGTATCAAATGGATTGGCACTTGGCTCGACAACATACATGTTCATTCCAACTTCCAGTGATCGAACCAACATCATGATGCCTGCAACATACTTGGTATCGAGACAAACTAATGCAGTGGATTCTTTTTTTAAACCCAGGTAGGAGGTACTCAATGCTGCACTCGCCTTCAGTTGATTTCGGGTAACAGAAATTTTTTTAGGTGTTCCGGTTGAGCCAGATGTTTGTAATATGAAATCTTCCTTTCCATTTAACCATTCATGGCAAAATTTTAAGGCATTGTTTTCATTTGGCGAGAGAGAGTCCGAAAAATTCCCTTTTTCAATATCAGTTATTGGATAAGAAATCTCCTTAACGCGAAGTGTTTGCGAGTGCATGACTCAATTCTTTTTTGGACGTGGCTTTATGGATAACTCTTCGTATCCATAGGTTGAATCAACAATACGATCGAATTGCAGATCCGTAAGCTCACCAATTACAATCTCAGCTGTTGTATAAATCAATGAATCATTTAACAAATGGCCTCCAATGGTTCTGCCTGTGCTATCAGCCACTGAAATATGCAAGTGTGCTCCTGAATCCGAGAAGGTGCCTACCAAGGATAAAATTTCAAAGTGACCTTTTAATAAGGTTCCATTTTCCTGATTAGCGAATCTTATGTTTACTTGTTCTAAACTCCCAACACAAGTAATTACAAAGCCTGCTTTTGAGTTACTGGCTACTTTTAGTAATTCCTTTTTTAAATCCTGATGAGGTGCTAACCTAATTGCGGTTGTTTTTGTAGCACTCCACAAGTTTGTTGATTGGGCAGGCACTTTACTCATTGTTACTGTTAATAAAAGGTAAAGTAAAATGGATTTCATCAAGGAAACTTTGGGAATTTTGAAAAGTCTGGTTCGCGTTTTTCCATAAAGGCATTCTTTCCTTCTTTGGCTTCATCACTTAAGTAATATAGCAATGTTGCGTTGCCGGCAAGTTCCTGAATACCGGTTTGTCCGTCAAGTTCGGCATTAAAGGATGCTTTCAACATCCGAATAGCTAATGGACTTTTCTTGAGAATCTTTTTACCCCAGTTAACATAGGCTTCCTCCAATTCTTCTAGCGGAACTACTTTGTTTACAAGCCCCATGTCTAATGCTTCTTTTGCATCATATTGATCACACAGAAACCAGATCTCACGCGCTTTTTTCTGTCCTACAATTCGCGCTAAGTACGAGGCACCAAAACCACCATCAAAGCTGCCAACCATCGGTCCGGTTTGCCCGAAGCGCGCATTTTCGGCAGCAATGGTTAAGTCACAAACTACGTGCAACACATGGCCGCCACCAATTGCCCAACCTGCAACGGCAGCAATTACTGGTTTTGAGATCGTGCGAATTACTTTTTGCAAGTCAAGCACATTTAATCTGGGTACTGTATCAGCACCCACATATCCACCATGTCCGCGCACACTTTGATCGCCACCACTACAAAATGCTTTACCACCTTCTCCGGTTAAAATGATCACGCCAACTTCCATATCTTCGCGACAGAGATTCATTGCATCCAGAATTTCCTGAATTGTAAGTGGCGTAAATGCGTTGTGAACCTGTGGGCGGTTGATGCTTATACGTGCTATTCCTTCGTATTTGTGAAAGAGAATTTCTTTGTATTCTTTAACTGGTTTCCAATTGTACTTAAGAGTCATAACCTTTTTTAATATGTTGCTTAAATTTATTAAATGCTTCTTTTCCTGTTTGTTGATTGCTGATGATTTCTAAAATCTTTGTTTTGCCTTCAAAATTAGTAAAATCCTTCAGTGCTGCTTTTAAATTCTTTGTTGAATCAATTTTGTGGTAGTTAATATTAAACTCAGTTGCCAGGTGTGAAGCAGTAAGTTTTTGATTGGTAATAAAGTAAGAATCTTTTTCTTCTAATTCATTGGGACCATCAATCAGATTAAAGATTATGCCACCTTGATTGTTGACTACCACAATATGCAAATTGGGCATTTGATAATTGTGCCAGAAGGCATTCCGATCATAAAAGAAAGCAAGGTCTCCGGTAATCAAAATATTAGGAATATCACTGCTAAGTGTATGACCGACTGCTGTACTCGTGCATCCATCAATGCCACTGGCACCCCGATTGGCATATACATGAATGCCTTTATTTTTTTCTGTCAGGCCAATCAGATTTGCATATCGTACAGACATGCTATTGGCTACATGCAAATTGCAACGTGGTGGCAGCACAGAAATAATTTCTTTTAGGACAGTGAGCTCACTAAACTCTGCTTTCGAAAAGAAAGTTTGATAAGAAAGTTCTGTGCGATGCTCTTCAACATTCCACAGTTGCGTATAATTCTCTTTTTTCTGAAGCTCAAATTTTCCAATAGCCGGTGATTGACTTAAGTCTTCAAAAAAAGATTTTGGATCACAATGGATAACACGCGTTAGTGATTGAAAAGTATCGGGTGCAATTCCTGACGATTGCAAATGCCAGTGTTGTGCGGGCGCATTCTTTCGAAGAAACAGTTTCAGGTTTTTAGAGATAACAGACTTACCAAATGTGATTACTAATTCTGGTTGTAAAGATTTTTGAATGGAATCACCACAAGCTCCTAAAAACACGTCAGCATACCGAATATTTTTTGAAAGAAAATGATAATTTGAAATCACATCTCCAATCAGGGCTACTTGATTTACTTTACAGAATTTAGCAACAGCCTTTTCAATTCCGGCATGGTGGTCTTGCTGACCGGCAATTAAAATCACTTTACTATAACCAGAAAGAACTTGTACTAATGTTTTCTTTTCAGCTTCAGGTAAAACAATTTTTGACTGACTGATTTGAATACTTCTTAATTTTTTACTGAATGAAAAGTTTTCATTCTCCGTTGGATAGAGTGGTTCTCTAAGTGGAACATTAATGTGGACGGGTCCCTTTGGAAATTCTTGAGCGAGTGCAATGGCCTCATTAACTACCCGATTGATATACCAAACTGAATCCGGGTGATTATAATCTTCCGGTAAGTCGTATGATTTTTTTACATGATTCTGATAGAGATTGCTTTGTCTTATCGTTTGTCCATCCCACTGATCAATCCATTCTTTCGGACGGTCGGCAGTAAATATCAATAGCGGAATTTCCTGTAACGATGCTTCAGCAACAGCGGGAGCAAAATTGTAAGCAGCTGAACCCGAAGTGCAAACCAATATAGTTGGTTTATTTTTTTGTTGAGCGATGCCCAACGCAACAAATGCCGCACTCCGCTCATCGCTAAATGTTCTGCATGTTATTTCATCGTGCCTGACAAAAGCGATGGTTAATGGTGCACTGCGTGAACCCGGACAAACAATTGCCTGGTGTAAGCCTTGAAGAGCGCACAATTCGGCAATATCGTAGATTGGTTGCAGGCGTGACACGTTAGATATTATTTAGTAATTATCTTTTGAAGATTAAGCATCTTCATTTCAGTTTCAGTCCATTCTTGATCTGCGATGGAATCAGCTGTTACACCAGCACCCGCATAGAGTCGAATTTTTTCAGCAAAAATTTGCATGCAGCGAAGATTAACAAAGATATGACTCTCTTTATTGATGTTTACCGGCCCAAGGTAGCCGCTATAGAATTCACGTTGATACCCTTCATTTTTTATTAAAAATTCAAGTGCTTCGTCATGCGGCATCCCGCATACAGCAGAAGTAGGATGGAGCAACTTTAACATTACAGACCCGAGCTGGGGAAAATTTGTGGCCTGCGTGTCAACTTCATACTCTGTTTTTAAATGCATCACGTTTCCGGCTATGATGGTTTTAGGGCCGTGCTCTGCGTATTCGCGAAGTCTTATTTTTTTGAAACAGCTGACGATGTACCTGCAAACAAGCGCCTGTTCTTCAATTTCTTTTTGGGTCCAGGCAACCGACTTAATATTTACATCAGGCAAATAGGGGAGTGTACCTGCAAGCGCGACTGTTTTAAATTTATTATTAGCTACACTCACTAATAATTCAGGGGACGCACCTAACCAAGTACCGGTTTCGCTCGATGACACCAAGGACACCATTGCCAGGGGATGCTTTTCACAAAGTTGGTCGAAAGCTTCCAACACGTCAAAGTCTTTGTCAATTGAAATATCTTTAACCCTTGATGGAACTATTTTCTCAAAATCTCCAGCTTCAATTTTTTTTATACCAGCGTCAACCGTGAGTTTGAAATCAGGAAGCGCAGAAATACTTTCTGGTTCAGTAAAATTCAAAGAAAGGTGATTACTAATTTTTGATCGAGAATAATCAAACTCATCCTCAGTTGATGATTCTTTTAAAACTCCATTTTCAAATCGATATAAGACATCGGCAGGGAAAATTATTTTCTTCTTATCAGGCAGGAATGGTGCGAAAGCGAAACCTGATGGAGCCTCTTCAACATTAATTTCGTCAACAAACTTTAGCCCTTGTTGACTAATGATCAAATATTTTTCACTGTGATTGGGTGTTTTCCAAAGTGAAAAGGGAAAACCATGATTCAAGGCAGTTTGAATTGCCTGACGAATAAATATTTTCTCTTGAACTGTCGCTGGTTGCTTCGTTACTGAGGTCATTCTAAATCTTAGCGCTTGTCTATAATTGCCATTGTTATCCTACTAATGCAAACCAATTCGTTTACTTCATTCATTATTCTAATCTCCCACACATGAGTTTTTTTACCAACATGCAAAGGTTTAGTTGTTCCAAAAACATAACCAGTCTTTACGCTTTTTATGTGGTTGGCATTGATATCTAACCCTACACAATACTGCGTGTTTAAATCCAGGCAACACGAGGCAGCTACGCTTCCTAATGTTTCGGCTAACGCAACCGATGCTCCACCATGTAACAACCCAAGGGGCTGATGGGTTCTGTGATCAACTGGCATTTTTGCAGTAATTGAATCATCACCGATTTCAGTAAACTCAATGCCGAGGTGACTAACCATAGTATTGGCAGAAAATTTAGTCAAGTTTTCGATTTTTATACCGGGTTTGAAGAACGCCATTTTGTGTATTTGTGTCGAGGTGGTTTAAACTATTTGTTTATTTTTGCGCGCGAATAGCTGATTATTGGCTTGAAATTAGGCAGAAATTGATGAGCAAAAAAATATATATCATTCGCCACGGGCAAACCGATTTTAACCTGAAAGGGATTGTTCAGGGGAGCGGTGTTGACTCTTCTCTGAATGACAAGGGCCGGGCTCAGGCGCTAGCATTTTATCAAGCATATCAACATGTATCATTTGATAAAGTTTATATATCTGCTCTAAAACGGACGAAAGAGTCGGTGGATAACTTTATTATGCAAGGCATTCCATACGAAAGCCTAGCGGGTCTTAATGAGATTAGCTGGGGAACCAAGGAGGGCCAGACCATTACCCGTGAAGAGGATGCCTACTATCATTGGATGTTGAATCAATGGCGACTTGGCAACACAAAAGAGCGAATAGAAGGCGGGGAGAGTCCAGATGATGTTACTAAACGACAAGCGGAAGCTCTGAACCACATTCTAAAACAGACAGATGAGCAAACAATCTTAATTTGTATGCACGGCCGTGCTATGAGAATTTTATTATGCCGATTATTAAATTATCCATTGCGAAGTATGGATATGTTTGAACACGAAAATTTGTGTTTATACTACGTTGAGAAAACAGACTCTATGTTTACGGTTAAGAAGTATAACGATACAACCCATTTAAAGAACCTTCAAATCTCAACTTCTGTATCGTTGGAAGCAACACCTACGACTTAACAGTGTTCAACCTCTCAAGCTCGGTCCGGGCTTTGCTATCAATGCTATTTTTGTATTCATGTTTTGGAAAACTTAAGGCTAGCTCAAAATATTTTTTAGCATTGGTGTAATCTTTTAGATCTTTGGCGATGTAACCTAATTGTAAGGCTGAGTTAGCTCCGAAATACCACGGGTTATTTTTAGTCATATCAATGCTCTGTTGATAGAATAATTTGGCCGCTGAAATTTCCCCGGTGCGATGTGCCAGACGTGCCTTACGATAGTAATACTCCGTTTGATCCTTGGCATTGATAAGATCAGAAGGGGTAATGGAATTCAGAATCGATGTTGCATTTTTGTAATAACCTCCATCGGTGCTAAACCGTACTTTCAGTAATTTCTTATTTGGCAAAGTTGGTTCTTCAAGTTGTTTGGCTGCATACTTATCAGGTTCTGCCTTATCCGATCCAGTTACCTTGGCTTTGTCAAAATTGGTTTTAGCTTGCTTTGAATCATCTAAAAGCCAATAGCAAAGGGCAATCTTAAAATAGGAATCCTTTTTAAAACTAATGCTTGGATAGTTTTTGATAAATCGCTGAAATGATTCTATTGATTTTAGGTAATCCCCACGTTGCAAGAGAACCTCGCCCTTTAGGTAATCAATGTAATGCATTTGCAATCCTTGATTCTGTATGTCGATCTGACGGATCAAGGCCAGAGCTTCCTCGCTGCGAGCATCTTTGATTAGCATGTTTACTCCAATAAATAGTAGCAGTCTATTGTCGGGTTGCTCCTTCAGGCATATATTAATTCCTTCAGCAGCCTCTTCAAATTCTTGATTAATGAATCCCTTAACAGTAAAGAACAAAATAGTTGCTTCTTGGCTCAATGAAGATTTTGAATTTCTGAGTTCAGTGAGTTGCCTTTGACCTGTTGCTACAGAGCCCTTCATTCCTAACAGGCTCATAAACCATTTATACTTATCGGGTACAGAGCCAATCATTACTTGAATAGCACCACTTGTTTTTTTTATGGGGATAAAGGTTGGGTATTTCTTAAGACAGTCTGAAGTAAGTTGGTAGGCTTTTCTAATTGACATCACGGCATTTACTTCTTGCCCTAAGTTGAGGTAGCAGAATCCACGTTGTAAGTTAAGCTCAGCTAACAGGAAAAGGGTTTCTCCAGATGTGGGTAAATTCTCCAGGTATTTTATACGATTCTTAAATCGTTCCTCAATTTCAACAAATGCTTTATGATCTTCGGTGATTAGAATCTTAAGAGTTTCGCTAAGGGTCTGAACATACATCTTGTGCAACTCATTCGTCTTAATCTTTTTAAGATATTCGTCTGCTTTCTCCGGTTGGAGAGTAATTACATAGTAGTACGCTTTTTGTAGTTCGGGGTCAAATTGCCAGATGGAATCTGAGGCAAACCCGCTGATGGAAAATAAAAAAAGGCAAGTGATTATGCCTGCCTTTCTTATGGTTTGTATAGTCTCTGTGCTATTCAACTTTTTTTGCTCTTTTTACCGGAGCTGCCTTCTTTGGTTTCACTTCTTCTTCCATTGAACCCAAATCAACATCCGCTAATATTCTTCCTGAATGTTCGTCAATTACAATTTTCTTCTTTTCGCGAATCTCAGCAATTTTTTGAGGAGGTATGATAATGTTACAACCTTCTGCTGCTCCACGCACTACCCTAACAACAGCTAATCCGTTTGAAAGGTTAGATCTTAAACGGTTATAATGCTTAAGAAGTTTGTCTTCGATTTTCTTGGTAGCTTTTTCTCTTTCTACCATCAGTTTCTTCTCCTCTTCCTGGCTTTCGTTTAAAATGCTGTCAAGTTCATCCTTTTTGCTCTGAAGATCTTCATTTCGGCCGTTAATTAGGGCTTCAATGGTGGTGATTTCAGCTTTTTTAGAATCTATTTTGTCTTTTGATTCTTTGATTCGCTTCTCACAAATTTGTACCTCTAACTCTTGAAGTTCAATTTCTTTCGTGATGGCGTCAAATTCGCGGTTGTTTTTTACATTTTTTTGCTGCTCGTTATATTTCTTAACCAGCTTCTCAGATTCCTTAATTCCTTCCTTATTTTTCTTAATGTTTTCCTCTAATTCTTTTAATTCTCCCTCAAAACGGCTTAGGCGGGTGCGATATCCCTCCATTTCGTCCTCCAAGTCTTGTACTTCATCGGGAAGATCACCCCTCAGTTTTTTAAGTTCGTCCAGTTTTGAATCTATGGATTGTAATTTAACTAGGGCTTCGAGTTTTTGTGCAACTGTTTGATTTTCCATTATTTACAGATAGGTAATTGGATTTGTGACAACTTTTGAAAAAGCGATTGCAAAAGTAGGAAATTTTTCCCTCAAAAAAGCACCGATTAGCTCTTTCGTAAATTGTTCACTTTCATAGTGGCCAATATCTGCGATAATAATTTTACTATCAGCATCAAAAAACTCATGGTATTTGAAGTCGGCAGAAACAAACACATCAGCACCTTGACCAATAGCCAAAGGAAGTAAAAAACTTCCCGCGCCCCCACAAACCGCTACTTTCTTTATATTTTCTTTCGTAATAGCAGTGTGACGAACACATTCTGTATTCATTTTTTTCTTTAGCCCCTTCAGAAATACTCTGCTTTCTTCCGGATTTTCTAGTTCACCTATAATTCCAGCTCCAACTTCCTGATTTTCATTTTCAAGTGGAGTAAGATAATAAGCCACCTCTTCATAAGGATGACTTTCCTTTAAGGCCGTCAGTACTTTCCGCTGATTAAAAGCTTCAACAAGAACTTCGACCCTGACTTCTTCAACTTTTTCTAGTTGATTCAATTTTCCGACCGCAGGATTAGCATTAGCTGCAGGCATAAACCTGCCTTCACCCATTGTGGAGAAACTACAGTTTTTATAGTCGCCAATTTGACCGGCTCCGGCCTCATGCAAGGCCGCAGTAACTTTTTCAACATGATCTTTTGGAATAAAGGTCACCAACTTAGCAAGCGTACTTTTTTTGGGAGCCAATACTCGAAGATTTTTTAATCCTAATCGCTCAGCTATTTTCTTATTAACACCAGATCGCACATTATCCAAATTGGTATGGATAGCATAGATGGCAATTTCATTTCGGATTGCTTTGATCAGCACCCGCTCAACATAATTTTGGCCGGTAAGTTTTTTTATGCCTTTAAAAAGTATTGGGTGATGGGCAATAATCAGATTACAGGATTGAGCAATGGCCTCGTCAATGACTGCTTCGGTGCAATCCAATGAAACCAGAACTCCCGTTGCGTTGTCTACAGGATTTCCTGTCAGTAAGCCACAATTATCGTAGCCCTCCTGATAGGCGAGCGGTGCCCAAGCTTCAAGACTTTCGATTATACTTTTTATAGTCTGAGTTGCCATTGATTATGTACTTTTGACAAAAATAACGAAAGATCGCGGTACTACTTTTATGACCTTTCTTAAGTACTTCTTATTGCCCTTCTCTTGGCTCTTTGATTTAGCCACTCGACTCAGGAATTACTTGTACGACATCGGTCACAGAAAATCATTTAAATTCGATTCAGTTGTTATTAGTGTCGGTAATCTCAACGTGGGTGGATCAGGCAAAACCCCTATGATTGAGTACCTGATTAATTTGTTAGGCGATCAATACAAAATAGCAACACTTAGCCGCGGCTATGGGCGCAAAACAAGAGGGTTTAATATTGCGACTAACCAAGATAACGCAAGATCGATTGGTGACGAGCCTTATCAGTTGTTTAGAAAATTTGGAAGTAAAATTATTGTTGCCGTGGGCGAAGAGCGCGCTTTGGCTATCCCAACTATTTTAAATGATCATCCTGAAGTACAAGTCATATTAATGGACGATGCATTTCAACACCGCACGGTTGTTCCACAGTTTTCAATTTTGGTTACAGATTATGCAAAGCCTTTTCACAAAGATTTTCTATTACCTTTTGGAAGATTAAGAGAAGCCCGAAAAGGAGCAATGCGCGCAAACGTAATTGTAGTTACCAAGTGCACAGACCTCTCTTCAAAGAATGAGGATCAGGTTAGAAGTTCACTGACTCAAGTGGTAGGAGCCAAGCCAGTTTTCTTTTCTGAAACAAAGTTTCAGGCTCCAATACCAATTGGCCATACTAATTCAATCAGCAGCGAAGTGGTACTAGTTTCAGCTATTGCAAAGAATGTTTCCTTTGAGAAGGAAGCCGCAAAGTTGTTTCAAGTGAAGCAGCATTTTAAATTTCCCGATCACCATGCTTATTCGGCTGAAGAAATTGAATCGATACATAGAGCTGCTGACGCACATCAGATTGCATCAATTTTAACAACTGAAAAGGACATGGTGAAGTTGATTGCCAATCCTTTATTCAATTCAGTAAAACAGAAAAATTGGTTTTATCTGCCCATCCAGGCTTCGTTCATTAAAAATGGTTCGGAATTTGATGCCATCGTGAGCCACTTGGTTATTGATAAATTGAAGGAAGTGACTGTGGCTACTGAAAATGCAAAAACTCTTTCCTAATTCTGATTTACTTTTGCGCGTGTTTTTCAAAAGCCATATCCTTTTATTTCTGTTCCTGATTGGAAGTTTTACCGCGTTTAGTCAAGGCAAATTGAATCCTGCTAAAGTATTTGTGCAGGATACTACAAAGCGACCAGTTGCTTCAGACGAACGAAAAGGGCGTGGTTCCCAAATTGTAGACGATTCCACAAAGAATGTATACGGCCCTAAAACTACACTGTGGATAACTGAACAAGATGTTTTCATGAATAAGAACAACTATCGCCCGTTAGATACAGCCTTATTAAATTATCATCGCTGGACGTATGTTCAGAAGTTTAATAACCTTTATCAGGATCTTGGAAATGTTGGCACAGCACTAAACCCGATTTTTCCAACGGTGTCTACAACTATCGGAGCAAGTCCTGGTTATCAAACTTATCGTTTGTTCTATGAAACTGAGGAACCAAAATATTATGATTCAAAATCTCCGTACACAAAAATAGCTATAATCTGGGGTGGCGATGGTCGTGCCATGTCGCATATTGAATTTACCAGAAATATAAACCCACGCTGGAACTTTGGTTTTAACTATCGCCCAATTTTGGCTGATAAACAATTGCAGCGCACAAAAGGAAATCGGCAAACTGTTAGTCATTATTATGATTTTCATACTTCTTACAAGTCGACCAACAACCGATATACTTTACTCGCTAGTTATAGAAGAATAAGACATCGGATTTTTGAAAATGGTGGGATATTGTTGACAAGAGATACAACCTTCAACGCCTACTTCGATCAAAATGCGCAACCGTACTTACTCGCAGCACAAACGGAAGAGCTGCGCAACTCGTTGCATCTTTTTCATCAATATCAGTTGGCTTCACCTTTTCAATTGTATCATAAATTAGACGTTACCCGCCAGCGCAATTATTTTAGTGGTACCAAGGCGAGCGAAACTAACTACGATAAATATTTTTCATTTACGAATCCGGATACAGATATCAATACCGAAAATGTGAAAGATGGTATTGAGTTTAAGACTACGGTGAATGAGTTTGGGATAAAGGGTAATGCAGCTTTTTTGTTTTATAGTTTCTTTTATAAGATGCGTATGTTCAGCACCTACAACCAATATGTGGACGAAACCCAGTTGTCTTTTAAGAATGACGGTATTGAAAATTATGTAGGTGGGCAAATTGCTTTTCGGTTCGACTCGCTGAGTGAACTAAGTGGCCGAGCCGAATATTTGCTTGATGGTAATTACTTGCTACAGGCTAATTTGAAAACGCCTTGGCTTGATGCCAGCGGTGTTAGCAGTTTATCCAAACCCGCTTTTATGCCATTAGCCTATCGGGGCAGTCATAACGGTTGGGTAAATAACTTTGCAAGTCCTTTTTATAATCAGCTGTCTGGTTTTTTGAAAGGTGACTTTGGGTCATTATTTATTTCTCCGGGCCTTACATACACAGCACTTACTAATTATATTTATTATAAGCGCAACGATGTTGCGAATGAGCAAGCAGTTCTTCCTGTTCAATCATCGGGCAATCAACAAGTATTTACACCCGAGTTAAGAATGTCAGTTCGGTTTTTTAGGCACCTTTATTTGCGACCTCAAGTACTGTACACAAAGTTGCTTAGTAATGATGATCGGGCTTTGCGAATACCCGAATGGTTTATAAACACACAACTTTCGTTTGAGAATTTTCTTTTCAAGAATGCTATTCAAGTGCAGATTGGGGTGGATGTGCACTGGCGTTCTGATTATACGGCACTTGGTTACGATCCTGCCATCCAACAGTTTTATGTTCAGGATAGCTATGTAAATCCTTCGTTTCCATTGGTTGATGTTTTCTTCAACGGCAAATTTAAAGGCGGTAAGTTTTTTGTGAAGTATCACAACATCGTTCAACTTGCAACACAGACTGGCTATTTGCCAACACCCACCTATCGCGGACAAGGAAACATTCTTGACTTTGGGTTCGATCTTATTTTGTTTGATTGATAGAGAAGCAATGTTTAGGATTACGACTTCCAGTGTTATCAGATCTTCCTGCCTGACAGTCTTAAAAATTAGCTTAGCCCATCAGATTGAAAAACTGTTTGAAAGGTGGTAACCTCAAGTAACCGGAATCAAGAATCCAGTTACCATATTAATTACCTCACCAGCACTTTAACCAGCCCCTTGCCATCATTTGTTTGTACTTGTAAAAGATACATGCCTGTAGCAGCAGGCAATATTAGTTGTTGTTCGTGCAAGCCAACATCTTTAATTCCTAAGGATTTGGTGCTTACAATTTTTCCGGCCAGATCACTTATATAAATCTCTACAGCAGATTTTTGTAATAAAGAATAGGAGAGGGTAACTGCTCCACTTGTTGGGTTTGGATAGGCGCTAAGGGTTGTTAATTTTTTAATTGGCTCAACACCCGTTGGTACTTGCTGAATATGTAAATCATCAATCGACCAACCCCAGCCAACTCCGGCAGCATCTGAAAATAATCTGAACCTAAACAGAAGGGTATCTCCAACCGCAAATTTTGTGGTGAGATTAATATCGTGATCTACAAATTGCGCTTGTGTGCCTGGCTGAGCTGCGGTGTAAGTAGCAAGCCAACTGGTATTGCGCGAAGCATCGTAACCGGGTGATAGTGGAATCCAGGTAATGCCATCTTTAGTTCCTTCTACCACCACATAATCTTTAAATTGAGTTTCCCCAAAAACAGATCCTGCAGTGCCGGGCTCTACAATGGCCACATCGCGGTAAAAGAAAAACGGATGTTCTGCTTGCAATATGATGGGATAGGTTAGTAAAGCACTGGCTTCTTTACCAGCCAGGTAATTGTGAAACGTCTGAAGGCTTTCATCGGAAGACCCAAAATTTTGAACGGAAAATGATGATAGAATAAAATCACTCGCGGTTTGGAAATAATTAAAATACTGATTTTTATACTCCTTTAATGCCAGATTTTCACCTGAAACAACCGAGGAATGAAAAGGTGCATTTGATTTATAGCTGATCAATTTAGCTTGCACGCTACCTTTAGCTATTCCCTTAATTTTAGCTTGATAGTTACCAGAAGGAACGTTCGCGATTTTTCCAACCTGAGTGCCCGATATCCATACGTGTGTTGAATCGTATTGTTCTTCCAGTGTAATACCTATAACTAAATCAGATTGAGGCGAAGTTCCAATAGCAGTAATGATCGGGTTCTTGAGTATTGATTGCACTTCTTCAAGCGTTGCAGTCCAGATGCCCCGGCCATGGGTAGCAATTACAATTTGGTCATCAACTCCTTTCAAATCCCATACGGAAACATTAGGAAAATCATCCAGCAAAGTCCACGATAATCCATTATCGGTAGATTCAACAATTCCAATTTCTGTTCCCACCCAGATTATGTTTGGATTATCAGGGCGCACATATAAACAATATACAGCCACGTTCGGAAACCCGGTTGTGCTTGTGGTTCCCATACCAAAACCTGAAATGTCTGTCCAAGTTTCGCCCAAGTTAGTTGTGCGTAAAATTTTTGGTCTTCCTGAAAAAGAGAATAACGCAAATGCGGTGTTGGCTTCTATAGGATGGGTTGCCAGTTTGGTGATACCACCTAAAACCCGATCCGTATAATTGTTAGTTGCTGTAAAACTATTTCCGCCATTAGTAGAGACATGAAGGTTGCGAAGTGTACCTGTATTTACCATACCGCTGCCAGCCCAAACAATATTGGCATTGGCCCGCGATACGTCAACATCCATAAGGGAAGTAGAGCCGCCCCATTTTTCAGCAATGGATGAAAGCGTCCAAGAAGCCCCAAAATTATCGGAGCGAAGTACGCCAGCTGAAGAAAGTGTATAAAGTACATCTGGATTATCTTGTGAGTTTGCCAATTTAGAAACGAATGGATGCGTACCAGAAAGACCTGTAGTAGCGTTGCTCCAGGAAAATCCACCATCCAAAGATCTTCGGAACCCATTGCCTTGAGAGCCACCAATTAATTTTTTGTCGTCAAGTTTATGCCAAACAACTTCAAAGCCATCGCCACCAAAACTAAATTGAAAATTAGTTGAATTTGATGAGGGTGTTCCGGCTGGTGTTTTCCACGTGCCATTGTCCTGCATGCCACCAAAATATTCCTCAAAACCAGGGCGCTTATCGACACCATAAAACTGACTTGTGTTATAGGTCTTTCCTACTAAGGTCCAATCGCTTGTATTGATTCCGGGTGTGGCTGAAGTGTTCGATATAAAAACGCCACCATCATTAGCGTTTAAAATTTTATACGTTGATGCCGACATTGGTATTGCGACCAGATTATGGTGATCCGGATGAATATCGATCCCAAACGTGTTGAATCTATTTTTTCCATCAAAGTCCGAATATGGATCGGCAACGGTAATCGTGGTTGCATTCTGTTTTGGTAGCGAACTGAAATTTATTTTTAGCTGGGAATTAGTTATATCAGCAGGCCATGTTTTACCGGCTGCTAATACGGGCCAGAAAAAATACATCTCTTGAAAAACATGGCCACCATTTGCTCCGATGTCGGTTGACGGTGCTGATGCATTATAGTCAACATTACTAATGTAAACATATTCGCGACTGTGGGTGGTCGCTTCGCCTTCTGTGTTTTGGAGCAAAAGATTGAATTGGCCATTCCGATTTTGATCGCGAAAGGAGACCATAAGTTGTTTGTTGTTAGTGATGTCCCAGACTTCAAAAGGAACATCAACATAATCAGCATAGCTATAACTTACATCTGGAACTCCCGATGTTGCGCCCACGGGAACAAGAAAGCGATGTGCTTTTTGGGTTTTACCAGCACCAAATCTTACTTCCACAGAAGCAGTGGCAGAGCCACCAACCTCCAGCGTTCCTCCGCCAAATGAGGCACTGAAATTTACAAGGCTAAGAAAAGAAGTATTTAACGTCTCAAGTGTGTAGCTGTTTACGGTTGTTGATCCCGTTCCAAGTTGTGTTCGAAATAAACCAACGCCACCAAAATAGACCAGATCGGCATTGAACGGATCGCACAGAATTGTGTTATCGTACCAACCCTGGCCACCTAAAAAATCTGCGGCTACGTTATTAAAAGAAACATCAACCACCGCCCAGGTTGCCCCGGCATCATTGGAAACATATAAGTCCGAAGCGCTGCCTGATAGATTGCCTTGTGCCGAAGCGAAAACACGATTTGTATTAACTGGTGAAATTCCAATTTCAAGTCTGCCACTAGGACTCATTCCTGTGTTTGAAAGATTCCAGGTTATTCCTGCATCGGTTGATTTAATAATGCCGACTTGGTTTTGAGATGCATATTGAATATTGAAGTTGCCCGGTGTGGCGCGCAAGTCTTCAATAAATGTTCTGTTGGAAGATTTTAGCCATGAAACGCCACCATTAACCGTTCTAAAAATGCCGCTTGATGTGGCAGCAACCACAATATTTTCGTTAGCCGGATCAATTACAACTCTATTTATATCATCAAAATTTACTGTGGATGAAAGGTGATTCCATGTTATACCGCGATCGGTAGATTTAAAAATGCCGTTGCCTTTGATAGCAACCAGCCCTCCAAAACTTTCGCCAGTACCTAAATAAATAACATTATGATTCGATTCGGCCATCGCTAACACGGTGGTTGCAAGATTTGTAAGATCAGGAGTAAGGAGAGTCCAGTTATTTCCACCCGTAGTTGTCTTCCAAACTCCACCCCCGGCTGAACCTGCGAACCAGGTATTTGTGGTCGCATCATCAGGATCTACAATCAATGCCCGTGTACGCCCGGGAACATTGGCGGGGCCCCGTTCTTTAAATTCAAGCACTCCGGTTGCTTGCGTGCGTGCGAATCGTTTTCGAGCAGCAAACGATTTTGCAACTTGTAATTCACGCAGCATAAACCCCTGGTCATATTCAGGGCTTGTTGCATCTTCTGGCGTTCTGATTGCCTGATGAAATTTTCTAAATTCAGCAGGCCCGGTATATTCCTGTCGCTCATAACTATCAACTTCAATATAATTTGCTGGCTTATCCTTATTTACCGTCCAGAGAATGACACCGCAAAAAGAAAAAATTAAAAGTAACAGATATTGAAACCGCATGGGTTAGTGTTTAGGAGTAGTGAGATCAATCTTCTTTATATAATCCGTAATAGTCTCATTTTGTTTTAAGATGGCTGGTGCATCAAGATATTCGAGGGTTGAATCATCAATCCACTTTACATAGCCCGGTCTAAAACTTTTCTCAAGAACTATCATTTTACTTGTTGATTCCACAACTAAAAACTTTGTAACTGGATTTGCTGCTGATGGATCAACTTTCTGAATATACAGCGTATAAGTACCTGATGAACTTTGAAACAATTCATAGTTCCCTAATTTTTGAGTTACCAACTGTTCAACAGAATCAGTATTCGTTTGATTCGAACTAGTTGGTTTACAGGAGAAAATAAGAATAGTGACACATGCAAAGTACCAATGCATTGCCCGAAATAATAGACCCATCAGGTTTTTTGCTTTTTCTTTTTGGCGGCCGGAAAGAGAATGTTATTTAGAATTAGGCGATAGCCCGGAGAATTGGGATGCAAATTTAAATCGGTTGGTTCTTCGCCAACTGTGTGTTGATAGTCTTCAGGATCGTGGCCACCGTAAAATGTCCAGAAACCTTTTCCATATACTCCATGCAGGTACTTAGCTTCTTTTATTTCGCTATTCTCGCCCATGATGATTACATCCGACTTAATAAGTTTTTTCTTGAAGCCTGTAGTCTGGCCATAAAAACCTTTGATCACACGGGTATGATTCTGCGTAAGCATGGTTGGTATTGGATCCCACTTTGCTGAAAACTGAAATAGGTTGAAGTAATCATTGTCTTGTCGCAAACCGCGATCAGGGAAGTTATTATCAATGTCGGAAAATTCGTATTGATAGGGGTCTCGCGACAAGCGGAAGTCGGTGAAAGCAAATGTGTTTTCAAAATTTAATTTCTCTTGTGCCTGCGGATCGGCCGCATCGCCATCAAACATGCGCTCACAAATGTCCACGCCTTCTGCGGCAAGCGCTATATCATACGTATCGGTAGCGGAACACATAGCAAACATAAAACCACCTCCGGCAACAAACTCTTTTATTTTTTTTACCACAGCCAACTTGGCTTGCGACACTTTGTGAAATCCGAACCGCCTCGCTGTTTCTTCAGCTTCTTTTTGTTGCTCGATGTACCAAGGGTAGTTAGCATAGTTACTATAAAACTTTCCGTACTGGCCGGTAAAATCTTCATGATGTAAATGGAGCCAATCATACTTTGGCAGTAAATCATTCAGCACTTCGTCATCAAAAATAATATCGTAAGGTATTTCGGCATAGCTGAGCACAAGTGTCACGGCATCATCCCACGGTTGTTTAGATTTTGGTGAATAAACCGCAATACGCGGATACTTTTCCAACTTCATGATATCATAGTTCAATGCCGGGCTGGCAATTTCTGTTATGATAGCATTTACTTTGGCCTCAGAAATAATTTCATAGCTGACCCCTCTAATAACCAATTCATTTTGAATTTTGGGGTTGTACTTACACATAAAGCTTCCGCCTTTGTAGTTTAGGAGCCAATCGACTTCAATATTATTTTTTAGCAACCAATAGGCTATTCCGTAGGCTTTCAGGTGGTCGGTCTGCTTTTCATCCATGGAAATGAAGATAGAATTGGCCGAAACCATCCCCGAAAGGGTTAGAAACAAAAACAAAATCCTGAAACGCATCGTTAAACCCTCATTTAGTTATAACCTGTAACAAAAGAATCATTAAAAAGTCTCCCCTTTAGAATGATTAAAGATATAATTTTGAATGTTATTTTTAACAGAACATTTTATTTAAGGTAACAAAATAAAGCAACATGGATTTATTCGAGAATATTAGAGAAGGTCTCCGGTCGGTGAGGGCCAATTTGTTACGGTCTGTTCTCACAGCTCTTATAGTTGCAATAGGCATAACTTCATTGGTTGGAATATTAACAGCCATAGATGGTATTGAGTATTCAGTTTCCGAAAGTCTTAGTTCGTTAGGCGTTAATACGTTCGATGTTTATTCAAAGTGGAACCGGGGAACCAACCAGGATGGGGTAAGAGAGAAAGTGCGCGAACGCCTCACCTTGTCGGAAATGCAAAAGTTTATTGACCAGTACACGGTTCCTTCCTCTGTAAGTCTTTCTGCGCGGTTAACAAACCTTGCAGAAGTTAAGCATGGATCACAAAAAACAAATCCCAATGTAGACATTCGTGGTGCTAATGAAGAGTATATTTCTATTAAAGGACTTAACATTAAAGATGGAAGGAATTTCTCACGGTTTGAAGTTCAATATGGAAGTAAGGTTGCGGTGATTGGTCATAAATTGGCTGTTGAATTGTTTGGGGAAAATCCTTTACCGGTTGGTTCTGAAATTTCATTTAAAGGAATGCAGTTTAAGGTAATCGGATTACTAAAGGAAAAGGGTAATCTATCGGATACTAATTATGATAACATGGTTATCATTCCAATTTTAGTTGCCAATCAGATGGCCGCTGGGGAGCCATTGGGTTATCGATTGAATGTTGGTATATCGGATATGAATGAGTTGGATTATGCAATGGGTGAGGCCACCGGCTTGATGCGAAAGATACGTCAAGATCGTGTTGACGAGAAGAATTCTTTTGAAATTGAAAAGAGTGAGTCGTTAGCTCAGGAATTAGAGAGTATAACAAATGGGTTACGTATTGGTGGGTTTGGAGTAGGATTCATCACCTTACTGGGTGCGTCCATCGCGTTGATGAATATTATGTTAGTATCAGTTACTGAGCGTACACGTGAGGTAGGCGTGCGAAAAGCATTGGGCGCAACTCCATTAAGAATTAGGCAGCAATTTGTAATAGAAGCAATTGTGGTTTGCCTTCTTGGCGGAATTGCTGGAGTTATTCTCGGTATTCTTCTGGGTAATCTTATTTCCAAACTAATGGGTATCAATGCATTTGTAGTTCCGTGGTTATGGATGTTTGTAGGGATGCTGATCTGCGTTATTGTAGGTTTGCTATCTGGATACTACCCAGCTCATAAAGCGTCAAAGCTTGATCCTATAGAATCGCTTCGATTCGAGTAGCAATCTTTATACGAGATTCTAAACTCGCCTCAAAGGTTGGCCGTATTGTTTGTATCCGGTTATACCTAACACGATGCTCATCAATACAGCCCTGGCTTTCTTCACTGCAAGAATGATGAAACCCACTTAGCCATTTCTTTATGTTCATTATTGGGATGTGCCCATCTTTAAAATTGTAAGACTAATCGGCTGAAAAAACCGATGAAGCCGCCTACTCGATTAGTACCTGTGGCATTTTGGTTTTACACATTTGTCTTTGTCAATGCTTCTCCCTTTTTCTTTTCGTTAAAATACCCATTATCATAAACCAAATTTCCATTAACAAATGTGTGCGTCACTTTAGTTTGAAAAAGTGACCCCTCTAATGGTGACCAACCACATTTGTATAAAATGTTTTCCTTACTAACTGTCCAGCTTAAGTCAAAGTCAACAATGGTTAGGTCTGCAAAGTAGCCCTCACGTATGAAGCCCCTTTTTTCAATACTGTAAAGTGTCGCTGGATTATGACACATTTTCTCTGCAATTTTCTCTAATGAAATAAGCCCTTGTTTGTAAAACTCAAGCATAATGTTTAAAGAGTGCTGAACCATTGGTGCGCCTGACATCGATTGAAAATATGGTTTTTGTTTTTCTTCCAATGAATGCGGTGCATGGTCTGTTGTAACAATATCTATTCTATCATCTATTAGCGCTTTCAAAAGTCCGTTTTTATCCTTTTCGGTTTTGATAGCAGGATTCCATTTTATTAGAGTTCCCAAACGCTGATAGTCTTTGTCGGAAAACCACAAATGGTGGACTGATACTTCTGTAGTAATATTTTTTTGCTGTAATGGAATATCATTACGAAATAAATGCGTTTCTGCTTCTGTTGTCAAGTGCAGAATATGCAGGCGTGCCTTGTGTTTGTTAGCCAAGTCAATTGCTCGTTTCGTAGCTTCATAACAAGCCTTTTCACTTCTGATTAATGGGTGAAATTCAATGGGTACATTTTCACCATATTTTTCCCGGTAAATATTTTCGTTCTCTTCAACAATCTGTTCTTTTTCGGAGTGAATGGCAATAACAGTTTTACAGTTAGCAAAAAGCTTTTCCATTGTTTCCGGATTGTCGGCAAGAAGATTTCCTTTTTTTGTAAAGTAAAGTCCATCATCAGAAACACCTATTAGTTTGGAAGTGTCGAGCTCAATTACTTCATTCAGATTGTCGCCATTAACACCTAAGAAAAATCCGAAATTGGCTAAAGATTGTTCGGATGCAATTCGATATTTTTCATTCAAGATGTCAACTGTAAGCACATTGGGAACTGTATTTGGCATATCAATAAAGGAAGTTACGCCACCAGCCACCGCTGCTTTACTTTCTGTATATAAGTCGCCTTTATGTGTTAGACCAGGTTCACGAAAATGAACTTGTCCGTCAATAATTCCAGGAAATAGATACTTACCTGTTCCGTCAATAATTTTTGCATGGGTGTATTCACTAAACCGCCCGATTTTTTTAATTATGCCACTGTCAATTAAGATGTCAGCAATTATTATTTGGCCTTCGTTTACAATGCTACTATTTTTTATTAGAGTCCTTTCTGTCATGGTAAAAAATCTTAAAAGTTTTGGTTGTCACGATCTGGGAAAGACTTGTTCTGCAAAGTGGCCATACCGATGGTGTTTATTGTGGTGGCTGGTTTTGAAAAATTATCCCCTGAGATCAAACGTGGAACGAAGATAGAAACTTAAGCCTTACACTTCGCCATATCAATGGTCAAAGTTAAAGTCAAACGGAGATGTGCAGCAGAACTTGTTCCCGAGTTCGTGTATTGAAATTATACGCGCAGAACAATCTAGTCTAACTACCCTAAAACCGTCTTCGGAGGCAAATCAATCAAATTTGTACTCCATATTGATCAACGATAGTTTTATTATTTTCAGAAAAACCAAAGCTCAATTTTGTCTAAGCTGTCCTTTTTTTCCAACAAGAACAAATTCTTTAGTTGTTTTCTCAATTGTAAATTCAAAGTCTGCTAAATTTTTATCATTGCCAATCAATTTGGTTTCTTCACTTGTCATTCCAAATGCGTCAATTCGTTGTGGAATATTCTCTTTTATTGTAAAAGAAAGTTCTTTGAATGCGGTTCCTTTTTGTCCAATATTTTTAATCCATTATTGGTGCTTTCAATCACGATTTTAAATTCCTGTAAGTCGGGGTTATTTGTCGAAAAGGATGATGTTCCGTTTTGGCACCATTACCTGATTTTTAGGAATTTATTCTCCTAGCGAGTAGTCGTGCAACAGCTACCGTTGTTGAGCGCCTGTTTGCTTTCTCTCTTAACTTTATAATAATTGGCTTATACTCTCGATGATATGAGAATTTGAACTTTTCGCATAACCAAAAAGAACATTTCGTATAATTCGGTTTTCATCCAGCACAAAAAATACGGGAACGCTGGAAATGTTGTATGATTCATTTACTTCATCATTTGATTTCAGAAATTTAAAATTCAATTCGTTTCTCTGATGGTATCGTTTTATTCCTTCTATGTTATTACTCCATGTTTCAATACTAACAAATTCAAAATCCTTTGTTTTATAATCATTCACAAGTTGCTTCATAAAAGGAATGGATTCATGACAAGGCCCACAACCTATTCCTGTAAATTGTATTAACAATACTTTGCTTTTTAAATCACTCAATTTTATCTTGTTTTGATTATGGTCATTCAATATCCATTCAGGGGCTTTTTTCCCAATTAAATTACTTTTCGCTGTCTCTAATTTCCTTCTAATAAATTGAGCTATCTCAAAATAAGCTGGATAGCAGTTTTTCTCATTAAAAGTAACTGTCTCTTTTGTGTTAAACTTTGCATTTGCACAAATTTCAAAAACGGCAGTGTGGTACCATTTGCTCCGCATTCGATAAGGCATATTGTCTTTTTTGTTAAACCAAATGTCATAGTGAGATATTTCGTCTTTTGGAATATACTCGTTTTCGATTTGCATTGGTTTAATTACGAAATACATATGTTTATTTATGATTTTTAAACTAAATAATACCGAGTCACCGTAATCTTTAAACACAGTCTTAATATTGTCTTTTGTTGTAAGCGTATATTTAATGATCTCATTGACCTGAGTATAAAAAGGATAGTTTACAAGTCTAAATGGGGCACGTTGATTTTTAAAACTATCAATCAATACAGATTGCTTGTCCCAATTAACTTTGCCGCTGACGATACCGTTATAAAAGTCAATTATTTTGGTAGTGTCCTTTGAGGAATAGCTTGCTGTTTTAGAACCGACCAGGCTGTCTAACGGATTAACGTAAATTTTTCGATATACTTTTTTCGGTTCTGAAAAGGTTAAAGTATCCCCCGGTGCACTGGCTGTAATTGTCGAAAAGTATGAGACTGATTTAATCTTGTCCAGGTTGTTTGACACTCTTCTTAAATAATCTGTCGATGACTGTCCATAAGAAGATGTAGCGATAAGGAATAAGGCTGTCGAAATGATTTTAACTCTCATAATCTGCTCTTTTTTAATTGGTCTAATCTATTTAGCAAATGGCGCCCAACGTTTGGTGCTTGTGACGGGCGGGGATTATACGCCTTGTCCCACAGCACAAACCTAAATTAAAATCACAAACCTTTCCCCACAGATTCAATCCCGCCTGGCACAGGCACATTGTGTTCGCCCAGCATGGGTGAAGGTATCGAAAGATACCGAATTAGATCTCTGTGCCACGCGTTGGCATAAGAGAAGTCAGTCCCGATAGCTATCGGGATCATAGTAGTTGGAAGCAACGAGCCGATGGAATAATTCGGAGTTCTCACGATCCAATGAAGGACTGAACGTTAAGTTGTTCCAAATGCTGTAAGGAGGTTTAAACGTTATAGTTTACTAGCCTTACGTTAAAGTAGAACAAAGATGCAATTGGTGTAAAGAGCGGTTGCATTGTGCTTAACGAACCGCGTAGTGCGAGACTCTTACGCTACGTGGTGTGAGAGGACAGGTAGCGAACTAATCGCTACCTTCCTACTCGATTTTTATTAGCGGAGTATCTCTACTTCAAATCATCAAAATTAAAAGAGGTCTCTAAAAACTTAGTCGTAAACTTTCCTGAACGGAAAACAGGATTGTCCATCAACTTCAAGTGAAAGGGGATTGTTGTCTTCACGCCTTCAATAATGAACTCGCTCAGGGCACGCTTCATTCTGGTAATCACTTCTTCGCGCGATTGACCGGTTACGATTAACTTAGCTATCATCGAGTCATAATTTGATGGAATGGTATAGCCTGCGTATACGTGGCTATCAATTCGAACACCATGGCCACCGGGCTTATGCAAGTTTATAATTTTACCCGGGGACGGACGGAAGCCATTAGCAGGATCTTCTGCATTAATTCTGCATTCCATCGCAAATAAATTAGGGTAGTAATTGGTACCAGAAATAGGCACACCAGCCGCAACCTTAATTTGTTCTTTTATAAGATCATAGTTCGTTACTTCTTCTGTAATAGGATGCTCTACTTGAATTCGCGTGTTCATTTCCATGAAGTAAAAATCGCCATGCTTGTCAACCAAAAATTCAACTGTACCGGCACCTTCATAGTTAATTGACTTCGCACCTTTTATGGCAGCTTCACCCATACGGTCGCGCAACTCCTGACTTACCACAGGCGATGGAGTTTCTTCAACTAATTTCTGATGTCTTCTTTGAATCGAACAATCTCGTTCGGATAAGTGACAAACTTTTCCATATTGATCACCAACCACCTGTATTTCAATGTGACGAGGCTCTTCAACAAATTTTTCAAGATAAAGACCATCGTTACCAAACGATGCAGCTGATTCGCGCTTGGCATCATCCCACGCTTTTTGAAACTCCGATTCATCGTTGATTATTCGCATACCCTTACCACCACCACCGGCAGTAGCCTTAACGATAACGGGGTACTTTATTTTCTTGGCGATCTTCTTGCCTTGCTCAACAGATTCGAGAAGACCATCAGAACCGGGTATACATGGAACGCCCGCTTTAATCATAGTAGCCTTGGCAGTTGCTTTATCACCCATAGCTCTGATCATATCAGGCGTGGGGCCAATAAATTTTATTCCGTACTCATGGCAAACGGACGAAAACTCAGCATTCTCGGAAAGAAAGCCATAGCCTGGATGAATAGCATCTGCATTGGTTATCTCAGCAGCAGAAATAATACGTGGAATATTCAGGTATGATTCTTTGCTTGGTGGCGCACCAATACAAACGGCTTCATCAGCAAACCGAACATGAAGACTTTCACGATCGGCAGTGGAGTAGACGGCTACCGTTTTAATATCCATCTCTTTGCACGTGCGGATAACTCGCAATGCAATTTCTCCTCTGTTTGCAATTAATATTTTCTTAAACATAAGGTTAATTCAAAGATTCAAGATTCAAGATTCAAGATTGAGAGATTAATTTTGAATCTTGAATGTTAAATCTTATAAGTTAATCGGGTTCAACAATAAACAGAACTTGATCGTATTCAACGGGTGAAGAATTCTCAACCATCACTTTTACAAGTGTGCCTGATACTTCGGATTCAATTTCATTGAATAGTTTCATTGCTTCAATGATGCAAACGGTTTGTCCTTTTGTGATTTTATCACCAACAGAAACGAACGGTGGCGAATCGGGATTGGAAGTCCTGTAGAAAGTGCCAATCATTGGTGACTTTATCTCAACGGTTGTGCTTGAGGCAGCAGGCTTTTCAGCTTTTGCAGCGGTAGCTTGGGTGGCTGCAATGGGCACTGTTTGCAAAGCAACAGGGGCAGTCATTACCGAAGCCGATGACTTAAGTACTTTTTGATCTGGATCGCGTTTTACGCGAAGTTTTAATTCCTGAGTTTCGATATCCACTTCATTAAGGCCTGAATGTGCGATGAAGTCGATAAGGTCTCTGATTTCAGAAGTTTTCATGTCAGATTGTTTTTTAGGGTCAGCAGATCCGGTTGTTTTCTTTGGAGTTACTTTTCTTGTTGCCATGATTATTCTTTAACACGTTCTACATATTCACCAGTGTCGGTTTTAATTTTTATAGTGTCACCAGTGTTTACAAACAATGGAACTCGTATTTCGGCTCCTGTATCAATGGTAGCAGCTTTAAGAGTTCGGGTTGCCGTATCACCGGCAAGTCCGGGTTCGGTATAAGAGACAGTTACAACCACATGCGATGGCGGCTCAGCAGTTATTGGATTTGAGCCATCCTCAAATGCAATCAACAACGTAACACCTTCTTTTATGTAGTTGACTGACTGGCCAAGTAGTTCCTTATCAATATATACTTGTTCGAATGTTGTATTATCCATGCACACCAAGCTATCACCATCCTGATAAAGATATTGATACTCTTTTGTTTCAACACGCAATTGATCAACTGATTCGCCCGGACGAAAACGATTTTCAACAATTTTACCAGTTCTCACGCTTCTCATTTTTACCTGATAAAATGCACGCAGGTTACCAGGAGTGCGATGTTGAAGTTCTTCAACTTGCACAATTTCACCATTGTATCGAATGTAATTCCCTTTACTAAGGTCAGAAACAGTTGCCATAAAAAAATTAAGACTTTAATTTACAAATGAAATAATTAATAACAATTTAATAGTGTTAGCGGTAAATTCTAGTTGCTATTGTACGCCCATTTTACATAAACGGAACCCCAGGTAAAACCACCTCCGAAAGCGGCCATCAACAAATTATCGCCTTTCTTAAGCTTCTTCTCAAAATCCCACAAGAGTAGCGGAATTGTTCCTGCAGTGGTATTACCGTAACGCTCAATATTCATCAAAACTTTATCTTCACTTATTCCCACACGACTCGCAGTTGCATCAATGATTCGTTTGTTTGCCTGATGGGGCACAAGCCAATCAATAGTATCTGCTGTTAGCTTATTTCTTTGCGCCAACTGAGCAGAGATATCTGCCATGTTGGTAACAGCAAACTTATAAACTGCTGAGCCTTCCTGATAAACAAAATGCTTGTGGCCATCAACAGTTTCATGCGATGCTGGCACGCGGCTGCCACCTGCTTTCATGTGAAGATAGGCTTCGCCACTACCATCACTTTTTAGCATGTAATCCATTACGCCAACATCTTCAGTTGTTGGCTCTAATAAAACACATCCTGCGCCATCGCCAAAGATGATACACGTTGTGCGATCGGTGTAGTCAACAATAGCCGACATTTTATCGCCACCAATTACAACTACTTTTTTATACATGCCCGATTGAATAAAACTCGAGCCAGTTGCTAATGCATACAGAAAACCTGAACACGCTGCACCCATATCGTAACTGAATGCATTGGTTGCGCCAACAGCTGTAGCTACAATGTTAGCCGTTGCCGGAAAGGTCATATCAGCCGTTACGGTTGCAAAAATGATAAGGTCAATTTCTTTGGGATCAATCTTTGTCTTCGCAAGCAAATCTTTAACGGCAGCAATGCCCATCACACTCACCCCTTGATTTTCGCCTTTCAGAATTCTTCTCTCCTTAATTCCAGTTCGTGAGGTAATCCACTCATCGTTGGTTTCAACCATTTTCTCTAACTCCTGATTTGTCAGAATGTAATCTGGCACATAACCTCCTACACCCGTGATTGCAGCTCTTAGTTTACTCATATATTGGGCGGCATTTTGCCGTGTGCTTTAAAAAACAAATGCCCGACTGAATTTTTCAATCGGGCTTACTGAAATGTGCGTATCTCAACTCGTTTGTTTGCCAATAAGACAAGCAAAAATGAAATTACTTTTTTGTTTTTGAGATGTAATCATGGCGTATTAAGCCAATACCTCTTTTTCCATTACCACATTGCCTTTGTAAAACAACTTTCCTTCATGCCAGAAAGCGCGGTGCGGTAAATGACTTTCGCCTGTTGTAGGGCAAATAGTAAATTGTTTTGCAGTTCCTTTATAATGAGTTCTTCTCTTATCTCTGCGTGTTTTCGAGGTCTTTCGTTTTGGATTTGGCATAACCTAAATTGTTTATTTTAACTTTTTCAATTTTTCCCATCGTGGATCTGTTTCTTCCGGAGTTTCCTCCTCATCCACCGATGTACTATAAATCATTTTAAACTCACTTTCATCTTCATCCTCAGTTCTAAGGGTGGGATGAATTTTCTTTATTGGTATTGATAATGCAATGAACTCATAAATAAATTGTCCAAGGTCAAGGCTTACCTGATCTTGGGTAATAATCATGATTTCATCGCTCACTTCTTGGGCTTCTTCACCATACTTGAACATGATTTTCCGGGTTTGTTTGATTGTAAAATCAAATAACTCCAGTGATCGGTCGCACACAAGTTGGGCAGTACCAGAAATTTTAAACTCAACATCAATGAACGTCTCCTTTTTTTCGAGAACTATGTGAACATCAAAATGGCCTTTGGAAACAACCTCGCTTCCATATTTTTCAAAAAATCCATCTTTCAATTCAAAATCAAAAAGATGGGTCTTTCTACTCAACCCGATGATATTAACATTAAAATCTCTCAACCCTATGCTTTTTAAGGTTTTTAAAATGAGCGGGCAAATTTATCAGTATTTATTGGATTTACGTCTTTCATCTGCCGGAATTTTGCCCTTTTGCATGATAAACGCCTTAAAAACATAGATTCTACCAGTAATTACTGAAAGCCCATGACTTTAATTCTTCTTTTGGCTTCTTTCCCGAATTTTCAACTAAGAAATCGACTACGTTTTTCTTAAATCCAAGTTTGATAGCAATGCTTTTTGTAAAAATTACTTCACTTTCAAATACTTTCTGATCGGCAAAGATCAGTTCTATACAATCCATTAAATAGTCGAATTTTTGATCGTTTGAAAGGGCACCTAGGGAATCAATTGGTTCTGGATTTCGAATTAGCTGATTTACGTCCTCTTCAGGAAATTTTCGATCCTGAGCAATTTTCATTATCATCTCGCGCTCGGCTTTGGCAAAATGCTTGTCAGCTTCCGCTAATTGAATCAAAATATTAAGCTTCTTTTTGGTAACGATATCCATCAAATTCCCATTCTGTTCTTTCAAATCTAACACATATTGCCCGTTTATGTGGGTAAATAAGATAAGAAGTTATTATACCATGTAAGGTTCATTTATTTTTCTACCAAAAATGCTTTCCTATTTCGAATAATGTCGCAGGCCACATACATTGCCTCGCGCATTGAACTCTCGCTGGCTTCATTTTTACCCGCCAGGTTGTAGGCCGTACCATGATCTGGTGAGGTGCGTACATGAGGCAACCCGGCCGTATAGTTTATGCCTGACCCAAACGAAAGAGCTTTAAAAGCAATAAGGCCTTGATCGTGATACATCGCAATGATTCCATCATACTTGATGTGTTGGCCGGTTGCAAAAAAACCATCGGCAGGAAACGGACCAAAAATTAGCTTCCCTTTGGTTTTCAGATCCTGAATAACAGGTTTAATAACTTCAATTTCTTCATTGCCAATCAACCCTTCATCACCTGCATGCGGGTTGAGACCCAAGACGGCAATTTTTGGTTTATTGATTAAAAAATCATTTTTCAATGTAAGTTCCATCAATCGAATCTTTAACTCAACGCGCTCTTTAGTAATAAAAGATGGAACGTCCTTAAGGGGAATATGCTCTGTTACCAAGCCAACTTTAAGATTGTTGCCAACCATTAACATGAGGCTTTCGCCAGCGTTAAATTCTTGTGTTAAATATTCGGTATGCCCCTGAAAAGGAAAGTCTTCACCATGAATTGTGTTTTTATCGATGGGGCCGGTTACAAAGCCATCAATCAAGCCTTCCTTTACTTCTTCTACTGCTTTCTTTAAACAAAGCAAAGCAGCCTTAGCAGTTTGCTTTGAAGGCTGCCCTGGGTTTATTTCATAAGCGTCCTCCCAACAGTTAACCACGTTTACAGTTTTTGAGAATAACTGACCTTTTGTTTTTACAACGCTGTAGTTAAATTCTTCCAGGTTCATCAACTTCCTGTAAAAGGAAAGAACCTTTGTTGACCCATATACAACGGGTGTCATTAAATTTAACAATCTACTATCGGATAATGCTTTGATAACTACCTCCGGGCCAATGCCATTAAGGTCGCCAAGTGTGATTCCAATGCGGGGTTTATCTATTGTTTGCGGATGAGTCATGGTAAGAAATTTGAAATTACTTCTTCTGCAAGTTAAGGGAAATTTCTTGTTTTGATTTTATACTCCGTAGTTTGCTGAATTATCAACCAGTGGCTGAGTGATCAGTAGTGAAATAAATGGTTCGCCCAAAAAAACATCTCGGTCAGCACTTTCTCAAAGACAAGAATATTGCTGCGCGCATTGTTGATTCACTTATTCTTTCGCAAACCGGGGATCAGGTAATTGAAATAGGACCTGGCACAGGGGTGCTTACTGAATTTCTAATACAAAAACCTGTTGATTTGAAATTAGTGGAAATTGATCGTGAGTCGATCCCTTATCTGAAAGAACATTTTCCAGCTTTGAAGGAAAAAATTATTGAAGCTGATTTTTTAAACCTGGATTTGACTCAACTCTTTAAGGGTAGTATTCAGGTCATTGGAAATTTCCCATACAACATTTCATCGCAAATATTTTTCAAAGTGCTTGACCATCGCAATCAGGTTAATCAGGTAGTTTGTATGCTTCAAAAAGAAGTGGCGGATCGCATAGCTGAAAAACCCGGAAGCAAAACGTATGGAATTTTAAGTGTGCTACTTCAGGCGTATTATGATATTGACTACTTGTTTAAGGTTCCTCCGGGTGTTTTCTTTCCGCCACCTAAAGTAATGTCTGCGGTTATTAGGCTTACGCGTAATAATCGATTGCGGTTAGCGTGTGATGAGGTACTGTTTAAAGTTGTGGTAAAGCAGGCTTTTCAAACCAGGCGTAAAACCTTGCGCAACGCACTGAAAGTTCTAAATTTGCCTGCCTCTTTTTTGGGTCATCCGTTATTGGATAAACGAGCCGAACAATTGGATGTAGAACAATTCGTTTTCCTTACCCAACAATTAGAAAACTCCCGTGAAGGCCGTTGAATTTGCATTGAATAAAGAGTTTCGCGATCGCTTTCAGCATGCGCTGGATGCGCTCGACAATACGTTTATTCAGGAAAGCCTTGAAGAGATAAACCCGGCCGACATCACGTCACTCCTTTATGAATTTAGTAGCGAGGAATCTAAACACGTATTGGATTTACTTTCCTTAGAAGTTCGCGCAAAAATTATCAATGATCTGGATACCGATACGCGCAAAAGTTTTTTAACCATTTATGCCGCCTCGGAAATTACGGAAGTGGTCAATCAATTAGATTCAGATGATGCCGCTGATATTCTGAACGAGCTCCCTATAAAGATCAGTGAAGAAATAATTGCTCGGTTGGATACCGATTTGAAATCGCAAGTTATTGATCTGCTTCGCTACGATGAGCACGTAGCGGGTGGGTTAATGGCCAAAGAGTTAATTACGGCCAAAGATTATTGGACCGTGGTGCAATGTGTGGAGGAAATTCGAAAGCAAGCCGAGCATGTTTCAAAATTCTATGCCGTTTATGTTATTGATGATTCAACTAAGTTATTAGGGCGAGTATCACTGCAAAAATTAATATTATCAGATTCGCGCACCATCGTGAAAGATATTCTGGATGATGATATCGTGTCAGTAGAAACTTACCTTGAAGACAGCGAGGTGGCTGAAATCATGAGTAAATATGACTTAGAATCTGTTCCCGTGGTGAACGTGGAAGGACATCTGGTTGGTCGCATTACTATTGATGATATTGTGGATGTGATTACCGAGCAAGCCGAGGAGGAAAGACAAATCATGTCGGGTATAACCGAAGATGTGGAAGAAGATGATAGTGTTTGGAGAAACACCCGAGCTCGTTTGCCTTGGCTTTTTATTGGAATTTTGGGTGGCATGGTGAGTGCGCGGTTTATGGGTTTCTTTGAAATGGAGATTGCTAAGATAACCGCCATTGCTTTTTTTATTCCTTTGATACAAGCAACCGGTGGCAATGTAGGGATTCAATCTTCATCTCTTGTAGTGCAAAGTTTAGCCAACCCTAGTTTTGTTAATGAGGGTCTATGGAAAAGGCTGTTGAAAGTTTTTAGTGTTGCCTTATTAAATGGTTTAGCTCTTGCTTTGGTTGTTTTTGGAATTACTTGGGTGGTATTTGGTCATGATGCATTAAATCTGGTTGTTTCTATCGCGCTTTTCTTTGTTGTGGTCTTTGCTTCTTTTATTGGAACGGTTACGCCACTCATTTTAAATAAGTTAGGTTTTAATCCGGCTTTGGCATCAGGCCCATTCATTACAACAACAAATGATTTGCTTGGGTTGGCTATATACTTCCTAACTATTCATTTGCTCTTATAAATTTTAATAGAAGTTATGTACAGAAGTAATGAATTGATTAATTCGTTACTTTTTTGCCCTAGGCATTTGATAAATTATGAGTTTATTTGAAGTCTATTTTAAGGGCATCTCTAAAAACTCCGCTTACCCTTCTCTTTTGGTAGAGGGGGCAGGGGTTGAGGTAATGAAAGCAAATGGTTTTAGAGATGCCCCTAAGCTATAACAATTAACTAAATAAGGTAACTTGATCTTAAGAATTGCAAACTAATGGCGAGCTACAAGAAAATAAAACACAGGGCTCAAGAGCAGTTCAATATTATAGTTGAAAGGCCAATACTCACAGCAACCGTTGTTTTGGCTGGAGTTACTTTGCTTGTACTCTCGTTGAGTTTGCCTTATTACATCAATGATTTCGGTAATTTCTGGCCTCAGATATTAGCTGAGGCACACGGCATGATTTTCGATATCGCGATCATTGGTATCCTGCTTTTCTGGTTAAACCAAAATGGGGAAACCCGGCAACGTATTCGGTTTTATCGCGATGAGATTGATGACTTTCGTTTGTGGGAGTCGGATGAAGCGGCCTTTCGTACCGTGGGAAATATAAAGCGATTGAACCGACATAAAATTCACGACATTAATTTGGTGAATTGCTATTTATCGCGTACCAATTTGAACTACGTTAACCTAAAGGGATCGAACTTAAACTCCGCTAATTTTTCCAACTCATCCTTGATTGAAACCAATCTGGAAAACACTCGCTTGAACCAAACCAATTTTGAAAATTCAAATTTGAATCAAGCCTACCTAAAAGGTGCTTACGCCAGCGGTGCAAATTTTAAAGATGCTTTTTTGATTAAATCGCAATTTGAAAACGCTTTTTTAATTAAAACGAATTTTAAGAATGCCTTTCTGATGGAAGCAAACTTATCGGGTAGCTATTTGATGGGTGCCGATTTTGAAAATGCAAGTTTGTATAAGGCTGATTTGCGCGGGGCTAAGGGACTTACTCTTGAGCAGCTAACAAAAGCAAAAACCTTATACCTCGCAAAATTTGATGACGAATTATTGGAAGAAGTGAAAATGATTATGCCCGAGTTGGTAGGAGCCTGATTTTGTTTTAGTAAATTAAAAAATTAGTTTTGTGATAAGATTAAACAACGGCTTCCACAGGAAGCCGTTGTTTCTTTTTATACCTCCAGTTGAAACGAGGAGAATGAACGTGGTGAATTGTTAAAATTAAATTCTTATGAGTAAAATTTCTTACTACACAAAAGAGGGATTGGATAGGATTACCAATGAGTTGGCAACCTTGAAGGCCAAAGGAAGATCGGATATTGCTAAGCAAATAGCAGAAGCTCGCGATAAAGGTGACTTGAGCGAGAATGCGGAGTATGATGCGGCCAAAGATGCACAAGGACATCTTGAAGCAAAAATTGCACAGCTAGAAAACTTAATGAGTGGAGCTCGTTTATTAGACGAAACGAAAATAGATACCTCAGCCGTTTCTATTTTATCAAAGGCAACTATTAAAAATAAGAAGAACGGGGCTTCCGTTACTTACATGCTCGTATCGGAAGAAGAAGCAGATTTAAAGGCCGGCAAAATTTCAACTCAATCACCAATTGGTAAAGGATTGCTTGGAAAAAAGAAAGGCGATAAGGTAGTTATAAAAACACCAGCCGGAGAAATGGAATTTGAAGTCCTTGACATCACAGCATAAGACCGCATTAAGTATGGCTTCCATTTTTACAAAAATTATTAACCGCGAAATTCCCGGCTACATTGTAGCTGAAGATGATCGCTTCATTGCATTTTTAGATGTGATGCCGTTAGTTGAAGGGCATACCTTGATTGTTCCTAAAACTGAAATCGATTATATTTTTGATTTGGATGAAGCAACACTTGCCGACTTAATGATCTTTGCAAGAAAAGTAGCGTTAGGATTGAAGAAGGTAATTTCATGCAAGCGCATTGGTGTAGCAGTGATTGGTTTGGAAGTTCCACATTCGCATATTCATTTAGTGCCTTTGAATGTGATGGGCGATATTAATTTTACCAAACCTAAAATTTCAGTTGAGGCTGAGCGGATGAAAGAAATTAGTGAAAAAATAAAAGCTGTGTTAGGATAACAGTCGCTTAGAGAAAATCAATATCCACGTTTAACGGGTAACGCATCAAAAAATCCAAGGCTTCTTCTACCGTCATCCCTTCAAATAAAACTTTATAAAGCCGGTCAGTAATCAAGGCGCGAACTTTATAATGGTCAGCACATTTCTTTGCGATGCGAACCGTATTAATACCTTCTGCAATTTCCGACATATCGGCCAGGATGTCATCTAACTTTTCTCCTTTTGCCAATCGATAGCCAACGGTAAAGTTCCTGCTCATCGGGCTATTGCATGTAGTCACCAAGTCACCAATTCCGGCAACTCCTAAAAATGCTTTTAAGTCGCCACCTAAAGCACGACCTAGATAAACCATTTCTACCGCACCACGGCTTATTAATAAACCCTTTGCGTTTTCTCCATAACCAAGGCCACTCAACGCGCCTGAGGCAATGGCAATGATGTTTTTTAGTACCCCGGCTATTTCAACTCCAACAATGTCATCGTTTTCATAAACCTGAAACCGATCGTTGCGTAAAAGTTTTTTACCAAGTTGCTTTACCTCATTAAAGTGGCTAGCTACTACGGTTGCTCCGGGTTGGCGCTGTGCCAATTCTTTGGATAGATTGGGACCTGCTAAACATCCTACGCGCACCACAACACTTTCTTCCTGAATAACCTCACTCATCGTTTTTACATGCTCTCTTGTGAGTTTAGAGATGCTTTCTATCGTTTGGCCTTCTGGAAGTATTACGTCAAAACCTTTGGTGCCATGGATAAGAATATGATAAGGATGAAGGTATGGCGACAGTTGTTTCATCATCGCACGAAAGTGCAATGATGGTACCATTGGAAAAATTACATCACACCGGCTCGCCAGCATGGCTATGTCATGGGTTGGTTCTACGTGCGGGTGAAGCGCATAGCCTTTGCTTTCTCGTTTTGCATGCATGTCGGCAACCATTTGCTCGTTGCGTGCATACAGAATAACTTTTCTATTAATTGCTAAAATATTTGCAATCACCGTTCCGAAATTGCCGGCACCAATTACCCCAACAGGTTTGTCAGATGCAGGACTCGAGGTCATAGCCAACCAAACGGTTATGGTAATAGTAAAGTACAGTAAGGTCGCGGGTTATTATATTTCCTTTCTTGTTAAAAAGAAGCGGACGCTTTAAATGAAAAATACCAACGTTTTCTACACCCAGTTTAATAACTTCATCGGCATTCCCCTTTAGGTGTGTAGCATGACGAACATTTCCTTCCGCTTTTAGTTCGTAAATCTTTTTTCGAGCACGCTTGAAAGTTTCTTTAAACTCCACATAATCCAATTCAAGATCTTCTTCTGGTAAACGAAGCAAACTAAATAGGTCTAACATGGGAAACTTTTTCTGCCACATTTCAAAAGCAACAAAGGCGGCCAGGTGGCTGGCAAATACGCGGTTGATGCGATGATACTCTTTTACAATGCGCTGGCTAAGCATGCGCGTGTATTCATCTTCGCGCTGTTTATCAGTTGTTACATTATCATTTGAAATGAAATAATCTTTGGTGTCAATGATGCGACCTTGATTGTCAATGCTGTTGCCTTCCTCGTCAATATAATTGCCGAGTACATCCAAGCCTGTACCAATAGAAACGGAAATATTCGAGCCTTTCGTGAAAAATTTAAACAGAAAGCGGATTAACTGCATACTGCCGTATTTATCCTGTTCAGGAAAATATTTATCCTGGCCTTTTACGTGCAGATAATCTTCAATCATATCCGGAGCTTCCAATACAAAGTTGTAGTTAAGCGTAACGGGCACAATAAATATTTTACGCACCGGGCCTTCTGGATTTTCCAGATAAAGGTTGCGCTGGGCTTCAATGGCAGTGCTAAGCAATCCAAGTTTTAATTGTTTTTCAATCAATCCTGATCGTGAGCGCGTGCCACCTGGAAAAAATAAACTATGGGCGCCTTTTTGGACAGCCAGGCTAGAATACATTTTCAACGTTTCCAAGTAGGGGAGGTTCTTTTTTCTTCTATCTACTTTGTAAGCACCAAGGCTATTCATAAAGTAAGCGAAAATCTTTATGTTGAATAGATTGAGACCCGCACCATAGATAAATGCCGGTAAGCCGCAGGAGTGGATCACCCAACCAATTAAAATAGAATCGAGGTTACTGAAATGCGTAGGCACCATCACCACAGTACCTTCCGTGGCAAGTTTCCGCAACATTTTTACTTTGCCAACAATTTGTATTTTATCGCGCAGCGTATATTGATTGCGAAAAAACGCACCGAACTTTTTTACCCGAGCTCCATTTAACAGTCGTTGAAACCAAAATTTTATAAGTTCGCGCGTAACGCGATAGGAGTTTGGTTTAAAATTGCCTGCTATCTCGTTGGCATAGCGCAATACTATCCGTTCAAGAATAGAATCGGCTGTGGCATTAATTTCTTCTGTATTTTTTGAGCTTAACTCAACCAGTTCGTTTTTAATGTTTGACCAAAATTTTGAATCATCTTTTGGATCTACGCGCCAGCGGTTACGCTTTATGCGATTTTGTTCGCGGTAAGCAGTAGCTTCAAGGTCGCTAATAAGTTGTTTAGCGTTTGGTCTTAACTGCTTGATTCGCTCAAATGATTTATGGGCTACCTCCTCAACAAACTCTTTTCGGTTTTTGCTTAGCTGATAGACAGGCCAGTCGGGAATACCACCGAGAATGGGTTTGTATTTTTTGTTCTTATTCTTTTTTTCGTCCAGTATTTCCATCTTCTAATTATAGCCAGCCCAAGAGGCCAAAGTTAATCGGTGCACATTCAAACACAAAAATCAAATTATTCGTGCCTTGCAACAGCCAGAGAAAGGCTTTTGGCCATTTCATCAAAGCGTACCACGGCTTGGGTTAGAAAATCTTCATCGAGTAAGTTGAGCAAGTCATCTTCACTTACAACATCAAGTTCGCTTATTTTATAGGTTTGCTCGAATGATCCTGCTTCGAGTTTAATCAGGTAGCGGTTATTCCAATTAAAAATAGTGATTTTAAAGTGGGGGTATGGAATCTCTTTAACAACTCTCATAGACTTAAATGCTAAATTTAGGATATTTTAAATTTAATAAGGTGCGTCAAATTGCGGATTCGGTATTAGTCATCAAATAATTTGCGAAATTGGGCGTTCATCAATCGAAAAAGACTTTTTCAAGATTGGTATTTGTGGTTATTTGTAACCTAATCTTATTTTTGAGTGTTGTAACAGCGTAGCTTAAATTTAATGGGAAAGAAGAGATTAATTTCTTGGATCGGTAAAATGATGGGTGTGGTTGTGTTAGCGATGGTTGCGCATACGCAGTTACTGGCTACTCATTTGCGTGCAGGAGAAATTACACTTGAGCGTCTTAATTGCACAGGTCTCACGTTCAAAATCACCATTAATATTTACACCGATACAGGTTCACCGATTAAGTTTGGAGATGGTATTTTAGATTTTGGTGATGGGAGCAAGCCGCTTACAACGCCAACAATTGATAATACATTAAGGCCTGATCTGGGGCCTGAAGTTGGGTTTGTAGCCTACACAGTAACCCATACTTATGGAGGGCCGGGCCGCTATGTAATTAGTTACCTGGAAGCGAATCGAAATGCGGGTGTATTGAACATGACTAATTCAGTAGACACTCGATTTTACATAGAAACTTCCATAACCATTGATCCTTTCTTAGGTTGCAGCAACACTCCGGTTTTGTTAGTGCCGCCAGTAGATAAAGGTTGCACAGGGGCTGCATTTTTCCATAATCCTGGTGCTTTCGACCCAGACGGTGATAGCATTTCATTTGAGTTAACAATTCCGAAAAGAGAAAAGGATACTAATGTGTTTGGATATTTAGATCCCAACGTGCAAAAATTCTACTCCTCTATAGGGCTTAATTATGGAACAGCTAATGAAGCTGGTAGCAGCACACCAACGTTTTCAATTAATCCAACAACTGGAACTTTACTTTGGGATGCCCCGGGTGCCCCAGGCGAATATAATATAGCCTTCATAATCAAAGAGTGGAGAAGGGTAAGAGGCAATTGGGTGCAGATTGGCTATGTAATTCGTGATATGCAGATTATCATTGAAGACTGCCTGAACAAACGCCCCGAATTGCAAGTGCCACCAGATATTTGTGTGGAAGCAGGTGCGCCCATTTCTATTGATGTGTTTGGAACCGATCCTGACTTTGACAGCGTAAAGATAGAGGCATTTTCTGAAATCTTTAGTGTTAATCCTTCGCCAGCCACATTTACGCCTAACCCGGCCAGGTTTCAAGATACAGCTCCGGGGGTAAATGCAAAACTTACATTAAACTGGCAAACTACCTGCAATCATATTAAGGACCAGCCTTATCAGGTTGTATTTAAAATAAGTGATAAATCTCAGAATGGTCCGTCTCTCGTTCAATTTAAAACCTGGAACATTCGAGTTGTTGGGCCAGCGCCTGTGTGGCAAGCCCCTGTGGTTGATCTGGGTGCCCGATCGGTCGCCTTAAAATGGGATGATTATTTATGTAAATCAAAGGCAGTGACGATGCAGATTTGGCGCAGGGTAGATCGATTTGTTTATACTCCGCCAGTGTGCGTTACAGGTATGCCCGATTTTCTTGGATATTCGCTAATCAGAGAAGTGGCTATTGGTACAACTGGTTTTACAGACACGAACAACGGCCGCGGATTGGCTGTGGGTGCTCAATATTGTTATCGACTTGTTGCTTTGTTCCCTCAGCCTGGTGGTGGAGAAAGTTATATATCGCAAGAAATATGCTTACCCCCAATTTTGGCCGATGCACCAGTCATTACCAATGTTACGGTCGATTTAACCAATGCAACTGATGGAAAGGTTACGGTGCGATGGACACCCCCTTTTGATGCAAGTTTAATTCAATTTCCACCGCCCTATACGTATGAAGTGCAACGAGCGGAAGGATTTTCGGGTGATATAGGAATTACTCAAACCTTCCCGGGAAGGCGAGCCGATACCGTGTTTACAGACTCAGGCATTGATACTAAAAATAAGATTTATAACTATCGCGTCACGGCTTTTGCAAGCAACGATACTCGAATTGATGTTTCACAAACTGCATCTACTGTTAGGCTAGAACCAACCTCACAGTTTTTACAGATTGTGTTAAACTGGAATGCCGATGTGCCCTGGTCGAATCAAACTCAGGATTACCCAAAACACTTGATTTATAGAGGCCCTGAAAATTCTATTGAAGGTGGGTTGACATTAATCGATAGTGTTGATGTCAATCAGTTTCAGTTTCACTATGTGGATTCTGGGCAGTACCTTAATACTCCGTTGGATAATTCTAAAGTCTATTGTTATAAAGTAATGACCCGGGGTGCTTATGGCAATCCAAAAATTAAAGAGCCCTTAATTAATTTTTCTCAGATCGCGTGCGCCCAACCAAATGATATTGACCCGCCCTGCAAACCCGAACTTGCTATCGTAGCTCGAGATTGCTCACAGTATTTGCAGACTTCTTCATGTGGAATAAATTTTTACAGCAATACACTTACGTGGAGGCGACCGACTGATCAAGTGTGCAAGGAAGACATTCGGAGTTATGAAATTTATAAAGCAAACAAGGCTAATGCAACAGAGGATGAGTTTTCACTAATCGCCATGGTTACGGATACTTTTTTTGTTGATAGCAACCTGCCATCCTTTGCCGCCTGTTATAAAATTCGGGCACTAGATCGCGCAAACAATCCAAGTGAATTCAGCGAGGAATTTTGTTTTGATAATTGCCCTTATTATGAATTGCCCAATGTATTTACTCCAAATGGAGATCGGTGCAACGACCTGTTCAGCGCCTATAGCGATAGAATTTCGAGTGAGATTGGCGAAGGTGGTGTTGGCCCTTGTGGACAGGATTTAGCTGATCTGCGCACACGCTGCGCTCGATTTGTACTTGGAGTTGAATTTTCAGTTTTTAATAGATGGGGAAAACAAGTCTACAGTTACAATTCAGGTGGGGAACGCTCCATTTACCTTGATTGGGATGGTAGAGATGACAATGGGAAGGAATTAACAGGTGGGGTATACTACTATAGTGCAGACGTTACGTTTGATGTGGTAAACCCGGCCACTCAAAAGCAAACCTTTAAGGGATGGGTACACCTGATTCGCTAAAACAACCGCTCATTTTATTTGATGGCGTATGCAATCTGTGCAGTAGTTCGGTGCTTTTCATAATTAAAAGAGATTCAAAATCGGTTTTTAGATTTGCATCCTTGCAATCAGAATTAGGAAAGAATTTGCTGCATGAGTTTAACTTACCCGTTACTGACTTCAATAGTGTTTTACTTATTCATAATAATAAGGTTTATCAAAAGAGCAATGCTGCATTGGAAATTACTCGTCACCTGCGCGGGTTGTGGCCTATGTTGTATGCATTTATGATTATTCCTGCCTTTATACGGAATGGTGTCTACAATTGGATTGCAAGCAATCGCTATAAATGGTTTGGTAAAAAAGATGCGTGTATGATTCCAACTCCGGAATTGAAATCGCGCTTTATTGCCTGATTTATTTTATAGAATTTTGATGTTATTATTCCAACTCGTAAACTCACGATCGGATTTCTGAATTACACTCAATTATGAAATGAGCAGAGAGAAAACTATACCAATGAGTATTATAATTAATATGCGAATTACATGTGACATTGAACAAAACAATTATTAACACATGAAAGCTTTTATTTTTCCTGGACAAGGTGCGCAGTTTGTAGGCATGGGCAAAGATTTTTTTGACACCAATGCAACCGCTAAAACACTTTTTGAAAAAGCAGATGCCATTCTTGGTTATAAAATAACTGAGATCATGTTCAATGGCACAGCCGATGAATTGAAACAGACTAAGGTTACTCAGCCTGCTGTCTTTATTCATTCTGTAATTACTGCGTTAGCGCAAGATGCAATCCAACCAGAAATGGTGGCCGGCCATTCGCTTGGCGAATTTTCGGCATTAGTTGCTAACAAAACGCTTTCATTTGAAGACGGACTTAAACTTGTTTACAAGCGCGCAATGGCCATGCAAAGGGCGTGTGAGATTAATCCCTCAACCATGGCTGCTATTTTAGGTTTAGAAGATCATGTTGTGGAGGAAGTTTGTGCATCTATAAAAGAAGAGATTGTAGTGGCGGCCAATTATAATTGTCCGGGTCAATTGGTTATTTCAGGTTCAATAAAAGGAATAGAAATAGCGTGTGAAAAATTAAAAGCAGCAGGAGCCAAGCGGGCATTGCCGTTGCAGGTAGGCGGAGCTTTTCACTCACCTTTAATGGAACCCGCTCGCGAAGAATTAGCTGCTGCCATTGATTCCACGCAGTTTATAAATCCTGTGTGTCCGGTTTATCAAAATGTAAATGCGTTGCCGTCAATGGATATTTTGGTTATTAAGAAAAACCTGATTGACCAATTAACTGCGCCTGTGCGTTGGACTCAGTTAGTGCAAAAGATGGTGCAGAATGGTGGAACCAACTTTATTGAATGTGGCCCCGGTAAAGTGTTGCAAGGGTTGGTAAAAAAGATTGCTCCACAGGCAGAAGTTTCAAGTCTTTAAATCTTTTTTACTTTAAGAGGGTCTTTACATTCATCCAGAAGTTGCTTCTGATTTTTATTCAATATTGGGTGAATAAAGTGCGGAATAATTTCGACTAGCGGCTCTAAAACGAATCGTCTTTCAGCTATACCAGCATGAGGTATAACCAGACGCTCAGAATTTATGATTGTAGTTTCTGCATAGAGCAAATCAATATCAATGGTGCGCATACCCCATTTTTCATTTCGTATTCTTCCCAATTCCCGCTCAATGGAAAGTGCTTCAGCGAGCACAGCTGGTGGTGAAAGTTTAGTCTCCACCATCAAGGCTTGATTTAGAAAATCAGGTTGATCTGTTTTGCCCCACGGCTCACTTTCATAATAAGATGATAGTAACAATAAGGTTCCGATTCGCTTCTCAATAAGCACACAGGCCTGCCTAAGGGTCTTTTTTCGGTTTCCTAAGTTGCTGCCTAAGAGCAAAGTCACACTGCCTGATTTCATTTGGCCGGAAAGATAGCGAAGGTGTTTCTTTACGGATAACCTTTCAGTAATTTTGGCGCTTAATTTTGACGTATGAATTTCTTTAAAGCATTTCTGGCCTCATGCCTCGGCTCGTTGGTAGCGTTTATTATCTTTTGTTTACTCGCAGTATTTTTGATAATCGGCATAGCCACTAACTTATCAAGTAGCGATACGGTAACTACTGTAAAAGAAAATTCAGTCCTGCATCTTAAATTAGACGTTCCGATTACGGAAAATGAGATTGAAAATCCGTTTGAAGGATTACCGATACCGGGTGCTGTATCCTCCATTGGATTGTTGCCCTTGAAGCGCTCCATTGAACACGCCAAGTCAGATCCAAACATTAAAGGAATCTATTTAGATGTGAGCATGTTTATGGCCGGCTATGGCGTAGCCCGCGAAATCAGGCAAGCGCTTGCCGATTTTAAAACTTCAGGCAAATGGATTGTGGCTTATAGCGAATTCTATACAGAGCAGGCATATTATATTGTTTCTGTTGCCGACAAAGTATTCTTGAATCCTGAAGGCGAAATTGAATTTAATGGACTGGCGGTTGAAGTTTCGTTCTTCAAAAAGCTTTTTGACAAACTTGAGATCAAACCGCAGGTGTTTAGAGTGGGCGATTTTAAAAGTGCCGTGGAGCCTTTCATACTTGATCACATGAGTGCCGAAAATAAATTGCAGCTAAATGAATTAATCTCTGATATTAATACCGTTATACTGAATGATATTTCGTCAAGCCGCAATATTGATTTGGATCGCTTGCGCGAGATATCAAATAAAATGTTGGTAACCAATACGAGCTCTGCGTTGAAGTTGGGTTTGATTGACTCGCTCTATTATTATGATCAGGTGCAGGCAGACTTGCGGAACAGATTAAGTATTGGCAAGGATGACGACATCGCCTTTCTCAAATACAGTAAGTATAAAAAAAGTTTTACTTCGTATTCAATATCTAAAAATGAAATTGCTATAATTGTTGCTGATGGTGACATCATGCCTGGCAAAGCTTCGAATGGTTTAATTGGTTCCGATACGTTTGCTGAAGAATTAAGAAAAGCGCGCACGAATGATAAGGTGAAAGCCATTGTGGTTCGTATCAACTCGCCAGGTGGAAGTGCGCTGGCATCGGATGTGATGTGGCGCGAGATTAAGTTAGCCTCAGAAGTAAAACCGGTGATTGCATCCATGAGTGATTATGCAGCGTCAGGTGGTTATTATTTGGCGATGGCCTGTGATACTATCGTAGCGCAACCAACAACCATCACCGGTTCAATTGGCGTGTTCAGTGTGTTGTTTGATATGAGTAGTTTTCTCGATTCGAAATTGGGAATCACATTTGAAGAAGTGAAGACTGGTGAAATAGGTGAGATGGTAACGGTAACACGACCATTGACTTCTGTTGAGAAGGCAATCTGGCAAAAGAGAACGGAGGACATCTATGAATCATTTACTAAGAAAGCAGCTGACGGGCGAGGCATGTCAGTGGAGTCATTAAAGAAGATTGCTTCGGGCAGAGTGTGGACGGGTGCGCAAGCAAAACAGAATGGCTTGGTAGACGTGCTAGGCAACTTTGAAGATGCAGTAACAATTGCCGCTGATAAGGCTGGCGTTAGTGGTGATTATAAAATGCGATTCTATCCAGTGCAGAAATCATTCATTCAAGAGTTGATAATGGGCATGGAAGAAAATGCCGAAACAAAAGCTTTGAAGGAGAGTTTGGGTGACCAGTATAGCACCTATCAACAACTTAAAAAGTTAAAGTCCTTTCAGGGTACCCAGGCGCGAATGCCTTTTGAACTAATTATAAACTAGAAAAGTTAGCTCCAAAAGCGATGTAACATTTCATTCAGAAATGAAATAAACAGGTGTCTTTTTGACAAAAAGGAATTAAATCAAACCTGAGGTTTTAAGCCCTCAACTGGCAAGGGGTCAGACCGTCAGTACGTTAGACGGCCAATCCAACAGATTAAGAGAAGTTTGCACACATAGTTTACGCACAAGCGTAACGTGTGATTATTCTACCAAAATACATGGTTACTTCTCGATACCTTTAAATTTAGGTATCGGAGTAGATTATTTTTTGAAGAAGACTGGTTAAGATCAGATTATTTCCACTGATCAGCGTCTTCCAATACAAAACCGCCACTGTTCTTTGAAGCTGTTGTTTTCTCCTCTTTAGCTAGTGGTTTAGCTGTGGTTGATGAGTTACTATTGAAGGCAAAGGCAGTTGATAAAACGATTACCAACGCACCAAAGAAAATTATTGTTTTTGTTTTCATAATGGTGATTTTATTGATTCAAATTATTCTTTGATATGAATTCCAGTGCCGTTGCTTTCCGTTTGAGGTTTTACTTCTTCTTCGGTGCAAGAAGTGATTGCGGTAGAAGCTATAGAAATGAAGAGTAGCAAGTAGATAAGTTTTTTCATAAGAAATGTATTTTAAAAGGTTTAAGATTATTCTTTGATATGAATGCCAGTGCCGTTGCTTTCGGTTTGAGGTTTTACTTCCTCTTCTGTGCAAGAAGTAATTGCGGTAGAAGCTATAGAAGCGAAGAGCAACAAGTAGACAAGTTTTTTCATAGTTTTGATATTTAGATCAGTCTTTTTTTTAACACTTAGAGATTATTAGATTATGCCTTTATTAATTCTTAGTTTGAGGTTGATTTAGTTTTTCATTTGAAATTTCATAATGATTCAGATTCATGCTACATTGATGATTCAAAATTGATATCTTTTTTGTTTTTAGATTTACTTATAATTTCTCCAAACTTGCTCAAGTGCTTTAAGTATATTAAACAACTTAATTTCGCCATCATTCTATTAGGCGGAATTGTGTGTTCCATTACAGTCTCTGGTCAGAATGTTGGAAAGATTGATTCATTAAAAACACTACTATCGACTTCACAAGACACGGTAAGATTCAGTATTTTGAGTCAGCTTTTTCGACTCACTAATAAAACAGATTATACGGTTGCATTAGATTACGCAACTGCTTCTTATAGGTTAGCACTATCACTTCGCGATAGTGCTAGGATTGTCGAGGGTGGTAGAATGATGGCCTATTCGTTGGATGATTTGGGAAAAAGAAATGAAGCAATTTCCATTCTCAACAAAGTCATTGGAATTGCTTTAAGGAACCAAGAAAAATATCCAGAGCTAAAAACAAAAATAAAATTCCTGTATAACAATGCGGCTATTGCTTATATGTACCAAGGCAAGTACGATTCATCGCTAAGCTATCATTTTAAATCTTTAGAGAGGAGAGAATTGGAGGAAGACAGAAAGTCAGTCGGAACGGCAAAAAATAATATTGGTCTCCTTTATTTTAAGCTAAGTAATTATGAGCGGGCACTTGACTATTATTTACAATCATTCGACATAAAGAATGAGTTAAATGATAAAACTGATCTTGATAAAATTCTTATTAACATAGGCCTGTGTTACATAGAGCTAGGAAAATCAAATGAAGCCATTGAGTCTTTTAGCAGGGCTCTTAGCTATTGTGGAGCCAATTGTGCGGAGTCAATATTAAAGGAGGCAAATTATGGTTTAGGAAGATCGAACTATACACTAGGGCAATATGATAAAGCCAGAAACTATTACCAAATCTCCCTGGAGATTTCTATAAGGCAAAATGATGCGCAGTATTGGCTTCATGATCTTATCGGTCTAGGTTTAATTGAGCGCTCTAATAGAGATTACAATAAGTCTCTAGAATATTTGACTGAGGCAAACGCTTTGGCAAATAGAGCGAACAATGTTCAATCCTTATTGGAAGTTTATCAAGAATCTTTTGAAACTTTTAATCTAATAGAGGATTTTAAAAATGCTTCATTTTTTCAGGCAAAGTATATAAAACTAAAGGACAGTATCTATAGTGGTAATCTCCTTAAAAACTTGTCAAGAATTCAAACAAACTATGAGCAACGCGAAAACATCAAAACAATTAAACTAAGTAATGAAAACTTAAAACTAAAAGACGAACAACTTCAGCGGCAGCGCTTACAGTATTTTTTCATCGTCTTGGTCTCTATACTAATCATATTGCTTGCCATGGTATTGCTGTGGGCTAACCGCAGGCAACATGTGCATAATTCGGCACTGAGTGAAGCCAAACGTGTGATTGAAGAACAGAATAAACAACTTACCATTACCAATGAAGAGTTAGATAAACGTGTTCAGGAAAAAACGCAAGATTTATTCGATTCGAATGAAACGCTGCAAAATGTTAATGAGGAGCTTGATAATTTCGTGTATCGTACTTCACACGATATTCGTGGGCCTTTAGTTACGATTAAAGGCGTGTGCAATGTGGCCATTCTTGATGTGAAAGATCAACTCGCTCAAGATTATTTGAGGCGGTTGAATATCACAGCCGATAAATTAAACTCCATTCTTACTCGCTTGTTAATCGTTAATCAAATTAACCATACTGAAATTGAACCGACTGAAGTTGTTCTTAGCGAAATAGTTGCGGATACTCTGGCGATAGCAAGGAAAAAAGGTATACCCCCAAAAATGGTAATTGAACAATTCATTGATCCAACTATTGGTTTAACTTCTGACTGGCGCTTGATTCGAATTGTGCTTGAAAACCTAATCGATAATGCTATTAAGTTTTACAATACCTCCGATAGAGTTATACCCTTTGTGCGCATAAGGATAAAGCATAGTAAACTTGGCCGGGTTCAGATTATTATTGAAGACAACGGAATTGGAATTAATACCCGTGATCGAGACCTCATTTTTCATTTGTTTGTTCGTGCTTCCGATCGCTCTGAAAATGGGGGAATCGGTCTCTATCTTGCCCGATTGGCTTCTCAGCGATTAGGTGGCGAGGTAAGGTTGATTAGTAGTTCCGAAAACGGATCAATATTTATGGTTTTGCTACCGCCCGACATTACTCCAATTCTTGAAAAGCGGAAAGAGCTTGAAATACTGCGTCTCAAAGAAAAAGAAAGACGCAAAAAAGACGCGAAGCGCAATCAGGATGATTCAGAGTGGAAGATTGCTTAAGGGCACCTCTAAAAACTCCGCTTACCCTTCTCTTTTAAAGAAGGGGCAAAGGGGTTGAGGTAATAAAAGTGAGGTTCTTAGAGACGCCCTTAAATTCAAAACAGCACCTTAGTCCATTAAATTACCTTCCATTTTAGCATCTTTGCAGATTAGAATTCTGGATATCTTTTTATGAGTCAAAAGTCGTTTAAACGTTATACTGTTACTGCAGCATTACCTTATGTTAATGGGCCTAAACACATTGGTCATTTGGCGGGTGCTTATATTCCATCCGATGTGTATGCCCGGTATTTGAGGTTGATGGGAAGAGATGTTGTTTTTATTTGTGGCAGTGATGAACATGGTACCGCCATCCCAAACCAGGCACTTAAAGAGAACACTACTCCAAAAGCAATTATTGATAAGTATGATGCCTTGATTCGCGATTGCTTTAATAAGTTGGGAATGTCTTTCGATATTTATCATCGCACGAGTGAGCCTATTCATCATCAGACTTCGCAGGAGATATTTCTTAATCTGTATAACAAAGGATTGTTTACAGAAGAAACATCAGAACAATATTATGATGAAGAGGCTAAAGTCTTTTTAGCTGATCGATACATTGTTGGTACGTGTCCTACCTGCGGTCATACCAATGCTTATGGCGATCAATGCGAGAAGTGTGGTTCAACACTTAGTCCGCGGGAGTTGATTAATCCAAGATCGACACTTAGTGATAAACCACCTGTGCTTAGGCTAACCAAGCATTGGTATTTGCCTTTAGAGAATTATGAGCCTTGGCTTCGCGAATGGATTTTGAAATCGCACAAAGATGATTGGAAACCGAATGTATATGGTCAATGTAAATCGTGGATAGAAGCTGGCTTGCAACCACGCGCAATGACCCGCGATTTGGATTGGGGAATAAAAGTGCCACTTCCAAATTCGGAAGGAAAGGTTTTATATGTGTGGTTCGATGCACCCATCGGCTACATTTCAGCAACGCGTGCCTTGTTCGATGAGATGAATTCAGGTAATCTGAAATTTGCCACTCCGCAAAGAAAATTTGAGAAGGTTGATAAAGAAGACTGGAAAAAATATTGGCAGGATGAAGATACCCGCCTGATTCATTTCATAGGCAAAGACAATATTGTATTTCACTGCATTATTTTCCCGGTGATGTTGCATGCAACAGGCGAATACATTGTGCCCGACAACGTGCCTGCCAATGAGTTCATGAATCTGGAAGGTGATAAGATGTCGACCAGCAGAGGTTGGTCGATTGAAATGCATGAGTACCTCGAAGACTTTCCAGACAAGCCGGATGTGTTGCGGTATGCCTTATTAACAAATTTGCCCGAAGCAAAAGACAGTGAGTTTACGTGGAAAGATTTTCAAGCTAAGAACAACAACGAACTGGTAGCCATCTTTGGCAACTTTGTGAACCGGGCTGTGGTGCTTACGCAAAAATATTTTGAAGGCAAGGTTCCTGAACAAAAGGAATTAACAGATCTAGATAAAAGAGCCTTGGCTGACCTAAAAGAAATGCCAAACAAGATTGCAGCTTCTATAGAAGTATTTCGATTTAGAGAAGCCACAGCCAACTTCATTGACTTGGCGCGTATAGGAAATAAATACTTGGCGGAGACAGAGCCGTGGAAATTAGCGAAGACTGACTTAGATCGTGTGGGCACTATTTTAAATATCTCGTTACAGATCGCAGCTACCTTATCTGTTGTTTGTGAACCATTTTTGCCTTTCACTTCGGGCAAGCTTAAAACTTTGCTGGGTGTGGAGGCTCTTACCTGGCAACAAGCAGGCGATGCCAATGTATTGAGGTCAGGTTCTCCGCTTAAAGAGGCGCCACTTCTATTTGAAAAAATTGAAGATACCGTAATAGAAAAACAAATCAAGAAACTTGTAGACTCAAAACGTGCTATGGAATTGGAAAGTCAACCCGCCACTCCCGCCAAAGCAGAAATCTCTTTCGATGATTTCTCTAAAATGGATATCCGCATTGGAAAAATTTTGACTGCTGAGCGTGTGGAAAAATCCAAGAAACTTTTAAAACTTCAAGTGGATACCGGCATTGATACCCGCACTGTAATGAGTGGCATCGCTGAACATTTTACTCCAGAAGAAATAGTAGGCAAGCAAGTAACTATGTTGGTAAACCTTGCGCCCCGTAAAATTATGGGTGTGGAATCGCAAGGTATGATCTTGATGGCCTCGGATAAAGATGGAACGCTGAAGTTGGTGGAGCCAACTGAGGAGGTAAGTCCGGGGTCAATGGTTAGTTAGTTATTGGTTGTGATCACTAATGTTTGATCAACCTTAAAGACGGTAAAGGATTTTTAAGAGATTCAGTTTACCTTAAAGTAGAAATTGCCCTTGATCTTAGAATTATCGTAGGTGTTTTGCTTTCCCCCAGATGGCTTTGCAATGTTGGCTCTTACCTTTTTAAAAACTTGTTCGATCATCCTATTCGGTATACGCATTGCTTTGAGCAATTCCTGCGCATAGAGTCCATTCCTTCCATAGCCATATCAGCAAAAGAACCTTGGGTACTAAACGCAGTGTAAAAACCCTTCGCCAATGGTTAGACTGCTTAAGCAAAATAAATTCGTTGTGAATGCAAAGCAGTTGGGGGCAAGCGTGATTGTAAAATGGTTGAGAATGTACAATCTTAGAAAAGTTTCAATACTTAGCTGGCCATCGTTACATCAGTTTAACAGAAAGATATCAGCAAAGTGAAATGGAAGGACTGCCTGAAGAAGTGAGCAAGTTCCATCCGTTGGGATAAACTTGAGGTGCCAGATTGGAACCTCAAAATTGGAGGACGCAATTTGAGACCTCCAAACTTTAAGATATTTTTGAACGCTTTAAATTTTAGTTATGAGCAAAAGTATTGCGATACCTGATGAAATAGTGATGAACAAGATTTACTTGATCAGAGGACATAAGGTAATGTTGGACAGAGACCTTGCGGAATTGTATGGAGTTAAGTCAATACGATTAAGAGAACAAGTAAAACGGAATCAGGAAAGGTTCCCTGAAAACTTCATGTTCCAACTCAATGAAAAGGAAGTTGAAAACATGGTGTCGCAAAATGCGATACCATCAAAACAGCATTTGGGCGGTTCATTGCCCTATTCCTTTACAGAGCATGGCGTACTGATGCTAGCTAACGTTTTTAAAGAGTGAGCAAGCCATAACGATGAGCATCCGCATTATTGAGATTTTTGTAAGACTCAGGGAACGGGTGCTTACCCACAAAGATATTTTATTGAAGCTCGAACAGATCGAAAGAAAAGCTGTCAAACAGGACGATGATATCAAGTTGATCTTTGAATACTTGAGAGAATTACTAAACCCACCCGTTACAGCAGGGCAACAATTTTTACTCAACGACTTTGAGATCACCAAACTCACCACCTACGCCATCCCCGAATACCAATACAACCTCAAAGACCACCTCGGCAAGGTGCGGCTCACCTTTACAACCAAAGACGACATTGAAACTACTACCGCTACATTAGAAACTGCAAACCTCAACTTAGAGCAGAGCCAGTTCCTGCGCATCAATACTGCCAAGCGAGTTAACTCCAGCCTCTTTGATCGTACTAACGGTAGCGCACCCACTACCACACTTGGTCATGCGCAACGCCTCAATGGCAGCGGCAACTAAAAGTATGGTGTGGCCA
>Ga0163153_10000168_pt1 | contig 112876 bp, 106 predicted proteins | sample OliLakLV19MP6IB1_FD_148629 | JGI IMG/M metagenome (GOLD analysis project Ga0163153, IMG submission 148629) | Freshwater microbial mat bacterial communities from Lake Vanda, McMurdo Dry Valleys, Antarctica - Oligotrophic Lake LV.19.MP6.IB-1 | ecosystem: Environmental > Aquatic > Freshwater >...
CCGACAGAGGTCGCCGACCGGGGTGCCGGCGTCGGCCTGTCGGATCGCGTACACGACCTGCTCCTCAGAGAACTTTGACCGCTTCATGGGTCCGCTCCTTTCGTGCGAGACCACCGAAGCCGTCATCTTACTCTAGTTCTACCCTGCCGTCGTTTTCCGGGGAGACGTCAGGGGGCACCAATTTTTCAATAGATTGCGACGTCCGACCGAAGCACTATCTACATTCTATTGCTACTGTGTCTACCAGGACCTCTCTGTATATTATGCTGGATTTCCCGGTGGTCAGAGCCGGGAAACGGGAAGGAGCCCATTTCTAAGCCGTGGGTTCACAGGTTTGAGCCTGCTCGATGTCGATGTGCATATCAACCACAAGGCGGGTCGAATGACGAATGTTCCGGACGAATGCAATAGAAGCCACCAGGAATTCGATCATCCCCTTCATGATGATGAGTGATACGGACAACCTGCCTACAATTGCACTTCGGTCCGCCCTTGCCGCCATTACGCTTCTAAGCTGGCTCTCCGTCGTTGATGCCGCAACACCTAGGGGACCGGTTACTCACGAACCCCTTTCGGAAAGCACAAACCAACCCCCCGGAGGAGCACCCTCCGCATCGGCAGGAAGTATGGCGCCAGCAAACGCGGCCGCGCACCACAACCTTGCGGTCGCGCTGTACGCGAAGGGCGACCACGCTGCTGCGATGGTGGAATACAGAGAGGCCCTTCGGCTCTACTCTGACTTTGCAGAAGCTCATCACGGGCTCGGGTTGGCGTTATTCTCACAAGGCGAGAGAGACGCAGCGATTATCGAATATCGGACGACCCTTGCTCTTCAGCCAGACCATGCCATGGCCCACGGCAGTCTGGGGCAAGCACTCGAAGCCAAAGGCGATTCTGACGGCGCCATTCGAGAATATCGCGAGGCCATCCGCCTGAAACCAGATCTCTGGATGGTGCATAACAGCCTGGGCATTGCTCTCAAGGCCAAGGGCCACCTCGACGCAGCGATCGCCGCCTACCAAGAAGCGATTCGTCTACAACCGGATAATCCGGCGCCGCACAACAATCTCGGCATTGTCCTCAAGACTAAGGGTGATCTGGACGGAGCGATCACCGCCTTTCGGACCGCGCTTCGTCTCCAATCAGGCCCCTTGGCAGCCCAATACGGGCTCAATCTCGGCAACGTGCTCATGGCCAAGGGAAACCCGGACGCGGCCATCGCGCTGTACCACACGGTTCTTCGACTAGAGCCAGACAATGCGGAGGCTCATCTGCAACTCGCGCTAACCCTGCAGGCCAAGGACGATCTGCCAGGCGCCATCGCGGCGTACCACGAAGCCCTGCGCCTCCAACCCGACGACGCGATCATCCATGCCAACCTGGGGACTGCGCTGCAGCGATCAGGTGACCTTAACGGGGCTATCGACTCCTTCCGCCGAGCCATCCAGCTTCAAGCGGATCTGGCTATGGTTCATTACAATTTAGGCCTTTCATGCCAGGTCGCCGGGAGACATCAGGAGGCGGTGCAAGCCTTCCGGGAGTTTCTGCGCTTGACACCGAAGACTCCTGAAAATCGCGACAAGATCGAACTGGCTAGTGCGAGACTCGACAAACTGTCGCGATGAGGTCGACCTGGATACCCTGCGCGTCACGCAAGCCTGCGCCACTTCTCTTTTCCCGACACCGGACAGAGCGAGACACACTGACTGAGGATGACGAAGCACGGAAGTTAGGATGATGAAGGACGCGCTAAGGCCAGGACTGGAGAGACGCGGATTGCTCGGTGGATTGCTCATCGGCCTGCTCATGCTTTCCGGCTGTCTTTCGCCTCTCGCCATGCACCAAGCGGTCCTGGAATACGACCGAACGGTGAGCCGCGTGGAAGCAGAAATGCTGTTATTGAACGTGGCGCGGACGCGTCATTTCCACCCCACTCATTTCACGGCACTCGCCAGCGTGGCCGCGACCTTTGAGTTCTCAACGAGCGTCGGTCTCACCCCGGCCCAGGCGGGGCTCACGAAAACCCTCGTCTCTCCGATTTTCGGGGCCACCGCGGCCGAAAAGCCCACCATGACCATTATCCCGATTCAAGGAGAAGAGTTTACCTCCCGCATTCTCATGCCGTTCGATGAGGACAAAGTCGCCTTTCTCTTTCAGCAACGACTCGAACCTGCGCTTATTCTCAGACTCATGAGCAGAGAGCTGGTGCTGAGTGGATACGGAGAAGCAGCAATACTCCAGAACGATCCGAGCCATACGAAGGAGTATCCAGAATTCCGACGGAGGGCTCTTCATCTCTCATCCCTCTATTTGTCCCGAGACCTATTCGTGGGACCGGTCGTGTACGAAGAAACCTTTCCGTTCAGCTTCACCCGCGGACTCTCAACAGAGGAGACGGTGGAGAATTTGGACAAGATCCTCCGGGCGTTGGAAAAAGGCTACCAATGGATTCAGGGCCCCAAAGGAGAGGTCACCCTGAGCCGTCGTGTCATTGGCCGGATCGTCATCACGAATTATGATCCCTCGACGCTCACCAACCAGGAGCGCCAGCAGTTAGCCTTGGAAGCCGGGAAGGGCCCCCGCAATGCAATTCTTGTCGACATCCAACCAGGCTATCCTGGCGGAGAGTATCCTATGCGTGGCATGTTCATCTTTCGAAGCTTTCATTCTATTCTGCAGTTCTTGGCCAATGGGATCGCCGCAGTTCCTGAATACCATGTGGAGAAGGACCCGCGCACAGGCGAGATCGCTCGGAATCCGCCCTGGACCATCTCAATCGAAGAATCAGACAGCCGGCCGCCCGATGCGGCCTTCGCCGTGGGATATGAGGATCGGTGGTATTCGATCCGGAAGGCGCCTAGGGCCACCGGAACTATTCAACCCTGGAATCAGGTGGCCTTTCGGGTTCTCAGCCAGTTGTACCAGATGACGGTCACCGAGGTCTCCAGGGTGCCGACGCCGTCGATCACCATCGCCAAATGAACAAGGGCAAGCCATAGCCGGTGAGACTCATGGGCACCGAACATAAAAGAACGATCCTTATGCGAACTGGGATGACCTCAAGAACTTTGCTGTTCCTGCTGACGCTGACGCTGGTGCGGATGGCAGACCCAACTCCGGCCTTGCCTCAAGGCACATCGGCTCGTCACGCGCCATCCTCAGCCATACCTTCGATGAAGGTCGATGGTGAATTGGTCAAAGTCGAGGGTCGGTACTATGTGATCAAAGACGCGCACGGCAAGGAAATGTATCTCCTGGTCACTCCGGACACGGAGCTTGCCGGCCCATTCAAGCCCGGGGATCGCATTGAAGTCTGGACCTCGCCTATCGAACACGCCATCGCAATTCGCGCCGACTATCCGGATCTGGATGCGGATTTGGATACGGAACGGGTAGAAGCGGCCACCCATATCCTCAAGGGAAAACTGACCGGCATCGAAGGCAAGTACTATGTCATGGTCGGAGCTGATGGGAAGGAGATCCGCCTCTTGGTCAATCAGAACACCGAACTGGCCGGAGAATTCAGACCGGGGGATCAGATTGAAGTTTTCACATCACCGGTCGAGTATGCCGTGGCGATCAAGTCTACCAAATAGCCAACCATCGTCCCCCGCTACCACCAACTCGCAGGAACCGCGCCGCATCAGAGACCCCGCTCACGCACCGATGCCGGCTCTCGTGGCTGGTCATAGGCCCAGCCGACTTCGGCCCCCAGAACGAACACAACGGATGCGTAGTAGAGCCAGATGAACAAATACATCAGTCCGCCGAGCGTCCCGTAGAGTTCGATGTTCGCCTGTGCGCCAGCAACATACCATGCAAATCCAAACTTGGCGAATTGGAAGAGGACGGTTCCTGTTACAGAGGCGATCACGAGCGCCCGAGCGGACATCGTCGCCGCGGGAGGAAACCGATACAGGACGTACAGTAACAGGACCGTGGCAGCCACACCGAGCGCCTTGCTGAGCGCGACCAGTCCCGGCTGTAACAGACCGCCCCACGAGGGGTACCGTTCGGTGAATGCCAGGGCCATCGTCAGAAACCAGGTCGTACCAACTGCGAGAAGCACCAGCAGCGCCGTGAGCCCCATCATGAGCAGATCGACCCTCATTCTTTCGGCAAGCCTGCGTTCCTGCTTCACCTGAAAAACTCGGTTCAGCACGGTGCGGACTGAACCGAAGAGAAATGTGCTGAAGAGAAAGAAAGAGGCAAATCCGACAAACCCGAGGAGCCCACGATCGGCCACGATCGCAGACAGATTGTCGGCCAAGGCTTGTTGGGAGCGTGGCAGGAAGGCCTTCAGCACCGACTGCACTTCGTGCATCGCCCGCTCGGAGTCCAGCACGGTATACCCGAGCAGGGAGATCATCAACAGTGACAAGGGGATGAAGTATAGCAGCAGATTGAAGGCCAACGCACTGGCGAGAAACAATCCGTCGTCCGCAATGAACTTGCGCAGGGCCGTCGTGCACAGGAGCCAAAACGAATCGAGTTTTTTCGCCACGCTTGCCTTCACACGTCGCCTCGTCCTACGACCAGAGCGATTCGTCCGACCCGATGGCGCTCCAAAGAGCCCTACTGATCACCACGACGAGGGGACCTGTGACGATTCCAATCAGTCCGAAGAATTCGTCGCGGCACTGCTTCAAGCTGATTACACGCGCAGTTCTCCTGAACTCCGTTGCTCGCGGATCACCCGTGCCATCAGGAGAACCCGATCGAGCTTGGTCCAATCCTCCCATGTACTCCCGGAAGGCCCGGCTTTGATTCGCCACGAAGGATACGCATGATCACCGGGTATATTTGGTGTCTGGATATCCCCCAACAGATCTTCTAAGGAGAGAAGGAGGAGCCGACTGGGCGTGCGGGCGACATACGCGTACACGGCTCGACAGAGTTCGTCAGTCAACATCGGGACAGATTCAGCTGATCGCGGGCAGCCCTTCGGAAGCAACCGCTCTTGCGCCAAAGCGTCCAGCAGAGCCTGTTTGTCCCGCGCGCGCGTCGCCAAATCCCGCGCGCGCCACTGGGGCTTGGTATAGAGGTTGAGTTGCGCCTTCAACTCAATATCGCGGCCGATCCAAAACCCCCGGAGCGTCGGCAGATCGTGCGTCGCGACGGCAGCCGCCGCATGGCGGGGAAATCGAGATGGCCTTGCAAACTTTCCCTTGGCCGTTTGCTCAAAAAGGAGCAGTCGATACGACAACAACCCGCCCGCCATCAATTGGGCTCGGATGGCCGGAGTGACCGTTCCCAGATCTTCGCCGATGACCATGGTCTTCTGCCGATGGCTCTCCAGTGCCAGAATACCTAGAAAATCCTCCGATGGGTATCGCACATAGGTTCCCTCGGCCGGAACGAGTCCGGCAGGAATCCAGAAGAGCCGGAACAGCCCCATGGCATGATCGATTCGGATAATACCGCAGGCCTGCATCGTCCGGCGATAACAGTCTGCAAACAGCCGGTAACCGGCCATCCGAATTTGCCGGGGATGAAACGGAGCCAGATTCCATCGTTGCCCGTTGGGCGAGAACAACTCCGGTGGTGTCCCGATCGAGGCTTCCGCCACAAGCTGATCCTGAAAAGCCCAGGCATCGGCCCCCCGCGGATCGATCCCGACGGCCATATCCTTATACAGACCGATGGCCATGCCGGCGCGCTTCGCTGAAGCTTGCACCGAGGCGATTTGCTGCTGGCACTGCCATTCCACATACTGAAAAAATTGGATGCGGCTGCGAGAACGGGCCGCTATGCGCTGCACCGCCGGCGAATCGGGATGTCGGTAGGCCTTGGGCCACGAGGCCCATCCTTGTGAGCCGGTTCCTGCCACTCCCTCGCGGCGGAGCATCCGCTCCTCCAACGTTCGAAACAGCGCAAACCTCGCCAAGGCTTCTCCCTCCTCACGAACAAAGCGATGGAACGCCGCAGCCCTGCCAGTCTTGCGTGCCAGATGGCGGCGTTGGAACACACGAAAGAGCGCTTCCAACGCCGTCCACTTCATCCGTTCGACGGCTTCATACTGCACCATCGGGCTCCGGCGCAGCGCCGAGAGCCTGGCCTGAAAGGTCGGGGCCTTCACCTGGGCTTGGAGGGAAGGAGCTTCCAGAAATTCATGAATACCTTCGAGATCCAGATACAGGGGATGATGAAAGAGGCGGCTGGACGGCGAATAGGGGCTCACTTGCCCGGGCGGAAGGGCATGCAGGGGATTCACGCCGAGGAGGTCCGCGCCAAGCTCGGCGCCCACCCACCGGATCACATCCTTGAGATCCCGGAAATCCCCGATACCCCAGTTTCTCCGGCTTCGAAGTCCATAGAGTTGAATCGTGAGGCCCCAGGCCCGACGGGACCCCCTCACGCGTGGGTGGAGATAGCTGGAGGCTGGGACGACGATGACGGTCATTGTGGCACGCTGGGTGCTTCGCGGTCCGGATGCCTCCAGGGATAGGGAATGGTAACCGAGAGGTAGCTTGGCAGGAAACGGCATCGCGACTTCCTGATAGCCTACGCCGTCCACAATAGCCCGGCTCACAACTTTAAGTTTTCTACCGGATGCTCGCTTGGTTGTTGGCACACCCCGTTCCCGCTTCAGTCTCCATACAAAGCGGAGTCGGTGAAGTTCATCCTGGTCTACAGGCAGACGGACGGAGAATGTGTCAGGCAACCGATCCACGCGTACCACCATCACCGGGTCCACCAGATCACGCCAGCGCCCCGAACGAGACTCGCGCAGGCTTATGCGGACCTGCGCGGGTGTTTCCACTTGCACACCCATGATCGTGAGAATCCGGCTGAGGCTTTGAGCGGTCACCTGGCGGCGTACGCCGCCTTCATCGACATAAGACGTGGCCGCACCAAACGAGGCTGCCAGCTGGTGGAGTCGATCGATTCCGCCATCGGTCTTCGTCAATCCACTCTTGCCCGCGCGATGTTGTTTCAGTCGCTTGTCTTTCTGCGCCTTCAATTCCATGCATTCCTTTCCATGCAGTCCGTTTTTCTGTCACCCCCCCCTTTCTTAGCACGCACCGTGGGCTTAGGATAGGGAGGACTGCACATCAGTAGCGAAGGAGGGAGATACGATGGTCCGGCATGAACACATCGAACTTTTCATCAAGGCCGAACTCTGGAACTCCTATGAATTGCTCGGCCCTCATCAGATTTCCGTCGAGGGCAAACAAACCCTCTCGGTCCTGGCCTTCGCCCCGGACGCCCGGGAGACACGATTCATCTTGGATGTCTCAGGCAGCCGGCCGATTCAAATGAATCGTGTCCATGAAGCAGGCTTGTTCGAAGCGGTCCTGCCCAAACCGAACGGGACCTCCCGATATCGCCTGCAGGTCACGGATTCGGAGGGTACCGTCACCGTACGCCACGATCCCTACGCGTTCCAACCGCTGCTCACGGATCTCGAACTCCATCTGTTCGCCGAAGGTCGGTTATACAAGGCCTATGACACATTAGGCGCCCACGTGCGAACCGTGGACGGCGTATCTGGGGTCCACTTTGTGGTCTGGGCCCCCAACGCACAGCGCGTGAGCGTCGTCGGAGAATTCAATCGCTGGGATGGACGCTGCCACCAGATGAGCAACCGTGGAGCGACGGGCTTGTGGGAATTGTTCATTCCGGATCTTCCCGAAGGCACGCTCTATAAATATGAGCTCCGCGCAAGGAACCAAAAAGCCCCGTTTCTGAAGGCCGACCCCTACGCCTTTGGGGCAGAGTTGCGACCGCGAACCGCCTCCATCGTGCGCGACCTCTCAACCTATCGATGGAGCGATCATGACTGGATGGAGGCTCGCGCGCATCTGAACCCCTTGACCGAACCGCTGTCCATTTACGAAGTCCATCTCGGTTCCTGGATGCGGGTACCCGAAGAAGGCGGCCGCTGGCTGACCTATCGTGAACTGGCCGACAAGCTCATTCGCTACGTGAAAGACCTGGGCTACACGCACGTCGAGCTGATGCCGATCACCGAACATCCGTTCGACGGATCGTGGGGCTACCAGGCCACCGGTTACTTTGCGGCCACCTGTCGATTCGGCCCGTTGGAGGATTTCATGGCCTTCGTCGATGCCGCCCATCAAGCGGGGATCGGTGTCATCATGGACTGGGCGCCGGCCCATTTCCCGGATGATCCGCACGGGTTGGCGTGGTTCGACGGGACGCACCTGTACGACCATGAGGATCCGCGGCTGGGCTACCACCCCGAGTGGAAGAGCCGGATCTTCAACTACGGGCGCGTGGAGGTCAAAAACTTCCTTTTGAACAGCGCCCTTTTCTGGCTGGACCGATATCACATCGATGGGCTGCGCGTGGATGCAGTCGCCTCGATGTTGTATCTCGACTACGGGAGAAAAGCCGGCGAATGGATTCCCAATCAGTTCGGCGGGAATGAAAACCTGGCGGCGGTCGACTTTATTAAGGAACTCAACGTTCTGGTTCATCAGGAACACCCCGGCGCCGTTACCATCGCCGAAGAGTCCACGGCCTGGCCGGGCGTGTCCAAGCCGACCTATACGGGAGGTCTCGGCTTCACGTTCAAGTGGAACATGGGGTGGATGCACGACAACCTGGAGTATTTCGCCCTTGACCCCGTGCATCGCAAGCATCACCAGAACAAGATCACGTTCGGGTTGGTCTATGCGTTTCACGAGAACTTCGTGCTCGTGCTGTCACACGACGAAGTGGTGCACGGCAAAAAGTCCCTGCTTGACAAGATGCCGGGCGACGATTGGCAACGCTTTGCGAATCTCCGGGCCTTGTACGGTTTCATGTATGGCCATCCGGGCAAGAAGATGCTCTTCATGGGAGGAGAGTTCGGCCAATGGTGGGAATGGAACCATGACGACAGCCTGCAATGGCATCTCTGCCAGAACCAGCCACACCTGGGTCTGCAACAGTACGTCCACGATCTCAATTGGCTCTATCGAGACGAACCCGCGCTATACGAACTGGATTTTGATTGGGCGGGGTTTCAGTGGATCGACTTCAACGACGCCGAGAATTCGGTGATTGCCTTCCTGCGGAAAGCCCAGGACCAGAACCGTTCGATCGTCTGCGTCTGCAATTTCACGCCGGTTCCACGCCATCAGTACCGAATCGGCGTCCCTGCACCGGGGAAGTACCGCGAGGTCCTGAACAGCGACGCGGCCATCTACGGCGGCAGTAACCTTGGTAACTGCGGAGGCGTGACGGCGGAGCCGATAGCATGCCACGGATACGCCAACTCAATTTCGTTGACCCTGCCCCCGCTGTCGGTGCTCTTTCTCAAAACAGACTAGCGGGAACAGGGCTGCTCACTCTCCGACCCGGCTGGGCACCGAGACGGTGCGATAGGTAGGGATGACGGGAGGGTGCCAGCGTAAACCCAAGCCGAGGATACGCTGCAGCAGGGCCTCATAGGAAAGGCCCGCCCGTTCGGCTGAATCGGCGAAGTCCTCGCTTTTCGCAATTTGCGGGTTCGGATTCGCCTCCAGCACATAAATTTCTCCAGCCGGATCCAGCCGTAAATCGATCCGGGCGTAGCCGCTGAGCCCCAGGATACTGTAGGTTCGACGGGCAATCTCCTTGATTTTTTCCATCGCCCCTTCGGGAAGACCCTGTGCCTCACCCGATCTGATGCCGTACTTGATTTGGTAGGCCCTGCTCCACTTCACCCGTTCCGTGGCGATAGGCCTGGCCTCATCCGGCATCTTACTCAAATCCAGCTCCCAGACCGGGAAGATCTGCACGCGCCGATTGCCCAGTACCCCGACATAGAGCTCCCGGCCGTCGATATACCGTTCAATCAACGCGCCGGTGCCGACGCGTTCATGAATGAACGCAACCCGCTCCTGAAGCTTGCTGTCGTCGTCGACGATGGAGGCTTGCGAGATCCCCAGCGAGGCTTCTTCCGACACCGACTTGACGAAGAGAGGGAAGGGTAATTCCTTGGGCCGCTTCACGGAGCGCCCGACCGGGACGGTGATAAATTCAGGAATAGCGATCCGATGATAATGCAGGATCTTCTTCGCCAGTGGCTTGTCCCGTGCCAGCATCAAGCCACGCGGGTTACAGCCAGTGTAAGGCACCCCCAACAGCTCCAAATACGAGACTATGTTCTGATCGTAAATCGCCACTCCGCTGAACTCCTCCAATAAATTGAATACGATATGCGGCTTCCAGTCATCGACAACCTTCCGAATCACCAGAAGATCGTCGCGCACACCGACCGCAAGCACGTCATGTCCCAACTGACGGAGCCCCGTCACGACATCGTATTCCGTCTTCCATTCCACCGCTGCCAGATCTACCCCTTCCACCGAATCCGGAGGGACCAGGTCGGCATGCACCAGCACCATGACACGACGTCGTTTCCTCATAACGCCACCCGATGACGCCCGCTGTGAAGATAATTCATCGTCTGCAACGTCAACAGCACCGTGAACTCCAACCTCACCTGATCTTCCGGCCCTGCCACATGGAGATCGAGCTCCCGGCAGCGCCGCATCATGTCTTCCAGCAGTCGGTCGATCGTGTATTGATATTCGCCGGTCCACTTCGCCACGTGCCGCCTGATCTGCTTGCGGAGACGATTGATGAAACCTGCCGCAGTCGGATGCGTCTTGAAGGCAGCCTGGTCGGAGAAGAGGCGGCGTAAATCACGATCGTAAAAAGTCGGGTGGTCTACACCGAATCGCTTGCGTTTCTCGGCATAGTACTCCTTCAGTGTCTTTCGAAGACCGGAGATCGGATCGACACGCTCTCTCGTTCTCACCACCGGACGAGCGCCGGCCAGGCTCTTCATCAATGCGTCCATGTACTCGATCTTCTTCAGCGCAGGCCAATCCGCGTAGCGTTCTCGCCACTGAGATTGCGGAGTCAGCCAGACGGCGAAGGTTTCGGCAAAATCCTCATCGGGATGGCTCTGCGCGTACCACATGTCGAGATGCAGCACATAGCTCTTGCTGTACGCTCTAGGCGTGTAATATTTTGGATACGGCTGGGTTGATCGGCCGAAGACGGCCTGACGATCCCGCCGACGGCGCAGACGGTAGGCGTTCTCCAGCGCGTGCCCGGCTTCGTGGCGGAGAATGCGCATACACGAGTCCGGCGTGCCCCCTTCAACCTCCAACATCTGAGCCAGTTCCAACCGAGCCAGACGAGGATGAGCCAGATAAAATGGCACGGCGATGCCGGGGACTCCGTCGGGCGAGAACCATTCGTTAGAAAACCAGAAATGGGGCCTGAACACAACTTCATGTGCTGCCAACTCGCTATAGAGCGCCTGGATCTGGTCAATGACCGGGCTCCCTTCGATCGACAACCGAAGATCGCAAAGCCGGAGCTGGAGGAGCTGTTCATCCGACCATGCGACCCACTCAGGCCCTTCCGAGAGGACGGGGTCTTGTATGCCCCCTGCAACAGTCTCGTGTGTCATGCGCGATTCCTCCCCCCACGCGGGATCGAAGCCCATCAGCCGGCAGCCCGTGGATTCTGCCCCAGTACTGCCATATATAATGGTGGTGGCATTCCCTGCTTGGGCTCACCCCAGTAAATCGTCTGGTGCGGGAAGGGGATCTCAATCCCCTTGGTATCGAAAGTATTTTTGATCCGCCGATTCATCTCCCGACCGACCCGCCATTGCTTGATGGGCTTGGTCTTGATACGACACTTGATGATCACGGCGGAGTCAGCAAACTTGTCCACACCTAACATGTCCAGCGGCTCCAGAATATCGTCTGCGAACCGGGAATCTCGACGCAAGTCCTCGGCAATTTCCTGCAACACCGTCATCACCTCATCCACGTCCTCTCGGTACGCGATGCCGATTTCGAACAGATAGTAGGAGTAATCCGTCGTCATGTTCTTTACCTTATCGATGACCCCGTTGGGAACGACATGGACGTTGCCGGACAAGTCGCGGAGCGTAATGGTTCGTAGTTCGATTTCCTCGACAACTCCTGCCACCCCCGCGACCTCAACCACGTCCCCCACCCGGACGGAATTTTCCAGAAGGATAAAGAATCCGGAGATCAAGTCTTTCACGAGACTTTGGGCGCCAAAACCAATGGCCAATCCTCCCAGCCCGGCAGCCGCCAACAGGGGCTTCAAGTCTACGCCGATTTCGGACAAAATCATCATGGCCCCGACGGCAACAATAGTGATCCTCGCGACATCCCTGACGATGTGCGTCAACGTATACGCTCTCTTGGTTTGGGCCTGGCTGGGAAGCGTGCCTTCATACATGCTGCGGAGTCGCGCCATACCGCGCTTTAGCAGCGCCAACAAGACCAGCGTGGCCGCAGCGATGAGAAGCACCCGTAATCCCGACGTGGAGAACCAGTCGAACGACCGATCAAGAAATCGAGTGAAATACGATGCCGTCATGCCACACCTCCTCTGATGTCAGATCTATCGTGGTGACTACTGGCTGCAGACCTCCGTGGTCGCACGAGGATAGCCTTTGGCTATGATGAAATGAATACGGCTGCAGTATAAGCCGGTACCACCACCGAGGTTCCTTGACGAGACACAACCAGGTGCGTCGGCATCGAATCCTGTCCGGTCCCGCCGAATTCCTTGGCCATGGAGTCTACCCGCAGTTCCCATGCCCCGGGAAGCTCGGGCAACAACACCGTGACCGGCATCTTGTTGAATCCCAAGACCAGCAGAGCCGCTTCTCCCCCCTTCACCCAGCGGTGAATCACTAATACATTCTCTTGCTCAAAGGCCCAGACCCTGTGGCAGATCGCTTTGGCGTCCCCGGCACTCAGTGATGGGAGCGTCTTCCTGAGTTGTATGAGCCTGCTGGTCCATCGGAGTAAACCAGCCTGGCGCTCATCGAGTCGTTCCCGGTTCACCCTGGAGCGTTCGAAAGTAGCCCTGTCTTGCGGATCGGGAATGTCTTCCGCCCTCCAGCCGAAATGGGCAAACTCCCTCCTGCGGCCTTGCCTCACCGCTTCGATCAGGCCGGGATCGCCGTGCTCGATGAAATATTGGAATGGCGCGGTCTCGCCATATTCCTCGCCCATGAACAAGAGCGGAATGTTGGGCGAGAGAAGCACGAGTGCCCGGGCAACCCTGAGGGCATCGAACGGGAGTTGCGTACTCAAGCGGTCCCCGACCGCGCGGTTGCCGATCTGATCGTGATTTTGCGAAAATACGACAAATTGGGACGGCCGACATTGCTGCGACGAATTCCCCTGTCGACGCCGGCGGTGACCTGAATACTGTCCGCTGTAGACAAACCCCTCACGAACTGCTGTGCCAAGATCCATCAGGCCGTGGAAGTCCTCGTAATATCCCCGCTGCTCGCCGGTCAGCACCACGCGTAATGCATGATGAAAATCATCATTCCATTGTCCATCAAGACCATATCCTCCTGTAGCAGGATGCTCGATGATCCGCGTATCGTTGAGGTCGCTTTCCGCAATGACGGGAATGATCCGGCTCAGACGCGCGGCCTGTTGTTGCACCGAACACGCAAGTTCTTTCAAAATGTGCGTAGCGCTAAAGTCGTAGATGCCGTGAATCGCGTCCAGCCGTAGCGCGTCGATGTGGTACTCCGTGATCCAGTACAAGGCGTTGCTGACGACATAATGGCGCACCTCGTCGCTATCGGGGCCGTCGTAATTGATCGCCGAACCCCAAGGGGTCTTGTATCGATCAGTAAAATAGGGACCGAACTCGCCGAGATAATTCCCTTCCGGCCCCAGATGGTTGTAGACGACGTCCAGGATCACGGCGAGCCCTGCCACATGACAGGCATCCACCAGCCGCTTCAATCCGTCCGGGCCTCCGTAGCTGGATTGAACCGCATAGGGGTAGACCCCGTCATAGCCCCAATTGCGCCCTCCCGGAAACTGCGCCACCGGCATGAGTTCGATGGCCGTGATGCCTACCGACTCTTTGAGATAAGACAAATGCGGAATGATTGCACCGAATGTCCCTTCGCGCGTGAACGTTCCGACGTGCAACTCATAGATGATCATTTTTTCCAGCGGCATCCCGCGCCACGCCGTATCTGTCCAGCGGAAGGAGTCAGGATCGACGACCACCGAGGGACCATGGACGCCCTCCGGCTGGAATCGGGACGCAGGATCGGGACGCGCATGCTTCCCATCCAGGAGATAACGGTACCGCGCACGCGGACCGACTCCCTCGACCGTGACCTCGAAATAACCTTCCGATGATGGTTGCATCGGAATGGCCGTCCGATCCTGCTCCACCAACTCCACCGCAACGGTATGGGCAAACGGAGCCCAGACTTTAAAGCGCACCCGATCGGCCTCAATCATCCGGGCACCGAACTCCAACTGCCAGGCTCCATCCATCATCACCTCTTCTCTTTCTTCCCTCATTCCTTCTTATTCCCACATTACTGGGGGCTCACTCCTTAATCAAGATAAGAGGTGACAAGAAAAATCTTTCTTGCATAAGCCGGAAAAGAACCGTATGAAATCAGGAGAAAGTATCCGCTGACCCTGGTGCGCGATCCGGAAGAATGAACGTGGAAGGAGGAAGCATGAGACTATGGCCAGGGAAACCCTATCCGCTCGGCGCGACATGGGACGGCGAAGGGGTGAACTTCGCCCTCTTTTCAGAAAACGCTACAGCGGTAGAACTCTGCCTCTTCGACGGCCCGGAGTCCGCGAAAGAATCACATCGTATCCTGGTCGAGGAACGAACCGATCAAGTCTGGCACGTCTACCTCCCCGGTCTTTGGCCGGGCCAACATTACGGCTATCGCGTGCATGGCCCCTATGAGCCGACGGCCGGTCATCGCTTCAATCCCTACAAATTGCTTATCGATCCCTACGCCAAGTCGATCGCGGGCACCATCGAGTGGTCCGACGCCATGTTCGGCTATCAGCTCGGCGATCCCAGAGCCGACCTCTCGCTCGACACCAGAGACAACGCCGGTAACATTCCCAAGTGTGTCGTCGTCGATCAAGCCTTCACGTGGGGCGGCGATAGCTTACTGAAAACCCCTTGGGACAAGACGGTCATTTACGAAGTGCACGTGAAAGGACTCACAGCGCGTCACCCCGAGGTGCCCGATCATATGCGCGGGACCTACTCTGCACTTACGACTCCCGCAGTGATCGACCATTTGCTTGCCCTGGGTGTCACCGCGGTCGAATTGATGCCGATCCAACATTTTGTGCGCGACAAACACCTGGCCGACGTGGGGCTCTCGAATTATTGGGGCTATAACACCATCGGGTTTTTCGCTCCCGACATCCGCTATGCGGTATCTCCTTTGCGCGGCCGGCACGTGCGCGAATTCAAAACCATGGTGAAGACACTCCACAGTGCCGGCATCGAGGTCATTCTCGACGTCGTATACAACCATACGGCCGAAGGAAATCAGTTGGGACCGACCCTGTGCTTTCGAGGCATCGACAACGCCTCATACTACCGGCTGGTCGATGAGGATAAGCGTCACTACATGGATTACACCGGGTGCGGGAACACGCTCAACGTGACGCATCCACGGACGCTCCAACTGATTATGGATAGTCTGCGCTACTGGGTCACCGATATGCACGTGGACGGGTTCCGCTTCGATCTTGCCTCGGCGCTGGCACGAGAACTCCACGCCGTCGATCGATTGGGCGCCTTCTTCGACATTCTCCATCAAGATCCCATCCTGTCGCAGGTCAAGCTGATCGCGGAACCGTGGGACGTCGGCGAAGGCGGGTACCAGGTCGGGAATTTTCCCGTCGGCTGGGCCGAATGGAACGGTAAATACCGTGACACGATCCGCCGGTACATCAAGGGCGACGGCGGCCAAGTGGCCGAACTGGCCTATCGACTCACGGGGAGCAGCGACCTCTACAGCATGAGCGGGCGACGTCCCTACGCCAGCGTCAATTTCATTACGGCGCACGACGGATTTACGCTCCGTGACCTCGTCTCCTATGACCACAAGCACAATGAGGCGAACAATGAGCACAACAGGGACGGCAGCGACGACAACGCCAGCTGGAACTGCGGGGTGGAAGGACCGACGCAGGATGCCGCCATCAACCAGTTGCGCGAGCGCCAGCAACGGAATTTTCTGACCCTGCTTTTCCTATCCCAGGGAGTCCCGATGCTCTGCGGGGGAGACGAAATCGGCCGAACACAAGAAGGCAACAACAACGCCTATTGCCAGGACAACGATATTAGTTGGTTCGATTGGAAATTGGATCATACCCAACGCCATCTGCTGGAATTCACGCAGCGTCTCATCGCGTTTCGCAAGCGACATCCGGTCCTTCGACGCCGCCGCTTTTTCCAGGGCCGCCACATCCGAGGATCGGAGGTGAAGGACATTTCGTGGCACAAACCGGATGGAAAGGAAATGACCGACGATGATTGGAATGCAGGCTACTCGAAGTCGTTAGCTCTTCGACTGGCAGGTGACGCGATGGCCGAGACCGATGAGAAAGGGCGAGCGATTGTCGACGATACTCTGCTGATCTTAATTAACGCCCACCATGCACCCTTGGCCTTCACGCTACCGGCTCACAGGCGCGAAGTTCGCTGGCAACCGATTCTTGATACCTCCGTCTCAGCCGGCAGCGAAAAATTGGTCACCAACCTCAAGGGGGGTGGGCAGTATGAGTTGGAAGCCCGGTCGATTGCTGTTCTACAGTTAAGCGGTAAGCAATAGCGAGAACTGTCCGGAGAATCTTTCATACAGAATGGCGTGGCACGTCACCCAGATCGATCACCGGCGCCCTTGACCACGCGCGAGAACCACCGCAGGGTCACGCCAAGAGCTAAAGCACCTCATCTGCACGGCACGTATCACCTGCGAGCGCACTGTCCATAAGGACGAGAGCGAGGACACGGGCACCCGGCGCCGACATGACGCGGGTGCGAGACATCAGTCTGGTTCATCTGGTTTCTCTGGTTAGTCTGGTTCAAGCAAATGAACAAGACCGGTTGGAAGACTTTCTCGGCAGCCTGTTAGCTCCGCACAAGCAAGACCGCGGCAAACAAGACGGCCAACGCAAGAAAGAGAGAGAAGCGAGCGATCCAGGGAGACCACACAACCAGGGGATGATCAAACCTGGTTCGACTCTCCGTGGGGAGTTGCATAATCCTCCCGACACGAGGCCCGATGATGAGATCGTGGGTCAGGGTCGAGAGAAGAAGGATCGCCACGAGCCCCAGCTTGACCGCCAGGACCATCGGCCATCCCGATGGATCCGCGATCGGAATCCCCCGCTGATGCAGCAACGGGGGGCCCGTGAACAAGAGGACAGCGATCGCGCCCCAGACCACCGCACGGAAGCGCCGGGCGGTGGTCCGAAAAAGCAACGCCCGCTGTGACGCGAACGATTCGCGCTTGAGCGCCGGCACCAGCACCACCGACAGAAAGATCGTCCCGCCGATCCAGCTGACTGCCGCGAGCAGATGGATCCAGACCAGCAGGACCATCATCTCCGCAGCCAACCCACCGATCAATCTTTTGTAGGACCAGGGTCGCTTGTGAGAGCTGCTCGTCCGGCCCCCGAAACCCCTTCCAACAACCGTTGGCTAAGCGCCTGTCGGTGCCCAGCCAGGGCGGAGACCGACTCGATCTCCGTCCTACGCACAAGCCCCACCGGCATCCCGCCATCCGGCGGCATCGTCATATCGCGCCGTCCCCTGTCTCGCCGGTCCTGATCCGCACCACGTTGTTGAGATCCGACACCATGATCTTGCCATCCCCGATGGTGCCGGTCTTCGCGCTGCGCATAATGGTTTCGATCACCTGCGGCACCAGGTTATCCGCGACGAACACTTCGATCTTCACCTTGGGCACAAAGTCGGTCGTGTACTCGGCGCCCCGGTAAGTTTCCTTATTCCCCTTCTGACGTCCGAGTCCTTTGACTTCCGTGGCCGTCATCCCCTGCACTCCGATTTCCATCAACGCATCCTTGACCGCTTCCAACTTGAACGGCTTGATGATGGCTCCAACGATCTTCATGTCGATACCTCCCTACCAAGCTCCCCCGAAAACGCTGATCGGACATCGTGACGGGAATCGCAGGCTGATTGTTTGGTCACTTGCGGCATGGTCCATTTAATCATGTGAATAGGCTTGCTCGTTGTGCTGGCTGAGGTCCAATCCTACTTGTTCATCATCCGCCGAGACCCGCAACCCAACCACTGCATCGACCAGCTTCAGAATGATCCAGGTGCCAACCACGGAAAACAGCGTTATCGAGCCAGCCATGATGGCCTGAACCCCTAGTTCCCCCGCATTTCCGAAGAACAGCCCGTCAGCCCCAGCGGCATTGATCGCCTTGGACGCGAACAACCCCGTCGCGAGGATGCCGAACACGCCGCTCACACCGTGAATGCCCACGGAATCGAGCGAGTCATCGTAATAGCTCATCTTCCCCTTCCAATAGACTGCGTAATAGCACAGCAAGCCCGCCACGGCACCGATGAGGATTGCGGAGAACGGGCCGATATACCCGGAGGCCGGGGTCACGGCTGCCAGCCCAGCCACTACGCCGCTCGCCACACCGAGCACGGTGGGCTTCCCGCGATGCGTCCACTCCACCGCCATCCACACCAACGCCCCCGACGCCGCGGCAGCCTGGGTCGCCAAGAAGGCGGTCCCGGCCACCCCATTCGCCCCCAACGCACTGCCCGCGTTGAACCCGAACCAGCCGAACCACAGCAGACCTGTCCCCAACAACGTGAAGGGGAGGTTGTGCGGGGGCATGTGATCGGCGCCCCATCCCGTGCGCTTGCCGATCACGATGGCACACACCAGCGAACTCACGCCGGACGTGATATGCACCACCGCGCCGCCGGCAAAATCTATCGCTCCCATCTGCCCCAACCATCCCCCGCCCCAGACCCAATGGGCCACCGGAACATAAATGAACAGGGACCACAGACCCGCAAACAGCAGCAGAGCGGAAAACTTCATACGTTCGGCCACCGCCCCGGTAATCAGGGCCGGCGTGATGGCGGCAAACATGAGCTGGAATAACATAAAGACTTGGTGGGGAATCGTAGGCCCATAGGTGGGATGCGGCGCGCTGCCCACCCCGTTCAGTCCTATCCAGTCAAGGCTTCCGATGAGCCCGCCCTGATCAGGACCGAAGGCCAGGCTGTACCCGACAGTAATCCAGATCAGACTGACCAGACAGAGTACGACAATGCTCTGCATGATCGTCCCCAGAATATTTTTGCGTCGAACCATCCCGCCATAGAAGAGCGCCAAGCCCGGCATCGTCATCGCCAGGACGAGCGCGGTGGAGGTAAGGACCCATGCGGTATCGCCGGTGTCTACTTTCAGAACCTCATCCTCTGCCCCTGCCATAGGAATTCCAACCAGCGATCCCAGAAACAATCCCACTCCCAAGCACAGCATGATCCCAAACCGTTTATATCCGCCCACTGTCTGCCTCCTTTGAATTAAAAAACGATCCCCAGACTATTGTCGTGCGTCATAATCGGAGATACTCCCCGTTCGCGCGCAACTCCTCCTCTTACACCTGGAATACATGAACTGGCAGAGAAAGGATGGCCGGCGCCTGGTCCAGCAGGACGCAGAAACTGGCGCTGCCTCCCATCTTGTGTCCGGAAACATCATTTCGATTCAGGTCGGACACCAGCACATCCACCTCGCAGTGCTACTGATCGGCCATTGGCCGAGCAAAAGAACCGGCACTATAAACTCATTCGGATAGTGACTGCAAGGGGATTTTTCTCTGAGGTCCACCGCTCGATGGCTCGGAGGCTCAACAACCCAATGGCCACCCTGCGATTCAACTCCTCGCGATTCAGGGGGCCTACTCGTCGAGACCGAGCCAGGTGCAACTCCTTGGTTCCTGGATCAACCAGGATACCGGTGCTGCACGAGAATCTTGCGCCCAATTGCCACTCACCTCCTGCCCCTTACCAAGTCAAAACGTCTGCTTCTCCAGCGATGGAACGATCTGCGACTGCACATCTTCGGTTATGGTGTAGCGCACGAACGCATCTTCCACCATTTGATTGGCGTAGAGACGTCCTGTTGGAGCCGCCACCGTGAACTCAGTGGTTGCAGATTCCTTCGGCTTCACCGTCACGATCTGCTCGTAGGCCTCGTGCAGGTAGGGGTGCCAGATCGTTACCCGGTACGTTCCGGGAGGAATGTCTCCGATCTCGAATCGTCCATCCTGATCCGTGATGGCATAGTACGGATGATCGACCACCAAGGCCCAACTCTCCATGTAGGCGTGAAACCCGCACTGCATCGTGAAGATTCGACGGCCCTTCGTCATCTTGACCGTCTGAACCATGGGAATCCCCTCATAATGCTTATGGAAATGGTCGCTCAGCCCGATCTTGTTCGGATAGCGTTTGCTGATCGGCAGCGGAATGTTGAACAGCACCCGCGGGCCCAGGCGGGACGTTTCATACGCCTGAACGTCGTGCATGGCAGGATCCATATTCACTACCACCACGTCGTGGAGATCCCGAACCACATTGACGAACGGCATGAACCGACAATCGACCGCTTCAATCCGTGGCGCCTTGTCTTCTCCGAACGGCTTTCCTGTTTCGATGTCTTCCAAGAGAACCACTACCTGACGAAACTCGCCTTTTCCCCCGACGTTGAACGGCTGGAGCAGGCGCCATCCCCTTCCATCGGAAATGCGCCCGCAATAAATCTGATCCGGTAGGGTCGTCAGGTTATAGCCCTTGGGTTTCGGCACGTCACCGGCGAGGGTGACGGTGCCCGACAGGGTCCCCCCGTCCGTGACCGTGACCTCGTCATAGGCGTATGCGGGACTGCTGAGACACACCGCTATCATCCCCGCCAGGATGAGTTTTATTATGTTCATGACTCCGGCCTCCATCTTTTTGAAGTGATCAGCGCTCAGCACCTGACATCTTTGCAGAGTACTGCTAGTTTAACGCTGAACGCTACTTCAAAAACACAGATGGGGGAGCCGCAGGTAATACGCAGCTCCCCCATCTGTATTACACCATGCCCAACGCGTTTACTTCATCGCGGTTGGAATGGCTTGCAGTTCGGACGGCACAGCCGCACGTTGGGCACCCATTCCCTGAGTACCCAGCGATTGGATTCGTGAGTCACCGACAGGCAACACACGCAGATAGCCCCATTGTCCTGACTGCGTGTAGGGCAGCCGCGCATTGGACCACACGAAGTCTCCGACCTGACGATACGGGCCTCCTGCACCGCCACGGATGAAGACATCGAGGATCTCGGACCCGGCATATTCCACCACGCTGATCATGTCGGCGCCTGGCATGTAGGGCTCAATCGGCCATTCATGGCCTTCGACCCCGAACATCCCGTTCTGTTCACTGTTCGCGCCGATCACATGGATGCGAATGGCGTCACCGGCATGCGCCTCGATCAAAGGCGTCACCGGATCTTCGGGCTTATCCACGACGCAGGGCTGGAAAATCTTGCCCAGCGAGCAGCCTTGCTCCTCACGGAACTTGTACGGTTCCGCGCGATAGTTGACCGATGTCAACCCGGCCACGTTTTGCACGTAGGGCATGAACGAGGTCCCGATGATGTTGTCTTCATCCTGGAAGAAGAGGGCCACGTCCCGGTAACTCCGCTTCCCGACATTCTCCGGCAGGCTGGCATCAACAATGACGTCAGCACGCCACGAATTCTTCTGCGAGATATCGGCTCCGGTGACAGGGTCGCGGAACTGTCTGCCACGAGCCGGACCATGTCGAGGACTGCTCGCATCGGCGCGCTCGAACCGATCAGCTCGCCCAGCTTCGATTCGTATTGCGCCTCCCTGCGCTCACCGCTCGTCTGCGTCGCAGGCGGCGGCGTCTTGAACAACACCAGCACAGACTCGACCGCACCCCGGCTCGAGACAAGCGGAAACGCCTGATGCATCCCACAGGCCGTGCCGTCCCCGCCCAAGGAACAGGCCACGGACTGGACCTCGGTCGATTCATACATCTTCGTCGCCGGACAGGTGCCACAGGGATCGAGCCGGTGCGCAAAGGCCTCATAGCACTTCGCCTGACGGTCAGACAAATGGACGGCTTCCTCAGACCATGCGGATTCATTCGCGTAGATCACGTTGAAATCACGGTCCATGACCGCCACTCGCTCGGAAACCCCACTGGCTAACTGCTTGATGGCTTCCAGTCGAGCGGCGAGGATGGGATCGGTGGGGGCGGAAACAGTCGTACGGTCCTGTTGAGATCCGGCCATCTCATACCTCTCACATACTGAAGGGTTACAAACAGATACGCTCTCAGTCGATTTTTCCATTCAATGCCGGGCCTAAGAGACGCACTACGGCTTCTTTCAGCTCGCTGAGGCGCACCGGCTTATCGAAGTACGCCTCGACGCCGATGGCCAACGCATCGGCTTTCGTCTGAGGATCTCCAAATGAGGTGATCAATACCAGCGGCACACCAGGTGCAAACGTCCGGAGTCTGGCGATGTAGTCCAATCCCCCGGCCGGCATCCGAAGGTCCGTGAGGATCAGTGAGGGGCAAGCCTCAAGCACCGACCGCAGGGCTTCGTCCCCATCAGCCGCTTCTCGGATGGACAGCCCCAGATCGTACAGCTCATCGCAGAGGAGACTCCGCATCTCATGATCATCTTCTGCGATAAGCACCACCGCCTGCTTCCTCTCCTGTGTCATCCCTTACCCCCCTCTGCATCCTGCCCTTTTCAGCACTCCCTGGTGGGACACAATGCACAACCCGTGCAAGCCGGTCCCTCCCGCTGGCGGAAAGTGATGGATTCTAGAACTGCGCAAACTTGCTTGAGATTTCCTCGGAATGAGCGGGACTGGGGACGGAAATGCACTCAGGCCTGATGAAAATTGCGACAGGTGGCACCGCTCGTCTGTCGCAGATTGCGACAACAGAGAAACAGCCTGGCGATCGACCAGCTGAACATGTGGGAGCACAGGCGAGACGGACGAGGGTTGCTCTGGTTCATCTGGCCTATCTGGTCCTGTCTGGTTCAATCAAACACGCGAGACAAACCAGATAAACAAGAGAGACCAGCCGGGCTTCACGCCTCACGCTTTCGGCTGGGCTCCGTCAAGAGGGAGTCGGACCCAAACCGTCGTGCCTTTGTCGACAGCACTCTCCACAACAATGGTCCCGCCATGTTCCTCGATGATACCTTTCACGACCGTGAGCCCCAGACCAGTCCCCCTTCCAAAGTCTTTCGTCGTGAAAAAGGGCTCGAATATCTTCGACCGGATTTCTTCCGGCATCCCGTGACCGGTATCGGACACCCCGAGCCGTGCGTGACTATTCTCTTGATCGAGGCTCAGCCTGAGCTGCCCTCCCTCCGGCATGGCATGGATGCTATTCATAAAAAGATTGATGAGCACTTGGATGAGCTGGTCCCGATCGGCACGGACTAGAGGCATTGATGGTTCAATCGTTTTTTCAACCGTAATGCGACCTTGGGTGATCCGTTCCTGGAACATCTCCAGGCTATCGTCCAGGAGCTCACCAAGATTGACGGCCCGCCACTCCGGCATCCTCCTCCTGGCAAAGGCAAGGAGTTGGTTCATCACCTTGGTAATCCGCTCGATCTGCGCGACGATCGTGGCCAGCCCCTTCTGCATCCCTTCATCGTTGGTGCGTTGGAGCAGATATTCCGCACGCCCGAGGATCACGTTCATCGGCGTACCGATTTCATGCGCCATACCGGAGGCGAGGGTGCCGAGTTCCGCCAACCGTTCAGTCTGTCGGAGTTGCATCTCCAGATGTTTGCGCTCTGATATATCCACGATCGACGCCACCACCCCAGGCCCCTTAGTCGTCTGAATAGGCGTGAGTCCGATTTCAACATCAAACTCACTCCCGTCCTTCCGCAAGCCAAACAACTCACGCCTTCCCCCCATCGCACGTGTCTGGGGAGCCTTCATGAACCCGGCACGGTGATGCTGGTGAGCAGATCGAGAGGGCTCGGGAATGAGCATCTCGACAGACTTGCCCAGTAACTCTCCCCTCTTGTAGCCGAATTGGTGGAGCGCGGAGGCATTCACCATCATAATCGTTCCACTTTCGTCAACGAGCAGCATGCCATTGGGAGCAGCCTCCACAATGAGACGAAACTGTTGCTCGCTGTCGAACAAATCTGGGCTCACGCTGGCGTCTTCCCTTCGATCTCGCCCAGTTTCCGATAGAGCGTCTTGCGATCGATCCCGAGCATGTGGGCCGCCTGGTACTTGTTACCGCCGGTCTTCTCGAGGATCTTGAGGATATATTCTTTCTCCACTTCATCCAGCGGCAGAGTTCGTTCAGCCGCATCGTCGAGCACGCGCCGATCACCACGGGCGCCCTGAATCGTCATCGGGAGATCTCCCGGAATAATCATTTCGCTCCGGCTCAGCGTGACAGCCCGCTCAATCACATTTTCCAATTCGCGCACATTGCCCGGCCAGGCATAATCCACCAGCATCGCCAGCGCGGATTCGCTCACGCCCTGTATCTGTTTCCCGCGAGATTCCGCACACTTCTTCATGAACGCATTCACGAGCAACGGAATATCTTCCCGGCGCTCGCGCAGGGGAGGGAGGCGCAACTCGATCACGTTGAGCCGGTAGTACAAATCCTCCCGGAACCGTTTGGCCTTGACCTCATCCGTCAGGTTCAAATTCGTCGCCGCAATGATACGCACATCAACCGAGATCGGTTTCGTCGCACCGACCCGCCTGATTTCTTTTTCCTGAATCGCCCGCAACAGTTTCGCCTGCAGCATCAACGGCAGTTCGCTGATCTCGTCGAGGAGTAACGTCCCCTTCTGGGCCTCCTCAAAGAGGCCCCGCTTATCCATCTTGGCATCCGTGAAGGCGCCTCGCATATGGCCGAATAGCTCGCTTTCGAGCAGCTGCTCAGGAATCGCGGCACAGTTGACGGGGATAAACGGAGCATCCTGGCGATCGCTATTGTAATGGATCGCCTTGGCCACCAACTCCTTGCCGGTTCCGCTCTCGCCGGTGATCAACAGATTCGTCGGGCTGTCGGCCACGCGCCGGATCAGGTCGAATATCTCCTGCATCGGTTTACTCTTGCCGATGATCTGATGAAAGCTGTATTCCTTATGGACCTCGCGCCGGAGCCGGTTTACCTCACGCCGGAGCGCCGCTTCTCGGATGGATCGTTCCACCACGCGAACCAACTCATCGTTTTTCACCGGCTTGGTCAAGTAGTCGCTGGCGCCCTTCTTCATGGCCTCGACCGCATTATCCACCGAGCCAAAGGCGGTCATGAGAATGACCCCGATGTCCGGATACAGACGCCGGATCTCCGCCAACAACTCCGTCCCCGGCATCCCTTTCATCCGCAAATCCGTCAACACGACAGCATGGTCTTGCTCGGCCAACAGCTTCAAGGCCTCTTGCCCACTCCCTGCCATCGTGATCTGATGCCCGCGGTCCTTGAGCACATCGTGGACAAGCTCCCGCATTTCCGCATCGTCATCGACGACGAGAATCGCGCCCCACTCTTCGGTCATGTCGTACTCCTTCTCCAATCTGGTTCACCTGGTTGATCTGGTCTGTCTGGTTTAACCAACCAAACGAGATAGACCACAAACGAGAAGCTAGACCTTTGCCCTGGAGGGGGTCAAGGCTGCTCTGGCGCGAAAGGCCACAGACAAACCTCCCCCGTGAGGAGGAATGCCCCAATATTCCCTCATGATTGGGATTTCAGCCAACTACCAGGCATGGATCTGCAAAGGCGAGACCAGCTGTCTGACTTGGAGCAGCCACGGGCAACCACTCGCTAGATAACAAGAATCGTTGTCGTAGATTGGGACGGGACCAAAGAAATGTGTCTACTTGATCTTGGAGAGGTCAGCAGCGATTCTCGCCTCGTTTCCGTCCTGAAGATTCACGACAAAAACGGACGCCGCAGTGGAATCAAATGTTTCATAGGCAAACAGAGCGGTAAACCGCGACCGATAGATCGGCCCGCTTCCTTCATTCTTGCGGCCACGTTCGGATTTTCCGATGTCGATGGGCTTGATCCTCTTGGAGCCCTGTTGCAACTCGATCAAGGCACCCTCTGCAAAATATTCGTCATCGCCACACAGCTGAACTTCAACCTCCATATTGGGCATGTCCATGACTTTCCTGATGAACTCGTCGGGCATGCGCACATCTGTTTTTCTCTTTTTTGACTCCGCCGCTTCCTGCCGGCCAAAGGCTTCAAGTCGATAGCGCTTGGTCCGGAGGATGGCGCTGGCTCCGCAGGAATCCTTCTCTGGGTCGGCTCCCACCCGCGTGACCGTGGAGGCTTGCTGAAGGACCTTTTTGACATCCTCCGGGGTGTTGGCCTTCGCCATCGGCGCCCGCCCATCTTCCAAAGCCTTCTTCGCCTCTTCCATTGATAGCTTCACATCGATCGCCAAAACCGGCTGGAGACCGACGACCGTCAACAAGCTCACGACCGCACAGGTGGCGACGCCACCAACTCGCACCACTGATATCAGGCCTCGCACGCTCATTACTCCCTCCGCAAACTAGACGACAAATGAATGATGGGGCGGCATTGTACGGAAACCCTTACCCCTTTGCAATCAGCCTGGGAAGCGGGCCCAGTTGGCATAGGGCTTGGTGGCATAGAGTTCCCCGAGATCGACCGGCACTCTCACATCAGCTTGCGCAAGCAGCTGAGCGACCAGGCGGAGCGGCAGGCCGACCACCGTCGGGAAATCTCCGTCAATGGAATCGACCAGGTCGCCGCCCTCCCCTTGGATCGAGTACGCACCGGCCTTGCCGAGACTTTCTCCCATCGCGAGGTAACGTTCATGCACTCGTTCATCGAACGGCTTCATCCGAACGACGGCCGTGGACAGGGCGACGACATCTAGCGCACGAGCTGAACAGACGAGCGCGACCGCCGTGCGTACGTGATGATCACGGCCTGCCAGCCGCCGAAGCATCGCTCGAGCCTCCACCAGATCGGCCGGTTTGCCGAGCACGTCATGATCCAACTCAATCACCGTATCGCTCCCCAGCACGATCGCCTCCGGCTCTTGCTTTGCCACAGACTGAGCTTTCCCTCGCGCGAATTCCTGCACCTGCTCGATCGCCGGGCGGCCTGACACCAGCCGCTCCTCGAAGGAGGGGATGTTGACGTCGAATGGGATGCCCAACAAGGCAAGCAACTCGCGACGGCGCGGAGAAGTGGAAGCCAGAATGAGTGCCATCTAGCAGACTGTGCAAAAACTATGTTGGCAAGCCAGAGACAAGCCCGGTCTGTCTGGTCCATCTGGTTGATCTGGTTTGTTTTGTTCAACCAAAAAACCAGACAAACCAGACAAACCAAACAACGGTCTTGTCATGCTGGCAGACTTTTTCAGCATCCTGCTACAACGCCGGAGAGGGTTCAGGGGAAGCAAGGGGTTCGGACATTATCTGCTCAGAGACCTCGGTGAGACTCATGTTGTGCATGCGAAAATTGGTGAGCACCTGCTCCAGGCCGGCGACCGACGAGACTCGGAACATATCGGCTCGGAGCGAAGCGGCATGAGGAAACCCTTTGCAGTACCATCCCAAATGTTTGCGCATCCGCTTAAACTGGCCCTGCCCACAGGCCGCCTCGAACCGTCTGGCATGATCGAGCAACATCTCGAAGCGAACGTCGAGGGGCGGCACCCATGGGTCGAGCCCCTCTTCAAGCAGATGTTGCTGTAGAACGAGCCGCGTCGCTTCTTTCTGCCGAAAGAACCACGGGGCGCCGAGTGCGGCTCGTCCGACTAACACGCCATCGACTCCGGTGTCCCGCACGCGACGGACGATGTCGTGGGAACTGTGCACGTCACCATTGCCAAACAATAAGGTCCCGCTCCCCCGCACGATCTCCGCCGCCCGAGCGATGGCGTTCCAATCCGCCTCCCCTCGATACATTTGCTGCAACGTGCGGCCATGCAGAGAAATCACTGCCGGCTGTTCCATGAGAAGGTGTTCGATCCAACGGTCGATGACCACCGCGTCGTAGCCGAGGCGTGTCTTGACGGACAGGGGGATCGTGTGTCGGATGAGCGGACGGGCGTCCTGGCGTTGCTCGTTCATCCGCCAGATCGCCGCCACTCTGCCAGGCTTGAGACCCGCCCCCTCAAGGGTCTGACCGGCCGCCCAATCTGCGATTCCCTGCCGAGCGGCTTGCATAATGGCCTGAGCCACATCCGGTGTTCGGATCAGTCCCGCTCCCGAGCCAGACGAGGCCACACTCCGCGAGGGGCAACCCATGTTGATATCTAATCCGTCAAACCCCAACTCACACACGGCCTGGGCAGCCTGATAGAAGAGGTCCGGCTCTTTTCCATAGAGTTGCGCGACAATCGGTCGTTCAGCCTCGTGATAGATGAGGGAGTCCAACAGGAACTCCGGTCCCCGGCAGACGTCGTGCACATGCGTGAACTCCGTAAAGGAGACGTCCGGCTTCCCGTGCATGGCTACGGTATGGCGGAACGTCGCATCGGTAACCCCATCCATCGGTGCCATGCCGATGATCGGTCTGGTGAGTGACTGCCAGAAACTCATCGGATTCACTCCATCTCCGTCACAGGTTCCACCACTTCATTCGCCTGAGCATAGGCCAGACGCAACATGTCGCATTCCTGTTGTACGCAAACACGTGCATCCGGCGCGCGCTCCGTGACGAACTCAAGAAACCGTTCGATCTTGAGGAGGAAGAAATCATACGACTGCGTGATCGGTCGTGGCAACCGGAACCAGAAGACCACGAACTCTGTCAGGCAGATGCCCCGCTCCAATAAAGCCAGGCAGGTCTGCGGAAACATCTCTGCAAGATCTCCTCCCCAATGGAGAATCTCGTGCGGCACATAGAACGTGCGGTACCGTGTTAAACCGGTCTCCTCCGCAGCCACTTCCTGCCACTCCGGGCCTCCAATGGGGGCTTGTCCCGAGATGATTTGCGCATAGCGCGTATACTCGTCGCGCAACTGCTGTCGATCAGACTGGCCCATCGGCTTCTGGACCGCGAGAGGAGGACGCGCCAGGTCCGTCGACCGGTCAGAGGCCATTCCTCTGACCATCGTTTGCTGTACGAGGAGGGAGAAACGCCGAACAGCCTCTGCATACTCCTCCACAATCGTGTCGATCGCCTTCGTGTCCACTTCGAGCGCCACCGCCCTGAGGCTCACGAGGTTCGGATGGACCAGGACCTGTTCGAGCATGGTGAAGAGAATCGGTGGAATCGGCGCAGCATGGGCATCGATCCAGGCAGGAAGCACCTCCCCCCGCTCAGCCCCATCAACCGACTCATGGCAGGCCAACCCCGCCACATGGATTTCGACGACCCGTTCCAAAGGAAATTCGTCGAGGAACTCCTTGACGAATTGCTCAAGGGACATCCGTCGACAGGCGGCGGTATAGCGATAGACCGTCCAGAGGTGCCCGATGTCCAGCACGAGACCGCAGGGTACCAACGCTGCGACGAGCCGAAAAAAATGGGGAATCACCATCGTCCCGGCGGCGAAATATGTGAGCGGCGGCATCTCCAAGAGAAAGAGCGGCGCCGCCCCGTCTGGCCGGCCACACTGCCGATCCATTGCCTGCTGAACCGTCGCGATATTTTCGGCTACCGCCTCAGCACTCATCGACGTATATAATGGGGGGAGATACGTGCCAAACGAGTAGCCCGCCATCTGCTTCATCGCACATTCATGATTCAGCCAGAAACTCTGTATACTGTTGAGTTGCGTGATCATCTCGCCGACATCCTGCTGAAAGAACGGAGACTCTTGAACGTCCGGCTGGGTAATCCACAGGCCTTCTCCATGATACGCGAGCGGTATATCCGGCATAGCCTGTCGAACCGTTGTCAGTGCGGGCGTCGTCGCCTTAAAGACTTCGAGATAGCCCGGACGGAGTCCTCGCTCCCTGAGCTTGTTCACCAGCTCAAGCAAATTGGGAGAATAGACGTCGACTGACAGCCCCATTCCCTGTGGGGGAATTTCCCTGAGGCGATGCTGAAAATCCTGTTGAACCAAATCGGGATCAACCATCGATACCCCTTGTGCTGCTCTAGTAATTGGCCTAGTCTATTCGCCGAACCCCTTGTTTGACAAGGGAAGCCCCAGTCACTGATTAGGGGGACCCGTCTGCTATACTTGGCGTACGTCGCTGGAGGCGGAACCCTCACGAGTCGTGCAGCGCGAATCGGGGAAGGGTTCGAGCCCATGGCGAACGACGATGGTAAGCCCGTCAAGACAACACATCTCATACACACTATGGTTGCCCATATGATGACACCAGGGGTCGTGCAAGTTCCGGGAGACATATCTGTCAGCGAAGCGGCCCTGCTGCTCGAACGGGAACAGGCGCCCTGCTTGCTCGTGAAGGATACCGACACGCGGTTCGGCCTCATGACGCCGACCGACATTGTGAAGAAAGTCGTCGCTCAGGGGCTCGAACCGCACGACATCGAAGTCCGCACAATCATGACACGCCCGGTTCAGTTCATCGAATACGATGAGGCCTTGGCAGAGGCCTCGACACTCATGATAGCGACAGGTGCTTCGCTCTTAATTGTCACCAAACAAAATCAACCAGTTGGCGTGCTCACGGCACAAGACCTGATGCTCACGCCGCCCCGACGTGGCACGAAGATCCCCGTCGTCGTGAGTGTGGTCGGACGAGCCTCGTCGCAGGGACTCAACTTTAACGCCATGATTACCCAGCTGAGCCATGTCGGAGCGTTGGTCGAATCAACCGTGAAGATCCTGACAGGAACGAACGTCGTACTGGCCTTTTCCATTTCCGGTCAAAACACCCCCCTAACCATTCGTGGAACAGTCCTGACCAGCGGAGCTCCGGGGACAGAGCCCGGTGAGCCAGCAAGCGGGAGCCGCACCTGGCATGTCGATATTCAGTTCACTGACCTCTCATCGACCGATCTCGCGCGTATCAGGGCCTGGGCGCTTCAAACTATGCTTCCCTCACCCGATCGCTCCTAGCCTCACACCTATGTTCCGATTGCTCCGTTCTTTTGACCAACAGGCGATCAGCTGATAGAATTTTGTCTCCTTAGGATAGAAACCAAATCCGCATGTGGATAACCAAATGAAGACCTCCCAGACCCGTTCCCGGCCCCTCCCCTCGAACGAGGAGCTGCTCAGCCAGATTCGCCTCCTGCTCGACAGTCCGGAGGACGATCTGCAAACCGCGATCATGAAGGAACTCCTGGCCGGAACGCTTCGGCTCCACGATTCTCATCTGGACGTCCTGGACCTCAAAATCGTCAACCGCGCCGTCAAAGAACTGCGTCACGCCTTCCGCGTCTTTCATGACTATCGCGATCGTCGTAAGATCAGCATCTTCGGTTCAGCTCGCACTGCCGCGGATGATCCGAACTACCAGATGGCCTTCCAGTTTTCCCGTCAAATCGTCGAAGAAGGGTTCATGGTCATTACCGGGGGAGCCGATGGAATCATGCGCGCGTGCCAGGAGGGCGCCGGACGCGAGAACAGCTTCGGGGTCAATATTATGCTGCCCTTCGAACAAGGCCCGAATGCCACGATCGCCGATGACCCCAAGCTCGTCACGTTCAAATATTTCTTCACCCGCAAACTCATCTTTCAGAAAGAGGCCAACGCCATTGCATTGTTCCCAGGCGGCTTCGGGACGCATGATGAAGGTTTTGAAATTTTGACCCTCGCACAAACCGGCAAGAGCGATCCCCAGCCGATCGTGTGCCTCCAGGCTCCCGGTTGCGACTATTGGGACGCGTGGTACACCTTCGTCACACGACAACTCTTGGCCCGGAACCTGATCAACCCTGAAGACCTCAGCCTGTTCAAAATCACCACGTCCGTAGACGACGCGATCGACGAAATCAGGAGTTTTTACCGCCGATTCCATTCCATTCGATATGTGGGTCGGCTCTTGGCCATGCGGCTGAAATCAAGCCTCTCCCCCGAGCAGGTAGCCGGCCTTCATGGCACATTTGGCGATCTTTTGTCTGAGGGCACCTTCGAACTGCGCGGGCCACTCCCCGAAGAGCTCGATGAGCCGGACCTCAGAAACTTACCTCGGTTGACCTTCACCTCCAACCGCCGGAGCGCGAGCCGGCTGCGTCAGCTGATCGACCATCTCAATACCCTCTGATCTCTCCGCATAAAGACGCTTTAGTCTCAGAGGAGCATCATGATATGCTCGCCACGATGGCCGGTTCCCGCATACAACACCCATTCTCTGAGCCCCCCACAGTCGTGCTCTATCACGCCGATTGTGCCGATGGGTTTGGCGCCGCCTGGGCGATCTGGAATCAGTTTCCAGCGACTCGCTTCATTCCCGTCAAACACGGGAATCCTCCTCCCACAGGGTTACAGGGCCAACGGGTTGTCATCGTGGATTTCAGCTATACCCGCGAAACGCTGGAAACCATGGCCGCTCAGACGCAGGCGCTCCTCGTGCTCGATCATCACATTACCGCAGAGAAAGCCCTCACCGGCCTTCCCTATGCATATTTCGACATGAAGAAGTCCGGAGCGGTCCTGGCCTGGGAATGGGCCCACGATCAGCCGACGCCGTGGCTCCTCAACTATATCCAAGACAAAGACCTCTGGACTTGGGCACTCCCATCCAGTCGGGAAATTAATGCAGCCGTTGCCTCCTATCCTTTCGATTTTCACCTCTGGAGTCACTTCAAGCAGAAGGAGTTGGAACAGGAAGGCCGGGCCATCCTGCGTTATGAAAACGAGCTCGTGAGCAAACTTGCGGCGCAAGCAATGTTGGTCGACTTTCACGGAACCGTCGTTCCGTCGGTCCACAGCGCGATCTTGACGAGTCAGATCGGCGAACGCCTCTCCATGGAGCATCCTTTTTGCCTCATGTGGCATGATCGCGATGGGCGCCGCTATTACAGCATGCGCTCGCGAGAGGATGGAGCCGACGTGGGGGCCATCGCCGCGTCTTTCGGCGGTGGAGGCCATACACACGCCGCGGGGTTTTCAATCCCCCTCGGACCTGATGGCTCCTTGCCGGAGAACCCGGCACTTCCTCGATCGGTCATCGACCGTCGCCGAACTTCGCCTCCCGATAAAGCACCATGATCCCTCTGCATGACGACAACCCCACCAAGCTGACTCCGGTGGTCACGATCGCTTCTATCGCGGTCTGCGTCCTCGTCTTTTTCTACCAGGCAAGCCTTCCCGCTGGCCCAGGAAACACGTTCGCCCTTCAGTACGGGGCAATCCCGGCCCTCGTGTTCGGGCAGACCGACCTCCTCGAGACGGTCATGCCCATTCCCGCCTATGCGACGTTAATCACGAGCATGTTCCTCCACGGCGGCTGGATGCACCTCATCGGGAATATGCTGTACCTCTGGGTCTTCGGAAACAACATCGAGGACGTCATGGGGCATGCGAAGTACGTCGTATTTTACCTCGCTTGCGGAATTCTGGCCGCCTTGAGCCACGCCCTGACCAATCCGTCCTCGCCTATTCCCATGGTCGGAGCAAGCGGCGCCATTTCCGGTGTCTTAGGCGCCTATCTACTGTTGTTCCCACGAGCCCGCGTACTGGTTATCATGCCCGGATTTGGCACAACGAGAGTGGCAGCGGGATTCGTCCTCGGCATGTGGTTCGTGATGCAACTGTTGAGCGGGGGGATGAGCATCGGCAGTGAGGGCGGAGGCGTAGCCTTCTTCGCCCATATCGGCGGGTTTGTCGCTGGGATGGCACTGATTGGTCTCTTCAAACACCCGGACGTGCCCTTCCTTGCACCAAGCCACAGAGACCGCTAGGACGGGCTAGCAGGACGCTAAAAAACCACGCCGAGTAAGAAAACCGTGTTTGGGTTGTCTTAGTTTTTGGTTGAACCAGAGAAACCATCTGCTGCTCAGGCATCCAGCAACTCACGCACCTTTTCCACCAGCCCAGCTTGTCGATAGGGACGCCGCAAGAGATACAGCGGATTGAGGCGATGAGACACCATCGCCTCATCGTCATACCCAGAGACAAAGAGCGGCTTCATCATCGGGCGTTGCGTCAACAACCGTCTGGCTAAGTCGCGCCCACCGATCTCCGGCAACATGAGATCGCTCACAGCCACGTGGATGGCTCCCGGATGTTGCTGCGTGAGCAGCAACGCTTCAACGGAGGAGCTCGCCTCCAAGACTTGGTAGCGATGCCGCAACAACGTGGAGAGCGCGAGCTTACGATCGATTTCATTTGGTTCCACCAGCAGAACCGTTTCCTGGTCTTTGGCTGAGGCGTGTGCCAGGATTGATGGAGCAGGCGGCCGGCCCTGCCGTACAAGGGGAAGCGTCACCCGCACCACCGTGCCTTCGCCAGGCCGGCTGACAACATCAACCTGGCCCGCACTTTGTTTCACGATGCCATAGACCGCGGTGAGCCCAAGTCCCATATTCATTTCCTTTGTGGAAAAAAACGGTTCGAACATGTGGGACTGGGTCTCTAGGCTCATCCCGCTTCCGGTATCGGTCACTTGTATCAGCACCTTGGATAGGTGCCCTCCCCTTTCATGCACCGGCCCGCTCTCATGCCCGGGGAAAGCCTGCCTCGCTTCAATCAGGAGCCGACCACCATTTGGCATGGCATCCCGCGCATTCACCGCAAGATGAAGCAGGACTTGTTCGAGTCCTTCGCGATCGGCCTCGACATCCATCGACGCATCTTCAATGACCATGCTTAGATCAATGGATACGGGCAGCAGCCCTCTCATCACTCCCCGAATCTCCTCCAGCACAGCCTTGACCGAAAGCACCTGTCGGACGTGGCTGGCGTGGAGATTCAATCCAGCCAATTGAGCGGTCACGGCTGCAGCCTGCCCCCCGCTTCGAAATATGTCATCGACCGGCCCATAAAGTGGGTCGTCCGGCTTGAGACGAGATAGAACCACCCCCGTCTGCCTCCCGATCACAGAAACGAGATGGCCGAGTTCGTTGGCAATCCCCCCGGCAATCCGACCGATCGCTTCCATTTTTTGCGCTTCATGCAGTTGCTGCTCGAGGCCTTCTCGCTCCTTCTTCTCCTGCCGGACATACTCATTCGCCCGTGAGAGATCACCCTTGAGACCCTTGATACGAGCCTCCAACTGATCCCGCGACGATTGCAAGGCCTGTTCGGTCTCTTTCAGCGCTTCGATGCTCCCCAGCAGTAGAGTTTTTTGTTGCCGTTCGGCCCCGATCGTTTGCAGCGCAAGCCCGTAGAACATTGCCATCACCAACAAAACCGGCATTCCCAGCAGATGCCCGGGCGACAAAGAACCAGTTTGTACAACCCCTTGATAGAGGATGACGCCATACCCGACGCAGAGCAACAGAGATAACCCAATGACATGGGAGAGTCGGCGCACCGAGGCGGCAATGAGCATGAGGATGAAATACGATAGATAGAGATCCGACCGGGCATTACCCGAAAGATAGATGGTCGCGGTCACGAGAACCGTGTCGATCCCGATCACGGTCCCGCTGAACCACGCGGCCCGTAGGATCGAGGTTGGCACGTACCACAGGCAGAGGACCATCGCCACCAACCCGCCGACGATCACCCCGCTCGTTGGGCGGCTTACGAACAGCTCCGCTCCAGACAATAACTGGTAGGCCAACATGACGCCGACCAGAGACTGAAGCACAACATATCGTGGACGCGAAATCGCACTATCGTGACAGGAATCCTCCGAAGGCAACTCGACATGATTCTCAGAGGGGAGGGCAAGACTGCTCATTGATATGATCTCCTGTTCGGGCGACCGAAGACTAGGAGTGGAGCAAGTCCTGTACCGATACCCACAGAGGGCGAAACCATGCTTTTCCCGTAAACTATGCCCTGAGGAACTGAACCGTTTGATCCTTCTCCCTACAGCAAGTCACAAAATAGAACGATGCAGGGTGGCCAAAAAACGGCTTGTTGATTAGGTTTGCCTGGGCGGCAGGATAGCCGAGCGAGACTAGCGGGACAGGCGAGACGCGCGAGACGCGAGGCTCCGACGTCAGAAGTTTTCAGAACGTCGAACCCAGAACTTCGAACTTCGTGTCCCGCCAGCCTCGTCCGTCTCGCGCTTACGAACGACGTAGATGGTCGCGCATTATGTGCCGAAATTGCTTCGCACGATCGAGGGCGAGACCGAGCGTCTCCCCGAGGAACGTGACATGTCCCATCTTGCGACGGGGACGAATCGCACGTTTGCCGTAGAGGTGGAGTACCGCACCGGGAATATCCAGCAGGGCTCGACAGCCTGCGCCATTGTTCATAAAGATTGCGGCATCGTCGCCAATGAGATTCACCATGACGGCGGGGCTCAGTAGACGCACTTCACCAAGCGGCATGCTACTAGTCGTACGAACCTGTTGCTCAAACTGGGACACGCTACAGGCATCAAGCGTGTAATGGCCTGAGTTATGGGGCCGTGGAGCAATCTCGTTAATGAGCAGGTCCCCGCTGGGCAGTTGAAACAATTCGAGACAAAACACTCCGACCCCTTCCAAACGATCCACGACTTGACGCCCAAGCGCGGCTGCTTGCTCGGCCACAGCTGAAGATCCCGGGGCCGGCACCATGGTGGTTCGAAGAATCCCCTCGTCATGTTCATTCTCCGCCAACGGAAAGGTACAACCTTGTCCATCAGCTCCACGGACCACCAGAATCGAGAGCTCCCGTTCAAACGGCACCAAGGACTCCACGATCCATCGCATGCCCGGGCGAGCGGATTCCGATAAGGCTCGCTCCACCTCCCGGACATCGGACTCTCCGTGGATTCTCCACTGTCCCTTGCCGTCATAACCGGCCGTGGCCGTCTTACAGAGGGCGGGATACCCGACCTGTTGGACAGTCGGCGCCAATTGATTGGGAGCAGTCAGGCCGGCGAAGGGAGGAACGGGAAATCCGTTGGAGGCCAAAAACCCCTTTTGTTCAAGACGATCCTGAATCACGCTCAGGACGGCACTCGACGGACGAACCGGCTTCCGCTGTTCCAATGCTCGGCAGAGCTCCGCCGGTATATTTTCCCATTCATACGTTACGACACTGACCAGGTCGGCAAAACGCGCAAAAACGTGCGGGTCGTTGAAGGGAACCGGAAAGCTGTGCGTGGCAACACGATGAGCCGGTGCCTCTGGATCTGGATCCCAGACGGCGACGTGATACCCGAGACGGCATGCCGCCATGGCAAACATGGCGCCCAACTGTCCGCCTCCCAGGACGCCCAGGACAGATCCTGTCTCGATGACCACGGCCTTCACGACCGGCGACTCGGACGGCCGGGACCTTTCGTTCTGGTCACCAAGCCCTTCGCTTCAGGGGACTGGAGCACCCCGTCCGTCTGTGTCTGACGGAATAATTTCACGCGGGTGGCAATCGCCGGATACCGGCCCGCCAGAATTTGTGCCGCAAGCAAACCGGCATTCTCCGCCCCTCCGATGGCCACTGTGGCGACGGGGATCCCTCTTGGCATTTGCACGATGGAGAGGAGCGAATCAAGTCCGTGAAGATTCTCCGTCGGGATCGGGACCCCAATGACCGGCAGATGCGTCTTCGCAGCCAGCATTCCGGGAAGATGGGCCGCCCCGCCGGCACCGGCAATAATGACTTCGATCCCCCGGCCGGGCGCCTGTTCTGCATAGGCGAACAAGCGATCAGGAGTCCGGTGCGCGGAGACGACCAACAATTCGTGTGGGACCCCGAGATTCGTCAGAATCGCAACGGCCTTTTCTAAGATCGGAAAATCCGATTTGCTTCCACCCAACACTCCGACCAAGGGATGCGGACGCTCCGGTCCTCGCCGCCGTGACGGTGATTCTTTGCTGTGACGAGGCATATTTTCGCGGGCCTTTCTCACCGGCTCCTGGCTCTCAACAGAGCCCCCACCTTAGCGATTCTCTAACTGATGGTCAAGCTCGTCCCCGCTCCACCAGCAATCCGTGAGTCGTGAATCCTCAAACGTGCAACGTGTCGGATAGAAAGCCTTCAGCAGTCCTACGTTTCATCTTTCACGTTTCTTGAGAGCGAAGCGAAAACGCCGGCGGCGGACTGTTTCAGCATCCTGCTAGGCTTGTAGTTCGGCTTGGACCGTGTCGAGGAGGGTCTTCATCTCAAAGGGCTTCTGAAGTGCGCGATGGGCGCCCAACATCTTGGCGACGTCGAGAAAATTGAGAATACCGATCATGTCACTGCCTCCGGTAATCGCGATGATTCTCACATTAGGGAATTCCCGTCGCAACCTGGCGGTAGTCTCCAGGCCATCCTGATCGGGCATGAGGATGTCCATAATGACCAGATCGGCCGGGGCCAGCCGATACTGCTGGAGGGCCTCTGTCCCGTCACGCGCTTCCGTGACGAGATAGCCGGCCTGCTCTAATGTTTCGCGAATCAATTGGCGGATCTGGTCTTCGTCATCGACGACAAGAATCGATGGCATCGTGCACCTCGCCTCGGTGTGACTCCGGACCTCGGTTCCCCCCGCCCTGTGTCTCCCGGAGAATATTCCCGAACTCTACCATCTCCCTGGTAAGCGGGCAAACAATGCGGCATCGTCAGTGCCGATGCCCTAGCGGAATCAACGCCAAGATATATAGTGAGCCGTTAATTAAAATTATATAAGAGCGTTTGGCCCTGGCAGAGTTGCCGCACGAGACACGCGAGGCGGGCGTGACTGGCGAGGGCTCGCGGTTCGAAATTCGAGTTGTCAGAACGTCGACCCCAGAACCTCGAACTTCGGGTCAGGCCTGACGCTTGACGAAGAGAGCGGCGGCTTGGGCGCGCCGTGTGATATGCATTTTTTGGAACATGTTGGCGAGATAGTTCTTGACCGTCTTAGCACTAAGCTGCAGCGCGGTCGCAATTTCTTTGTTGGTCAATCCTTCCGCCACCAACGCTAGCACCCGCTCTTCCTGGGGGGAAAGGGAAAATCCCCGCACCGCACTGGCTTGAGCCGGCCAGGATTTAATCCAATCCAGCGCCCGTTGGGTGAGGGCCGGATTGAGAATCGATTGCCCGTTGAAGACGGCACGAATCGATCGAATCAGCAGGCCGGAATCGATATCCTTGAGGACATACCCACGTGCACCGGCCAGCACGGCCGTCATGACTGACTCATCATCGGCAAACGATGTGAGAAAGATGATTCGTGTCGTGGGATGACTGGTAAGAATATCACGACAGGCTTCGACCCCGGAGCCATCCGGGAGTCGAACGTCCATCAGGACGACGTCCGGTCTGAGTCGCTTAACCGCTCGTACCGCAGCGGCTTTGGTTCCTGCTGCACCGACGACGGTAATGCCGTAGTGGTTGTGCAAGACGGTTCGCAGGCCGACACGGACCACTTCGTGATCGTCGACCAAAAGCAGGCGAATCTGTTTGGCCTTAGTGGCGACCATGGGAGGCCTCATTCGGCAAATCGAATACGATGCGTGTTCCCTCGTTCACCTTTGACAAGACCGTGAACCGTGCTCCGATCTTTTGCGCACGGGCGGCCATATTGCCCAACCCATGCCCGGCCGCTACAGCTTCCGGGTTGAATCCACGACCGTTGTCGCGAATGCTCAACCGGACGCCATGTTTCAGCATCTTCAGCGACACCGTGGCCTCTTGCGCGTGGCCGTGCTGGAGACAATTACTCACCGCTTCTTGGATAACGAGGAACAGGTGCAGGGACTGGTCAACCGATACGGCCTGCGCAGCACGGTCCTCGATCGCGAGGCGCACGCGCGTAGCCTGATGTTGCGTCAGCGAGTCTAGCATCTTCTGCAGCGCCGTCGGCAAGTCCTTCCCCTCGAGTCGGCTTGAGCCCAGCCCTGCAATGAAGCTCCGGATCTCGTGCATGACACGGTTCAACTGATCGATGGCCTGATCGAGAGTCGGGCCGGCCGTTTTGCGGCTCCTTGGAGACATCATCGATTTGGACACTTCCAGGCCAAGGCCCACGGCAAAGAGCGATTGTAAGATGCCATCATGCAGGTCTTGGCTGATTCTCGCGCGTTCCTCGATCGCGGCGCGCAGATCTTTTTCTCGTTCGCGCAGGGATTCTTCCATCTGCTTGCGGTCAGTGATATCCGTCGAGACGCCGAGAACCATGTTGGCCCTGCCCTGGTCGTCGAAAATCGGTTGTTTCACCGTCTGCAACCATCGTATCTTGCCCGTCGAGTCCGTGATGACCTCCTCGACGAGCACGCGTTCCTGAAGGGAGCCCATCGCTTCTAAGTCTTTCTGACGGAAGGACTTCACTTCCTCCTGATTGGCATTGAAGTCGGCATCGGCCTTTCCAATCAGATGCTCCACCGTCGTCCCGTAGACGTCGGCCACGGCTTTATTCACCAGGATAAACTGGCCGGCGCGATCCTTCACGAAAATGAAGTTCGGATCGGCGTCGATGATTTGGCGGATGAACGTATGAGACTTTCGTAGCTCATCTTCTGCCCGTTTCTGCTCGGAGATGTCGCGCGACACGCCGACCACCCCGATAATCCGACCCTCACGATCTCGGTAGGGAGCTTTCGTGGTCAAGAAGGCGATGGTCTTCCCTCCCACGGTTCCATATTCTTCCTGGGTCACCGGAATCCCAGTTGCCATGACCTGCTGATCCACTGTCATACATACAGCCGCCAGCTCGGGCTGCAAGAGGGCGCGATCGTCTTGGCCGAGGACCTCCTCAACCGACACCCCCATGAACTGGGCCAGCGCCGGATTGGTCAGCAGATAGCGCCCTGCCAAATCTTTGACGTAAATGAAATCGACTGCGGCATCCATGACGGCGGAGAGGAGCGAGTGGTTTCTCCTGAGTGCGTCCTCCGCTCGCTTACGCTCCGTGATATCGATTGCCAGTACTTGCACCACGGGCGTGCCATTGAAGTAGGCGGGGATTCCCGCGACGGCCACGTCGATCCTTGTGCCATCGAGGCGCACATACTGCTTATCCATCAGCGATGCCGGCTCCCCCTCCATCACCTTCTGGATACGCGCTTCCACCAGGGTGTGAACTTCAGGGGCGATCCTTTCTAAAACCGGCGTGCCGATCAGCTGCTCGACACGTGTCGCGTTGAGAATTCTTTGTATCTCCCGATTGGCATAGGCAAACCGGCCTGCCTCGTTGACATAGATGCCGATCGGAGCGTTGTCCACCAAGGACCGGTAGCGTTCTTCGCTCTGGCGCAGTGCCACCTCCCCCCGCTTGCGGTCGGTGATGTCTTGATCAAATCCGCGATAACCTCCAAACACGCCGTTGGCATCAATGATTGGCACGCCCCTGCATTCAAGGACCACCAGCCGGCCATCTTTGTGACGGTTCGTGTTTTCAATGCCGGCAAATGGCATTCGTGCAGCGGCAATCGGTCCGAACAGGTCAGCGACACGACGGGCTTCTTCCTCAGGCATGAAATCAAACGGAGTTTTGCCGAGCACTTCGCCTGGTTCATATCCCAAGAAGTCGCGAATCTTGGGACTGCAGTAGGTGTAGTGGCCCAGTTCATTGACCTCCCACATCCAGTCGGTCGTTTCTTCCACCAGCGCACGAAACTTCGCTTCGCTGACACGCAGGACCTCCTCCGCCTGCTTGCGGGCGGTCACATCGAGGATGGTCCCCGCCATGCTGAACGGGTGGCCGGTCGCATCCCGCTGGACCTCTCCGCGACCATGGATGAACCGGACTTCGCCGTTCTGACGGACGATGCGATATTGCACATCGCAAGGGCTGCATCCGAGAAGCGCATCGTTGATGGCGGCTAAGACAGGGGCGCGATCGTCCGGGTGCAGCAAGGCCATAAACGTGTCGTATGTGGGCGCGATAGCCCCTGGTTCGTAGCCAAAAATCCGGAACTGTTCATCGGACCATTCCACTTTACCTGTATCAATGTCCCACTCCCAGCTCCCCAGATGAGCGAGCGCTTGCGCGTCGACGAGGTGGCGTTCGATTACACGCAGAGTTTCGTCGCCCTGTTGGCGCTGCAGCTCTGCTGCGGCCCGCGTCCCGAAGATCTGCAACAGATCTTTAATGAGGGAACCGCGAGTCATGGGGCGATCATCCATAATGACGAGGAGACCAAGCGGTTTCCCCGATTTATCGAAGAGCGGCATCCCGCAATAGCTGTCGACCTCCAGTTGGACGAGGAGATGATCTTCCGGGAACAGACTCTGGACACCTGATGCGTATTGGCAATACTGCCGTCCGATCACTGTGGCGCAGGGTGTATTCCGGGGGTCATACTCAAACGGTTCGAGGAAGTCCGTTCCCGACCAGACGGCCAGGGTACGCACCCTGGCGGAAGCTTGTTCACGCCATTCTCCGACAAAGGCGTAACGGACATTGAGGGCCCGTGCGAGGTTTCTGACTAAGGATCGGAAAAACTCTTCTCCCGTATCGGCCACCGTTCCTTCAACGATGGTTCGCAAGAGGGCAGCCTGCTCTGGCTGACCCTGCGGGTTGCGATCGAGATCCCGGTCTCGCTCGGCGAGTTCCCGCTGGAGGTCTGCAACCTGCAATCGCAGAGATTCGAGTTCAGACAGATGACCGGTACCGCTCATCATGCGACTCCTTACCCCGTGCCCTGGCCGCGTGAGATGGCTGAGTACGGGCGACGGCGGCGAAAGAGAAGATGCGCCGTCACATACTGTGCTGGGGCTTTACTACGCTGCTGGACCGAGAGGGAGTTACGGGAGTGAAAATAACGACGTTCGCTGTAGAGTTCCAAGGGGCGCACCGGCAGCGTATATGCCGGGTGCAGAGCGGGTTCAAATAACTTCATATGCGCACACCCCAGCTAGCTTGCTTCTGCACGGTCACTTGGGAGGGCGTCAGTGTCCTATGGAAGGCCGTTAAAAGTCTAGATCCTAAGGGTCTCCGGGCGGTTCAAAGAAGGGAACGTGACTCCGGGAGACAGAGTGGACCGGCAAGGAGCGCTCCCGCTCCATGGCGTGAGGGCTTGTTCACCAGGAGGCGGGACGAGCAGTTATTTGGTGCCGAAGGCGGGACTTGAACCCGCACGGCTTGCGCCACACGCCCCTCAAACGTGCGTGTCTGCCATTTCACCACTTCGGCACTTGGCAGGAGCTTGACCCCCCCCGCAACTGCGTTCTCGCATCGCTCAAACCCTCAACGTACTCAGCAGTACGCCTCGGGCTTTCGCTCGCTGCGGCCTTGCTGCAGGGATTGTTGAAGCTCCTGCAACTCAGGATGCTTAAATAGACTGTCACGTTGTCTCGTGCCTGCGCTTCACAAACGACGAACGACAGTCCGAGGGAAGCGCATTATAGAAGTGGGCCAAAATCCTTGTCAATCAATAGAGGCTCCGGTAGAATCGGGCGGCTCGTATCCACTGGGTCCTCCAACGTTGTGCAAAGTCACCCCAACCTCACTTCCACGCTCAATGATGTCGTTGAACAACGGGCACAGGAATCCGTCGCTGCATTGTTCGACGTCGATAACACGCTCCTGCCGGGAGAGGCGAGCGAGGTGCTATTTTTCGGATATCTGTGGCGGCGTGGCCTGGTGGGATGGGGCGAGTTGAGACGGAGTGCGGCCTGGCTGGCGGGGCACCTTCCCCCGTTCTCGCTGCACTCGCTCCGAGAACGAAAAGTGTACCTGACGGGCAAGCGCCCAGCAGATATTGAATCGTATGCGCGGGAGTTCTGTCAGGCCAAGATGATCCGCAGGCTGTCCGTACAGGGTCGCGCAAAGCTGGACGCGCATCGACAGGCCGGACACCAGCTGATTCTTGTGACTGGTGCACCTGATTTTTTGATCGCACCCCTTGCGGAGTTTTTGGGCGTACCCACAGTCTTCGCGGCGAAGCCGGAGCAACGGGATTCTGTCTATACCGGTGCGTTAATTCCTCCGTTGCCCTATGGCCGTGGTAAGCGTGAGCTGATCCTCGCCCATGCTCAAGAAATGGGCCTCGATCTGGCCAGCTCCTACGCCTATGGCGACAGCCCCGGCGATCGCGACATTCTTGAACTGGTCGGGCATCCCTTGGTGGTCAACCCGATCCGGGGCATGGCGCGGATCGCCCGGCAACACGGATGGTCGGTCACGACGTGGAAATAACTCCGTGAATCGTTCAACGTTAACCGATTCTGCGGTCATACACGGCCCACACGTTTCCTGTACGCGTTTCACGATTAACGTTTCACATTTCACGTCTTGAGCCATGCGCATTACCGAGATCTTCCATAGCATTCAAGGCGAGTCGAGCTACGTCGGACAGCCCTGCGTGTTTGTACGACTGACCGGATGCCCGCTCCGCTGCACCTGGTGCGATACCGACTATGCGTTCTACGGAGGGCACGAATGCACGATCGATGAGGCCCTGGCCAAGGTGCACACCTATGGGTGCCGCCTCGTGGAGGTTACCGGAGGGGAACCGCTTGTCCAGCCTGAGAGTCTCCCATTCATAACCGGACTGTGCGATGCCGGCTATACGGTCCTCCTTGAGACCAGCGGCGCCGTCGATATCGCGCCGGTCGATCCCCGCGCGCATATCATCTTGGATGTGAAATGTCCGGGAAGCGGAATGACAGATCGGATGCACTGGCCGAACCTGTCACAATTGGCGGCCAAAGACGAGGTGAAGTTTGTCCTGGCCGACCGAACCGACTACGACTGGGCCCGTGAGATTCTTGCCCAGTATGCTGTAGCCAGACGCTGTACGGTACTCTTTAGTCCGGTCTTCGGGGCGATGGATGTGCGTCAGCTGGCCGAATGGATTCTGGCCGATCGTCTACCGGTCCGTTTTCAATTGCAGATGCACAAGTACATATGGGCGCCCGACCTACGAGGGGTGTGAAGCGTATCTCGCTGTTCGCGCATGCCGCGCGAGACGTGCAAGAAGAGCGGGACTGGTCGGAAGTGTCATCTGAGCGAGTCGCGCCCGGCTCGCTCACGATTTACGAGCGACGAGAACGAAGGAGACGTGAATGAAGATCATGCAGGTCACGGTACAGGTTGGGCGAGCGGAGACAACATCCGCAGAGGTGTTGGTACTCACGCACTGTGCAGGAGAAGCGTGGGCCAAAGAAAATGCGGCCCTGCTCGATCGGGCCCTCGGAGGCGCGTTGAGCAAGCTGGTGCAATCCAAGGAATTCGAAGGTAAGGCCAACGAAGTCTTGCTGTATCACACGCAAGGTACGGTGCCTGCGAAGCGGCTCGTGCTGGTCGGCTTGGGCAAGAAGACCGAGGTCACACTTGAGACGATTCGGCAAGCGATGGGCTCAGCCGCGAAACGCGTCCGTCGGGCGAAGGTCGGGTCCTATACCGTGGTGCTGCCAACGGTGACGCCTAGCGGGACGTCATGGGTCGAGGTGGCGCAAGCGATGGTTGAAGGGGCAATCCTCGGCAGTTATCAGTTTACCGTCTATCGGACCGTGGCTGCCTCAGAGCAAGACGTTGCAGAGATGAGGATTCTCATCCCGAAGAAGGGACAGTTACGGCAGGTCACTGAAGGGATCCGGCGCGGCGTCGCCACGGCAGAGGCAACCGTCTTTGTCCGTGACCTCTGTAATCATCCCTCCAACGTGCTGACCCCCACCAGGGTCGCCAGCGAAGCGAAGACCCTCGCCAAGACTGAAGGGATCACGATCAAGATTCTAGAACAGAAGGAGATGGAGCGTCTGGGGATGGGCGCGCTCCTCGGCGTGTCGCGCGGAAGCCAGGAGCCGCCCAAGTTCATCATCCTTGAATACAACGGGTCCAAGAAAAAAGACGTACGCCCAGTTGTGCTGGTCGGGAAAACGATCACCTTCGATACGGGCGGAATCTCCCTGAAGACCGCCGAAAATATGGAACGCATGAAGGCCGATATGACGGGAGGAGCCGAAGTTCTGGCCTCGATCAGGGCGGCGGCCAGACTCAAGCTCCCGCTACGCCTCATCAGTATCCTGCCCGTAGCGGAAAACATGCCGGGTGGCCGGGCGATGAAGCCGGGCGATATCGTGAAGACGCTGTCGGGGAAGACCGTCGAAGTACAGAACACGGATGCGGAAGGCCGACTCATCCTGGCCGACGGCCTCGCCTATGCGATGCGCTATAAGCCGGCGGCCTTGATCGACATAGCCACGCTCACAGGGGCCTGTGTGGTGGCGCTCGGCCAATTTGCGATCGGCATGTTCGGCACCGACTCGACGCTCAAAGAACAGGTACGCAAGTCAGGGCAAAAGGCCGGCGAGCGAGTGTGGGAGATGCCCTTGTGGGAGGAATACTTCGAACAGCTCAAGAGCGACGTCGCCGATATGCGCAATATCGGCGGCCGTGGTGGTGGCATGATCACCGCGGCGCTCTTTCTGAGCAAGTTCGTGGGGGACTGCCCCTGGGTGCACCTCGATATTGCCAGTACGGATTGGAGCGAGAAGGAACGGGCCTACATTCCGAAGGGGCCCACCGCGATTGGAACCAGGTTATTGGTGCAATATCTGATCGATCGGAGTCTCTAGCAGGATGCTACAACAGTCCGCCAGCTGCGAGCTTATATCCGTGAAGCGTAGCTCGTGAACATGTCAGGCTGGTTCTGCAACGAGAGACGATCGACGCTTCACGAACGACGGACGGAGAGGACGACCTGTTGGAGCGTCCTGCGGGCGCGTGTTCCTCTTGTGCCACGCCTGCGAGCCATCGAAGCTCTAGCCTGCCAACAGGATTTTTCCACAACGTACTAGCATTGGAACGATATCGAATGACCACGCGCGATAAAATCGGGCAGCTCTTCATGGTCGGATTTCTGGGCACATCGGTGACGCCTGATCTGGCCTCGTTCATCAAAGAATACAAGCCTGGCGGGGTCATTCTTTTCTCGCGAAATCTAGAATCCATCGAACAGATGGTCCAACTGACCAACGATCTGCAGGCCTGCAGCCCCCATTCGCCGCTGTTGATCTCGATCGATCAAGAAGGCGGTCGGGTTTCCCGTCTTCCGAAGGGCTTTACGATTTTCCCGTCCTGTGAACTATTGGGCCGCTTCAATTCAACCAAATTAGCGTACGCGGCTGCGGCCACCATTGCCAAAGAGTTGAGGGCGGTGGGCGTGAACATGAATATGGCGCCGGTGCTCGACGTGAATAGCAATCCTGATAATCCGGTCATCGGTGACCGGGCGTTCGGCACAACGCCGCATGTGGTTTGTGAGCTGGGGTTGGCAACGGCGGCAGGGCTGCAAGACAACATGGTCGTGGCCTGCGGGAAACACTTTCCCGGTCACGGCGATACGAATGCCGATTCCCACAAAGAGCTTCCGGTGGTCGAGGTCTCGCGGGAGCGATTGGAAGCGGTCGAGTTTCCCCCATTCCGCCGTGCCGTTGAGCAGGGTATCGCGTCGATGATGACCGCACACGTGCTCTACCGAGCCCTCGATAATGAATTGCCGGCCACGCTCTCGCCGACCATCATCAACGATTTCTTGCGCCAGACGCTGCGGTACGACGGAGTGGTGTTGACGGATGACCTAGAAATGCTCGCGATTATCGACCATTACGGGGTGGAAGATGCTGCAGTTCGTGCGGTGCTGGCCGGGTGCGATATCTTATTGATTTGTAAAGATCGGGACCGAGAAGTCGCCGCCTTCGGGGCCGTGGAGCAGGCCGTAGCGACCGGTGCTATTTCCAGCGAACGATTGAACCTTTCGGCGGCTCGAATCGCCCGCCTGAAAGACCGGTTTGTGGCGCCCTATAAGCCGGTGACGATCTCCGACGCGAAGCTCGTTGCTGGATGCCGAACCCATCAGGCGTTGTTGCGCACGATCGAACGGGTCCAGACGCGGTTATCTAAACCGCAATATTCATGAGAAGGCGGAAATCACACTGACCCACTCCCCCCTTGCAGATCGCGGGCCGATTCTCCTACAGTGCGCTGCATGATCCGTACATTTCGGGGTGTCAAACCCACCATTCCCACGTCCTGTTTTATCGAAGAGACCGGCATCGTCATCGGCAATGTCGTCTTAGGTGAGCACTGCAGCGTCTGGTTCCATGCTGTCATTCGCGGGGACGTGCACTATATCAGGATTGGCGACCGGACTAACGTGCAGGACCTCTGTGTGTTGCATGTCACCCACGATACCCATCCGCTGATCATCGGCAACGAGGTGACCATCGGCCACGGCGTGATACTCCACGGCTGCACAATTAAGGATCGTGTGCTGATCGGGATGGGGGCCATAGTGATGGACGGAGCCGTAATCGGAGAGGATTCGGTGGTGGGTGCCGGTGCGCTGGTGGTCGAAGGCATGCTTGTGCCGCCGAAGAGCGTGATCCTCGGATCGCCTGGCCGTATTCGTCGCGCGGTGTCGGAAGCCGAACTCGCGTGGATTAAAGAGTCGGCGGAGAACTACGTGACGTACGCAGGCCTGTACTTAGACAATTCATCGAGAACCAAGCCCGGCTTTCGAATCTAGCAGCCTGGTCTGTCTGGTTGATCTGGTTTGTTTTGTTTATCTGGTTGATTTGGTTCATCTGGTTAGTTTCGTTCAACCAAACAAACGAGACAAACCAAATAAACAAAATAACAGCCTTCTTCCGCGGGCGAACTTTTTCAGCATCCTGCTAATTTCTTGCCGATTTGAATGAAACAGATCGGATCGCCCACCAGTGCTGTTGGATAGTAGCGTTTCCCAACCTTGTAGGGCACTCGATGCCGGTGGCACCACTCTGCAATCCATATGACTTCTTCTGTGGTAGTCGTGACGAGTCCGGGCCTCGCGAGCTTGCCCATGCACCATGCCACCAGGGCACGCACGATGCGGCGCTCTTTCTCAAAACTCTCGGGGTCGAGGGTGAGAGGATTGCCTCGTCCATAGGATAGAGGCGACAGATTCTTGAACCGCTCAGGATCGTTTAACACGCTGACTATCCAAAGATGATCGAATCGGCCCTTCGCCTTGGTCGCATCAACCGCATGGAACGTGAGGGGAATCGAGTGGCAGGCACGGTTGAGTGCTGCGACTTCGTCCCTCCGGAGATTATAGGGTTCCACCGTCCGACCTAACTCCACCGTCTCCATGATCAATGCCGGAAGCTCTGCCACCCCGGCCCCGACATAGAGGCTGCGGCCGACCCGGCCTAATTTTTTCTTCAACACAACGGCGGCCCGATTCCCGAGACGCTCACAGGGCCCCCGCTTCGCTCGCCAGAACTCATCGCCACCTTCATAACAGTAGACCGGTCCCAGTGCTTCATAGTCGAGACGGCCATAGATTTCGGTCACGAGACGACGGGTCGCAGGGGCCAGCTTCGTGCGACCCGTCGTCATAGTCGTACTCCAGCAATGTGAATCGCAGTGGCGGTCACTGTCGCTGCCACGTTGGAGAGAAATTCGAGATTCAATGTGTCCTCGGTATCAGTTGCACGATGGTAATGTGGATTCCTGAAGTTCGCCGTATCGGTCAACATCACGGCTGGATAGCCTGCATCCCAAAACGAGGCATGGTCGCTGCGACGGGTTTGAGGCATGCCCTCCCCCCGGCCTGGCACCACCAATGATAGGAGCTTGAGTTGGGCCGCATGGCGCAGAGCCTCCTGTTCAAGCTGCGTCACCAAAGACCGGGATGCCTCGTTGCCCACAATGGCGAGAAAGTCTCCCTGGGTCGGCACCGCAATGGGTATGCCGGGTGGAACCTGCTGCGTGCCTGCCTCACTCCTGGCGAATCCGACACATTCCAAGATGATCGCACCGGCCAACGCACGGCGTTCGGTCTTCAAACGGGACGCGAACGCCTGACTCCCTAGTCGATCCTGCTCTTCTAAACAGAATGCCACGAGCCAGACAGGTCGCGCCAGAGGCCACGCACGGAGGCGAGAAGCCACTTCGAGGAGGACCACGAGCCCACTTGCGTTATCATCCGCGCCCGGTGACCCGGACACGGTGTCGTAGTGGGCCCCGATCAGGAGTGGGGGCAACTCCTCTCCTTGTCCTGGCCAGTCCGGATACTTGGCCGCCACCACATTCTGATAGACCTTGCCCCACGCGCTCACGAGCTGGCGGCTGGTGGTCCATCCGGACTTGGAAAACTGCGTGGTCAGATAGTGCGCCGCCTTCCGAAGCGCACGCGGACTTGTCCCGGGATGACGCTCACCGACGAGGGCCTGAAGATGGCGGTTGATTCGGAGGCGCTGCTTCACCACAACAAGAGACTGATGGGATTAGCCGACTACGATGCGATCTCGGTCCCGATACCTTTATGTGTAAACACTTCCAGAAGAATGGCATGCGGAACTCGACCGTCGATGATATGGGCTTTACCAACGCCGCCGCCGAGCGCATCCAAGCAGGCATGCACCTTGGGCAACATCCCTTCGCTGATCGTACCCTTCTTCACCATCCGCTGCACATCTTTGCGTGAGACCGTCGAAAGATGGCGCCCATTCGCATCGCGAATACCTTTCACATCGGTCATCATCAGCAGCTTTTCCGCACCCAGCGCGGCGGCCATCGCCCCGGCCACCAGATCGGCATTGATGTTGTACGTATTCCCTTCACGGTTGGTGCCGATCGGGGCGATGACGGGGATATAATTATCCTGCTGGAGTTTCCGCACTAGCGTGGGATCGATAGACTGGATTTCTCCCACCAAGCCAAAATCCTCGTCCTCCTCGCCGTCACCAAGATCCTTTTCCAAACTCGCCGCCCAGGCTTTGGCCGTGAGCGGCCGAGAAAGCATGAGCCCGCCATCCTTTCCACTCAAGCCGACCGCGAGGCCGCCATGGCGATTCAAGAGATCGACGATTTCCATATTGATCTTGCCGGCCAGCACCATCTCCACGATTTCCATCGTGGCCTGATCTGTGACCCGCACCCCATGGCGAAACTTGGACTCGATACCCACGCGCTGGAGCATCGTATCGATCTGGGGTCCCCCGCCGTGCACAATGACCGGGTTGAGACCTACATATTTCAAGAGCACGACATCCTGAGCGAACCGCTCTTTCAACGGTGTATCGGTCATCGCATGACCGCCATATTTGATGACAATGGTCTTGCCCTTGAACGTGCGAATGTAGGGCAAGGCTTCGATCAGAACGTTCGCTTTCTTAATCAGTCTGTTCATATCGTGGCTCCCATGGCAAGAAAAGCGAGAAACGCCGGACGCTCGCGGCCATACAGCGCATCGATGCTGAGCGTCCATTCCGGCCGCTTCGACCGAATGATGGTCATGGCTTATTATCCTTCACGACACGCACGCTGGTCGAGCGACCGGCTCGCGGATGCGTCTTATCGTACACGGCCAGGAGTTGATCCGTCGCCAAGTGCGTATACTTTTGCGTTGTGGTGAGCGAGGCATGCCCGAGCATCTCTTGAATTGATCGCAGATCGGCCCCTTCATCGAGGAGATGGGTGGCAAAAGAGTGCCGCAACGTGTGGGGGCTCACGGAACCACCGGCAAGCCGTTGCGAATAGCAGGCCACAATGCGCGCAACGCTTCGAGTCGTCAACCGGCCCCCTCGGCTGTTTCGAAAGACCGGGGACGAGGCGCGTTTCGTCGTCAGATCTCGAGAGTCCATCAGGGGCCGCTGACCCAGATACGCTTGAATGGCTTGTACGGCCACATCTCCGATCGGCACGATGCGCTCCTTCCGGCCTTTTCCTCGCAGATGGACCAGCCCCTCAGACGCACGGAGATCTTCGAGATTGATCCCCACGAGTTCACTCACGCGAGCCCCGGTCGAATAGAGCGCCTCCAGCAAGGCGCGGTCTCGGAGCGACCCTGCTGCCTGATCGGCAGGAAACTCCATCAGCGCTGCCGCGTCACCCTTGGTCAAAACACGCGGAAGATGTTTCGGCTGTTTCGGCGTCCTAATGGCCTCGGCAGGATTGAGGCCGACCTTGCCCGCACGTTGCAGATAGCGATAGAAGCTGCGGAGGGAGGCGAGCTTCCGGGCCATCGACGTGCTTTTCTCATGCTTGCGGTCCAACCAGTGAAGGTAGCCACGAATGGACTCCGTCTTCACCGCAGCAGGATCGAGCAAGGGCACGTCGGGATGCTCAGCCCTCATGAAGGTTTGAAACTGTCGGAGATCCGAACCATAATTGCGCACTGTTTCATGCGACGCATGACGTTCCAGCTCAAGGAACGTCATGAAAGCTCGAATTGCGTCATCCATGCCGTCAAGTCCTCAAGCGCCCGTTGTCCCGTGAGCCGTCGTTTGCGCTCCTTGTCTCTCGTCGGTGTGGCAAGGGGAGGAAAGAGCCCAAAATTCGTATTCATCGGCTGAAAGTGACGAGAGTCCGTGGTTGTAATGTACGACACAAGACAGCCATGCGCCGTGGTGGGGGGCGGCGTGACCAACGGCAATCCCGCAAGACCACGGGCAGCGTTGATTCCTGCCAATCCTCCCATCGCGGCGGAATCCGTATAGCCCTCGACGCCAACCAGCTGTCCTGCAAAGAAGAGAGTGCCCCGTGCCTTGAATTGAAGGGTATCGCGCAGCAGTTGGGGAGAATTGATAAAGGTGTTGCGATGCAGGCTGCCGTAGCGCAGAAACTCCGCCTGCTCAAGACCGGGAATCATGCGAAACACCCGCTTCTGTTCCCCGTAGGTCAATTTAGTCTGGAATCCCACGAGGTTGTAACAAGATCGATGGGCGTTTTCCGTCCGGAGCTGAACCACGGCATAGGCCCGCGCACCCGTCTTGGGATTCTCAAGGCCCACGGGCTTCAACGGACCGAACTGCATGGTCTGGCGACCCCGCTCGGCCATCACTTCGATGGGAATACAACCTTCAAAATAGGACGTCTTTTCAAACTCTTTGGGTTGGACTTTTTCCGCCGCAAGCAACGCGTCGTAGAAGGCGTTGTAGGTCGGCTCATCCATGGGACAGTTGAGATAATCATCCCCGCCCTTGCCGTAACGGGACGCGAGAAATACGACATCCATATTGATGGAGTCGGCATCCACGATCGGAGAGATCGCATCGTAAAAATACAAATGCTTTGTATGGGTCAATTGCGCAATCGCCTGAGACAGTTTCTCAGATGTCAGCGGACCGGTTGCCAGGATGCAGAGACAGTCCGTTGGAATCTCGGTGATCTCCTCACGTAGAATGCGAATGTTCGGATGCCCTTCCAGCGCCTGGGTAATCTTGAGTGAAAACTGCTCACGATCGACGGCCAAGGCCGATCCTGCTGGCACCCGTGCCTCATCCGCCACGCGAATAATGAGCGAGTTGAGCCGTCGCATTTCCTCCTTCAAGATGCCGGGAGCATTCAGTAGATCCGCGGATCCGAGCGAGTTCGAACAGACCAGCTCTGCCAAACCACCAGTCTTGTGCGCTTGCGTCATCTCTTTTGGGCGCATTTCATAGAGCGTCACCTTCGCTCCACGATTGGCCGCCTGCCACGCCGCTTCAGACCCAGCCAGACCGCCCCCGATAATGACAATGTCGTCACGCATACGAATGAAGCTCCGCGAAGAAAGACTGAGAGCGGTGGCATTGTAGGAACTGCGTTTTGGGGATGTCAAGACGACTTCGCAACGCCTGGCGCGTGGCGCCACGGTTGATCCGATTTATGACCCCGTGCTAGACTTTGCCTCGTGTAGGCGATTAGCTCAGGGGTAGAGCGCTTCCTTCACACGGAAGAGGCCACTGGTTCGATACCAGTATCGCCTACCATACTCTCCACCTCCCCCCTCCCGATCCGTACCTCCTAGCCTAACCTGACGGATTTCATGATATTTCATGAACCGCTCCAATCCTGGACAGAATCCTGGAGGTCGGCTACACTTCAGTCTATCGAGAGATCGTCAACTCTGAACCGTACAAGACAAGTGAGGTCATCTATGCGGACTACAGCTCTTGCCGTGGGAATTCTCCTCCTGGCCACCGCGGTCGGTTGTGCCGGGAACCAGCAGCAGCGGGCGTCGGACGATGCGGATGGAGGCTATACCGCCCCGGCCAGTATCTACAGTGTGATGGACCCCACATCGTTGGTCTATACTGATGTGGCAGCCGGAGCGTCCCCAAGCGATAACCCCTGGCGCTGGACCGGTTTCCTCTTGCACCCGTTCGGAGTCGCGATCGATTACGGCGTGAACCGACCGATTTACACGCTCACCAGCAAGATGCCGTACCTGTTCGGGTACACGTCTGAGGATTCGATGCTGGATAGCCAGCGGCGATAATCTCCGCAGACACGTCGTCATTAGATTCAACTCAACGCCCGCTTCTCTCACGAGAGCGGGCGTTGCCTTATCACCCCGTTGGCAAACCCTTTCGCGTTTCGTGTATGCTCCCTTGGTGAGTCGGAATCCACGTGACACACAAGCGCCTCGTGCTGTTCCCTTTCGACTGTGGGTGGTCTGCGGGCTAGGACTGAGCCTCTTGCTGAACGCCTGCGGAACTCCAGCTCCAAAACCGAACCTCCCGCCTTCTGAAAGCGATCTGGTCCTCCTGAAATCCACCACCCTCTGTGCTTCAAAGTCCGACTTCCTCAAGACACATCCTGCCCCTACCCTCAAACCACAAGACTGGGGTGCCGGACAAGAGTTGCTTCTCCCTGCCGACCGAAGCCCCTCGCACGGCGACGAATCCTACTTTTTCGATGAAGATGATATGCTGGTCGGAACGCTCTTCACCTTTCCCTCCGGGCTTGACTTGAATCCCTACCCGACCCTCCGCCACACGCTAACGCTGCTGAAGCCGGCATTGGAATTCTATCTCAATGTGGCGAATCTGTCCTCAAAGTCGCGCATGGATTCCAGCGCCCTGTACGAAACCGGCGACGAGAAAACGACGACACAGTACTTGGTCCTGGGCACGCGCGAGCAACCGGCGTTGCTCCAGGCTTCTGTGACGATCGATCCCTATGTACGACTGTTCTCACCCTATCGACGCGAGTTCTTGGAACGGTTGCGCCATCCAAACGGTCAGAAGCCTGGGCAATCGCTCGACAGTCAAGGCGCGGAAGATAAGGAGCCCTTCCTCTCGCTCCAGCAATTCGCGCGCGGCCAAACTGCACAGCTCTCCTACTGCGGGACCCAGAGCTACGATATCGCAGCCATTGCCTATCAGAAAGCGATCACAAGCGGCTTTACGAATAAAGTGTGGCTGGCAGAAGCGCACCACAAGCTGGGTCTGGCGTGGAAAGGGAAGGGGCTGCACGAGAAGGCCAAGACGGAGATGCTTCAGTCGTTGTCCATCAGACCCAACACTCCTGAAATTCTGAATAACCTCGGCACGGTATACAGCACGCTGGGAGACAAAGCGAACGCGCTCGCCTCATTCGAAAAAGCCGTCACGCTCCGCCCCAACTATGCCATTGCCCGCTACAACCTGGCTGAAGCCTACGAGCCCACGAACCGCAAACGAGCCATCTCGGAATACGAAACCTATCTCGCGCTGGTCGAAGGCATCCCTGATGAAGCCAGTCGTATCGCTCTCGTCCAACAGCGCGTCAAGGCGTTAAAACACTAGCAGGATGCAACAGTCCGCCAGCTTCGTTCTCGCATCGCTCAGACCCTCAACGAACCCCCAAGGGTACGCCTCAGGCCTTCACTCGCTGTGGCCTTGCCGGACGAACTCTTTGAGCATCCTGTGACGGTGATTCAGGAAAGGCTTGGCGGTTCAGCGCCGAATCTTCTCTTCCTGTTCTTCGAGCGTCTTGCAGTTGATGCAGAGGGTGGTGACTGGGCGGGCTTTCAGGCGGGGATAGGGAATCTCTTCTTCGCACCGTTCACAGATACCATAAATATTCTGGTCCATTCGATCAAGCGCCTCGTCGATCTTCTTGATCAACCGTTGCTCGCGCTCACGAATACGCATCGAAAAATTCTGCTCGACCTCCGCGGACGCCTGATCGCTGACATCCGGGAACGCCTCCTGACCGTTTGGGTTGGCGAGGCCCTCAACCGCCTCCTCCAACAAGGCCTTGCGCTGCTGCGCAAGGTCACGACGAATGGTCGCGTACTTTTTCCCCTGGGTCGATGTCTTAGCTTTGCGCTTGGCCATGACAGATTGTGCGGCTGGCGGAGGGGGCGAAACACGTTTGGCGGAAGAGCCTGCTTTCATACTGTAACCCGCCTGATGAATAAAACCATCCGAAACGAGCGGGACTATAACAGGGGCCTGCAGGGAGGGTCAATGGGCAACGTAGCCCGGTCAATCTGGTTTATCTGGTTTGTGTTGTTCATCTAGTTGGTCTTGTTGAACCAAACAAACGAGACAAACCAAATAAACCAATTAACAGTCTTGCTAGAGATCCCGACGGCCTTCGATCGACTTCAGCAACGTCACTTCGTCGGCATACTCGATATCCATCCCGACCGGAATGCCATAGGCGATACGCGAAACCCGGGCCCCGAGAGGTTTCAGTTGGTTCGTTAAATAGATGGCGGTTGCCTCGCCCTCGATCGTCGGACTCGTCGCGAGGATCACTTCCTCAATTCCCCCAAGTTTCACCCGATCGACCAACTCCTCGGCCCTGATATCTGCCGGTCCGACGCCGTCTAACGGAGACAAGGCACCGAGTAATACGTGATATAAGCCGCGGTAGGCTCCCGCCCGCTCGATGGCATAGGTCGTACTCGGTTCTTCCACCACCAGGATTCTCGTCTGGTCCCGCTTCGGATCGAGACAAAATTCGCAGAGTTCTCCCTCGGCGATGTTCCGGCATTGTCGGCAAAATGAGAGCCCGTCTTTAACCGCACGAATCGCTTCGGCCAAGCGAAGTGCGTCTTCGCGCTCGGCCTTCAAGACATAGAACGCTAATCGCTGCGCCGTCTTTTGTCCGATGCCGGGAAGGCGGACCAACTCGCGCACCAGCCGTGCAAGTAATCCTTGTTGATCAACCGCCATGACGTGATAATCCGCTAGAGGAGACTGCAAAAAAACTGTTGTAGCACGGTGAAAATTCGTTTGCCCCCGCTTCGAGGGCCATAGGATAATGCCACGCAGGATGCTCAAAAAGGCCGTTCAGCAAAGCCGCAGCGAGCGAAGAGGCGAAGGATACGCTGCGGTACATTGAGCCTCTGGGTGAAGCGAGAGCGCCGCTGGCGGACTTCTTCAGCATCCTGCTAGAACAGTCCGGGGACGTTCATCCCACCAGTGACCGATTTCATCGCATCCGCCATCATCGCGCGAGCCTTGCTGAGCGCATCGTTCGACGCGGCCATGACCAAATCTTGCACCATCTCCACGTCGCCACCTTTCACCACTTCGGGATCGATGACGATTCCGACGAGCTCCATGGCTCCATTGGCCGTAACCGTCACGCTGCCCCCGCCGGCGGTCCCGATCACGGTCTTCGACGCAGCCTGCTCCTGCACCTTCGCCATTTGCGCCTGCATCGCCTGTGCTTGCTTCAGGATATTTCCCATATTGCCTAAGGGGTTCTTCATTCCTGGTCCTCCTTCTGGCTCGATACCGGCCTGACCTCTGCGAGCTCTACGCCAAACACCGCCAGCGCCTGTTTGACGACCGGATGTTCCCGCGCTTGCTCGAAGAGGACCAGCCGTTGTTCTTTTCCCTTCGCCGCCCTGAGCTGCGCCATCGTCGGTCCAGGGGGATCCAACTCCGTCAATTCGACAATCCGCAGCCGAACCGTCTGCCCGTTCAGTCGTTCACACATCGACGTGAGCGCCGCAATGTTGTCGGGCTTCTCGATCATCGCCCGGGCCACCGTTGCCTGCTTGGCAAATCCAATCGTCACGACATGACCCTCCACGCCCACGAGCCGACCCATCTCCAAGAAGGGTGCAATATTGGAAAAGGTACCGGCTACTTCTTCCTGAAACTGTTCCCAGTTGAGCGTCACTGCGACGCGTCCGGGGTCAATCGTAGGCGCGGCCACAGGCATCGAAGCCTTCACCTCACCAGCAATGCCAGAAGATCGGACGTTCGGAGGACTCGTCGAGAAGCCTCGTGGAGGCGCCGTATTCCCAACAACGGAAGACCTCGACGGTGTCGGAGCGGTTGCTATAGTAACTGTCGAGTGAGAAAGCCGCGGTGGCGAGGAGGGCGGCGGATCTGCAGAACGAGCCGGCGCGACCGCCTGGCTCGTGCGCACCGGAGCCGCCTGAGGTGGGCGTGTCATCTGGGCTGGTGGCACCACTTGGGCCGGTTTCCCCTCCACCCGACGCAGCAACCGGGTCGCACGCACGGCCGCTGTTTCGAGCACGAACCGGGGATGGGCACTGAGTCTGAGCGAATCCTCCGCGTGAGTAAAAATCGCAAACAGTTCCTGAAGTAGCTCGGGCGAGAACGTGCGGGCATCAGCTGCCATCTGTGTGAGATCTTCCGTGGAGGCCTCGATCAACCCCTGCCATTCTTGGGGTGAGGTCACCACCGACACCACCAACATGTTCCGCAGATACTCAACGACCTCCGCACAATAGGCCCGTAAGTCATGTCCTTGGTCTAATAGCAGCGCCAGCACGCGAAGCGCCGCGGCACTCTCCTGTGCCGTGATCGCCTGAATCATGGCACGAACGAGTTCTTGTGGAACCGCTCCCAGCAGAGCCTCCAGATCCGCATGCACGATTGTCTTTCCGCCGAACGCCACCGCCTGGTCGAGCAGACTCAACCCATCGCGCATGCTGCCTTCACTGGCCCTGGCGAGCGCCATAAGGCTCCGCTCCTCGATCACGATCTTATCCTGGTCGACCACATAACGCAGCCGCTCGACAATTTCGGTTCGCGCAATCCGTCGAAAATTGTAATGCTGACAGCGGGAGAGAATCGTTGCCGGAATCTTGTGAATCTCGGTGGTGGCAAAGATAAACACCACATGCGGCGGCGGCTCCTCCAGCGTCTTCAGCAGCGCGTTGAAAGCCGAGTTCGACAACATGTGGACTTCGTCGATGATGTAGACCCGGTACTTCCCACGAAACGCGGCAAACTTGACGTTCTCTCGGATCTCGCGCACATCGTCCACGCTCGTATTGGACGCTCCATCGATCTCCATAACATCGACGGAGGTCCCCTGCGCGATTTCGAGGCAATTGGAACAGGTGCCGCAGGGCGTGCCGGTCGGCCCCCGCTCGCAATTGAGTGCCTTTGCGAGAATTCTCGCGACCGTAGTTTTCCCCACGCCACGGGTCCCGGAAAAAAGATAGGCTTGGGCAATTCGTTTCGTGATGATGGAATTGACCAGCGTCTGAACAACGTGCGGCTGTCCGATCACGCTATCAAACGAGCCCGGCCGGTATTTTCTGGCAGAGACTTGGTAGTCCAACGTCGCTACGCTCCAATCATGAGTTCTGAGTCTTGAGTTCTGAGTTGTCAGTCCTAGTGACGGAAAAGTCCTTTGTTCCCAACTCCCAACTCAGAACTGCTTCAAAGAGAGCGGGGCCAGGTGATCCTGCGGCACACAGAACTGACCGCTTACCGTTGCTTCCTTCCGGACCTGGCGGGGTTCACAGGGTTCTGTCGCACAGGGCCCAGCCCCTATCCTCAACTAGTTTTGAGTGCTGAGTTATGAGTTAAAAGAAAGACTCACGGGCAATGAAGCCAACTTTTCGCCCCCACTCTTTCTTGCGAACTCAACACTCAGCACTGGCTTCATCTGGCGGAGAGGGTGGGATTCGAACCCACGGTCCCATTGCTGGGACGCATGCTTTCCAAGCATGTCGATTCGACCACTCTCGCACCTCTCCACACCGATTTTGCGAGGCGGCATCTTAACACGCGGTCTGATGACCGGCAAGGTGAAGGAACGGCCCCCACACAGGGACGAGCCGACTCACATTGACCGTGGTCGAACCCTTTCCTATACTGGCAGAAGCTCGTAGGGAGGTGCGCCGATGAAAATCGTAATAGGGTTACTCATTGTAGTGATTGTGGCGGTCGGAGTAATCCTGGCGCTTCCCTTCCTGATTGACCTCAACAAGTACCAGGACCAATACAAGCCACTCCTCGAAGACGCACTCAATCGCAAGGTTCAGCTGCAAGACATCCGCCTGACAATCTGGCCGCGGATCGGTGCGCGCGTGGCCGGGTTTGCCGTACTGGACGACCCAGAGTTTGGTGCAACCCCCTTTACCTCGCTCACGTCGCTGAACGTTGGGGTCAAACTCATGCCGTTGCTCAGCGGCAAGGTCGAAGTAGAAGACATCACACTCCGTGATCCTGTTATTACGATCATCAAGAACAAAAACGGCATTTTGAACGTCTCGACCCTCGGACGTACAGGTGTTGCACTGCCAAAAACTCCTTCGCGGGCGCCGATTCCATCGACCGAAGGTCCGCTCAAAATCCTGGCACTGCTGGCCGTTGATCGCGTCTCTATCGTCGGCGGAACGCTGACCTACCGTGATCTGTCAGCCGCCAAACCGACTGAGTATGTGTTGCAGGATGTACAGTTGCTGCTCCAATCCATTCGTCTCGGCCAAACCCCGAGCCTGCAGTTCGGCGCCCTTGTCCAACCGTTCAATCTGCCGGTAACGCTGGACGGCACCTTCGGCCCATTGAAAGAAACCATGGACATTGACGCGATACATCTTCAACTTGGCTTGGGGAAAACTGATTTCACCATCGCAGGAAAGACCGTTGGCCAAAACGCGACTGTGAACATCAGTTCGCCGGTGATCAATACGGCTAATCTACCGATGACGCTTCCGCTGAATAAATCGGTCGACATCAAGGATCTCCGGATCGCTGTGGAGGTAAAGGGACAAGAAGCCAAACTGAATGCCCTTTCATTCCAACTGTTCGACGGACAGGTAACGGGACAGGGCAAATTGATCGCAGGGTCCGACGCTTCGCCGTTCAATAGCACCATGACGATCCAGGGACTCCAGCTCGGACCTGCCCTTGATGCCGTCGCGTCCACACCAGTGTCGATCAGCGGGACAGTAGGAGCCGACCTCGCGCTGCAAGGCCGTGGATTCTCCATGCCGGACCTCACCAAAAACCTGGAAGGAACCAGCCACGTCGCCGTCAAAGATGGGAAGATCGAGGGCGTGAACCTCCTCCAGGAGGCGATCTCGATCCTCAAAGTTGCCGGCATCTCGCTCGACAATGCCCAAGCCACTGCGTTTTCGACGATCGAGACAGATCTTGCGATCAAGCAAGGGATCATCACTGTCCAGCACCTCTTGATGGACAGCCACGACTTCCAGGCCACGGGGGGAGGCACCATCGGGTTTGATCAGACACTAACCCTCACCCTGAGCCTCACCCTATCGCAGAACTTGAGTCAAACGATTGCCAGCGCGTCCCCTGTTGCCAGGCTCGCTATGAAAGAAGGCCGTTTGAGTCTCCCGCTGATCATCACCGGGACCTTGCAAGCACCCTCGTATGGGTTAGACTCGAAAGCCTTGGCGGGCAAGGTTCAGGAACAGGTGAGGGAGAAAGTGAATCAGGCCATCGGCGATCTTCTCAAGGGCTCGACCAAGCCGGACGACCTCAAACGAAAAGGCCAGGACATTTTGAAGGGACTATTAGGACAATAAAATGAGCGGGGTGTTCGCAGCGAGTGTCTGATCAACCCCCCTTCCACTACCATCATGCTCTCGCATCCACCTTCCCTCCCCATTCGAACTCGTTCAGATTCTTTCGGCACCTGTCTGTGGTGAAATAGTCTCCTCCACACCAAATCAGCCACAGGGATGCAGGGCAGGCCTTCACCCCACATATTTGCCCAACCTTACTATTAAAAGTATTTTCAATAAGTTGAGCCGACCCCTGTCAGCAGCATTACCTCTGCCTTCATCAGTCGACTTTGATCGGCGCAGATAAAGATCCTTGGGCTCCTTCGCATAACCATCCATCATCTTTCCATGCTTGTTTACGGTATGGACTGACCTTACAATTATCTTCAACCTAGGGCCTTACTTTTGCTGAATCATGGATTCGTGCTCCTCATGTTACTAACTTGTCTCATGACACCGAGATTTGTCGCAGCCGCTGATGCTCCACCGGTGGGAGAGGTTCCCGCTCCTATACCACTCGATAGGGTCACGTTGAAGGACGGCGGTGTGCTGTATGGCGAAGTGCTCGAAATGTCTGGCGGCGTGTTGCTTGTCAAGACTACCGCGGCTGCGGACACTATCGTCAAGCTCAAATGGGCCAACGTGGAGAAACTGGCTATCAACCACCCCATCCCTTTTCATCTCAAAGGAGGGGCGGTGCTGATCGGCACAGCCACCGAGGGCCCCAACGGGACCATCAATGTGCGAGCGGAACCGCTGAAAAGGACGCTGGAGGTTCCGATGGATTCGATCACCGCGCTGAATCCACTCATCCAACCCCCGGTCATCTATTCAGGCAGTCTGACCGGCGGCTACTCGCAAACAACCGGGAACAGCCATCTGAAAAATGCCAGCTTGCTCGGAGACTTCGTGGCTCGGAGTGAGCAGCTCCGCCTGTCGATCAACGGTCGCTACGTCTACGGTGACAGATCCAATACACTCATTGCTCGAAATGCGCGCGGGACGATTAAGCTGGATTTCTTTCTCACCAAACGCTTTTTCTGGTTTGCCTCCGCCTACTTTGAGCAGGACACGTTCCAAGACCTCAAAATGCGAACCGCCCTCGCCTCAGGGCCTGGCTATCAGTTTATCGAGCGGGGAGATTTTTCGGGCATCTTGAAGGATATGACATTGTACGCAGAAGCTGGTCCCGCCTATTTTAATGAGGACTTCCGGGTTGCGGATGATCAGTCCTCCCTCCGAGGCCGCTGGTCGCTCAAACTCAACTGGCCGATCCTGGACGATCGCGTCACGTTCTACCACTACGATGAAGTCTACCCGTCGTTACAAAACACCAAGAATTATTTCTTGACGATGGACAACGGCGTCCGTTTCAAACTATTCGAGGGCTTCGTGAGCGGCTTTCAAGTGACGACGCGCTATAACAGCAATCCGGCGAGAGGCACCGGGGATACGGACAACATGTACCTTTGGACTCTGGGGTACAACTTCGACACGACCAGGAAACAGTAGCCCCTGCAGTACACCCTAATCCTCGTGAGGAGAAACCATGTTGAAAGAATTTAAAGACTTCGCCTTGAAGGGCAGCGTGCTCGACATGGCGATCGGGGTGATCATCGGCGGTGCATTCGGGAAGATCGTCTCCTCCCTGGTCAGTGATGTGTTGATGCCCCCGATTGGCTTGTTGATGGGTGGCGTCGACTTCTCGAGTCTCTTCCTCAATCTCTCCGGGACGGCCCAGCCGTCGCTCACCGCTGCCAAGGCGGCGGGAGCCCCCACCATCAACTACGGGGTCTTCCTGCAGGCGACCTTCGACTTCATCATCATTGCGTTCGTGATCTTCCTGTTGGTCAAGCAGGTTAACCGGTTCAAGAAAGCCGCAGCGCCAGCCCCACCGGCCGGGCCGACCAATGAAGAGAAATTATTGATGGAAATCCGCGATGCTCTGAAAGGGAAACACTAGCACCAGCGAGACTCTCCACGATGCGGGTGTGGAGAGACTTACTCGATACATAACCCGCACAATTCAAAAAGAGGAGACCATGATGCAGATATTCAAAACCGCCATCCTAGTCACAAGTCTTGCCGCTCTGGCAGGCTGTGCGAGCTGGGACAAGAGCGCCATTTGTGAAAAAACTCACGGTTGGGTGGCATGGGATGACACTCGTTGCAATCCCCCCGAAGCACCGAGAGATCTAGCTGCCGAACTGACCGCAGCACAGAAACAGAACGGCACGCTCAGCGGCCGTGTGAGCGATCTGCAACGACAACTTGCCGATCGTGATCGGGAGTTGGCCTCCCTGCGGGCCGAAGCCGGCGAATCAGCCAGGCTGGCCAATCAGCTGTCCGCGGCACAGGGCACCCTGGGTCAGTCCAAGGCACGAGTTTCCGACCTCGAACGACAGTTGGCTGCGGCGCAAGCCAGCGGAGCCGAGAAGGACAAGCTCGCCGCCGAACTCGCGGCCGCCAAGCAAGAGATGGCCGATCTCGAGCGTCGACGCGCAGAGCGGGACAAGGAACTGGCCGGACTCCGGAGCGACTTATCCGCCGAAATGGCGAAGTTGCAAGAGGCGCAGCGCGGGTTGATCCGGGCGTTGCGTCCGCAGATCAACAAGGGGGATATCGCGGTCGATTTGAACAATGAGCGCCTGCTAATCAACCTGGCGTCCGGCTATCTCTTTGGATCAGGCGAAGACCAGCTCAAACCGGCCGGAGCCGATGCGCTCAAGCAGGTGGGAGCGATCTTAAAAGATTACCCCGAGTACCAGGTGGCAGTTGACGGCCATACGGATAACGTGCCCATCGTCGGTGCGCTGAAGGAGAAGTTCCCGACGAATATTGAACTGTCAGAAGCCCGCGCGGCCCATGCGGCTGCAGCTCTGGGAGAAGGCGGCCTGAGCGCCATCACCACACATGGCTTCGCAGACACCAAGCCTGAGAAGCCGAATACAACGGCAGCCGGTCGCGCGAAAAACCGCCGCGTGGAAGTACGGGTCACCAAGTAAGGCGGCTCCGAGGTTCTAATACGTCGCGCGGGGGCTTCTCCGGCAAGGAGGAGCCCCCGCGTTACGTTCATCGGCTACGCGTAAAAGTGGCCGCCCACTATCCAGAGAAAGCGGAGTAATCCAAAGCATTGAACAGGCGGCTAGAGGTATGGCCTAGAAAGATCCGGTCTCAAACTGGGGCCTAGGCCGATTGCAGGTCTTAGCTGAACTGATCCCACGTATCGCACTGTTTGATCGACCAGTACACCGCTGCTTTAAGCTTCTGCAACCGTACGTTCTCAGGATCACGTATGGCTTGTAGTTTCCTGTCGAGATCGTAGAGCGGCTGGATCGATCGTTTATCCGGGATCTTGCCCAGTGACCAGGCCACCTCCGTGAGCACGGGCCAGTCGGTCTTGGGATCCTTCAGCTTGGCGAGCAACGGCAACACGACTGAGGCATCCCCATGCAGTCCACCGAGTTGGCCCAACCCCTTGGCTGCCGCGGCTTGTACCTCGAGATCCAGTGACGTATTCATGAGTTCAACGAGCAGCGGAATGCTCTCTTTACCGAGACTACCCATCGCCCCAATCGCTTGCTTCGCCAAGTCACGATTCTTGAGCACCTCTTTCAGCTTCGGCAAAGCCTCGTCGGCTTGCATCTCGCCTAAGAGGGAAATAATTTTGATCTTTCTAGCCTGCGACGTGTCTGATAGATCGAGCAACTTCAAAAGACGCTCCGGCTGACCCCATTCAGCGGCCAGAAGCAAGGGAAATTCGTATTTCTCGAGCATCTCTCTCAATTTACCCATGGCATAGGTTCCCGGATCTTCCGCGTTAGCCGACTGTGCGGCTTGTCCCGCATCTTCAAACTCGGTTCGGACCTCTTTCTGCCATTTGACCTTCATCTCACCGAGGAGATAGGTCATCTGACAAGCGGGACCCTTCCATAGCCGAGACGGGGCATCGGGCAAATCCGCATCTCCTCCCCTAGTCGTCGTGCCTTCCCATGTTTTTCGCTGCTCGCATTTTACTTTGAACACCGCGTCATGCGGTGTATCGGCTTCGCGCACGACCGTGTATCCCAATTCACCCATCCGGCGAGCTACGAGTTCGGCAATCGAAACAGCGTCAGCAGCGCCCTTATCCGTCAGTGCAATCACATCAATGCGCACGATTTGAATCTTATCCAGCAGCGCTTTCTGCTCCGGCGTGAAATAGTCCCGGTAGGCCCATGCAGGAAGAGAGAACAGTGTCACAAAACTGAAAGCCAGAGTTGGGAGCAGTAGCGCCACGCGCATCGTGCACCTCCTAACCGGTATGCTGGCGATAAATTACGTATGCTACCTGATTATACCCGTCAATTGGAAGTTGCAGCTACCCAGCCCGCATTATTCATGACGGGGCGTGGCGAAATCGCACAGTCGCCGCGGCGACTTCGTGATTGCAGCAGAAACGTTCATGAATAATGAGGGCTGGGTATTAGATGAGGCCCGTTGAGGACTTCTGTAAAGGGGCCTAATCGAAGCGTTACCCATAACTCTTGATCACGGGCTCCTCCTGACCTGAACCGATACTGTTGTTATCTTGTCAGATCTATGGTGTAAGAAAAATGGCTACTAATCGTCCCACGGGCACGCGAGTGAACACACTTCCATCCCCACAAGAGTATGGGTTGACAGTGGGATACATCCAACGGTACAAAATACCCACAGGAACATGTATTTTCGGTTGTTTGATCATCGTGCCGGAGTCGGCTCCTACAGACCCCACCATGCGAGAGTGGCGGAACTGGCAGACGCGCGAGACTTAGGATCTCGTGGGTAACCGTGGGGGTTCAAGTCCCCCCTCTCGCACCAGACCACGACCGGGCGGCCGGCGATGGCTCGGCAGCCCGCGCACGGCTTCGTACAAAGAAAAGGGTTCGCACCAGCTATGAAAATGGAAGTCACTGAACTAGGACCAATGAAACGTGCCCTCAAGATTGAGGTGCCGGCCGATGAGGTCACTCAACGGCTTGCCCGAGCCTACGTCGAGTTGAACCGCCAGGTCAACATTCCAGGATTTCGCCCCGGCAAGGCACCCTTGGCCTTGCTGGAAAAACGCTATGCCAAAACCGTGGAAGAGGACGTGATCCGAAGCCTCGTGCCGGACTTTTACGACAAGGCCATCCGCCAAGCGGGGATTGTGCCGGTCGTTGTCGAAATTCCCCCGCTGGACCGGGTCAAGATTAAGAAGGACGAACCCTTTACCTTCACCGCGACCGTCGAGATCAAACCGAACATCGAATTGCGGGACTATAAAGCGCCGAGTCCGATCTCGCTCAAGCCCGACAAGCGCACCGTCACCGACGAACAGCTCGACCGAGGGCTTGAGGTCTTGCGCGAACAACAGGCGCGCCTGGAAGCCGCACCGGCCGGCCATACCATCGTGGACGGGGACTATATCGTGCTGGACATGCACGGCACTCTCGACGGCGCACCGCTGGAAGGAACGAAAAAAGAAGGCCAACTCCACAAGGTCGGGTCACATGCGTCCGTCTTGGGCTTGGAAATCGATTCGCATGTCGGAGGGAAAAAAGAGGGCGACGTGCTCGAAATATCCCAGCCGTACCCAGCCAGCCATCCCGATCCTCGCGTCGCCGGCAAGACGGTCGTATTTACGCTAACGGTCAAATCCGTCAAGGAAAAGAAGCTGCCGCCCCTGGACGATGAATTTGCCAAAGACTGTGGTCCCTACACCTCGCTTCAGGAAATCAAAGATAGACTGCGGGACGGGATGGAACAGGCGCTGAAGCGAGAAATCGAAGATACCTATAAGGATACGATCATCAAACGGCTCATGGAGACCCACCACTTCGATCTCCCGGAAACCCTGGTTGAGCGTGAGTTGGAGGCCATCATCCGCCAGCACTTGCAGCAGCAACAGCGGAAAGGGGGCGCCCAGGAGTCTCCTGTCACGGAAGATCTCGCAAGCCTTCGCCAGGAGCATCGGGACGAAGCGGCACGCCGCGTGAAAGTCAGTCTCGTGTTAGAGGAGATCGCCGGGAAAGAAGGGCTGACGGTCACGCAGGACGATTTCAACGCCGAAATCATGCGGCTGGCATCAGAACTCAAAATGCCGGCTGCCGATCTTGTCAAGATGATCAAAGCCGGTGGACAAGAGTCCATTGATGACTTACGCACCAGAATTTTGACGGATAAAGCGTTGGACTTCGTTTACCGCAATGCGGTGATTCAGGGATAGCACCGAACGGTGCAGGGCCGGCCTAACAGCTCGGCTTCAACAGACTGTAAGTGGAAAGGAACGACGTGCATGCTAGTTCCCATTGTTATCGAAACGACTAACCGAGGCGAACGCGCCTACGACATTTACTCTCGGCTCCTGAAAGACCGGATCATCTTCCTCGGCGCGCCGATCGACGACGTCTTTGCCAACCTGGTTATTGCCCAGCTCTTGTTCCTCGAAGCGGAAGACCCTGAAAAGGACATCAATCTCTACGTCAACTCCCCCGGAGGAAGCGTCACAGCCGGATTGGGCATTTATGACACCATGCAGTATGTGAAACCCCCGATCAACACCATCTGCCTCGGCCAAGCGGCCAGCATGGGAGCCTTTTTGCTCACCGCTGGAACCAAAGGCAAGCGGTTCGCCCTGCCGAATGCGAGGGTCATGATTCACCAGCCCATGGGCGGATTTCAGGGGCAGGCCACTGAAATCGACATCCATGCCAGAGAGATCTTGAAAATCCGCGAGCGCCTTAATGAGATCATGGCCAAACATACCGGCCAGCCTCTGGAGAAGATATCCCGGGACACCGAACGGGACTACTTCATGTCGGCAGAAGAAGCCAAGCGATACGGTCTCATCGACGAAGTCATCACACGGCCGCCGAAGCTCATCAAGGCCGTCAGTGGCGATGCAGGAAAAGACGCGGCCAAGGACAAGTAACAGGGGAGGACGCATGGCGAAGCCGGATAAGATGGATCGACATCTCCGCTGCTCATTCTGTGGAAAGAGCCGCGACGAAGTCCGCAAATTGATTGCCGGGCCCACCGTCTACATCTGCGACGAATGCGTCAACCTCTGTAACGACATCATTGCCGAGGATTGGGAAGAAGCCAAAGAAGAGATTTCGTCGAAACTCAAAAAACCGGTGGAAATCAAACACCACTTGGATCAATACATCGTAGGACAGGAGCGGGCCAAGAAAATTCTCTCGGTGGCCGTTCATAACCACTACAAGCGAATCTCGGCCAAGGACAAAGACGTTGACGACGTGCAACTCCAGAAGGGCAACATTCTCATGCTGGGGCCTACAGGTACCGGGAAAACGCTGTTGGCCCAGACCCTCGCGAAGTACTTGGACGTCCCCTTTACGCTGGCCGATGCCACGACGCTCACAGAAGCGGGGTACGTCGGCGAAGACGTGGAAAACATCATCCTCAAACTCCTGCAAGCAGCGGACTACGATGTCGAGCGGGCCGAACGGGGCATTGTCTACATCGATGAAATCGACAAGATCAGCCGCAAAAGCGACAGCCCGTCCATCACCCGCGACGTCTCGGGCGAAGGGGTGCAACAGGCGCTGCTCAAGCTCATCGAGGGAACCGTCGCCAACGTGCCGCCGCAAGGCGGGCGCAAGCATCCGCACCAAGAGTTTATTCAGGTCAATACGAGTAACATCCTGTTCATCTGCGGTGGAGCGTTCGTCGGGCTCGAACAAATTATCGAGCAACGCCTGAATCGGAAGGCGATGGGATTCGGAGCCGAAGTTCGCGGACGAAGCGAGATTCGACTTGGCGAACTGTTCGCGAAAGTTCAGCCTGAAGACTTCCTTAAGTATGGCTTGATTCCTGAATTCGTCGGCCGGCTACCAGTCGTCGCCACGTTGGATGAGCTGGATGAACGCGCCCTCATTCGAATCTTGACCGAGCCGAGAAACGCGCTCACAAAACAGTATGAGAAATTGCTCTCCTTTGAGAAGGTGAAGCTCAAGTTCACAGAAGGCGCGCTCGGGGCGATCGCACGGAAAGCGTTTCTCCAGAAAACCGGCGCGCGCGGATTGCGTGCCATCCTCGAAGACGTGATGCTGGACGTGATGTATGACGCTCCCTCCCAGAAGCAGATTAAAGAAGTCCTCCTCACTGAGGATGCTATCCTCGGCAAGCACCCTCCCATCCGAATCTTCGAACAAGACAAGGATGTGAAGACAGCCTAAGTCGTTATAACTATAGCTTTTTTCGCGCGCTACACCGAATGTCTATTCAGAATCCTCCAGGCCAGGATCACCCTGGCCTGGTTGCTCCTTCACCACTTCCCTTCTCGAATACCTACAGGTCTCTGCTCCTTTTTCCTCCCTCTGCCTTGTGGAGGCTTTCATGCCTCTACGCTTTCCCTCGACAAGATGAAATGCTGCGCTATACTTGCGTGAGGGATTGAACGTGGAGGACCTGTGAAATATCCCGTGTCTTCAAGCCTTCGACACAAAGGGAAAGCCCTTGATCTTGACGCAACCCGTGAGTTGATCACCCTTATGGGGATCAACGGCGAACCCATGGGCACCCTGTCCTGGGACTTCGTCATCGACCAGATTCTAGCCTATCGTAAGCCCCTGGCGAGCCGAGAAACCAGAAATGAGCCACGCGTGACACTCACCTTCCGTGTTAAATACACAACCCCGGAAGGTCGACAGTTTGAAAGTCGCGCGGGCGGCATCGGCGGAGGCGGGCTTTTTATTGAAAGCCTGAGTCCTCTACCGGCCGGCACCAAGCTTACGCTTGAATTTTCCCTACCGGAGGAGCCGCCAGAATGGTTGCCGGCGAAAGGTCTCGTCGCGTGGGTGTGCCCTAAAGCAGACCAATATACGTTTAGCCCTGGCATGGGGGTGCGCTTTACGGAGATTAACTCCGATATCCGTAACCGCGTGCTTGAACTGGTGAAATCCCTCCAGACCGTTGAACAGTCGGTCTAGTGACTATCCCTCTGCCACCGAATCGTCCCGCGTTCAATACAAGGACCTGACCATGAAATTTCCTGTGATCATGACGGAAGGGCATGAGGACAAAGTCCTTGAGATGAATGCCGACCAGGAAGTGGTCACGCTTCATGGCGCCACGGGAGAACAGCTCGGCGCCCTGTCTTGGGCAGCGGTCATTGAACAAATTCTTGCCGGTGACGATGACGCGAGATTTGCTCATGCGCGCTCTCATCCGAGAGCCCCGCTCGCAGTGAAGGTTCGCTTCACGACCCCGGAGGGCAAACAATTCGACAGCTTAACCGGCGGCATCGGTGCAGGCGGGTTGTTCATCGAAAGCAGCGCCCCGCTGGCTCCCGGGACCGAGCTATCCGTCGAGTTTGCCCTGCCCGATCGTCCTTGGGAAAAACACAAGACCAAAGCGAAGGTCGCCTGGACCCGCAACAAGCCTGAACGGCATCTGCTGTTTCCTGGAATGGGTGTCCAATTTACCGACATTGACGAAAAAGCCCGCAAAGAGCTTGTTGAACTCGTCGATGCGTTGAATCGTTCCCGCCTAGCGACCTAAGTTCCCCGCTTTGCCCAGCGCCGCACCCCACTATCAGCATCCTTCGCGCCCGCCGTTGCAAGCGCGGCCCTCGTATCAAGATCACTGAGCATCCCCAGCCGATAGGCTGCTTCTGCTCGCACCCCAGGCGAGGGATCTTGGGCTAAACGTTCTCTGAGCCAAGGGGAGACCGCCGCCCCATCCCACTCCCCCACCGCCGCCACAATGCCCTGACGAACCTCCGCATCGGAGTCACGTCCTGCTGCGACGAGAGCAGAAACCGATTGGGGCGAGTCGACTTGCAGCAATGCCCGCACCGCCGCTCTCCGAATCGCCACATCCGATGATCGTAGCAACCCTACGACTGGCGGCAGCAATTGAGGACCTGGTTCGATGTCGCCGATCGCCATAACCGCCGCCTGCCGAACCGATTCGACAGGGTCCTCCAGCGCCTGCGTCAACAGGCCAACCACTCCCTCGGTGGCTGTGGGTTTCAAGCGCCCCAAGGCCAACACCGACGCTTCGCGGACAATGGCTGCTGGGTCCTGTAGAAGGGGAAGCATGGAGTCCACGGCTCGTGGGTCGCCGATCTTGCCCAGAGATTCTGCAGCCGTCCGCCGCACCTCAGGCCCCTCATCGTGAAGCAACTCCAGCAATAGCGAGACCGTGCGCTCCCTCGATGAAGCTGGAGAATCCTGGACACAACCGGCAAGACCGAAAACTGCCAGGATGATTGAGTACCCTATGATGCGAGAGGACGTACGACGGAGCAGGGTCCAGAGATCGGGCAGGCGGATGAAGACTGCACCACGGTTCACGCTTGTTTAGGAGGCTCTTCGTGCAAGGCAGGCAATTCTTTGGCCGCATCGATGGATTGCTGGAATTCCTTCTGAGCAGAATCCATCTCGGCTTGGATTGTCCTCATCTCAGGATCGACCGAATCTCTGACATCGGCAACGGCCTGCTTGAACGTCCGCACCACATCGCCAAGTCCTTCTCCCAAACTCTGCATATCCCTTGGGGATATGCCGGCCGGCTGCGCGGCGTTCGCCTTCATCGCCGCCTGCTGCGCCTGTACGCGGGCCACGGCATCCTTGTTAACAATGGCCGACGGGCGTTTGGCTACTGGTTTTGCCTGGGCGCCCGCGGGAAGAGGCGGGTACTGCGCCCGCATCATCGGCGTGGGAGCAGCCGCTCGTTCTTCCATCGTGGGAGGCTGCTGGCCCTGCCCTGTGGATTGGGCTGAGACTGACTGGGCTACCGTGGAGTTCAAGGGCCAAGCCGGCTGTGGCGGAGCCGCCATGTTGTACCTCAAGGCGGCGGTGGTCCCGGGAGTCATTTCTGGCCCAGGCGCATAGGGTGCCGTGGGTTTCGGAGCGGTGGAAGCCTGTCCCGACGTCATTGCCGGTGCAGCCTGGACCGTCGAGTGGACCTGCGCGGGTGCCGGTTGATTCGCTTCGGGCGGTGCAGCAACCGGCGGGGGAATATCGTTGACTTCTTTTTTAAACCCTCTGAGCGCTTTGCCGACTCCCTCACCGATTTGCGGGAGCTTTCCCGCCCCGAAAATGATCAGGACAATGACGAGGATAATGATGAGTTCCGAGATCCCCATGCTACCAAACATGGCGTGGTTCCTTTTCCCTAGTTCCGGTACATCGTCTGCCCTGCCTGTTTGAGAATCGTAGCAACTCTATAGGGCGCTAGGAGGCACTGTCAAGGAAGGGACAGAAGGCTAGAAGAGCGGAACGATCTCGCCCTGCAACGGCAAACCGAACACCAGCGCCTCGCGCTCGGCCAGGTACACGTCGAGTTCACTCCTGATTCCAAACTCGCCTGGCAAGTAGATCCCTGGCTCAATAGAAAAGCAGGTTCTCGGCATCAGACGGCGGGTGTCCTGCGTCTCCAAACCATCAATGTTGGCGCCGTTTCCATGAACTTCTTCGCCGATCGAATGGCCCGTGCGATGAATGAACTGATCGCCATAGCCACCACGTTGGATGACCTGCCGGCAAGCATCGTCCACTTCCCAACCGAACGGACGACGGCCGGCAGCTATTTCTGTCCGGACGAAGGTCAAGGCCGAGTCCCGTCCCTGCCGGACCAAATCGAAAATTTCACGGTGTTTCACCGGCACGGTCTGACCGACATAGCCTGTCCAGGTGATATCGGCGTAGACCGAATCGGCCTCCGCTCGTTTGGCCCAGAGATCGATCAAGAGCAACGCATCACGGGTAACCGCGGCAGACCCCGTCTCTGTCGGACCATAATGGGGATCAGCGCTGTGGGCATTGACGGCAGCAATCGGCGCACTCGACGTCACCATCCCGGCCTCGCGTATACGAGCCAAAATAAACTGCTGCACCCCATATTCAGTGAGACTGCGGCCTTGTGCCACTGCGTCATGCACCTCACTAAATGTCTGATCAACGATGCGCCGTAGCGCCGCCGCGGCAAACTGATGCGACTCGAGTTGACGGTCCGTCCAGCGCGCCTCTAACGTCTGAATCAGATCCGCTGAACTCACCACCTCAACGTCGTAACTCCTGATCAGCTCGATCGTACCGGCATCGACGCGCGACACGTAGGGAACCGCGTTCAGCGGGGAATACTGCATGGCCACACGGAGGCCGCCGGCTAGCAGGCGCGCGAGAATCTGTCGTTGCTGCTCCCACGAGACATAGCAGTCGGCCTGTCCCGGCAAGGCATCCAGTACATGCGGCTCGATGCGATGTAACAGCTTGACGGGAACCCCCTGCGCCGGAATCCAGTAGTACCATCGCCTCGTCACATGGAGCGTAGGATCGAGCTGGAGTATACGATAGGCGAGGGGGTCGCTCCCGCGGAAATCATAGAAGAGCCAGCCGTCGACCTCGGCATCACGCAGGGCCTGCTGAATCTCGCTGACACGGTGCTGTACGGCCGTTGTCATCATGGATGGCATCATCTTATCGTCGCGCTACCGAGCTGTCAATGAGACAGCCGTTGAGATCAGTGATCATGTTACAATACGCGCCATGGCCGTCGAGTATGCACCAGAGCCTCTCCTATTCCGCGTGACCCTGTTTGTCGGACCACAGCCAGTGCAGGGGAAACCCTTCACCTCTTCCTGTGTATTCAACGTCAAAAAACGGAGTTGGAAGGGCGGGGTCCAAGTCGCCGTTGCTATCACTCAGAGCCAGATTGATACGCTCAGCACCGACATTGATTTCTCCCGTTGGTTGGCCCAGGCCCTGATCGATCTCTCAGATGAAGATCGTCCATCTCATCAGGAACGAGCCCATGAGCTATTAATCCAAGCAGTCTGTTGGTGCAAGCTGGACCTGGCGTTGCAATCCGGCATCGCTCAAGAGAACCAATGTCTCGCAGATGACACATGGATCACTGAAGTCAGAGACACCGTCATCAAGCGGAGGAACTTCATCACGTCGTACATTGCATCTGAACTGGACCTCGTACTGAGAAATGTTACCGCTCCGTAAGGTACTCCACCCTGGTACGGCAGGGGGTTTGCAAGGAGAGCTGAATTTGTTATAACCCCACTACCAATGAGTCGTCGGTGGGTACCCTGGTGTCAACCCCTGCCGCTCAGTTCGCGCTGTCGAAAAAGGAGGATTATTCGTGAACACATATTCGTCTCCATCCAATCGCCCCTGTGTGGCTTCCAGCTTTAAACTGGTGGCGATCTCCCTGCTCCTGGCCCTGTGCACCATAACAATAGTGCCATCGGCGTGGAGTCAAGAAAACGCGGCTCCGGCGTCGAGCGAGAGCATCGAGGGCGGAGACTCGTCAAGCGCGGGCATGCAGGTCGCTGCCGGCTTCTCCACCCTGTTATATTTTCCTCTGAAAGCGGTATTTGCTATAAGCGGAGGCATTGTCGGAGGACTCGCCTACGCGTTTTCAGGCGGGAATGAACAAGCAGCCAAGAGCATCTGGGACACTAGTCTCTATGGCACCTACATCCTTACCCCGGATCATCTCCAGGGCAATCGGCCCATCCGCTTCCTGGGGGTCGCTGACTCGACTGATGCGCCAGCCCCTGCTCCGGAACCCATCCAATAGCCGATGAAACCGATCATCGGCGTCACACCAGACTTCAACGCCGGTGATCGGAAGGAATGGGGTGGGAGCGAGCCCACCTACTTTCTGCGCGCACGCTACATTCGTGCCATTGAAGAACTCGGCGGCATCCCGCTGGTCCTTCCACTCCTCGCCAACCGGGCCACGAGACGGCGTCTTCTGCAGCAGCTTGACGGACTCCTCCTCACCGGAAGCGGGCCGGACCTTCCACCATCATTATATGGTGAACGTCAGCGCTATCCGTTCGGAATCGTGAGCGAACGTCGCGCGAGTTTTGAGTTGGACGTCGTCCACCTGGCGAGACAGGCTGATATCCCGCTGCTCGGCATCTGCGGAGGCATGCAGACCATGAATGTCGCCTGCGGCGGCAGTCTGTTCCAGGATATTTCATCCCAAATCTCGAAACCGCTCCAACATCGGCAACGGACCCCTGCGACGAATCTGAGTCACACCGTCACCGTCACACCCGGCAGCCTACTCCGTCGCATCGTACGATCGGTGTCGATGCCGGTGAATAGCTCGCACCATCAATCGGTCAACGTCGTCGCGCCGTCGTTGATCGCCAGTGCCCTGGCCCCCGATGGTATCGTGGAGGCGATCGAATCTCCGACCCACCGCTTCTTTCTCGGCATCCAGTGGCACCCAGAATTTCTCTTCGACCGGCACCCCTTCCACCGGCGACTGTTCGAGGCTTTTTTACGCGCCTCACGCGCCACAACCCGTGGCACGTGACCCACGGGACATATGATAAATACGCGATCCGAAGTTCAAAGCTCTGGGTTCAACGTTCCGAAAACCTCGAACCCTTATCCGTCTCGCCAGTCTCGCCCGACTTTCCCAGGGAGAAGGCCTGCTATACTTGACCTCATAATGGAGCCGCAACTCGTTGACCCTCCCGCGCCTTCGCCATCCCCGCGTCCAGAGGAGGTCCGGTGATCCGTCGACTCTTCCGGACCAAGTCCATTGAACAAATTCTCGCGGACGCAGATCATCCCGATCATCGTTTGAAAAAGACTCTTACGGCCTGGGATCTGACGGCGCTCGGCATCGGCGCGATCATCGGCACCGGTATCTTCGTCCTGATCGGCACCGCCATCGTCGGCGATGCTCACCGGCCCGGGGCAGGGCCTGGAATCATTCTATCCTTCGTGCTCTCCGGCCTGACCTGCGCCCTCGCGGCACTCTGCTACGCAGAATTTTCCACTATGATTCCCGCGGCCGGCTCTGCCTATACCTACTCGTATGCCACGTTGGGAGAATTTCTGGCCTGGATCACTGGCTGGAACTTGATTCTCGAATACGGTGTGGCCTGTGTCGCCGTCGCCATCGGATGGTCCGGCTATTTTAATAATCTGCTTAGATTGGCCGGGATCGAATTGCCGCACTGGGCTACGCATCCCCCCGGAGGGCCTGACGGGGGCGTAGCAAACTTCCCCGCCGCCATTATCGTGTTACTCGTCACCATCATCCTCGTCATTGGGATCAAAGAAAGCGCCCGCGCAACCGGCATTATTGTGGGCTTGAAGCTCGCGGTCATCCTGTTCTTCATTGCCGTAGGAACGCCGGCCGTGAATAGCGACAACTGGACGCCCTTCATGCCGCAGGGTTTCGCCGGCGTCGGTGCCGCAGCGGCGATCGTGTTTTTCGCCTATATCGGATTCGACGCCATCTCGACGACCGCCGAGGAAGCCAAGAACCCTCAGCGGGATCTGCCGGTCGCGATCATCGCCTCGCTCAGCATCTGCACCGTCCTCTACATTGCCGTGGCCGCCGTCCTGACCGGCTTAATCCCCTCCTCACAGATCGACATCTACGCGCCAGTCGCCGAAGCGCTGAATGTGGTGGGCTTCAAGTGGGGAGCAGCGATTGTGGGGATCGGGGCCGTGGCCGGAATTACCAGCGTGCTCGTCGTGATGATGCTGGGGCAAATCCGGGTATTCTTTGCCATGTCACGCGACCACCTGTTGAGTCCCTGGCTTTCAACCGTGCATCCGCGCTATGGCACGCCTCACTATGCCACCATTCTAACCGGCATCGGCGTGGCCACGCTCGCTGCCCTCATCCCCATCGGCGACGCAGCGGACATGACGAATATCGGCACTCTCTTTGCCTTTGTCCTGGTCTGTATCGGTGTCGTCATCCTCCGCTACACAAAACCCAACCAGCCCCGCCCATTCCGCCTTCCGTTCATGCCGGTCGTCCCCATTCTGGGCATGCTGGCCTGCCTCGGCTTAATGAGCTTTCTCCCCTGGGTGACCTGGATCCGATTCGTCATCTGGAGCGCGATCGGTATTGTGGTCTACCTAGGATACGGCCTGAAACACAGCAAACTGACGACCCAGAGCGGCGGACATTGATCCATTGCCGATTGAATCATTGCGCCATTTTTCAATGGACCAATGAACAAATCACTCAATGACTCAATTCTCAAAGAGGATTAGCTTGATTCGTCTACAGGCTGAACCGCCAGTGCTGGAGCAGGAGCAGGTGTGGTTTCAAGCGGAGGGGCTGCAGGCACGACAGACTGGTCCGCCGGTGCTGATACAGCAGCGGATACCGCTGGTTTAGGAGCCGCGGGCGGCTTGGGGGGAGCAGGTTTTTCCGGCTTGATGCCCCCTTCCCACGAGGGACCAGAGTACATATCAGCCGAGAGGCCCTTCGTTTTCCATTTCTCTTCGAAATCCGCGGCCGCCTTGTTCGGCGTCTCACCACTGCCCACGACGTCATTCCACGGATAGGCCTTCGGGCCGATCTGACACCCGGTCTCCGCCCGCTTCAAATACAAGGCGATCGGATTCCCGCGATACGGTCCAAGATAGATATGCACGGAACCGACGTATTCGAGCAAATGCTCCATGCGCGTCTCCAAGAGGGAGGCATGATGCCATAAGAGGTGAGAGGAGGCAAGGCACATCCCCATGAATCCCCTTGCTCGCAGAGCCCCCACGATAAAGCAGTGGTCGTTCGATGCGCACAGTAAGGGGCACCCTCGGCCACTCCCGTAAAGAGAAGTACAGAGAATCGGAAGGCCCTCGCCCGGGCTAATGTTGCGTCGCGGGAAACCGGTTGCGAAGCAATCGGAGGGTAGGGGCGTGGGAGAAAGGTGCGCGCAGTCAGGGAGCAACCCTCCTCGCCCTCTAAGGGCATAGAGAGAATGAGAATATTCCAAGGGTCCCTGCGGAATGACGGCATGGACCCGAACACTAGCGAGTTCGCCGAGACCAACACCATCGATGACGACGCCGGTCTCTTCGATAAATTGAACAGGGAAGTGGTGGTTTTGACGCCTTGAGCAGTACGGATCATGCCTCCACTGTGAGGGAATCGGCCCGCGACCTCCAAGGGGCTGTTGATTGACAGGCTTTTGAGCCGTCCCGTAGACTGCTTCCTATGCCCACGCGATTGATTACCCCGTCTCGCCCGAGCAACAAGAAGACAACCATCGGCTTCGTCAACCTAGGTTGTTCGAAAAACCAGGTCGATACCGAAGTCATGTTGGGCATGTTGATGACGGACGGGTTTACCTTAACTGATGATCCGAAGAAAGCCGAAGTGGTCATCATCAATACCTGCGGTTTCATCGAAGAAGCCAAGCAGGAGTCGATTGATACAATTATTGCGCACGGCAAGCTGAAAGAGACAGGGTCTTGTCGTGTGTTGATTGCCGCAGGCTGTCTGGCGCAACGATATCAAGGAGACCTCCTCAAGCAATTGCCGGAACTCGACGGTGTGGTTGGAACCGGTGAGTTCGGGAAGATCGCGGAGATTTGCCGGGATCTGTTGGCACCAAAGAAACGCCAACAACGGCTCTGGATCAGCGAGCCTCCCTATCTGTACGACGCAGATGCGCCACGCCTCCGTCTTGGGAAGGCCCATAGTGCGTATGTGAAAATCGCCGAAGGCTGTAACCGTAATTGTGCCTTCTGCGCAATCCCCCTGATGCGGGGCAAGCAACGAAGCCGCACGGTGGAATCCATCGTCGCCGAAGCCACGCGCCTCGCAGCTGAAGGCGTGAAGGAAATCAACCTCATTTCTCAGGATACGGTGAATTATGGCGTCGATCTTGGTGTGCGCCAAGGCCTCGTCACGCTGCTCCGTGAGTTGGTGAAGGTGAAGGACTTGCGCTGGATCAGGCCGTTCTATCTCTATCCGCAACAGGTATCGAACGACTTGTTGGATCTCTACGCAGGAGAAGAAAAGATTACCAAGTATATCGACATGCCGCTGCAACACATCAACGATCGGATGCTCAAGCGAATGCACCGGCTGGGTGATCGGGCTGCCCTCACCTCCCTCGTCGATCGGATCCGGACACGCATTCCTGGTGTCACGTTTCGCACGGCCTTCATCGTGGGGTTTCCAGGAGAAACGGAACAGGCGTTCGGCGAACTGAGAAGTTATGTGGAAGAGGCCGAGTTCGATCGGGTGGCGGTGTTTTTGTATTCGGACGAGGAGGACACGCCGGCCGTTGGACTTGACGACAAGGTCGAGCGATCGGTTATGGACGAGCGAAGGAATGACATCTTGGCGGTCCAAGAAGGAATTGCGGCGGCACGAGGCCAGGCCCGTATCGGCTCCGTGATGGAGGTCTTGGTCGAAGGGGTCTCCGAAGAGACGGAATTACTGCTTGAGGGACGCCATGAAGGGCTGGCTCCGGAGATCGACGGCGTCGTGTATATTAATGATGGATCAGCTACAGCAGGAGAGCTCGTCAAGGTCGAGATCACCGATGCGGCGCTGTACGATCTTGTGGGCCACATCGTTTCTTAGCAGGGTGCTGAAAAGGGGGGACGGGGTAGCTGGGACGATCCCCGTGCTCGCGCAACGCGCGGCCTCAGAAGGATGCGAGGGAGCAGGCAGACCGTTCTTCTTGCTCGCAGAGCCCCCACGATAAAGCGGTGGTCGCTCGATGCGCGCAGTGAAGAACAATCTGCCTGCTCCCTCTGGGGAAGCTGGATAATCTGAAGGCCCTCGCCCACCCACCCCTTATAAAGTGATAGCTCGCTGCGGCCTTGCTTGGGACAAGGCGCGTCTCGGCGCGCCAGGGTTGGCCGGGTGAGAAATTTGGCCTTTTTGAACACCCTGCGGGACTTTCATCTACTGTCCATGACCTGTAGGCCATGAGAGGTTCCTGCATACCACAACAATATTTCCTCAGTCCCCTAGTACCATTCCCACCGAAATCGTTGCTCGCCTGCTACACTTGAACTACCCACTCTCATCGGAAAGATAGGCCACAATGGCACATCGAAAAGAATCTGTCGTCCTCCTGATTCATTGCAAGGATCGCAGGGGTATTGTGGCCCGGGTGTCGGGCTTCATTCATGACTTCGGCGGGAATATTCTGAATTCTGAGCATCATACCGATGAAGAGACGAACGAATTCCTGATGCGCATGGAGTTTGCCACCGAGGGTTTACAGATTCCGCCCGATGAAATCGCTGCCGCCTTTGCTCCGGTCGCGAAAACTTTCACGATGCGCTATGAGGTGCGCCCTTCAAGTCACCGAACGAGGGTTGCGATGTTGGTCTCGAAACAGGACCACTGCCTGGCGGACCTGCTCCAACGGCACAAACGCGACGAGTTGCATATCGATATCCCTGTCATTATTTCCAATCACGATACCTGTGCCGGATGGGCCGAGCTGTTTGAGATTCCTTTCACCGTATATCCCGTGACCAAAGAGACTAAGCCGCAGCAGGAACAGCAAGTCCTCTCCCTGCTGAAAGATCATCGTGTCGAGCTTGTGGTCATGGCCCGGTACATGCAAATTCTTAGCGGCACCTTCCTTTCACAGGTCGGCTGTCCGGTCATCAATATTCATCACTCGTTTCTACCGGCGTTCATCGGCGCCAATCCCTATCGGCAAGCCTATGACCGGGGCGTGAAAATCATCGGGGCCACGGCGCACTACGCCACGGACGATCTGGATGAAGGTCCCATCATCGAACAGGACGTCATCCGTGTGGGACACCGGGATACCGTCGATGATCTGGTGAGGAAGGGACGGGATCTGGAGGAGATTGTCCTGGCCCGCGCCGTGCGCCGTCATGTTGAACGACGGGTGTTAGTGTACGGCAGAAAAACCGTGGTCTTCGACTAACCGGAAACTAAAATAGTGAACGGGGGTAGCTGGGACGATCTCCATGCTCCCGGAGCGCGCACGATAAGATTGTGCTCACTCGATGGGCGCAGCGCGAGATCATCCCAGCTACCCCTTCTAGCAGGACGCGGAAAAACTATTGTGGCATACGGGAAGCCCAATAGCCCTTTTTGTCGTACGTGAAACGGTTGGGAGCGAGAGCACCCGGCAATCCTACGATTCACGTCTCACGCTTCCTTGGAACAGTTTTTCAGAGTCCTGCTAGAGGTCGTTTCGTCGATGCAGGGGCCAAAGGCAGTACCGCCGTAAAGGTCGAACCTTCGCCGATCTTGCTCTGAACCTCAATACGCCCGTGATGGGACTCAACAATCCAGGCGCAGATGGACAGTCCAAGGCCCGTGCCCTTCTTGGTATGAGCCCGCGCGGCATCGGTGCGATAGAACCGGTCGAAGATCTGCGGCTGATCCTCCTGCGCAATCCCAATGCCGTGATCGGTCACGGACACCTTTGCATGCCCCAACTCGATCGTCAGCGCGAGGTCAACTGTGCCGCCAGGGCGAGAGTATTTAACTGCGTTATCCAGAAGATTCAGGAACAGTTCGCGTAAGCGTAATTCATCTCCCAATACCACTGCCGGCGCAGTGGTTCGTAGCACGACCTGGATATCCCCTTCCTGCCCCAACAGCGAAGCTTGCCGGTGGAGGTCCTCGACAAGCGTGTCCAGTGGGACCGGCAGATGTTCCATCTTCACCTCGCCCATGTCGGCCCGGGAGAGGAAAAGCAACTCATCCACAATGCGCGTCATCCGGTCGATTTCTTCGAGATTGCTCTCCAGGACGACTTTGTAGTCGTCGGGTTCGCGAGGGCGTCGAAGCGCGAGTTCAGTTTCCCCTTTCATGACCGTCAACGGCGTGCGCAGTTCGTGCGAGGCATCGCTGCTGAACTGGCGGATCTGTCGGAAGGAAGTTTCAAGTCGATCAATCATGGCATTAAACGTATTGGTCAGACGGCCGATTTCGTCGGCCGAGGCCGGGACAGTTAGTCGTTGCGTGAGATCGCCTCCGGCAATGCGTTGGGCAGCCAATGTGATCGCATCGACCGGGCGAAGGGCTCGACCGGCCATGAACCAGCCGCCGGCGAGCGACACGGCCAGCGTGATGGGGATACTGACCAGAAGGACTAACAGGAGACGGTTCAGGGTTACTTCGACGGAGTCCATCGAGGTGCCGACCTGGATGATATAGAGCAGATTGCCCCGATAGATGATGGGAACCGAAATGAGGCGTAACGGCGGTTCCTTGGGGTATTTCGCGAACTCCAGGAGCGAACGGCCTGAGTAGGCGACTTCCAAGGCCTGCCGGCTCAGCGGCATCTCATGTTGTTTCACGTTCGGCGAACGAATGGTGATGGTGCCAGAAGGACTGAAGATCTGGAAGAACTTATCGATGCGCGCCAGTTCGGGAAACTGCGACATGAGTTCGCCTTCGTCGATGAGCGGGAGGAACCCGCGTTCTTCCAACGACCGAACGGCCGCGGCGGCAGTTTCCTCCAGTGATTGATCAACCGCATCGCGGAGGCTTCGAGCGGTAATCACGTACAGGATAGTCGAAAATATGATGAGGATTAATGCGAGCGCTGTGCCGTACCAGAGAGTGAGCCGGACGCGAAGGGGCATCAGTCGGCCTTCAGCATATATCCGCTTCCGCGAATCGTATGGATCAGCTTCTTTGAGCGTCCCCGGTCGATCTTGTTGCGGAGATAATTCACGTAGACATCGATGACATTGGTGAACGTGTCAAAATCCTGGTTCCACACATGTTCAGATATCATGGGACGGGTCAATACGCGTCCTGTATGGCGCATCAGATATTCGAGCAGGGCATATTCCTTCAACGTGAGGTCGATCCGCTGGCCGCCCCTGGTCACTTCGCGCGCAGCCGGGTTCAATGCTAGATCGTCGATCTGGAGTACGCCGGGACTCTCGGTGGAGCCACGGCGAAGCAGGGCGCGAATCCTGGCGAGCAGTTCGTCGATGGCGAAGGGCTTGGTGAGATAATCGTCCGCTCCTGCATCAAGCCCCTTGACTCGTTGGTCTACTTGCGACTGGGCGGTCAGAATCAGGATCGGGGTTTGAATCCTCGCCTGGCGGACGCTCTTGAGGATTTCCAATCCCGGCAATGACGGTAGCATCAGGTCGACAATCAGTAAATCGTAGTCGGTGTTGAGGGCCATCTGAAGGCCCTTCGCGCCGTCTTCACACAGGTCGACGGCATAGCTCTCCTCAGCAAGCGCGCGCTTGATGAAACAGCCGACTTTTGTTTCGTCTTCAATGACTAAAATGCGCATAGTTGTCGATGGAAGATTATACCAAACCTGCACCTACAATTCGTCTGTCTGGTCCATCTGGTTTGTTTGGTTTATTTCGTTGATCTGGTTCAACCAAACAGACGAGACAGACCAGATCAACCAAATAGACCGGTTTTTTATGTCGGCGGAAAACGCGTGACTATCACCGGGTCATAGGTCAAGGCCGTTCCTTCAGGGGTTCGGCGGATGAGGCTGTGCACCAGCCAATGCTGATCATCGCGAGCGGGGTAGTCCGACCTGTAATGGGCCCCGCGGCTTTCCTTCCTGGGAAGGGCGCTGGCGATAATGGCCTCCGCAACATCGAGCAAGGACTGGAGCTCGAAGACTTGCACGAGATCCGTATTAAACACCCTCCCTTTGTCCTGCACCGTGACGGAAGCGGCTCGATGGGTCAGTGCAGTGAGTGCCGAGATCGCGGCAGACATGGATTCGTGAGTCCGAACGAGGCCAAGATTGAGGCTCATCAACTGACCGAGTTCTTCCCGAATCTGCCAGGCTCGGACCGATCCCTCCTGTGAGATCAGTTTCTGGACACGACGCTGCTCGGTTGTGAGCTGGTCTGTGGTGAGTGCTCGTGGCGCGACGGTTCGCGCATATTCTCCGGCTTGAATTCCGGCACGCCGACCGAACACAATCGTATCAAGGAGTGAATTGCCCCCGAGGCGATTAGCGCCATGCACACTGACGCAAGCACATTCACCGGCCGCGAAGAGGCCGGTGATGCCTGTTTCGGTCCATTGATTGGTCCGGACACCACCCATTTGATAGTGCGCGCCGGGACGGACAGGAATGGGAGTCTCGATGGGATCGAGACCGGCAAACTCAATGGCCAGTTCTCTGATCTGAGGGAGCCGTTCGAGAATGCGCTGGCGTCCAAGGTGCCGCAAATCCAGCAACACGCACCCCTCAACCCCGCGACCTTCGAGGATTTCTTGCCCAATGGCCAATGAGACAGTGGAGCGGGTGGCCAGTTCCATCTGCTGCGGGGCATAGGCCTGCATAAACCGTTCACCCAGCGTGTTCAGGAGGTAGCCTCCTTCTCCGCGAGCGCCTTCGGTAATGAGGATACCCGTGCCCTTGAGTGTGGTGGGATGGAACTGGACAAATTCCATGTCCGCCAGTGGAGCACCCGCACGATACGCGAGCGCCATACCGTCACCGGTGTTGATCACGGCATTCGTGCTCGTGAGGAAGACGCGCCCGCTGCCTCCCGTGGCCAAGATGACGGCCTTAGCCCCGATCGCGTGCAACCCCCCATGGATCAGGTCCCACGCTACGACTCCCCGGCAGGCACCGGCTTCCATGATCAAGGCCGTGACATACCACTCTTCATACACGGCGATGCGCCGTTTGAGCAGCTGTTCGTACATGGCGTGGAGGATGGCATGGCCGGTACGATCGGCGGCATAACAGGCGCGGGGGAAACCTGCTCCGCCGAACGGACGTTGGGCGATCCGGCCCTGCTCATCGCGACTGAAGATGACCCCCAGACGCTCTAATTCGAGAATGTCGTCAGGCGCTTCGCGACACATCGCCTCGATAGCATCCTGATCGCCGAGATAGAGTCCGCCTTTGGTGGTATCGTAGGCATGGGCTTCCCAGGAATCACTCTCTCCCAGCGCCGCATTGATGCCCCCTTGCGCAGCCACAGAGTGGCTGCGCACCGGATGGACCTTGGATATCACAGCGACATCGAGATCCGGCGGTGCAGCAATCGCCGCCCTCATCCCTGCCAGACCAGCTCCGATGATCAGAATGTCGTGTAGTTTCACAGCCTGCCGGATACCTGTCTTTGTGTCGTGTGAATCTGAAGAGGGCTGGAAGTTCCCCCTGGATGGTCTGCACTCATACGTGACTCTCAGTCTGAAGGCAAGTCCAGAAACTCTCGCACCACCCTTGGAGAATAGGAAGTGAGCATGGTATTCTGCAAGCCGCGAGTGGGTCAGTCAGTACATCAGGACTCTCAACCGACGAGACATAATAGAAGGACAAGACGAACGCCATGGCCACACCGGACTTTCTGAGCCCGACCGACACGTTTATCCACCGCCATCTTGGTCCCACCGACGCCGATGTTCGCGAGATGCTTGTCACGCTCGGCTTGCAGTCGCTGGAAGAGCTGAGCGATGCGACCGTGCCCGCCGACATTCGTTTGCGGAAGGAATTGGATCTGCCTCTTCACCGCGGCGAACAAGCCGTGCTGCAAGAGATCCGCGCCATCGCCGCAGAAAACCAGATCTTCCGTTCATTAATCGGGACAGGGTATCACGACTGCATTACGCCCGGCGTGATCCAGCGCAACATTTTCGAAAACCCGGCCTGGTACACCCAGTACACGCCCTACCAGGCCGAGATTTCCCAGGGCCGCTTGGAAGCACTCGTGAATTTTCAAACAGTGGTGGCAGACCTCACCGGCTTGCCTTTAGCCAATGCCTCACTCTTGGATGAAGCCACGGCGGCAGCGGAGGCGATGGCCATGTGTCTCGCCATTTCTCGTTCGTCCGACCGCGAACGGACAGAGTTCTTCACCTCGCAAAACTGTCATCCCCAGACCATTGCGGTCATGCAGACACGGGCTGAACCGCTCGGCATGACGCTGCGCGTGGGGCGGACGCAGACCATCGACTTTTCCAACCCTCAGCTGGCCGGCATTCTGCTCCAGTATCCGGCCACCGACGGCTATGTCGGGGATTACAGTGCATTGGTGGCGCAGGCCCACGCGGCCGGGGTTCTTGTGGTGGTCGCTACCGATCTGCTGGCCTTGACCCTCTTGCGTCCACCGGGAGAATTCGGGGCCGATATCGCAGTAGGGTCCAGCCAGAGATTTGGTGTCCCGCTCGGATTTGGCGGCCCCCACGCCGCGTTTCTTTCGACTACTGAAGCGTTTAAACGACAGATGCCGGGACGCATCGTTGGAGTGTCCAAGGATGTCACAGGGAAGCTTGCCTTCCGCCTCTCCCTACAGACTCGCGAACAACACATCCGACGTGAAAAGGCGACAAGCAACATTTGTACGGCGCAGGTGCTCTTGGCCATCATGGCGGGCATGTATGCGGTCTACCACGGGCCAGAAGGCTTGCGGCGGATTGCCGAGCGTGTGCATGGTTTGGCTATGTTGCTGGCGGCGGGATTGAGGCAGCTCGGATTCAATGTCGCACCAGAAGCGTACTTCGATACGATTCGGGTTCGTCTGACGAAGATGCAGTCCGATCCCATCTTTATCCGGGCCAACGACGCCGGCATCAATCTTCGCCGGCATGAGGACCACTCCATCGGGATTGCGCTGGATGAGGTGAGCACGGAAGACGAAATCCGTCGCCTAATGGAAATCTTTGTCGGCCATGATCGGTTGCCGTTTCAGATACGGGACTTGAGCTGCGATGTCATCACAAGTTTCCCGGCGAATCTTGCCCGCACCAGCACGTACCTGACCCACGAGGTGTTTAATCGCTATCACACGGAACATGAAATGCTGCGGTATATCCACCGTCTCGGAGCAAAGGATCTGTCGCTCGTCCATTCGATGATCCCTTTGGGATCCTGCACCATGAAGCTGAACGCGACGACCGAGATGCTGCCGGTCACCTGGCCGGAGTTCTCGCGGCTTCATCCCTTTGCACCGATCGAGCAAACCAAAGGGTATCAAAAGTTGTTCCATCAACTGGAGTCCTGGCTGGCCGAGATCACCGGACTCTCCGCCGTGTCCTTACAACCAAACGCAGGCTCTCAGGGCGAGTATACCGGACTGATGGTAATCCGGGCGTACCAACGGAGCCAGGGTGAAGAGCATCGGGATATCTGTTTGATTCCCCTGTCCGCGCACGGCACGAATCCAGCCAGTGCAGCTATGGTGGGCATGACGGTTGTGACGGTCGCCTGCGATCGACAGGGCAATGTAGATTTAACCGATCTTGAAGCCAAGGCCGCTCAGCATCGCAATCGACTGTCGGCGCTCATGTTGACCTACCCCTCGACCCACGGCGTATTCGAAGCGGACGTGCGGCGCATCTGTCAAATCGTCCATACGCATGGCGGACAAGTCTATATGGACGGCGCCAACTTGAATGCTCAGGTGGGGCTCTGTCGGCCCGGGGACATCGGCGCGGATGTGTGCCATCTCAATCTACACAAAACATTTTGCATCCCCCATGGCGGGGGGGGGCCTGGGATGGGGCCGGTTGTTGCCGCGCGACATCTCGCGCCGTTTCTTCCCGGCCATCCGGCGACCCAACTGGGCGGGCAGGAATCCATCGGGCCGGTATCGGCAGCGCCTTATGGCAGCCCTAGTATCGTGACGATTTCCTGGGTCTACATCGCCCTGATGGGACGCGACGGCTTGACCAAGGCGACGCAGGTGGCGATCTTGAACGCCAACTACATGGCCAAACGGCTGGAGAAATACTATCCCGTTCTCTATACAGGAACGTCCGGGTTCGTCGCGCACGAGTTCATTCTCGATCTTCGCCAGTTCAAGGAGACTACGGGAATTGAAGCGATGGATGTCGCGAAGCGATTGATGGATTATGGGTATCATGCTCCGACGGTCTCGTTCCCGGTTGCCGGCACGCTCATGATCGAACCGACGGAGAGCGAATCGAGGGCCGAATTGGACCGGTTCTGCGAGGCACTCATCTTGATTCATGCGGAAATGCAAGACATCGTCGAGGGCCGCCAGCCCCGCGAGAATAATCTGCTGAAGCATGCGCCTCACACCGCACAGGCGGTGATGGCCAACGAATGGAATCGATCCTACAGCCGTGAGCAGGCCGCCTTTCCCGCTCCCTGGGTACGCGACCAGAAATTCTGGCCCAGCGTGAGCCGCATCGACGAAGCCTATGGAGATCGGAATCTGGTCTGCACTTGCCCACCGACCGACAGCTACTAACAGGGCTGCTGAAAAAGGCCGCTGACTTCGTTCTCGGTACGTTTGCCCACCTCAACGTACCGCAAGGGTACGCCTCGGCGTTCAAACTTCCTGCGGCCTCGTCATGGAACCTTTTTGAGCAGCCCTGAAAAGCGGTGGGCAAGACCGTTGCTGAGCTACTCCCGATTCCGTATACACCCCTGAATGTAGGGCTCTGGGTTTCGAACTACTCGGTGTGGCGTGCGCGCCAGGCGAGTGATGAGCGACGAGCGGGAACGGCTGGACGGGCGAGATTGGCAGAAGAATCCACCATGTGAGGTTCGACGTTCCGGAAATATCCAACCTAGGACCCTCGCGTCTCTCCCCCTGGCCACCCCGTTCAGCTATGCCCCGTCCTTTGTTCTCAGCTCTTGCCTTTCGCGCTTGTCGCGCCTTTCTCGCAAGTCGCGCGCGCTTCGTTAATATGCATCCACATGCATGCCACCGCGCACACACCAGACGTGGCCGCTGAAAGTCTTAATGTCGTGTTCCACGAACCCCATGCCGAAGTACGCAAACCACGCGCTGGATGGGTCTTCGGCACTCGTCGTCGCCGACCAATACCCGGCCGACAGGACATTGTTAAAAGGATGGCCTGACGGGAGGGTCGGGCCCGGATCGGCTACAGAGGGGTCGATCAAACTAGCCAGATCCGGAATAGACGGTAGACGCCAGCCTTTTTGACCGCCGACGTTCTTGTTGATGCATGTGTAGCGGGCGCCATTCCACGTGGCGGTGGCCGTCTGCGGGGACTTCTCCCAGACCAGCCCGGTGTTGTTGTCCCGGATCGCGTCGTTGTTGAACGATGCCAACACAACAAACCGCTGCACCGACGGCAGCGCATTGTCCCAGTTCGGCGGAACGCCGCTCAGGTCGATCACCCCTGTGTTCTGCGCCAGAGCGGACTGACTTCCCCCTGACACACAGCCTGCCGTGAATAGCCCGCCCAGCACCAGCGCGCCCATCGTGACGGTGAGAACCCATTGTTTCTTCATCATTCCCTCCCTTAGAAACAGGAAAAGAGGCAGATTGGTTTCTCTTGTTTATCTGGTCTGTCTTGTTTTTTGGTCGAACGAAACTAACCAGATGAACCAAATCAACCAGATAGACCAGATCAACCCTCCCTCGTCCAGCCAGGCTACAGCGCCCCCTCGGGAATTTGATCCAGCTTATAGAAATCAATCGGGTCCACTCGGCGCTGAGTAGCTTGAGTCGGCTCGCTGCCCTTGGTAAAGAGTTCGACGGTACTAGCCTCTCCCTCCTGCTCGCCCTCAAGTAACCCCGTCGCAGGATCGACCTTGACGAAGGTGACGCCTTCCGGAATGATAAAGGCCATAACCGGTAACGGCTTGAGCGCTTCCTTCATGAAATTGATCCAAATAGGCAGCGCGGCATGCGCCCCCGATTCCGTCTCGCCGAGGGAGCGTCGATCGTCAAACCCGACGTAGATGCCTGTGACCAAGTTCGGCGCACCACCGATAAACCACGCATTGATAAACTCGTCTGTAGTTCCGGTTTTCCCCGCAATCGGCCGCCCGATCACTTTGGCGGACTGACCGGTCCCCTTTTGGATCACATCTTCCATCATGTTCGTGATCAAGTAGGCCGTTTCTTTGGAAATCATCGCCAGTGCTTGCGGTTCCGCCTGTTCAATCACCTTCCCTGCGTTGTCCTTCACAAACAGGATCGCATACGGCTCTGCACGAATCCCCTGGTTGAGCAACACGCTATAGGCAGACGTCAGCTCCATGAGCCCGACGGAAGATGAGCCCAGCCCCAGCGACAGGTCTGCCGCCAGCGGACTGGTGACCCCGACCGTTTTTGCAAACTCAATGACATTCTTTACGCCAACCTTCTCCAGCAACCGGACCGTCGCCAGATTGTGCGAGTGGGCGAGGGCGTCCCGCAAACTCACCATGCCATGGATTTTCTTTCCATAGTTCTCCGGCTTCCATGTTTTCTCATCCTGTTCCTGCTCGTAGACAACCGGCGCATCGAGGATCACCGACGCTGGGCTCATCCCCTGACTCAAGGCCGTTGCATAGATGAGCGGCTTGAAGGCGGACCCGGGCTGACGGTGGGCCTGCACCGCCCGATTGTACTCGCTACGACCGAAATCGTAACCTCCGACCATAGCCCGAATGGCGCCCTTGACTGGATCCAGCGCGATCAACCCTCCCTCGACAAGAGGAGTCTGCGCCAGTTGCACATGGACGATCCCACGATCGAACTTCTTCACCATCACCTCGATGACATCACCGGGCTTCAGCACGTGCTTGAGATTCAGATTGACGACGACATCTTTCGCCGTATCCGGCCCAGTAAGACGGCGGGTCGCCCAGGCCATATCGTCAAAGGCGAGTTTGGCCAGCGTTGTGCCGATCTGCACCAGATAATGGTCCTTCACCACTTTGGTAACGTACCCCTCGCGATAGTCTCCCGCCTTCACCTCCTGATCGGTCACCGCTTCAACAATGGGCAGGGTCGGCGCAGTCACATCCACCGTTCGGAGCGGGCCACGCCACCCTTGGCGCTTATCCAATTCACGCAGACCGTCCGCAAAGGTCGCTTCAGCGACCTTCTGCATCTCCATATTCAATGTCGTAATGACTTTGAGCCCGCCCTTGTACACCATCGCTTCGCCATACTTCGCGACCAACAACTGTCGGATATACTCCACAAAGTAGGGCGCAGCCTGCACACCACCGGGACGACGGAAATTGAGTGTCTCCGCTGCAGCCTGTTCGCGTTCTACTGTAGTGAGGAACTTCGCCTCTTCCATGCGAGCCAGTACATGCTCCTGCCGCTTTTTTGCAAGATCGTAGGCCTTGAAGGGCGAATAATGGTTCGGCGATTTCGGAAGTCCTGCCAGAAATGCCGACTCTCCAATCGTGAGGGAGGAGAGATCTTTTCCAAAATACGTTTGAGCCGCCGAGGCGACACCATAGGCACCTTGCCCGAAGTAAATCTGATTCAAATACAGTTCGAGAATTTGCTCTTTCGTCAGGACCAATTCCATCTTGTAGGCTAGAATTAGCTCGCGGACTTTGCGGTCGAAGGTGCGTTCGGACGAGAGGAACAACGACCGCGCCAACTGCTGGGTAATGGTGCTGGCCCCTTCGACCTTGCCCCCTCGACGCACATTCGTCCAGGCGGCACGGAGCATGCCGATATAGTCGAGGCCGGGGTGTTCGAAGAACCGGACATCCTCGACCGCGATGACCGCACGTCGTAACCGTTCGGGAACGTCTGCCACCGGGGTCAAAATGCGACGCTCGATGAAAAATTGACCGATAAGCTGCTGATCACTCGAATAGACCTGAGTCACCAAGCTTGGCTGATACGCCCCCAACTGCTCCAACACGGGAAGATCGTTGGAGAAGTGCCAAATCAACCCGCCCACTGACAGCCCCCCTATCAAGACTGCCGCCCCTAGGCCTAGGAGCGAGATTTGCCACCAGCGCCATGCGCGACGAGACGGCGGTTGACAAAGCGTATCTTGTGGTTGTATCGGCTGATCCATCATGGTTACGCGGGGTTACCCTCGAAGGAGGCTTGGATTCCTGAGAAAAATACCAAGGTCACCATACCGTGGGGGCCCTCAAAACTCAAGATTCAAGCCGATGCTGGCGTGACAGCTCCCACTTCCTGTTGACATCGCTTGTGCCGGACATCATGCTTCGGGTATACTACCGTACGACGCCTGGATTCCTGGGCGTCTTTTTTTTGGAGCATGCAGCAATATCTATGGATCAGACAGCCACATCGGAATCTCCCGTCACAACGCAACTCGAACCAAAAGAGCGTCGGAGCGATATTCGGAATATCGCGATCATCGCCCACGTTGACCATGGCAAGACAACACTGGTCGACGCCGTGCTCCGACAGACCCATGTCCATCGCAAGATCGACGATATGGGCGAACGGATCATGGACTCGATGGACCAGGAACGTGAACGCGGGATCACAATCCGGGCCAAAAACGCCAGCGTCATCTACAAGGGCGTCAAGATCAACATCGTCGATACGCCAGGCCACGCCGACTTCGGCGGTGAAGTCGAACGGACCCTGCGCATGGTGGACGGCGTCCTCATCTTGATCGATGCGAAAGAGGGCCCCATGCCGCAAACGACCTTCGTGTTGCGGAAGGCCTTAGCGCTCGGCCACAAAGCCATTGTCGTCATCAACAAGATCGACCGGCCGGACGCGGTGATCGACGACGTGGTGAATCGGACCTTCGACTTGTTTGTTCATCTCGGCGCCACGGACGAGCAGCTCGATTTCCCGATCGTCTATACGGCGGCCATTAAGGGCACCGCGACGCTCGATGTAAATAAGCCTGGTACGGACATTACGCCGCTCCTCGACACCGTGCTGGAAAAGATTCCTGCACCGGCCATCGACGCCGACGCGCCGCTCCAGATCCTGGTCCTCTCACTGATACAGGACCTCTACAAAGGCAAGATGGGCGTGGGGAAGATTCGGTCCGGTTCGATCGCCCGCCGGCAGAATGTGACCGTCCTCGGAAAGGATGGTGCACAGTTCCCTGGAAAGGTGTCAGACCTCGCGGTCTACTCCGGCCTTGAACGGACGGATGTGGAGCGGGCCGAGGCAGGAGAAATCGTTGCGGTGGCCGGCCTGGACGAGGTGAGCATCGGCGATACGATTGCGGACGCGGAACATCCAGTCGCACTGACCCGAGTCACGGTCGACGAGCCGACCGTCCAGATGACCTTCTCCGTGAATAATAGCCCATTCGCCGGGCGGGAAGGCAAGTACCTGACCTCGCGGCATTTGCGCGATCGACTCTTCAAAGAACTCGAAACCAACGTGTCGTTGCGTGCGAGCGAGACGGATAGTGCGGATAAGTTCCTCGTGGCCGGCCGCGGGGAGTTGCATCTCGGCGTCCTCATTGAACAGATGCGCCGGGAAGGGTACGAACTACAAGTCTCGCAACCGGAAGTGATTGTCCACCGGGAGGGTGACAAAGTCCTCGAACCCTATGAGGAACTGACCATCCAGGTACCGGAAACCTATCAGGGCACCGTGATTGAAGAGCTCGGCAAACGCCGCGGCGAGTTACGCCACATGCGACTCATCCATTCCGACGCCGGACCGAGCGAAATGCACCTGGAGTACCATATTCCCACCCGCGGCATCATGGGGCTCAAAAACCTATTGGTCGCCAAGACTCGCGGCACCATCATCATGCACCATGTCTTCGTCGCATACGAACCGGTGGAGGAGCGCGACCTCGCGGTGGCGACACACGGGTCACTCGTCGCACACGAAGATGGAACCAGCACCGGCTATGCCATCTTCATGACCCAAGAACGGGGCACCATGTTTATCGGCCCTGTCGTGGAGGTCTATCGCGGGATGGTCGTTGGCGAGAACAGCCGGGACGAAGATATGGACGTCAATGTCTGTAAAGAGAAGCACCTGTCCAACATGCGGGCGTCAGGCACCGATGAAGCGTTAGTCCTCACACCACCACGGGAAATGGGATTGGAATTCGCACTCGAATATATCGGCCCGGATGAACTGGTTGAGGTCACGCCAAAGAGCCTGCGCATTCGCAAACGGCTCCTCAACCCGGATGACCGCCGCAAGGCCCGCAAATCCGGCAAATAGCCTCCCCCTACAGCGATGAGAATCAGGAAGAAAACCCCCAAACCTTCCGCCCGCCGTCCCCCGCTCTACTTTGTCGGCTATCGGGGGGCTGCGCCGGCCACAGACGAACTTAAGACCTGGTACGAGCGGGAATACGGCGGGCCACTGACCATTCACCACGAAGCGGGCTCAGCAGAGTCCTGGCAAGCGACTCACGGCCCCTGGTCGGCCCATGTCGTGATGCCGCTGCCGATGAGCCACGTCGCCGACGTGATGAAGCAGTTGGCTTGGGAGCACGATGTGATGGGCGCAGTCGCGCCTTCCCTCGCATCCCCGCGAGACATGCCGGACACGATACTCTTTGCCGCACGAGTCGCTCGAGGCCTCACCCTCCTCACTCAAGGCACAGCCCATGACATCACCACCAACCAGTACGTGAACCCGTCGGATTGGCAGGATCGTCCCCTCACCCACTTCGTTGCCGACGATCACATCCCGATCATGCAGGGCGACGATGAACAAAGCCATCGGAGTTGGTGCTACACCCTTGGCCTCAGCAAGTTCGGAGTGGATGAACTCGAAATATTTCTTTCTCCCGGCCTTCCAGACCAGCCTGTACGCGATCTCCTCAGAGAAACGGCAGACGAATTGACCAGAACTGGACAATCGCCAAAAGTCGGAAGCCATATCCGTGTAGGACTCTTGGGCCAGAGCGTTGAGATTACCAACCACCGCACTGCCGCACCTGCTGGACGCATGCTGAGTTTTCGTGAAATTCGTCCGTTACCGTAGTTTCCCCATCTTATCAGCCGGTTATGGTCCAACCAGGCCTCTTCTAGGCCTTCAGGGCCGTTGACAAGGTTTCAACCCGCACGGTAAAAAACACATGCGACAGTGTCAGAGGCCGGACTAAACCCAGTGAAGGAGGCATACAGATGAGCGACGTAGCAGCAGAAATCAAGGTGGGCGATACCGCACCGGATTTTAACTTAAAGGATCAGGACCAGAAAGACGTGAAGCTGAGCGACTATCGTGGCAAGAAAAATGTGGTGCTCTGCTTCTATCCGCTGGACTGGAGCCCGGTGTGTCAGGGCGAAAATAAGTGTTTGACCGACGACTTCCCCAAGTTTCAATCGGCGAACGCGGAACTCTTCGGCGTCAGTTGCGACAGCTTCTTCTCCCACAAGGCGTGGGCTGACTCCATGGACCTCAAGCACCAGCTGCTGTCGGACGTGCATCGGACCACGGCGAAGAGCTATGGCCTCTACTTCGAGCCATTGAACTGCTCGAAGCGCGCGACCGTCATCGTCGACAAGAACGGCAAGGTCGCCTACGCAAAGGTCCAGGAAATCAAGGTGGCGCGGGAAGACAAGGACATCCTCGCAGCCCTCGCGAAGCTCAGCTAATCTTCAGTCAGAAAGTCCGAAAGTCGGGGGTCTGCACGTTGAGGCTCTTTGACTTTCGGACTTTTGACGTGATGACGTGAGACTACGAAAATGCCCGGGGTCGTCGAAGACGTCAGAGACGAAAATTACAAGGAATTCACCGACGCACCTGCATCGATCGTCGCCTATGGTCTCGCGACCTGTGAGCCCTGCAAAGCCTACGACCCGATCCTGGAAGAGACCGCCACCAGGTTTCCCAACGTAAAAATTGGCAAGGCCAAGATGCACGTCCCAGGCCGCTGCCGCGAGATTAAGAAGAGTCACACCTTCGAGACCTACCCCACAACCCACTTCTTCTCCAATGGCAAGCTGCTTCTGACCCGTGAAGGGGTGGTGGAGCCGGCCGAACTCGCCGCGCTGATTGCCGATCATTTAATAAAGTAGTTCCTCCTCACCAATTTTGGCAGAGAGAAGGTGAGTCTCCCACATCCTCGCTCTAAGATTGCATTGGCACCGCCCGTTAGGCCGATGTTCGATCCCCGCCCTTATTATACGTATTTACACTTAGATGTACATTGCTCCACGGGAACACTTCTTCAATCCATTGAAACTTCGAAAGAGCGCTAGCAAGCTCATTTTTGTACAGTCCGAATTTTGTCCTCCCTCGACGCAAATCGGCGTTGTTTGTTGCTCGATCTCATGTGGGCAATCCGTAACTATGTGGAATTAATCGAGCCTCCGGTCTGCTGCGCGGCATACCCTTTGCGATCATTTCCAGTGATCGAGAGAGGAGGAGGATTCGCAAAAAATGCGCAAGACCTGGTCGCACTTCAGGGCCCAGGCAACAAAGGCCGTTTCTGTGATGAGCAGAGTTTTACATCACAATCAAACAAGAGGTGTGCCATGAGAGAGTACGGAAAGATCGCTTTTCTGAGTATCTTGATTATGGGACTACTGGCTGTCCCGAATCTGTCGGGAGCGACAGATAAATCATCGGACCGAGATGGGGATGGGCGCCACCGTTTATTGAATGCGCAGCTACGGTCAAAAGTCGAACATCTTCGTAATAAGCTCGCGAATCACCGTGAGCATCAACATAACCAGGGGGGCATCCCCGGTTCCCTTGAGGCTTTACAGACCGAGGTCAACAATTTGAAGGCCAGCTTGGCCACGATGGTCAACAATGAAGCATCTTTGTCGTCTCAACTCGCTGCTGCAAATACTCGTCTCAGCGCCCTCGAGAAGCCTGGAGCGGGTGGAGGCAGTATCGACCCTGTGCTAGTCGAACTGGCAAAATACGTAAAAGTTGAGCCGGGTGCTCTGAACGGGGTGAAGGGACCGCATGTAGTTATTACTGGAGTCAATCTCCACCTGCGCAGCGGACGTAATTCCACCAGTGATAATGGTGCTCTCTCCGGACTCGGAAATCTCATCGTTGGATACAATGAAGCGCAAAACACTCCCGTCATCTATGATGAGGCAGGATGCGACCGTTCACTTACGGGATCGCACAATATCGTCACGGGAGACGGGAACCTTTTCACATCGTACGACGGACTTGTCGTTGGGTCCAATCACTGCGTCACAAGCCCGAACACTTCGATTCTTGCTGGAGACACGAATGAAGCTCACGGTGCTAATTCGGCAATTCTAGGCGGAAAACGTAATGCGACCTTTATGCCGGCCCAAACGGTGCCAGTAATACGCTAAGGCAATAAAGTGAGAAAACGTGGGTGGCCGGGCCTAGTTAAATTTCAACAGGGCCCGGCCACTCGGCCGTTTCCATAAGAACTGACCAGCCATGTCTTGAAATGCTCCTTCTGGGCTGCCTACTTTATTTTGGGAGAGCTTACAGGAGCAGGACGAATACGAGAATAACCTGGCCCCATCTACCATTGCCGCAAATCATCTTATCCAATTATTTATTTACGAGTACGCTTGGAAGGAGTAATAGGATTGATTCCAAAGCCGCTATCGAGGCTACGTGTAGTTCTCGCCAAGCACGGAATGAGTAACCACAGGCTACACCCTCCGCCATTGAACTCTGACATCAGGCTTTATTTCGATGATCGCGCCCTGGAACAGTGCTCATGCTGAATGAGCCAGGCTGCGCCTTCCTTGCGCAGGAATGTGGTGCATTTCCCGGAGTCCTGCGCTTTGAGTTCGCCTTTCCTGATCGCCTGAAACACGTAGTCGTAGGTAGCCCAAGCCACTGAGCCTGGCATCCGAACATGCAGGTTCGACACGGCACCGATAAAGCGCAAGGTGCTTCCATTGGTGAGTTCAGATTCGTAGTCCGACAGCCATTTCTCGATTGAGTCCCGCGTCTCCGTCTCGCCATCCTGAATACCGACATAGTCCTTGGTATACAGCTTCAACACGGCTTGCTTGTCTCTGGTTTCTGAAAAAGTCGCGCCTGCCATGGCGGCTTCCTTGACGGTCCTCTCGATCGCTTCCCCATCCTCGGCAGACCAGGCCACCGCCGCCCACGAGAAGCACACCATCAGCAGCGCATAGATCAAATGCGTATTCATAGAACGCCAGGAATGAACGTGCGCTGACGCGTCAGCCTGCGTAGTCGAAGGACAGGTCCCGGGACTGAACGAGACGAACATTCGAAAGTCTTCCCGAAGAGAGAGAAGAGACCAGTTGTCTCCAGATGTGTTCAACCAGCTGCTCGCCGGTCACTGGCTGAGTCCCGAAGGTCTGACGAAACTCTTGACGGTCGAACGTCTGCACCACCTTTTCCTGAACCAAACGGTCGAGGGCACCGATATCCGTCACCATACCGGTCACGGGATCAATGGTGCCATGGACCGTGACGAAGCAGTCCCACTCGGGGCATGGCCTGCCATCCTGCACCGCCGTGAACGAGTAACGGCGCGTGACGCTGGCGACGTTGAGCCCACCCGCAGCCGTCACATCAGCGTACAGATCTTCATCCTCATACAACCGAACCGCGTGGAGCGTACCGATGGATTTTTGCGTATCCAGCTTGGTCCAAAGGAGCCGTGCAATGTTTTCCGACGTGGGAATCCGGTCCTCGAAGTAGGGCGTGTCCAGATTCAAATTCTTATGGTCGAATTCTTCGAGTACATTGAGCAAGATGCGCTTCAAATCGAAGAGATTCACAACCATGCCGGTCTTCGGATCCACCTCGCCTAAAACCGTCACCTCGACCATGTAGTTATGTCCGTGCGCCGGCGGGTTGTAGCAGGGGCCAAACACGGCTCGGTTCTTGGCCTCATCCCACTCAGCCTTGTTGTAACGATGCGCCGCCGCAAACTCGATACGTTTCGTCAGTATGACCGATGCCATGTTACCTCAAATCTTTGAGCCACTCTTCACGCATGCTCCCAGGAACAGTCACTTCGGCGTGGTATGCGTGATGGTGTACCGTCAGCATGATCGGCACATGCAAATCGGCAAACGCGGCTATCATCGACGTGGTCGGCCTGAATCGTACGAAATGCACGGCGCTGATTTTCGTTTCATGGCTGTGGCCGCCTTCGAACTCCCCAAAAACCTGCTCGGTCCCGGCACGTATCGCGACGGTTTCTCCATGATCGAGCCCCATAAATACGTCAAGCCATTCTTTCATCCGCTCCTGCTCCGTAATCTCAATCAACAACGTGGCGCTCACCTCCCCGGACCCAGGCATGAGGGCATTGTAGACGTCCAACTCGTCCTGGACTTTGCTGGGATCGAGGATCTGCTCGACCCGAATCATTTCCTGTGTCTGAAACCGCAACGTCTCACGATTTTCGAAGACGAGCGTGATGAGCGGCCCGACGGAAATCCTGCGCCGCTGCTTGAGCGCAATGATCTGCGACCGAAACTGTTCCCGCTGCCGTTCATATTCCGCTGCGGGCAAGAGATCAGCCTGTACGAGTTGCTTCATCGCTTTTCTCGCGTCTCACGAATGTGTCGTTCCTCTATCATACCCCCCCCTTACCCCTCACGCCTCACTCTTTACGACCTCAACCCATAGGCATCGCGCACGATTTGAATCGGATGCTTCGTCGATCTGCCGCCAGCATGGGCCATAGCGCCAGCTTGATCCAGCTGTAATCCCGCCAATGGGCAATCGGAAGCCACGAGGTCTGCCGGAGTCTGTTCAATCACTCGAACGGCCTTCTGCGCGATCAGCATCGAGAGAGGGAAGAACTCCGTCTTGGCGGACCATGAGCCATCGTGGCCGGAACACTTCTCAATGACCTCAACCTGCGCTCCGGCGCACTCCATAAGCTCCTTGGATTTGAATCCGATGTTCTGATCCCGCAGATGGCACGGAACCTGGTAGGCCACGCGCCCGGGATTCTTCTGAAAGTCTGTGGCCAGGGCGCCCTCCCGCTTTAACTTCATGAGGTATTCAGAGACATCAAACGTCCGTTCCGCCACGCGCCGCACCTCATCACCACCGACGAGCTCGGGATATTCCCGTTTCCACATCAAGCTGCAACTGGGTACCGGCACGACAATCTCATAACCTTTTTCCACCCATGGCGAGAATGACGCGACATTCGCCGAGGCGGCTTTCTGAATGGCCGCCGTATCGCCGATATCAAACGAGGGCATGCCGCAACAGCGCTGTTCAGGGATCACCACGTGCACACCGTTCTTTTCGAGAACTTGGACCGTCGCTTTCCCAATATCAGTCGCTTGATAGCTGACCAGGCAGCTCCCGAAGAGCGCGACCTTCCTGAGCGCGGAGGCAGGAACCTGTGCTGCCCCTCGGGACTCCCACCAATGGGTAAACGTCTCCGGAGAAAATTGCAGGACCTGTCGATCTCGATGCACGCCAACCCACAATTCCATCAATCTCCGAAGGAACCGGAGGCCCATCACCCAATTGGCAATCGGCGCCACTAGACTCCCGAGGGTACCGATCATATCCGTCTTGATCAACAACCGATCGCGCCAGCCCACCCCACGCGTCACGGCAAGATGTTTCTTCCACGCGATCATCAAACGGGGGAAATCGAGAGCATACTGATGCGGCGGAGTATAAGGACAGTGGTTGTAGCAGAGTTTACAGTAATAGCACTCGTCGACGACCCGATGGTGATCGGTGGGCGTGAGCTGAGCGACGTCGCCCGCATACCGATCGATGCCCTCGAGCAGCGTGTTGAACGACGGACACAGATTGAAGCAGCGCCGACAGCCATCGCAGACTTCATAGATACGCTGCGTAGTTTTCTGGAGCTGCGCGGGATCGATGGGATTGATGAGATTCAGACCATTCACACTTCCCATTGTCTCCTGTGAGGTCCTGTGAATACAAGATCGGAACGCACAAAGGGTGAGCTGGGACACCCCAGCTCACCCTCGTGATCTCAGACAGAGAACAGAGCTAGAGCTGCTTCAGGCTCTCGAGCCCCTTCGTGAAGCGATTCGCATGGGACCGCTCCGCTTTGGCGAGCGTCTCGAACCATTCAGAGAGTTCAGCAAATCCCTCTTCCCGAGCCGTTTTGGCCATGCCAGGATACATTTGCGTGTACTCGTAGGTTTCGCCTTCGACCGCCGACTTCAGATTGGCTTCAGTATTGCCGATCGGCACGTCGGTCACCGGATCCCCGACTTCCTTCAAGAAATCCAGGTGTCCGAACGCGTGGCCTGTTTCTGCCTCGGACGTATCGCGAAACAACCCTCCGATATCAGGAAAGCCCTCGATGTCAGCCCGCCGGGCGAAATAGAGATAGCGCCGATTGGCCTGGGACTCGCCGGCAAATGCGCCCTTGAGATTATCGTGGCTCTTAGTTCCTTTTAAACTTTTCCCCATTGCGTCCTCCTCCCTATGCAAAGAAATCGTGCCGTTACCGTTAGCGGGATCTTACCACTATGCCCTCGGTGATTAACATAGCCAGCCTCGTGGAATCAATGGACCCTAGCAGGATGCTGAACAAGTCCGCCAGCCGGTCTTGTTCATGAGGTTTATCTGGTCTATCTGATTCAACCAAACAAACGAGACAGACCAGATAAACTAGAGAGACCAGACAGACCGGACTTGTCCAAACGTGCGCACCACAGAAGGTCTAGCATGCCAAAATGGTTTTCCCGAAGCCTGCGAGCAGCTCGTCATCAGACCGGTCAATACCGTGGCAACTCCGACTCCAGCTCGGCCAAGGATTTGTAGATGCGGTCCTTGCCTGACAAGATGGGGGTCGCAACCGGCCAGGGAATGGCGAGGGCCGGATCGTTCCAGATGATTCCCCGCTCGGCGCACGGCACATAATAGTCCGTGCACTTATACAGGAACGAGGCGCAGTCGCTGATCACGCAGAATCCATGCGCACAACCTGGCGGCACATAGACTTGGCGACGATTCTCCGCCGAGAGCTCCACTCCATACCACCGGCCAAAGCTCGGCGACCCCTTTCGGATATCCGCCACGACATCGTAGACGGCCCCGTCTGACACCATCACGAGCTTCCCTTGGGCGTGCGGCTCTTGATAGTGGAGCCCGCGCAACGTGCCCCGCATAGACTGTGAAAAGTTATCCTGAACAAAAGGGCCCGGAATACCGGCATCCGCGTACCGACGTGCATGGTATGTTTCGAGAAAGAGCCCCCGTGGATCGCGGAAGACATCCGGTTCAATCAGCAATACACCTGGGATATCGGTTGGAGTAACCCGCACAATGCTCCTTTTCGTCCGCTTGTCTGTCTCTCATGCGCGATACGGATGGGATCCTGGGCTCAAGGTTCGAAGTTCGAGGTTTTCGGAGCTTCGAACTTTAGATCGCACCTTTCTCGCCTGTCCCGCCAGCCTCGCGTGTCTCGCCCACCTAAGACGACGCCGGTTGTTCGGGATCGACGATCTCAGGAGGATCGGGGTACAATTGTCCAAGCCGATCAATCAACGGCTTCGCGGCTGGCGTGCTCTCTCGGGTTGGCTCACTCACCGGATGGTCCCAGATAAGGGTACGAATGCCAGCATCCGTCAGCAAGGAGCGGATCGTAGACAGACAGGCTTCCAGCGTCAATTCCGTACCCGCGCGAAGATCGAGCACACGCTCCTTGGGATCAGTCGGAGGCAGCTCGGTATGGATGAGCGCCCAACAACGGTCGAAAAGGGTGGTTCGAAGTTCCGGCGGCACATTCAGTGTCGTGAGATCAGCCGTGCAGAGGGCCGACACGAACAGGACGAATTGCAGGTCCGGCATCCCGGAATTCTGGATATCCAACGACGGCATACTCGAGCATTATCGATGGCACCCGGCACGGAGTCAACGGGCACAATGCCCCCGCCGCTCCGGCGGAAGGTACGACTGAAGATGAGGAGTGTCCAACCATGATCACCATTTCGCTGATGGGCCAGCTTCAAACCGCCGATGGCGAACGGGACCTTGCCTGTGAAGTGCCCTCCCCCATGTCCGTCCGCCAGGTGATCCAGCGTCAGGGCATTCAGTTGCGACATCTCCTCCAACTCATTCGTGAGAAGAAAGTCCTGGTGACCATCAATAAGAAGATCGCCAGCGAGGACTCACTAGTTCAGGACGGCGACGCAATCAGGCTGGTGGGGCACGACGGCATGGGCGGAACCGGGCTCGGACCATCGATGTAACGATGACCATAAAAGTACAGGGCCGACACCCCTCTCGGGGAGCCGGCCCTATGGTTCTTCATAGACGTGAATGAGGCCTGAAAAAGGCGCATCACGTACGGTCTGCGCCGAACGATCTCCGCTTACTTTTTCCCGAGGATTGCATCCTTGGCGGCTTTGGCCACGCGGAACTTGACCACACGCTTGGCGGGGATCTTGATAGCCTCACCGGTCTGTGGGTTCCGTCCCATGCGGGCCTTGCGGTTCGCCAATACGAGCTTCCCGATCCCAGGTATCACGAAAACGTTCTTCGCTTCCTTGTAGGCCAAGGCGGCAAAGTCGTCCATGAGCTGGACGGACGCCTTCTTGGTCAACCCAGTCTTCTGGGCCAGGTAATCGGCAATCTGCGACTTGGTCATTGATTTAGCCATACGAGCAACCTCCTTAAAAAAACAAAGATGGTGAAGTGTAAGTGAACTCGCCCCTCGTGACTCCGCTCAGACTCAACAAATATTCATGAACGAACAGCCGTGTTGATGGAAGCGGCGTGAAAACCTGCGGGAGTCTATCCAAGCGCTCGGAGACTGTCAACCAGAAAAACACAAGCTAGGCGTAGGGAAAAGCCTTCACGGCCTCTTGCAGTTTCGAGACCAGCCCACGTACAGTACAATGATCTATCATCTTCGTAAGTCACTATTGCCGTACCCTCGGAGTCTCTAGCATGGCGAAAGAACTACCCATTCTGCCATCGACCGCCCAACCGGCCGACGCCGCGCAGCCAGAGCTGTACCACTATTCTCGCGTGTTTTGTCAGAAGGAAAACTCACCCCCGCTCCGCTTGCTCTTAGAATTCCTCACGTCACGTGGTCAGACGCCGATAACTCCGCCGGACATGGATGAAACCCTATTGGATGAATGGGCCTGGGTCCAGGTGACGCTCGGGTACGATCACAATCGAAAACCGATTCAGGTGTTCTGTGTCCGTGATCGAGGCACCTATCAAGACGTGTTCGACACCGAGAAGCAGCAGTTCTTAAACCTCCTCTCCGCTCACGACGACATCGAAGCAGGATTAGTGCGCGAGTACGTGGAACGTTCGCGGTTTGTGCTCACCACCCGGTTCGCCAAGAATGATATGACCGATGAGGGCTATGACTTCAACGGATGGATCTTGGAGTTCTACCAAGAGCAATGCAACGGAATCGTCCAGATCGATAACCAGGGCTTCTACTCACCCCGAGGTGATCTCACTGTCGACCTTTCCATCAAAGAGGAATGAGCCGCCGTGGCAAGTCCCACTCCGCCCGACCCTGCTCCGCTGTATCAACAAACTGACCACTGGTTCCAGCGGGCAGCCGCTTCCCTGCTCGGTGCAATTCCCTGCCGGCTCGGCTGCACCAGCTGTTGCATCGGCCCCTTTCCCATCACCCTCCTCGACGTCCACACCCTTCAACAGGGACTCGCCAGCCTCCCGTCGGGCCACCGCCATCGCATTGAACAGCGCGCCATCGAGCACACCACCGCAATGGAAGCCACCTTTCCACAACTGACTCACACCGATCTACTTGACGATTGGTCCGATCAAGAGATCGACCGGTTGGTCACAGAGTTTCACCATCATCCCTGTCCAGCGCTGGAGGCAGACGGACGCTGTGGCCTGTACCATTACCGCCCCCTTGTCTGCCGATCGATGGGCATCCCGATAGAAGATCACGGCCTGACCCATGGCGCCTGCGAGGTCCAAACCTTCATCCCGATTTTGCGCCTCCCTTCCGTATTCCGAGAAGAGGAAGGTCGCTTGGCGCAGGAAGAAGCCGCCTCCTTGGACACGCTTCGTCAGGCCACCGGATCGACAGGCGAAGAGGTCTTCCTGCCCTACGGATTCTTACACCCCAAGACTCGCGAGACATGCGAAAAAAGCGAGACGGGTGAGGAAGTCTGACGGCTGAAGGCTGAAGTGTTCGGAACTTCGTGTCGCGCTTTTCCCGCCCGTCTCGCTTGAGTCAGGCATCGCCGTGCCGCAGCGGCGGGCATGACTGATGTGGGCTGGACAGGAACTAAAACCCTGTGTTACTGTCACCGACCTTGGTTGCGGGAGCGCCTGTAGCTCAGCTGGATAGAGCATCAGCCTCCGGAGCTGAGGGCCACAGGTTCAAATCCTGTCAGGCGCACCAGCAAACAGGCAAGGGACAGCAGCCGCACACAGATAGCCGCCATACATATTACCCGGTGGGCCGTTAGCTCAGTTGGTAGAGCAGCTGACTCTTAATCAGCGGGCCGTAGGTTCGACCCCTACACGGCCCACCAAATTCTTCAACAACTTACACCAGTCGTTGCCAGTGCCAGCCCTTCCGTTTGTGCCATGTGTGCTAATTTTGTGCCCCCCCCTGTGCTAGGCAAGCTGTACCCCGCCAGCATTTCCACTCCTTCGCGCAGACTCTCCGGATAGTGGTGCGCATAACGCTGAGTCATGATCGGCGACTTGTGCCCTAAGAGACATTGGACCTTGTAGAGATCGATCCCTGATTGCACAAGCCTGGTGGCAAAGGTATGCCGCAGATCATGGAAATGGAAATTTTCGATACGGCACAACTTCATCGCGCCTCGAAAGGCGCGCCGAAGATGGCTGTCGTCAAGCAGGGTGAACGTGTCACTCGGGAACACATAATCACTCTTGATCAAGCGCACCTTGGCTTTTCGCTTAAGGACATCGAGCACGAGGCTATTGATGGGGATGGTTCGCCGCTCTCCGTTCTTTGACCGGAATACGGTCACCGTTTTTCTGAAGAAATCGACTCCGTCCCAACTCAACTCTCGAATCTCCCCCATCCGCATGCCGGTATGCAATGCGAACAGGATGATGTCCTTGAGCCAGGGTCGTGCAACCTGGAGAAGACGCTCTTCTTCTCCTGTGCTCAACCATCGGTCCCGCCGATTGCGCTCTTTCTCCATGGAGACACGCGCGACAGGATTGTCTCGGCACCACTCCCATTCCCGGATGGCGAGATTAAACGCCTTCTTCATGCAGGCGAGCTCACGGTTGATGGTGGCCGGTGCCACCCCATCCGCATACCGCTTGGCTTTATACGCCACGATGCGCTTCGGCGTAATCTCGGCCAAGGTAGAGCCCTTGAAGAAGGGCAGCAGGTTCTTCGTATAGCCGCAGAAGGATCGTTGACTCATCTGTTTTCTGACATGTTCATTCAGATACCGATCCATCAGCTCCGCAAACGTTCGTTCCTGCTCTTCTCGTTTCTCAAAGTGCCGACCCTCGACGATATCGACCGTGATCTTCGCCAGGATCGCCTCTGCTAATCGCCGATCCGAGGTATCCGTGGACCGTCGCACTTGCTGACCGTGATATTTGAACCTCATCCACCAGACCGTATTTCTTTTATAGAGCCCCATTCACTCTCCTTTCCTAGGGCTCAATGCTGGTTGACCTGCCCGGGCAAATTTGGTCCAGGGTGAATGTTAGACTGGGCCGCAACCAGGGAGGTCAGGGTCATGCCCAAGAAACGGTATACGCCCGAAGAGATTATTCAACATCTCCGAACCGTGGAGTTGGAAACCGGCAAAGGTCTTGCCGTACTCGATGCCTGTCGGAAGCTCGGGATCACCGAGCAAACCTACTATCGCTGGAAGAAGGAATACGGCGGGCTGCGCGTGGATCAAGCCAAACGGCTGAGGGGGCTGGAGCAGGAAAATCTGCGTCTCAAGCGGATTGTCGCCGACCAAGCGCTGGATCTCTCGATCCTGAAGGAGGTCGCCTCGGGAAACTTCTGAGCCCGGCCCGCCGGCGCGAGGCAGTGGGGCATGCCGTGACCGTGCTCCATGTCTCGGAGCGCCGGGCGTGTCGGGCGATCGGCCAAGTCCGGGCTTCCTATCGGTACCGGCCCCAGCGGGACCCGAGCCAGGAGCGGCTGCGCGAGCGGATTCTCGCCCTCGCGAAGGAGTATGGGCGCTATGGGTACCGCACGGTGACAGGGATGCTCCAGCGAGAGGGCTGGGACGTGGGGAAAGATCGCGTGTATACCATCTGGCGGCACGAAGGCCTGAAGGTGCCGCAGAAGCAGCCGAAGCGAGCCCGACTCTGGCGCGCGGATGGGTCCTGCTTCCGACTGCGGCCCGCACACCGCAATCATGTGTGGTCCTATGACTTTGTGGCGGATCGGACGCAGGATGGCCGGCCCTTTCGGATTCTCAATATTCTCGATGAGTACACTCGCGAGTGTCTGACTTCCGTCGTGGCCCGACGGATCCGCTCGCACGACGTGCTGTTGATCCTGGCGGATCTGTTCCTGAGTCGTGGGATCCCGACACATATTCGATCGGATAATGGGCCGGAGTTCATCGCACAACAACTACGGTCCTGGTTGACGCGGATTGGAATTGGCCCTCTGTACATCGAGCCGGGGTCACCCTGGGAGAATGGCTACTGCGAATCGTTCAACGGAAAGATGCGTGATCAGCTGCTCAACGGGGAACTTTTCTACACGCTGAAAGAGGCCCAAACCATCATCGAACGCTGGCGGATTCACTACAACACGGTCAGGCCACATAGCAGCCTCGGGGGCCAGCCACCCGCGCCCGAAACCGTCCAGCTTGCGAGCTGAGGACTAACATGGTAGGTGGTATAAAAACTCCCGGCTGGTCAGCACTTGACCTGCCCGGGCAAATTCGGTCCAGTGTGAATGATAGACTGGACCGCAACCAGGGAGGTCACGGCCATGCCCAGGAAACGGTACACGCCCGAAGAGATCCTCTTACATCTGCGGACGGTTGAACTCGACACCGGCAAAGGCCTAGCGGTGGTCGACGCCTGTCGCACGCTCGGCATCACCGAGCACACGTATTATCGGTGGAAGAAAGAGTATGGCGGACTGCGCGTCGATCAAGCGAAGCGCCTGAAAGCCTTAGAGCAGGAGAATCTCCGCCTGAAACGGATTGTGGCGAACCAAGCGTTGGATCTCTCGACCCTCAAGGAAGTCGCCTCGGGACACTTCGAAGCCCGGCCCGCCAGCGCGAGGCCGTGGAGCATGCCGTCACCGTGCTCCACGTCTCCGAGCGCAGGGCGTGTCGGGCGATTGGACAGATCCGATCGGCGCACCGCTATATCGGGCGACCTCAGCCGGTTCAGGATCGGCTCTATGCGCGCGTGATGGCGCTCGCGAAGGAATACGGGCGGTATGGGTACCGTACGGTCACGGATCTCTTGAGGCAGGAGTGATCTTGCCCTAGTTTTGTGGACACCTCATACTCACCCATGGGAGGTGTCGCATGCATGGAACTCGACGAGTGTAAACGCCAGAGTTTACGCAGGAAGCCGTGGCCGTGGTCGAGCGGCCTGACCAACCGGCTGAGCAGGTGGCGCGAGAGTTGGGGATTGATCCCTCCACCCTACGTCGGTGGCGACGGGAATGCACGCCGCAGACAGGCACGGTGGAACGGGCGGGGGGCACAGAGGAGACGGTTCAATTACGACGGGAGTTGGAACGGGTACGTATGGAGCGCGACATCTTAAAAAAAGCGGTGGTGGGCTTCTTCGCGAAGGAGTCCCGATGAGGGATCTGGTCATCCGGGCGGAGAAGGCGTACGACCCCGTGACCGTCTTGTGTCAGGTGCTCCACGTGGCCCGCAGTGGGTTGTATGCGTGGTGCCAGGGAGGCGCGAGTGTTCGTAGTCGGCAGAATCCGTGGGCGCTGGTCCACAGTCGGGCGTGTTAGCAGCAGTCGAAGGGCCGGGATGGGAGTCCCCGCATCGATCAGGCCCTGCGGACCCCAGGCCGTGGCATTGGGCGGCATCGGGTGGCACGCCTGATGCGGCGGCATGGGCTCCAGAGTCAGTGTCGGCGCCGGTATCGGCGACCACCGTGCTCGACCGCACCGGCACGGATCGCGGCGAATCAGTTGACCCGCGACTTTCAGGCCGCACGACCCAAGCAGAAGTGGGTGGGAGATAGGACCTTTCTCCGGACCCGTGAGGGCTGGCAGTACCTGGCCGTGGTGCTGGATCTCGTTTCACGACGGGTGGTCGGCTGGGCCCTCGCCAGCCAGATGACGGTGGCGTGACCCCTGCGGGCGTGAGATCGGGCGCTCCAGCAGCGCGGGAGCACCCTCGCGTTGCTGCAGCATTCCGATCAAGGCCGTCAATATACCGCCGCGGCATATCAACAGCGGCTGGCCGCCTGGCAGATCCAGGGGTCGATGAGTCGGCGGGGGAATTGTTGGGACCATGCGGTCGCCGAGAGTTTCTTTGCGACGCTGACGACGGAAGTGGCCGTGGGCCCCCACGGCGGACTCCTCTCTCAGAAGGAGCTACGGAGTGAGGTTTTTGCCTATGGGGAAGGGTTCTATCATACGCACCGCCTCCCTTCCACATGAGGCTACGTCAGTCCCGTGGAATGCGAGCGCCGGTGGTGGGCACAGCCGTCGACCCTCACCCGCGTCAATGAGAGTCCGCGAGGGGATACTGAGAGACGGATCGAGGAGCGATCGTCGGTTGTAGGCCCACGATGAGAGGCAATTTTTCGAGAAACCGAGGGTGTCCACTCTTTCGGGGGAAGATCAGAGGGCTGGGACGTGGGCAAAGATCGCGTGTAGACGATCTGGCGACCCGAAGGCCTCGGCCTGAATGAATGAAAGAAAAGGAGCTACATGCCAGACAATCGCAGAAGTCAAGCCGTCACACGGGGAATCCACCGTTCTCCCAATCGAGCCTTGTTGAGAGCTGTCGGCTTCGCCGATGGAGACTTCGACAAGCCGATCGTGGGAGTAGCCGATAGCCGGAGCAGCATCACCCCGTGTAATGCGGGGTTGGGAACGTTGGCCGACCGTGCAGAACGGGCGCTCAGGGCGGCCGGCGCCATGCCGCAAGTCTTCGGCGTCATCACGATCTCCGACGGCATTGCCATGGGCACGGAAGGCATGAAGTACTCGCTGGTCTCCCGGGAGGTGATTGCCGATTCTATTGAAACCGTCTGCAACGGCCAGAGCATGGACGGCGTGCTTGCCCTTGGCGGCTGCGACAAGAACATGCCCGGCGCCATGATTGCCATGGCGCGTCTGAACATCCCCGCGATCTTCGTCTACGGCGGCACCATCAAGCCCGGCCACTACAAAGGCCGCGATCTCACCATCGTGAGCGCCTTTGAAGCGGTCGGGCAGTTCAGCGCGCAGACAATAGACGAACAGGAGCTGATGGAGATTGAGCGCCGCGCCTGCCCGGGCGTGGGTTCCTGCGGCGGCATGTATACCGCGAACACGATGGCTTCGATTTTTGAGGCCATGGGCATGAGCCTGCCGTACTCCTCGACCATGGCGGCGGAGGATAAGGAAAAGGCCGGCAGCGCGGCCACGTCTGCCGAGGTGCTGGTCGAGACGATCCGCCGGCAAATCCTGCCGCGCGACATCCTCACCCGCCAGGCGTTCGAGAACGCCATCGCCCTGTTGATGGCGGTGGGCGGCTCCACGAACGCCGTCCTGCATCTGCCCGCCATCGCGCACGCCGCACAGGTGAAGCTGACGCTCGATGATTTCGAGGCATTCAGCCGACGCGTGCCGGTGCTGTGCGATCTGAAACCGTCCGGGCGCTACGTGGCGACGGATTTGCACCGCGCGGGCGGCATTCCACAGATCATGAAAATGCTGCTTATCCATGGCCTATTGCACGGTGACGCGCTGACCGTAACCGGTCACACCATCGCCGAGGCGCTGAAGGATGTCCCGGATGAACCGCGCGCCGATCAGGATGTCATCCGGCCCTGGACCAGGCCGCTGTACCCGCACGGCCATCTTGCCATCCTCAAAGGCAATCTTGCCGAAGAAGGGGCGCTCGCCAAGACCAGCGGGGTGAAGATACCAAAGATCACCGGCCCCGCGCGCGTATTTGACTCGGAAGAGGCCTGCATGGAGGCCATCCTCGCGCGCAGGATCCAGACGGGCGACGTGGTGGTGATCCGCTATGAAGGCCCCAGGGGCGGCCCCGGCATGCGCGAAATGCTCTCACCCACCGCTGCCCTCGTCGGCCAGGGCCTGGGAGACTCCGTCGGTCTGATCACCGATGGACGTTTCTCCGGCGGAACCTACGGCATGGTGGTGGGCCACGTCGCGCCGGAAGCCGCGGTGGGCGGTACGATCGCGCTGGTCAAGGAGGGCGACTCGGTAACGATGGACGCGGAACAGCGCTTGCTGCAACTTAATGTACCCGGCGAAGAAATCGCGCGCCGCCGGGCCGCGTGGCAACCCCCTGAACCCCGTTACACGCGCGGTGTCCTGGCGAAGTATGCGAAGCAGGTGTCGAGTGCCAGCACAGGAGCGGTAACGGACTGACGGATTGACCTGATGGGGAGGAATGGGGTGCCGACAGACGGGAAGGAGTTCCGCCTTTTCGTGACTGGAACTGACACTGGCGTGGGCAAGACCGAAGCGGCTTGCGTGGTCCTTTCCCTGCTGGCCGCCGCCGGCCTCCGCCCGGCGGCGATGAAACCCTATGAGAGCGGCTGCGCCAACCGGCGCCGGCCCCCTGATGCCATGGCCTTGAAAGCCGCGGCCCGGTGCGATGATTTGCTGGACCGCATCTGCCCGTACCGGTTTCGCGCGCCGTTGGCGCCGGGTGTGGCGGCGGCGCGGCGCAGGGAATCGCCGTCGTTCGCCCGCGTTGTCGCGCTGGCCCGCTCCTTTGGCGAGCGCCCGCTGGTCATCGAAGGCGCAGGAGGGCTGTTCGTGCCCATCAATGCGCGGCGCGATATCATCGATCTGATCGAGGCCTTGAACGTTCCGGTTCTCCTGGTAGCGCGCGCTGGGCTGGGGACTTTGAACCATACCGGCCTTTCGCTGGAGGCGCTGGCGCGGCGGGGCATCCCGGTCCGCGCGGTCCTCTTGACGAAGATTACGGAAGCGAGCGATCCGTCTGAGCGGGACAACGCGGAGTGGCTCCGGCGACGGCATGGCGTGCCGGTTCTGGGCCCAGTCCCGTACGTGCCGGATCCTGTCCGCCGGCGGGCCGCCTATCGGCGGGCTCTTCGTCCGCTTCTGACCGCCTTGGCACAGCGACGGCGCGTTGCTTCAAGGCCCCGGCCGCGCTCGGAGACCAATGGCTGAGTCCCTGTTCAAATTCAAAGGGTGCCTCGCGGTGTTGGCCACGATGCATCGCAAGGAGCAGGCGATTGCCCCCGTCTTGGAGGAGATGCTCGGGCTCCATGTTGAAGTGCTCCAGGGGGTCGACACTGACCACTTCGGCACCTTTACACGGGAGGTGCCTCGTCCCGGGACGCAGCTCGAGACCGCACGCCTGAAGGCCCGCGCGGCACTAGCCGCCGCACCCCAGGCAGCCTTTGGGCTCGCCAGCGAAGGCAGTTTCGGGCGGCACCCATGGATGCCGTTCGTCGCCGGCGGGCGCGAGCTCATCGTGCTGATGGATCGGGATGCGGGGCTCGAACTCGTCGGAGCAGATCTCACAGCCGAGACCAACTATGAATCCCGTCTTGTCAGCAGCGTGGCGGAAGCCCTGGCGTTCGCCCATGACATCGGCTTCCCCGCCCATGCCGTTGTCGCGATGGGTGTGCACAACGGGGAACCGGATGTCTTGAAAGGAGTTTACAAGGGCCTGACGACGCCCGAGTCACTCGAGACCGCAGTCCGCGAGCTGCTTGGCCTTGGCGGCATGGCGCACATCGAGAGCGACATGCGCGCGCACGTCAATCCCACGCGGATGCAGGCCATCGAGCGGGCCGCCCGCGATCTGGCGCGCCTGGCCCTGAGCGGCTGCCCGCGTTGCGACAGACCGGGCTTCGACATTGTGGAGCGGGAGGGAGGACTGCCCTGCGCCGAATGCGGGCTGCCCACGCGCCGAATCCGGCTGGAGATTGTGGGCTGTGTGGGCTGCGGCTTTCGACAAGAACGCCTCCCGGCCACCGGACAAACTCCGGCGTCCCCGAGGGAGTGTGACGTCTGCAACCCTTGAGCATGGAGATTGAACATGGATGTGCTCCAACTGCAGAATCTGCTTGAGCGTGTCCGTGCCGGTGGCGTGAGTCCGGAGGAGGCGCTTCGCGAGTTGAAGGATCTCCCCTTCGCCGATCTCGGCTATGCCAGCGTGGACCATCAT
>Ga0163153_10000172_pt1 | contig 111759 bp, 105 predicted proteins | sample OliLakLV19MP6IB1_FD_148629 | JGI IMG/M metagenome (GOLD analysis project Ga0163153, IMG submission 148629) | Freshwater microbial mat bacterial communities from Lake Vanda, McMurdo Dry Valleys, Antarctica - Oligotrophic Lake LV.19.MP6.IB-1 | ecosystem: Environmental > Aquatic > Freshwater >...
AAAATATACCTATATAATTCCAAAAAAAATTGAGCTAGTAAATAGACGCAATGAAGATACTCTTAAATCATTATCTTTAAATTTTGATGTAAATCAAAATACAATTACCACAAAAAAAGCTACTATTCTGACTACTAATTTTTACCTGTTTACTTTATTACAATTTAAATTCGAAAAGGTGTATACTGTACAAGGTAAGTATTTAGTGTCTACTTTGGTCAAGTATCAGCGCTATAATTAATAATTAAGACTAAAAATGGTTAAAACCATTAAACAACAAATATGGAAAAAGAAAAAGTTCAAATGAGTATAGATATTAGTGCACCTGTGCAAAGAATTTTTGATTATGTTACAGATCCAAATAAGATACCATCAATTCTTCCTGGGTTAGTTGAAAATAGTAATGTGCCGGAACTTCCACTAAAAGTGGGTTCAGTTTTTAACTATAAATATCAGATGTTCGGTGTCATGCTCGATGGAGTTTGGTCTGTCTCTGAAATAAGTTCTCCATCTTTATACAAAGCACATACAACTGGAGGAGTCGAGAGCGACTGGACTTATGAGATATCTGGCGAAGGAGATAATTCTAAAGTTAGCTTAACTGTTGAATACGTAATGCCTCAAGGATTAGTTAGTAAAATTAAAGCTAGTGCTCTTGCAAAAATCAATGAGAAGGAAGCTGATCATCTGTTACACAATCTCAAAACAATTCTTGAAATGCAATAGTACTAATAACTCATATGGTACAAAAAAACGTAGCTTATATATTACGGCTATTTTTTAAGTTAATATTTAAAGTTGAAACTATTGGGGAGAAAAATATTGATACAGAAGAAAGGGATAGGCCAACCATTATTGCTGTTAATCATCCTACAATGCTCGACCCTTTTCTTTTGTCGTGTCTTAGTAATAAAATATTTAAAAAAATAAGTCCAATATATTTTCCAACCAGTAGTTTTTATTTTAATAAAAAATGGATAAGGTTTTTTATTGCACCACTAGGTGCATATGCGATAAAAAATAAAGGCTGGAGTTATGAAGATTATCTATCTGAGACATTAGAGAAGCTTAATCAAAAAAAGACCATTCTAATCTTTCCAGAAAGTAAATTAACTAAAACAAAAATTGATGGCAAAGGTGGTGTTGTTTATTTAGCAATAAAAAGTAGTGCTAGAATCATTCCAGTACACATTAAGGGTCTTGAATACGTAACATTCAAAAAAATTATTTTGGGTAAACAAAGAGTTAAATTAGTGATTGGAAAAGAAATTTTTATAAACAAAAATACAGATCTTAGTGATTTTAGAAAAATATCAAATGAAATAGTGGAAAATATTTATTCTTTATAAAATCAGCCCAAAACATCCCGCGCGGATTCCTCCCCAGACCCCTCCTCCGCGCGGGAGAAACCCAAAATCCCTGCCGAATTTCAAAAAATTAGTAGTCGAGGTTTTGCGAATCCTTTCCCCAGAAAATTGTTTCGCAAAACCGAGTCCGTATTGTATTCGCATACTCCGTACTTTCCCTTTGGGAAAGCTCCACGCTTCGCGTGGAGGCGCTTTAGCGCACGGATGTGCGATTAGTCCTTTTCTTTGAAAAAAGTTCGCGCAAAGTGTATAATTACATCACAAACAGAAACTTCGGAAGGAGTCAGCGCAAAATCTCGGCGCGCCGAAGGCGCGCTGTATGGAGAGAGCAGGAATTCTGCATTCTGGGCTCGGGCGAAAACGCTCGGGCGAATTCGGTGGGTGGGCAAAATGAGACAGAGACGGACTATTCTTTTTTCATAATCCAAAACATATATGATCAAACCAAAATATTTTCTATACGCGCGCAAAAGTACCGAAGATGATGACAAACAAATCATGTCTATTGAGGCACAGCTTTTTGAATTGAGAGAATATGCGCGTAAAGAGAATCTGCAAATTCTTGAGGAATTTACAGAGTCGAAAAGTGCAAAGAAACCAGGTCGTGAGAAATTCGGCGAAATGGTGTCCCGCATTGAGCAAATGAACGGAGTGGGAATATTAGCATGGCATCCAGACAGACTTGCTCGCAATAGTATTGACGGCGGGCGCATCATTTACGCAGTAGACACGACCAAGATAGTTTCTTTGCGATTTCCGACTTTTTGGTTTGAACCAACCCCGCAAGGTCTCTTTATGCTTCAAGTGGCGTTCGGACAAAGTAAATATTATTCTGACAATCTTAAACAAAATGTTGAGCGTGGAATCCGCCAAAAACTTCGCCGTGGTGAATGGCTCACAAAAGCGCCGTTTGGTTATGTGAATAATCCTAAAACGAGAAATATTGAACCTGATGTGTTGAAATCTAAAATTATCGTTCGCGCTTTTGAAGAGTACAAAAACGGAAACCACGGCTTTGAATCCATAGCCCAGTTTTTGGCTTTGCATGGTGTGACACAAAAGTCCGGAACGCCACTTGGCAAAGCTTCCGTCTCTCGTATTTTATCAAACAAAGCATATTTAGGTCTGACGAAACATTACAACGAATATTTTCCCGGAAGCTTTGCGCCAATTCTTTCTCTCGATTTATTCGAAGCCGTACAGAAAAGATTGCAAGAACGAAGTCATCCTCGCAAATCAAAGAAGAGCCACAATTTTCCTTTCACTGGATTATTTCACTGTGGCGAATGCGAAAGTATGATCACCGCCCAATGGGCAACAGGAAAAATGGGCGGTAGATATCGTTACTATCGCTGTACAAAAAAGAAAGGAAATTGTGGACAAGGATATTTGCGAGAAGACAACCTTGTCTTGCAATTAAAGGAACGACTCGAACAAATCGCGCTTCCCGACGAGTGGACAGATTATATGTTGCGTAAAACTGACGAATGGGACAAGAGTGAAAAAGTCTCGTCGGGAAGTATGCTCGGGCGGATGAAAGGCAATGAGCGAGAGACGGAACAAAAGCTCGATGAACTCGTGAGTTTGTATTTAGACGGCGATATACCGAAAGAAAACTATCTCGTGAAGAAAAACGAGCTTTTGAAGCAAAAAGTCTCTCTCGCTCAAAAAATGGACTCCGCCCGAGCAGAGAAAAAGAATTGGGTCGAACCCTTGCGGGAATGGATTTTGGATATGAAAAAAGCCACGCAATTGCGAAACACAGATAATTTTTTTGAAATTCGTGACTATTTCAAAAAAATTGGAATGAACTCGCAATTGCGGGACAAGTCCGTCTCTGTCTCATTTTGCCCACCCACCGAATTCGCCCGAGCCCAGAATGCAGAATTCCTGCTCTCTCCATACAGCGCGCCTTCGGCGCGCCGAGATTTTGCGCTGACTCCTTCCGAAGTTTCTGTTTGTGACCCTACGGGGAATCGAACCCCGATTTAGAGCTTGAAAAGCTCTCGTCCTAACCATTAGACGATAGGGCCAAAAAGAAGAGAGTGTGAGCCGAGCCGCTCCCGGATAGAGTTTCCCAGTGTGCCACACTCTCGGCGAAGACTATACCACATTTCTCACTATTTTTGAAAGATCCCGCTAAAAGTGGTACGGTAGAAAAGAGCTGGTGCGATGAGTACTACGAGTACTATTGGAGGAGTGGCTGAGTGGTTGAAGGCACCCGTCTCGAACACGGGAGTCCGGGAAACTGGACCGTGGGTTCAAATCCCACCTCCTCCGCATTGTAGAGGCTGGTTATAGTAGTATATAATTATGAAATATATTCCAATCAGCATTGGATTTCTCAGTATCGCCTTTGTAATCTACCAACTGTTGAGAATCAATAGACTAGTACTGGTGAGCAAGAAACTAGTGGAGCAGACTGCCGCTTTTTCGGTAATACCAGAGAAACCCACTACAAAAATTATTATAGGAGATAGTCTTGGTGTTGGCATCGGTGCGTCATCGCCGGAGTATTCTATTGCGGGAAAAGTATCAAAAGACTATTCTCAAGCTGAAATACGCAATCTGAGCGTGAGCGGTTTAAGAATCCATGGTGGACTTGTTATTGTCCAATCTCTCAAAAAGAAGAAATGGTTGATACTATTTTGATCCAACTTGGTGCCAATGATATTGTGCACCTCACTCCACTTTCAGATGCCATGCGTGATCTTGAGACGCTACTCCAACTCACTAAACGTCACTCAAAAAAGGTCATATTTTTTACCTCTGGTAATGTAGGATCAGCTCCACTTTTTCCGTTTCCGGTTAGTATATTCTATCGCATCAGGAGTAATTATTTTTTTGGAAACTATAAAAAACTAGCCCAAAAGAATGGTGTGCCGTATGTTGAGCTCTATCTTCCGTGGGCTGACGATCCTTTTGTAAAAAATCCCAGTCTGTACTATGCGAGCGACTCATTTCATGTAACGAATGCTGCGTATGAGTTGTGGTATCAAAAAATTAAAGCAAAAATGTAACCCACCCGGGTACCTCGCACGAATATTTTGCTATAATCAGTGCAATGAAGAAAAAATATATTGTTGGCGCACTCGTTAGCGTTTTTGTGGTGGGTGTATATGCTGTTTCGACACCGTCTACCCGAGCCCATGAAGAGTCGTCAGCAACCGTCATCCACATGACTGCAACAGGATTCGAACCGGCGATTGTAGAAATTAAACAGGGTGAGAAAGTCATCTTTGAAAATATCGATACGAACGATCGCTGGCCAGCATCAAATATTCATCCAACACACACCGCCTACCCAGGTTCAGATATTGAAGACTGTGACAGCGAGAAAGAAAAAGGAATGTTTGATGCCTGCCGTGGTATCAAAACAGGCGAATTGTATGAATTCACATTCACTAAGGCTGGCGTATGGAATTTCCATGACCACCTCTACGCATCTTTTTCAGGAAAAATAACAGTGGCCGCAGTGCCTGGATACGTTGATCCTACTGCTCTAGAACATGATGTTCGCGCAGCAGATCTCAGTGTCACTGAATTGGTAAAAGCATTAATCGACAAACTCAAGATTAAAGTACGATCGATCTACTATGAGTTTATGCCAAAAAAGCTCGATGCATGGTTCGTGACACTCGACATGTTTGAGGTAACAAAAGACAAAGGAGTTATGAAAGAAGTGCTGCACATTGCGGGAGCGGAACGCACAATGAATGAATTGTTAGTTGATGCTGAAGAGGGGGCTACCCAGCGCGATTGTCACCAGCAAGCACACCAACTAGGACACAGTGCGTTTGAAATGTTTGGTGCTACAGTATTTGAAAAGGGCGACTTCTCGTGTCACTCAGGTTTTTATCACGGCGCAATGGAAGCGTTTATTACCGAAAGCGGCACTGAGAACCTGAGCGAAAGAATTGATACGCTCTGCGCCAACTTCGATACAAGCTTTGGTGAATTTGAATGTTTGCATGGTGTAGGACACGGCGTTATGGCGTATGAAAGTTACAGTTTACCCGCTGCGCTCGACGCCTGTGCCTCACTGAAAGATGAGTATAGCCAGCGCTCGTGCTATGGCGGTGCGTTTATGGAAAATATTGTAACGGGGCAGGGGCTTGGTGCAGTTCCCGGACACCAAACGAAGTGGTTGAGTGACGACCCGCACTTTCCGTGTAACGCGGTGTCGAAAGAGTATTTAGTGCAGTACGAGTGCTACCAAATGCAAACATCGCGCATGCTTACTATTAGTGGCTACAATTTTGATACCGTTCGAGACGAGTGTTTGCAGGCTCCAGAAAATATGAAAAATGTTTGTTTTGTTAGTCTAGGACGCGACATTGCCGGTGTGACCTTGCGTGATCCACAAAAAATGAAAACAATGTGCGGTGCACTGCCGATAACTAGCCCGTACTATCAAAAATGTATCAAAGGAGCGCTCAATGTTGTGGTTGATTTTTGGGGTCCAAAACTGGGTACCCAGGCCCAAGAATTTTGTGACATTCTCGACCCGCACACGCGCAAAACGTGCGAGGCGACACTGCAGATGCGCATGCTCGATTTTTCAAAAAAAAGCTGATAGGATGCTGTCATGAGAGGGTTCATTAATTTTTTGCGCACGCAGGGGGTTGTCGGTTTAGCAGTTGGTTTTATCCTCGGTGGTGCTATTTCAGCAATGGTGGCATCAATTGTTACTAACTTAGTTAACCCAATTCTTGGTATTGGATTATCAAAAGTTAAGTCACTCGCGGATGCCTCGATTATGGTTGGTGGTGCAACTATTACGTATGGAAAATTTCTGAGCGATCTCATTAACTTTGTTGTCGTTGCTGCGGTGGTGTACTTCATTGTTAAAGGACTACGATTTGATAGGTTAGATAAAGCGAAAGAGTGACCTTCGTTTTTGGGCGGTTAGCTCAGTTGGTAGAGCACAACATTGACGTTGTTGATGTCACAGGTTCGAATCCTGTACCGCCCACCCATTTGTTTGTAGGTATTTGTTTATAGCTCCATTTTCCACTATACTTCCTCTATATTATTGGTAATTTCACGACACGATTTATGAATGCACATGCACTTGAACGAATTAGCACCTGGGCCCTCATTGCCGGTATTGTCCTCTTGCCAGTAGCTTTTTTGCCAGGGAGCGTTCTCCCGTTAGTGTCAGCAAAAGCCGGACTCGTGCTCCTTGCGGTCTTTATCGCCTTGGCTGCCTACCTCGCGCACGCATGGTCTGATCGTGTCGTACGAGTGCCACGGAGTCTCATTATTGTGGGATTATGGGCGCTCGTTGCGGTGTCACTCCTGAGTGCGTTGTTTTCTAACGTTCCTATGACAGCATTGATCGGCCAAGGATTTGAATCGGACACGGTATTCATGCTCACTGCCGGTGCACTGCTCGCATCGCTCACCGCGTTGTGTTTTAGAAAAGGCGATCGACAGTGGCAGGTCTACCTTGGATTAGCCGCAGCGTTTGCGCTTATTGTGCTGTACCACCTTATTCGTTTTGTATTTGGTGCTGAGACGCTCGCGTTCGGACTCTTCGGTACACAAACACAAAATATGGTTGGTTCATGGAATGATTTGGGTATTTTTGCAACACTGATATCGTTGCTCTCACTGCTCACGTTGATATTCGTGCCATTTAAGGGTGTTGCTCGAGTTGTTACCTATGTTCTTCTTGCTCTGTCGCTCGCATTCGTGCTGCTCGTTAATTATCCGTTGCTCTGGTACATCATTGGTGCCGCTGGTCTCATGGTGGGCCTCTACGCAGCAATAAAAAAACAACCTCGAAATCTGCTGGTGACTGGCGCAGTTGTGCTTGCGGTCGCGATTCTCGGTATTACCCTTGGCTCGACGATAGTGAACACGTTCTCTCGTGTTGTTCCTATCTCTGTTGTTGAGGCTCGACCAGGATGGTCAGTGACCTTCGATATCGGAAAGCGCGTATTTAACAGTGGTCAATATCTCGGTTCTGGTCCAAATCACTTTATGTATGAATGGCTGCGCCTCAAACCTATCGAAGTGAATGCCAATCAGTATTTTTGGAACACAGACTTTATTTACGGTGTTGGGTATGCGCCGTCGTTCCTAATTACCACAGGATTTTTGGGTGTTGCAGCATGGCTCTTGATACTTGCAGCAGTGTGCATGGCTAGCTTCCGTGCAATTCGTCACAAAACGACAAACGTCATGAGCACCTACTTCCTTAATACCTCAATGGTTGGTGCGGTGTTCCTCACGCTTGCTGTTGTGTTGTACATGCCAAGTCTCACTATTATCGGCTTGTGGTTTGCATTCCTTGGATTATTTGTTGCAGCGTTGTCTCGTGAAGGACTGATTCGCGAATGGCGCATTGAACGGGGAGAGGGTATTCGTGGAAAAGTGATGTTTGTAGTACTTGGAGTACTCACGCTCATTGCTGTGCTGTTCTTTGTTGTCGGTGGCACACGTATTGCTGCGAACATGCTTGCACAGCGTGCTGTCTTTGCGGCAAATACGACTGGTGCAACGGTACAGCCACTCCAAACACTCGATCGAGCAATTAGCCTCGCGCCAACATCGCTCTACTACCGAACGCAGGCATCGCTCTACTACGCGCAGTTATCACAGGTTGTTGCTAAGGCAAACGCTGCAGGATCAACAGCGAGCGAAGCAGATACCGAAGCCCTTCGCACTGAATTTCAGGCTGCATTTGCTGGCATGAACCAGAGCATTCAGTTTGCTATTGAAAAAAATCCATACGATTACCAAAATTACCTACTCGCAGCAAATGCGTACGCAACGCTTGCTTCGCTCGGAAATACTGTTGAATTCGATAACGCAGTACTCGCACTCCAAAAAGCAAAAGAGTTTAACCCAACAAGTCCGCTCATCCCACTTGCACAAGCGCGCATTGAGGCAGGCAGAAATAGACTCGACAGTGCTGAAACATTTATTACCGAAGCGATTGAGAAAAAGCCAAACTACATTGATGCATACTTCTTTCTTGCCCAAGTACAGGTTGCAAACAAGGACACTCCAGCAGCAATAGTGTCGGTTGAAAAAACGATTGCAATTGAGCCAACAAATCCACTGCTCCGATTTCAGCTCGGATTGCTCTATTACAATACAAAAGCCTATCGTACGGCGGCAACCGCACTTGAGCAGGCAGTTACGCTGACACCAGTGTATGCAAATGCTCGTTACTTCCTTGGCTTAACCTACGAAAAACTTGGCCGTACCGCAGAGGCTCTCGAACAGTTTAAAGCTGTTGCTGAAACAAATCCTGAGAGCGAAGAAGTCAAAAAAATTATTGCAAACCTGAATGCCGGCCGGGCACCACTCTCGGGTATTGAAGCAGAATCTGAACCGGAAGTAGCTGATGAACTACCGGTAACAGAAACCGAAAACTAGCATGGTGCCGCGGGTGTTTGGATTTCTCCAGAAAGAAATAACCAGTATTCACGTTGCGGCATTTGTGTTGGGAGGAGCAGCGCTGGCGTCACAGTTGCTTGCACTCGTGCGCGATAAGTTGCTCGCATACCAATTTGGCGCGAGTGCAACCCTCGACCTCTACTACGCCGCATTTCGTATACCAGACGCTATTTTTGCAACGGTTGCGTCGCTCGTGTCGCTGTCTGTCCTCATTCCGTTTTTGTCTGAGGCAATAGCTAAGGGTAACGAAGAGGCGAGAAAATATATTGACCAGGTATTTACCTTGTTCATGATTTTGATCACGGTAGTCATTGGCGTGGCGTGGCTGGTGGTGCCGCAGATAAATACACTCCTCTTTCCAGACATTACCGCTGCATACGCCGCCGAACTAGCGCTCCTCGCACGCATACTGCTCTTGTCGCCATTATTTTTGGGTATTTCAAACCTCTGTGCGAGCATTACACAAACACATAGCCGCTTTGCTATGTATGCTGCGAGTCCGATACTCTATAACTTGGGAATTATCGGCGGTATTGTGTTTCTGTATCCTACATTTGGTATCCAAGGATTGGCGTACGGTGTTGTTATTGGCACAATTCTCCACATGGCGATTCAGCTACCGTTCCTTATCCAGAACGGTCTCTTGCCGCGGCTGACGAAGTCAATTTCATTCAGCCGCATTCGCGACATGGTTACTATTTCATTGCCGCGAACGCTCACCATTTCTGCTGCTGAACTCGCTGAACTCGTATTAGTATCGCTTGCGTCGCTCTTTACTGTCGGATCAGTTACTATTTTTACCTTTGCGTGGAACCTGCAGTCGGTGCCGCTTAGTATTATTGGAGTGAGCTATTCGCTGGCGGTATTTCCAACCCTTACGCAACTGTTTACCAAAGGCAGCATGCCAGAGTTTACTGAACGATTGAGTACTGCTGCTCGGCACATCATTTTCTGGTCGGTACCGATTACAACAATAGTTATTATTCTCCGTGCGCACATTGTGCGTATCGTGCTCGGAGCAGGAGCGTTTCAGTGGACCGAAACGCGACTGACCGCAGCAGCCCTCGCGCTCTTCGCGGTGTCGCTCGTGCCACAGGGATTATCGATGCTCTTTGTTCGTGCACACTATGCACGTGGCAAAACACAGGTGCCGCTTATCATTAATGCCAGTACCTCGATAATTATTGTTGTGCTCGGTGTTGGTATAACAACCCTATTACCAACAATGCCCGCGATTCAAGCAGTCATTGAACGATTGTTTCGCGTGACTGACGTACAGGGAACAGATGTGTTGGTGTTGCCACTCGTATACACCATCGGCATGTACCTTAACGTGATTGTCCATTGGATATACACAACCCGCGCATTGCCGACATTCGGAAAGCCGGTGCTCCGAACTATTGGAAATGGCATTGCTTCAGCTGTTATCGGTTCGTTCGCAACCTACACAATGCTCGCAGCCTTCGGCCCTGTTGTTGACCTCCGAACTGTTATTGGCGTAGCGCTCCATGGAACCGTTGCTGGCATCGTTGGCCTCGGTGTGACACTTGCAGTACTCACCGCACTCAAAAGTGAAGAGCTTGCAGCAACATGGACCACGTTCAAAACAAAGATCAAACGAACGCCGGTCATTGCGCCAGACCCAACTCTTCAGTAAGATGCGATGATGACTCCAACACGGATTCGAAACTTCTCAATTATCGCCCATATTGACCACGGCAAGAGCACCCTCGCAGACCGCCTCCTCGAGGCTACGGGCACTATTCCAGAACGAAAAATGCGCGAGCAGGTGCTCGATAGTATGGAGCTTGAACGCGAGCGTGGTATCACTATTAAAATGCAACCAGTCCGCATGCTCATGAAGCACGAGGGAACTGACTACGTGCTCAATCTCATCGACACACCGGGACATATCGATTTTTCGTACGAAGTATCGCGTGCACTTAAAGCAGTAGAGGGGACACTGCTTTTAGTTGATGCAACGCAAGGAGTACAGGCACAAACGCTCACGACGCTTGCTATGGCTCGAGAGCTCGGACTCACCATCATTCCGGTGGTCAGTAAAATTGATTCACCGCTCGCCCGTATCGATGACGTGAAGGCAGAAATGGTGAAGTTACTCGAGTGCTCGCCCGATGATGTGTGTTTAGTATCTGGTCGCACCGGTGAGGGTGTACCTGAACTACTCAACCAAATAATTAAACGCATTCCTGCGCCGCACGCCTCTGAAACAGCGAGTGTTGTTGCTGCAATTGCGACCGGACCACGCACCTCGCGCTCACTCATTTTCGATTTTCAGTATTCAAACCACCGTGGCGTTATCGTCTATGTCCGTGTCCTCGATGGCAGCATTACAGCAGGTGATCAACTTACTTTTATTGCAGCTGATGAAACCTGCGTGGCTGGTGAAGTTGGGGTGTTTACTCCCGAACAGTTAGCTGCTCCATCGCTCAGCGTCGGCGAAATTGGCTACATCGTTACTGGTGTAAAAGAACCGGGCATTGCATCGGTTGGTGACACTATTACGCACACTCGGGCGCCACTTGCAGCTGTTGCGGGGTACTTGCAACCGTTGCCGGTGGTGTGGGCATCGGTATACCCAGAGAGTCAGGATGATTTAAACACTCTGCGCATGGCCCTCGGTAAACTGAAACTCACTGATGCTTCGCTCTCATTCGAAGAAGAATCATCGGGCACGCTCGGTCGCGGTTTCCGCTGTGGATTTTTGGGGATGCTGCATTTGGAAATTGTTACCGAACGCCTGCGCCGCGAATTCGATCTCATTCTCGTGGTAACAACACCAAGTATTACGTACCACATTACCGATACCCACGGTGTTAAATCGATTATCTATTCTGCCGTGCTGTTTCCCCTCGACCAGGACATACGAGATGTTCAAGAGCCATGGGTCCGTGTCACTATCATTTGTCCAACGACGTACTTGAATAACATTATGCCGTTAGTATTTGATCATGAAGGTCAGGTGTACGGAGCTGAAACATTCGGTGAAGGACGAACTCGCACTGAAATTGATATGCCGCTCCGCGAATTGATGCGAAACTTTTTTGATGCAGTGAAAAGCGCTTCGTCGGGATTTGCGTCGGTATCATACGAACTCATTGATATGCACGAGGCGAATGTCACCCGACTGGATATTTATGTTGCCGAAGAAATGGTACCGGCATTTTCACGAGTTATTCCAAAACTAAAAGCTCAAGCTGAGGGGGAAAAGGCGGTCGAAAAATTGTACCAGCACCTCCCACGCCAAATGTTTGCAACAAAAATTCAAGCACTGGCGCACGGCCGGATTCTATCGTCGCGCACCTTGCCTGCGATGCAAAAAAATGTCACCCAGCACATGTACGGTGGCGACATTACTCGAAAACGAAAGTTGTGGGAAAAGCAAAAGCGCGGTAAAAAGCGCATGAAAGCGGAAGGAACCGTGAACATTCCTCACGACGTCTTTTTGAAGATGATAAAAGAAGCCTAATCGATCCTTAAAATCGGAGTGCCGGAAAGTAGAGGATGACCATGCTGACGATGACTAAAAGGCAGATAATTGTCCAGCCAACCTGGATCTTTTTGCGATGTTTTGTATTGAATATCATAGTACGTTGTATACTAACATCATATGCAGCGTTTTCAATCCCCACGTACAAAAGTGACCTGGAAACAATTGCTCTATTCGCCGTTGGCAATTGGAGTCCTTTTGATAGCTGTTGTGTTTATGATTCATGCCACCTGGCAAATGTATAAGACTGAACGAGAGAGCTACAGCTTGCGTGCACAAACCGAGCGTCAGCGCGACGAGCTCCGTAATCGTGATATGAAGACCGCCCAAGCGCTTGCATGGGCTCAAACGCCAGAAGGGCAGGAGTACGTGCTCCGAACAAAGTATAGCGTCAGTAAGCCTGGTGAGCGCTTGTACGTGATCGTGGATAAGCAGGGTAATCCCGATGGTGAAAAAAAGGAATTTCAACGGAGTTGGTGGCAAACGTTCCTCGATGCTATTGGAGGGTTCGGTGATGCCAAAGAGGGGCAGTCAGAATGATTGACTTTTAAAACTTATTGTGGTATTATTTTATCAGAATTGATCGCGTGATCAAAATAGATCTTTTTAGGAGAACTCATGGTGAAATCAACACAAAAGACCGCCGGCCAGCACTTTACCGTCTCTGAGGAAGAATTCAATGTCGCGTGCAAGCAGATGCGAGAGGTTACTCTTCATGTAGGACACACGGAGGCAGAGATTGCGGGCACTATTCGAAACATCTGCCCACCGAACGGTGAGTTCCTCCATGTGATATTCCAGTCACATATGGGAAACTACTGGCGTCTCGTGATTAACACGAATCTCGACGGAGGCAGCAGGTTCAGCGGGGTGTTCCATGGACCATACAAAACCTACGTTGAGCAGCTCGACGGCGTGCCTATCCGCACGGAATAGCCAAGCATCCAGTCACAGTAACTAGTCACTCTGTGTGACTGGTTTTTTTATACAAAAATGTTTGGTATACTGGCACTCTATGAAACATGTTGCTATCTATTCAACCCCGGTGTGTCACTATTGTCAGGAAGCAAAAAAGTTTTTTGCTGATAACAATGTTGCCTACGAAGAATTTAACGTTGCTGCCGATGCCGACAAACGTCAGGAAATGGTAACGAAGAGCAATCAGCTCGGTGTGCCAGTGATCGATATTGCCGGTGAAATTATTGTGGGCTTCGATGAACCAAAAATTCGTCTATCGTTAGGGCTGTAGTCTTCTCACACAGCTATTACAAAAGAATTTTTTGGTATACTTACGGGGTGAAGTGGATATTTTATTTTCTCGCAATAATTGTGGTACTCATTGCAGGAGTATTTGTTACCGTACATTTTTCGACCCATCCGTCCAACGATCGCACATGGAACACCGATCAAGAAATTCTGCCCTATGCAGAAATTAAAGACAGTCTTGTCTCACTACATAATATTAGAAATTTCTCATACGCTTCAACCACAAGCTACACACCAAGCTATTACGACAAGACGTTTGATCTGAATAAGATCAAGAAGGTTTGGTACATCGTTGAACCATTTTCAGGAATACCAGGTTCCGCCCATACGTTTCTGAGTTTTGAATTTGAAGGTGATCAGTTTGTCTCAATTTCAGTCGAGATCCGCAAAGAAGAAGGAGAAACCTTTGGTCCGATCAAGGGGCTTTTCAATAAATATGAACTCATGTACGTCATCGCCGATGAGCGTGATGTGATACAGCTGCGCTCTAACTATCGAAAGGATTTGGTATATGTATATCCTGCAAAAACGACAAAAGAAAAAGCAAAGGCGTTATTTTTAGACATGATAGAACGAGCAAACTTTCTGAAAGACAATCCAGAATTTTATAATTCGATTACTAATACCTGCACGACTAACATCGTAAAACACATCGACAAGATTACACCAAACAAGGTGCCGCTATTGAATCTGCGCATTTTGTTACCAGCAAATTCCGACAAGCTCGCATATGAGCTTGGACTCATAGATACAGAGCTTTCTTTTGAAGATGCGCGCACTCGATACTTTATAAACGACCGCGCAGAAAAATACGCCAACGACCCTGCGTTTTCAGTGAAGATACGAGCAGTCCGATAGGTCTTAGTATGTTGTGCTCCCGGTAGGAATCGAACCTACAATGACTCCTTAGGACGGAGCCGTTATATCCATTTAACTACAGGAGCGTGATATAATCACGATATCATGGATCCTCGAGAAAAAGCGATTTTGGAAGAGACATTCAAAATGGGCAAAGAAAACAACGAGCTCTTAAAAAAGCTCTACCGCGGCTACCGGTTTGGACGTATCGTGAAAGTTGCCTATTGGATTGTCATTATTGGTGTTGCCGTGGGAGCGTTTTACTACATTCAGCCGGTGGTTGAGCGTTTGTACGAAGCAGTGCAACAAATTCACGAGGGTATTAACGAAAGCAAGGGCGCGCTCAACTCACTCCGTACCTTCGGTCGCTAGGGTGTCAGGTTATAGTGGTGACAGTTCAGTTTTGAAAAAGAAACCATAAAGTGGTATAAGTATCAGATTGCCGAGAAGCAATTGCCGAGGTAGCTCAGTTGGTAGAGCATGCGCCTGAAGAGCGTAGGGTCGCCGGTTCGATCCCGGCCCTCGGCACCATATAAAAAGCGTCGTCGAAAGTCGTATAGTTTGGGTGGAACTGCTTAGTTGCTCTTTACGCGGAGTTTTGCTTGACGTTGTTTGTTTACCTTTGGCAGACGAACAGTGAGCATGCCGTTTTTTTCGTTTGCAATTGACTCGTCAACATCGACTTCTTCAGGGAGCATGATTGTACGAGTAAATGAGCCCCAGTAGAGTTCGCGGTGGAAATAGTCGTCTTCACTCACTTCACGCTGTTCTTCGCGGTGTCCACGGATAGTAACCATGTCGCGAGAAATTGAAACATCGAGATCTTCTGGTTTTACACCAGCAATCATTGCTTTGACGATGATTTCATTTGTTGTTTGATACACATCAACAGTCAGTTCGCCCTCAGCTTCGGGTTCAATCCATCCGTCGCCATCGGTGTGTGTTTGTGGTGCGGGAGGTGTTCCTGCAGTACGACCACGCTTTTTCGATTCAGGAGCACTGAGCGCTTCCTCGGGAGAATCGTCGAGAGAGATGGTGCCGGTGAGGCGTTCAAAAAATGATCGTTTATCTTTACTCATGCGTATGGATTAGGTATGTTACGTGTTGATCGCGGTTTCCGAGTGACACGATTCTTTATATCTTCCATAAAGAGCATCATGACGATGATACCGAGCCATACTGCGTAGAGTGTCATCACACTGGCACCGCTGCTTGCATTCATTATAGAGAGGTTGAAGAGAGTATGCAATGTTGTTGCCGTTAATAATCCAATCAGGAGCGCTTTTTTTCGCGCTGCCGGTTTGTAAAAACTGTATGCGAGGAAGATACCAATTGCTGCTGATGAAACAACATGGAGTAAACTTGCGCCGATGAAGCGTAGATTTCCGGTGATGAGACTTGCGGCAAAATCGCCGTCGAGCAGCGGATTAAACACAAAGAGGGCATTTTCAAGTGCAGAGAAACCGAGGGCAGCAGCGATCATGTAAATGACGACGTCGATCGGCTCATCGACGTCTTTTTTTGTGAGCACTGCTACGTATGCTGCGCCGAATTTAAATAATTCTTCGACTGCGGCCCACACTATGAACATGAGCGTCGTACCCGAAAACCATTCGTGAGCGACTTTTTGAATTGGTACAACGAGCGGCACGGCAAACATACCGCACAAAAAGGTCAGGAGGATAAGTCGTGACGGCTCGGGTGAGCGACGATCTTCTCGCACCCAAAACCACAACCAAAAAAGCGCTGGTACTAATCCGGATACGAGTGCAAGAAGAATGGTGTATGAATCAGGCATGTGATGCGTAAACAATTATTGCTCTGGCCACGGCTCGATCATGAGAAGTGAGCCGTTAGTGTGGGGAGTAAGTGACCACAGTTCTTCGGTGATATATGGCATGAAAGGATGCAGTGTGCGCAGGATGTCTTTGTAGATAGCAAACAGTGTGTAGGCGATTGAGTCGTCACCGCTCTGCAACCGAGTTTTACTCTCTTCAATAATGATATCAGCAAATCGATGCCATACGTAATGGTATAACTTTTCGCCAGCAAGATAAAAGCGGTAGGCAATGAGATCGGTAGTGACATCGGCGCGAATATCTTGCCACTCGGTGATGAGCGTTTGATCTTCGGCAGTGAGTATCGGCGGTGTTGCGATCAGCGCGGCACTTTTTTCTGCAGGAATGTTTGAAAGGACAAAGCGCGAGATGTTCCACAGTTTATTCGCAAACAATTTGTAGGCTTTAATTTTGTCAGGTGATACTTTGCTGTCGTTGCCGGGCGCAGTACCAATAATGAGTGCCATGCGCAGTGCGTCGGTGCCGTTATCTTTAATCACATCGAGTGGATCGAGAATGTTGCCGAGCGACTTCGACATTTTGCGGCCTTTACTGTCGCGAACAATGCCGTGGAGGTACACGGTTTTAAAGGGAATATCACCGAGGAGGTAGGTCGACATGAGTACCATGCGGGTTACCCAGTTAAGAATAATGTCGTAGCCAGTTTCGAGCACGTCGGTTGGGTGGTAGAGGTCGAAGTCTTTTGTTTTTTCTGGCCAGCCGAGTGTTGTAAATGTCCACATGCCAGACGAAAACCAGGTATCGAGAGTATCTTCGTCTTGTGTCCATGTACCGCCGGCATCATCAGCCGGTGCGTCTATGCCGCAGAATGTTTCCTGGGCGTTACCGTCGCCGCGATACCACACCGGAATGCGATGTCCGAACCAGAGCTGGCGGCTAATGCACCAGTCGTGCAAGTTGTTAACCCAGTGAAAGTACACTTTTGCAAAACGATTGGGAAGAATGTTGATTTGGCCATGTGCAACTGCTGCATGCATAAGATCTTTGAGTGAGTGTTTGTCACCGCTCTTGATGCCAGTAATGTTTGAATGGGGAACAGCAATTGTTTTATCTACATTCACAAACCACTGCGTTTTAATCTGCGGTTCAATGGTTGCGCCACTGCGTTCGCTGGTGGCAATGCTATGCGTGTAGGCGTCGTCTACTTTTTCAACAAGCCCTTTCTTTTGGAGCTTTTCAATAATGAGTAGCCGCGCCTTGCTGATTGGCATACTTGCAAACTCACTAGCGATTGGTAACAGCTTTCCGTACCAGTCGATAATTTGTTCTTTATCGAGCGAGTGTTTTTCGGCAAGCTGAAAATCAATTGCAGAGTGCCAGGGAGTGATGGTCATAACACCGGTGCCGAACGCCATGTCGATCACCTCGTCTTTAATAATAGTTGCCGTGAGCGGGCCATTGATCCATTCAATGTTGATGGTGTCGCCATGCTTCCACTTTGTATAGCGTTCGTCGTTAGGATGCATCATCACGTATTTGTCACCGAATTTTGTTTCAGGGCGCGCGGTTGCAATAGTGAACGGACCGTACTTCAAGTAGTACAGAGGCGCTCTTTCTTCGACGTATACAATTTCGTCATCAGAGATGGTCGTTTGTAGTTTTGGATCCCAGTTAATGATGCGCGCGCCGCGGTAGATGAGTCCGTCGTCGTACATTTTTTTGAAGGCAATGCGCACTGCTTTTGACCGTGCCTCGTCGAGGGTATATGCCTCACGACTCCAGTCGATTGACGCTCCCATTTTTTTTATCTGACCAACGATGGTGTCGTGGCTCTCTTGGGCAAATTGGTTTACTCGCTCAAGAAATGCATCGCGGCCCATGTCGCGCTTTTTAAGACCTTCTTTTTCGAGCATTTTTTCAACTTTTGATTGGGTTGCAATAGCAGCGTGGTCGGTGCCCGGAATCCAGAGAGTTTTTTTGCCGCGCATACGCTCGAAACGAATCATGATGTCTTGGATGACCAACATGAGAGCATGTCCAACGTGTAGGGTTCCGGTAACGTTTGGTGGTGGAAGTACGATCGAAAACGGAACGGTATGTCGGGCGGGGAGATTGTCAGGATTAAAAAAACCGCTGGCAACCCATCGGTCGTAGATAGCCTGCTCGGTGTCGGTAGGGTTGTAGGGCTTTAAAAGTTTTTCGGGAATGGTCATAAATGTGTTACCAACTATTTTCGTATGATATCACGACCGAGTGGCATGCGACCCTGTGCGGTAATTGTTTCTGTAGATGACGCGAGCAGAGCTGTTTCAGTGTGCAAAAACGCTGCCATGCCAATCATTGTTGCGTTATCAGTCGCAAGTGTGTGCGTTGGTAGATGCAGGGTGATTCCTCGTTCGGCGCATGCCGCAGTAAGTTGTTCTCGCAAAAAACTGTTTGCAATGACGCCACCGCCCACAATAATACTGCGGGCACTCAACGCGTCGGCAGCGCGCATGGTTTTTGATACGAGCACCTCAACAACAGCATCTTCAAATGCGCGTGCTACTTTTTGTTGCATTACTGGTGTTGTGCGATTAGCTTCGGGTAGGTCGCGCAGATAGTAGAGCACTGACGTTTTAATGCCAGAAAATGAAAAGTGGTAGTCGGGCGAGTGGAGCATCGGCCGCGGGAACGCAATGAAATCGCTGTCAGCGGTGCTCCATGTTGGAAACGTTGCGCGGTGTTGCGCCGCCAGTTTTGAAATTTCTGGTCCGCCGGGGTAGGGTAGATTGAGCATGCGGGCAACTTTGTCGAACGATTCACCAACAGCATCGTCGCGTGTTTCGCCGAGGAGTGTGTACGATCCCCACGCATTCACAGTGAGTAGTTCGGTGTGGCCACCGCTTGCGATGAGCGCCAGTGCGGGAAAGGCGACTGTGGGCGCTGTTGCATCGCTTGGTACCAATGACATGAGTGGCGAGATAACGTGACCCTCCATGTGATTCACCGGAATGAGCGGAATGTTCCATGCAATGCTCAGTGCTCGTGCTGCATTAATACCAACCCACAGTGCGGGTTCGAGGCCGGGACCTTGGGTGACAGCAATGTAATTAATATTGGTCGGTCGATATGATTCTGCAAAGACGATGAGTGTTTCGGCAAGGCCGGTTTCGCGGGTCAGTAGGGCGGTAATATTTTTTTTGATGTCATCGGGTAACGGGAGCGCGGGCAATTCTTTCTGTATATCCGCGTCAGTAACTGTTTTTTCAAGTACAGACACTATGTTAAGGGCGTGCTCGCGTTTTGCCAGTGCCGGAAAGACACCGCCGTACGCTGCATGAATAGCAACTTGTGAGTGAACAGCACTAGCGATGTTTTTGAATGTCGGGTGTGCGGGTGTTCCCGATGCAGCAACAAGTGCAGCTGCGGTTTCATCGCAGCTCGTTTCGATAGCAAGGATTGTGCTCATTCCTTCACTCTACTGGTTTTTTCGAACTCGTGAAGGGTCGAGGGGAATACTGACCGCGAAGGTGGTGCCGTGCCCCGGAACACTCGTTGCCCACATACTGCCGTGCAGTTCGTTCTCAACAATGTGTTTGGTGGTTGCTAAGCCGAGACCAGTACCCGAGGCGGCGTCTTTGGTGGTAAAGAATGGTTCAAAAAGATGTTCGGCAGCAGAAGGAAGAATGCCCGAGCCCGTGTCGGTAACTGCGATGCGAATTTTTGAAGGATCTGGCGTGTAGGCGATGTCGATAGCAACGCTGCGTTGTTCGCTTTCGCTGCAGGCGTCGATTGCATTTGAAAGGAGATTAAGAATAATTTGATAAAACTGAAGTGAGGTGTTGAGTATCTCAAGTGTTGGGTCGCTTTTGATGGTGACAGTGACACTCGTTGCTCGCGCTTTGTGTCCGAGAATGTCGAGTACATCAGTTACCTCGCGTGTGGGACTGAACCAGTGTTCCTCGTGCTGTGTCTTAAGTTGTTTTTGGACACTAAGAAGTAAGCTTTCCATGCGCCGACTCGAACGTTGAATGATGCGCACCCGATCGGCAGTTTCGTGTGTGGTGTTGATGTTGTCGATATTGAGCAGTACTGCGGTAAGGGGACTCATAAGATCGTGAAAAATGCCGCTCGCCAATCTGCCAAACTCAACCAAGCGTTGCATGTTTGCGACGTGTTCAATTTGGACGTCTTTAAGAGACTGAGTGCGATCCTCAATGCGGGCTTCGAGCTGGCTTCGTTCCTGTTCGGCTGTTTCAACACGGGCAAGTGTTTGTTTCAGTGCAGCGCGATACTGGTAGACAGACAGACTGAATACAAAGGTGAGCACGATGCCAAGGGTGATGAGAGATAGTGCGCCCCAAACAAAAGTTCCTGCTAAACCACTTGTAAGTAATAGTATAAAAAAAGCGATATATGCATCGCGTACATATCCTGAACGAGAGAGAAACAAGAGAAGCCAAAACAGGGCAGGTACGATAGAGCTTACGACAGTGACGACTTCAGTGTTGTTGCCGTAGATAACAGCGCCAGCAGCGAGGGTGGTAGCGATACCAACAACAAGCAGGGAGATATTGAGAGTGCGCTCTGCGGTTTTTGTGGCAAACGAGGAAGTACGTGGATCGATAAGCGCAGCGTACAGTTTTTGCAGAACGCCAACAGGCCGCCGCGTGGGTGTGGTTGCGGCGGGTAATGACCAATCCACGCTCGGACTGTTGGCGCGTTTCATATAAATAGGATGTTACGGTGAATGGATGCTCATTGGTGCTATATCGTTATGGTACTAAAGCTGGTCGACCACTGCTAGCTTGTCACATAGGCACTTAACGTATCGTAAATAAAAGTTAAAACTAAGATAAAATATCAATTTTGTACCCGCGGCCAGGGATAGTATGGATGAGTTTGAGGGCGTGTTTGCTCTCAATTTTACGGCGCAAGTTACGAATGTGTGCCTCAATGGTATTTGAAAATGGATCGGAATTCATATCCCACACATGTTCCATAATACTACTGCGAGACAATACGTGACCGCGGTGAGTCAATAGATACTCAAGTAGTGCGAACTCTTTTCGGGTCAAATAAATGTCGACGCCGTTGCGTGTTGCGACGTAGCGATTTTTATCAAGCACCAAATCGCTGATAGAAAGTATTCGCTCTTGTATTGCTGGCGGTCGGCGGAGTAATGCTCGCATGCGAGCGATGAGTTCGTTTACAGAGAATGGTTTTGTGAGGTAGTCATCTGCACCAGCGTTGAGTAGGTCAATTTTTTGCAGTACCTCACTTCGTGCTGAAAGTATGAGAATAGGCATAAAGTACCGGTGTTCACGAAGTTCCTGACACACCTCTATACCGCAGCGCTTTGGCAGCATGTTGTCGAGAATAATAAGATCGTAGGGATTCATTTTTCCGAGCTGTATACCTTGTGTACCATCGGCAGCGGTGTCGACGCAGTAGTGCTCGGCTTCAAGAGCAAGTCGGAGTGAGTACCGAATGTCTTCGTCATCTTCAACAAGTAATATTCGCATATCAGAAAGTATACCGTGCAGATGGTGATTGAGAAATCCTCAGAATCAAGGCCGTTTTAGGTTTTTTTCATAATTATTTTATCTCAAAATATCCACTGAATTATGGTATACTACCTATACATTATTCTTAATAGTGTCCTTATATGTCGTTACCCTTGATATTGATCGGTGTTCTCGTTATTTTGGCAGCATGGGTTGCATTCTCTTTTAATCGTCTCGTAACGATTGTTAATCGTGCGAAAGAAGCGTGGGCAGACATTGATGTGCAGCTCAAGCGCCGCTACGATCTCATTCCAAACTTGGTAAATACCGTAAAGGGGTACGCAACTCACGAATCAACAGTCTTTGAAAAAGTGACTGTCGCTCGTACAAAAGCAATGACCGCAAGTGGCCCTACAGACAAGGCACAAGCAGAAGGTGAACTATCGGGAACGCTCAAAACTATTTTCGCGCTCGCTGAGGCCTACCCTGATTTGAAGGCAAACCAAAATTTCCTCGAACTCCAGCGCGAACTCTCAGACACAGAAAACAAAATTCAAGCTGCACGCCGCTTCTACAATGGTAACGTGCGCGACCTCACTACTATGATCGAGGCATTTCCGAGCAACATTATTGCAAAATCATTCGGATTCGAAAAAATGGCGTTCTTCGAACTTGCAGAGGATGAACAGGCAGCACGCAACCCGGTAGAAGTCAAGTTTTAAAGACTATTTTTGATGGCAACACTCTACACACACCAAAATACCAATATACAAAAAACGTGGCTCCTGATGGGGCTGTTCTTGGTGGCTATCATTGGACTTGGATGGCTCTTTAGCACTGTCTACAATTCGCCTGAAATTCTACTCATTGCAGTTGTGTTCAGCATTGTCATGAATATCACCAGCTACTGGTTTTCAGACAAAATTGTACTCAGCCTGTACAAAGCAAAACCGGTCACCAATGAATCGCATCCTGATTTGTATAATTCTGTTGAAAATTTAGCGATCACTGCCGGACTGCCAATGCCAAAAGTATTTGTTATTGCTGACCCAAGTCCGAACGCGTTTGCGACCGGACGCAATAAAGAACACGCAGCAATAGCAGTAACCACTGGGCTACTCACCATTCTCGACAAAAGCGAACTTGAAGGTGTTCTTGCGCACGAATTGTCACATATTGGTAACCGAGACATTCTGCTCTCAACCGTGGTCGTTGTGTTAGTGGGCATTGTTACTCTCTTGTCTGACTTTTTTCTCCGCATCGGTTTTTGGGGACGGGGAGGCGATAACAAGCATGGCAATGCGATACTGGCTGTTGTAGCAATTGTTTCTGCAGTGTTAGCGCCGATTGCAGCGGTGGTTATCCAGCTCGCAATCTCACGGCGCCGCGAGTTTTTGGCTGATGCGAGCGGCGCCCTCCTTACTCGATATCCTGAAGGATTGGCGCGAGCACTTGAAAAAATCACTACGGCAAGTGCGCAGACGCCACTGGCGCGTGCAAGCCACGCAACTGCACATCTCTTTATCGCTAATCCCTTTGGTCGCGGTGGGGCAATCAACTCACTGTTTATGACGCACCCACCACTTGCTGCTCGCATCAAAGCACTCCGTGATTTGAACGTGTAAGTTTGGTACACTGTATCTATTATATGTACCCGCAGTTTGCTCGAACATTTTTTTCTGTTAAGTACGAACATCTGCTCGTGACAACACTCCGTTTCACGTTGGCGCTCATTTTTGTGTGGTTCGGTGCACTTAAGGTGTTAGGATTTAATCCGGTATTCGATTTGATTACTAATTCTGCAATGCCATTTCTTGCAGAGGGATATGGACTGGTTATTCTCGGTGTTGTTGAGGTACTCATTGGATTACTGCTCGTACTCAATCGAGCGCTCCTGTTTACGCATACAATTGTTGTGCTCCATTTGCTCGGCACGTTCTCTACGTTTATCTTTGGTTGGAATCTCATGTTTGATCCGTATGTTCCTGTGCTCTCATTTGAAGGGGAGTTTGTGATTAAAAATATGACCTTAGCTATTGCGGGACTTGTTGTGCTGGTACACGAGGCTCGTCGTCGAAAATAGAGTATCGCTTGCTATACTGAAGCTATGCACCCATCTGTCATTATGGTTACGGGTTGTGCTGGCTTCATTGGGAGTAACTTTGTTAAAAAATTTCAGAGTGTTTTTCCTGAGACGCGCATACTCGGCATCGACAATTTTTCAACTGGTCGGCGCGACGCCGTACATCCGGCTGTTACGTTTGTTGAAGGTTCGATTGCTGATGCTGCTCTCATGCAGTCGCTCATGCAGAAACATAAACCTGAATATGTGTTTCATTTCGCCGCTATTCCAAAGGTATCGTATTGCACCGAACATCCGTTTGAAACAGGGCAGATAAACACCGGCGGAACAATTGCGTTACTCGAAGCGTCGCGTGATGCCGGAGTGAAGCGATTTATCTATTCTTCATCAGCGGCAATATATGGAAATACCGAACAGGTGCCCACAACTGAAGACTCGCCGGCACAGCCGCTGTCTCCGTATGGTTTTCAAAAATATAGTGGCGAAGTGTACTGCAAGCTGTTTAGTTCGCTCTACGGACTTGATACGGGCAGCTTGAGGTATTTTAATGCGTTTGGACCCGGCCAATACCCAGAGTCTGGGTATGCTACGGTTGTTGCTGCATGGTTGGGTGCGCTGCATGCTCCCGGTGGCAAAAAACCATTTCTCGAAGGCGACGGTTCACAAACCCGTGATTTCTGTTACATCGACAACATTATCCATGCCAATATGTGCGCACTGCAGGTACCAGAGAAATTGAATGGAGAAGCATTTAATGTTGGTACTGGCAGCGCTGTATCGCTCATGACTATTAAGGAACTCATTGAAGAATCTACCGGAAGCACTATCGATCTTGAGCTTCGCCCGGCTCGTCTCGGAGATATTAAAGACTCGTGCGCAGATATTTCAAAAAGTACTCGTGTTCTTGGGTATACACCGCAGGTTACTTTAAAGGCAGGTCTTGCTGAAACAGTTGGATGGGCACACCAGGCGTATACCCAAGGTTCTGTTTTTTTAGTGACAGCTCTTATTGTTGCACTTGCTGGTGTTTCTCTTGCGGTGTGGTCACAATACGCAGTGCCAGAACCTACCACAGCTTCTGTTACTGTGTCTCCACAAGTACCTAGTGAGTCTGCGTCGTCTGCCCAACTAGGGAATAGCCGCATCATCCTTGAATACGCTCGAACTGAAGCAGAACGAACCCGCGGATTGTCGGGCCGACTCGAACTTCCGACGGGACACGGTCTCTTATTCGCATTTCCATATGATTACGCCTGGGGAATTTGGATGAAGGACATGCGTTTTGCTATTGATATTGTGTGGCTCGATCAAGAGTTCCGCGTTGTGCATAGTGAGGAGAATGTCCCACCAGAATCCTATCCGCGGGTGTATGTCCCACCAGCACTTTCACGCTACGTACTCGAACTTCCTGCAGGAACAATCAAGACTGCTCAATTCGGTGTTGGAAGCTCGCTCGTTTTTACTACAGAAACCAACTAAAAGTGTGCATCGTTAGGGCGCGTGGTGGGGCATAGGTTTACACCGAAAAAAATCTGTGTGCTTGTGCTCGATTTATAAAGTTTTCCCCAATTTTTTATCATCGAATACGATAGAATATGACAACTATGACTTTGAACATCGTTGTTACGAAGCGTGATGGTGTGAAGGAGGTATTCAATGCAGACAAAATTAATCGATCGATCGAACGAGCATGCAAAGGACTCACTGACCCGGTCTCGATGGTTACTCAAATTGCAACCGAAACACAACTAACGCTCTACGATGGTATTAGTTCGGAAGATCTCGACATGGCAACCATCAATGCTGCTGTTCAAAACATTCAAAACGATATTGAGTACGACAAAGTAGCCACCCGATTGCTGGTAAAGACTGTGTATAAGCGAGTGGTCGGCGAATACGACAACGACGACAAGGAACTTGAGAAGCGTCACCGTGAAGTGTTCATTAAGTATATTAAGTCAGCGGTAGCCGACAAACACCTCGACCCGCGCATGGCTGAAAAGTTCGATTTGCAGCGATTATCACAAATGCTCCGTATCGATCGTGACGATTTGTTCCAGTATGCTGGTCTCTCGGGCTTGCTCGACCGCTACGCAATTAAAGGGAAGAACCAAAAATCTTTGGAAACGCCGCAGTTCTTCTTCATGCGTGTTGCTATGGGGCTTTCGTTTAATGAAGATAACCCAACTGAGTGGGCAATAAAGTTTTATAACAAAATGTCTCGGCACGAGTATCTTGCAGGGGGTTCAACAAACATGCATGCAGGTACAGTCAAGCCATCAGTATCCAACTGTTTCTTGATGCAAGTTGAAGACACGATGGTGCACATTGCAAAATCAGTCTCCGATGTGCTCCTGCTCTCAAAGGCATCAGGTGGCATTGGGTGCTCTCTCACAAAGCTCCGTGCCGCTGGATCGCTCTTATCATCAACAAACACGCCATCATCTGGCCCAACACCATTTGCAAAAATTATGGATACCGCTGTCCGTGCAGTCCAGCGCGGCGGAAAGAAAAAAGGAGCACTGACGTTCTACATGGAGAACTGGCACATCGATTTCCCAGAATTTGTTGATTGGAAGCATAATGCCGGCGATGACTACATGCGTATGCGTACGGCAAACACGGCAGTGTACATGTCTGACGAGTTTATGAAGCGCGTCCGCAACAATCAAGACTGGTACATGTTTGATCCAAAAGAAACACCCGATCTTGTCGAACTCTACGGTGCTGCATTTAGTAAGCGCTACGCTGAATACGTAGAGATGGCAGAGCAAGGGAAGCTCAAAATGGTTAAAAAGGTACCTGCAAGTGAACAGCTCCGTCAAATTCTAGTGTCGCTGCAGGCAACATCGCACCCGTGGCTGACGTGGAAAGATCCAATCAACCTCCGTGCACTCAACAACAATACCGGCACCATTCACATGTCAAACCTGTGTACCGAAATTTGCCTACCACAGGACAAAGATAACATCGCGGTCTGTAACCTTGCGTCGCTCAACCTCGCAACACACGTAAAGAATAAAGAAGTAAATTGGGGTCGCCTTGAGGAAAGTGTTCGTCTCGCAATTCGCCAACTCGACAACCTCATCGACATTAACGTGTTGCCGGTACCCGAAGCAATAAAAGCTGATAAAGAAAACCGCGCTGTCGGGCTTGGTGTGATGGGCTTCGCTGATGTTATTGAACAGCTCGGCATGGCATACGACACACCGCACGCGTGGGATTTTGCCGATCGCATTTTTGAATTCATTAGCTATATGGCAATTGATGAAAGCGCAAATCTTGCAAAGGAGCGCGGAAGCTATACGCACTTCAAAGGATCAGAATGGTCAAAAGGTCATGTGCCTATTGATACGCTCAAAACACTCGAGGAAAACCGCGGCATAGCCCTTACCGTTGATAAAGAGAGTAAACACCGCGGCCTTAACTGGGATCTCCTTCGAGCAAAAGTAAGAGAGGGAATTCGCAATGCAACCGTGATGGCGGTAGCACCGAATGCAAACATTGGATTGCTTGCAGGAACAACTCCAGGCATCGACGCTCGATTTGCCCAAGTTTTTTCTCGAAACAAAATGTCAGGAAAATACATGGACATTAACCATAACTTGGTTAAAGATTTAAAAAACCTCGGCATCTGGGAAAAAGTCCGCGGAAAAATTATTGAAAGCCAAGGTGATATTGCGCACCTCGAAGAAATTCCTCCACACATTCGCGATATTTATAAAACATCATTCACTACATCGCCGTACGCCTATGTCGAAGTTGCGGCCCGTGCTCAAAAATGGGTAGACCAAGGCTTGTCACGAAACATGTACCTCGATGTTCGCGACACCGACGAAATCATGAAAATTTATACCACTGCGTGGGAAAAGGGTGTTAAAACAACCTACTATCTGCACATGAAACCTCGTCATACTGCAGAGCAGAGCACGACAAAGGTAAACAAAGCAGAGCAACTCGGCAAAAAAGGATTTTCTTCTGTAGCTACTGCAGTTGCCAATGCGCCACGCACATTCGCTGAAGCTCCTCTCCAACATGTACTTACGCCAATTATGCCCGTTGCGCCCACACTAGCTCCAGTGGTACATTCTGTTCCAGTTGCGTCATTGGAGGCGGTGCCAACCAACGTTGTTGTCCAGGAGACAGTAGCGGTGTCGGTATCCTCGGCTTCAGGCAAGCCGAAAGTGTGTCCAGTTGACCCTGCAGAACGTTCGCAGTGCGATAGTTGTCAGTAAAGTAGACACAAATAACATATGCTCTTTTAGAGACTGCGATACATTTCTGCTGAAATGTTCGCTTCTGCTCGTGCCGTCGCACTCCGCAAATCTCTAAAAGAACACGTGTTATTTGTGTCCAACCGTTAGACCGTTAATAAGAAATCAACTTACCTCTATGTCTCGAACTAAAAATATCATTGGAAAAGCGTCGCCAGACGACATGACACTGCACCCGCTCCGATACCCGTGGGCATATCAGCTCTACGAACAGGCAGTTCGCAATACGTGGTTCCCACACGAAATCGCCCTCAAGGAAGATGTGATGGACATTCAAAAGATGACCCCCGACGAGCAGCACGCGGTAAAGTTTTTGATGTCGTTCTTTAATCCTGCCGAACTGATTGTGAACCGATCAATTGCTCTTGGTATTTACCCGTTTATCAAAGCGCCAGAGTTGCACCTGTACTTAGCAAAGCAAATGTGGGAAGAGGCAAACCACTGTGTGGCATTTGAGTACGTACTTCAAACATTTCCCTTCGATCGCACCGAAGTATTTAGCATTCACGAAAATACCCAGTCGATGATTGCGAAAGAAGAGTACATTAACAAGTACATGCGGCGTATGACTGAAGACACGCTTGATATCGAAACGGTAGAAGGAAAGATGGACTTCATCCGTAACCTCGTTGCTACAAACATTGTGATGGAAGGTGTGTGGTTCTACTCCGGCTTTATGGTGGCCCTGTCATTCCGCCAGCGAAATTTGCTCCGCAACTTCGGTTCGATGATCAACTGGGTGCTGCGCGATGAAAGTTTGCATCTTAAGTTTGGCATGAACCTCATTCAAAACATTTTGGAGGAAAACCAAGCACTCCTCACTGCAGATTTTGCTACAGAAATTCGCGATATCGTCGTTGAAGGAGTGAACCTTGAAGTTGCCTACAACAAAGATTTATTTCCGAACGGCATCCTCGGCTTGAATGCCGATTATGTGAACCAATACGTGAAGTATGTTGCTGACCGCCGCCTTGAAGAACTTGGCCTTGAAGCGCACTACAAGGTGACCAACCCAGCAAAGTGGATGAGTACTGCCACCGATGTGTTTGAGCTGGTAAACTTCTTTGAATCACAGAACACAAACTATGAGGTAAATCCGCAGGCGGGAGGGAATACTCCATCAGAACTAGGCGATAAAAAATAGATATAAAAAAGCGGTAAAAAAGCGGTACCTTTGGTATACTGGTTTAACTATGAAAAAAATCAGAGTTGCCATTAACGGAGCTGGTCGTATCGGACGAGCATTTTACAAAGTTGCCCGACAGAATCCTCATATCGATGTTGTTGCTATGAACGACCTGGCATCAATCGAAAATATTGCCTACTTGCTTAAGTACGATACTGCCTATGGTATCAGCCCGTTTTCTGTCGCTGTTGGGACTGATAAAAAAACGCTCACTATTACCGATACCGATGGTGCTCCGGACAGTGTTCAGTATATTTCTGAAAAAGATCCAGCTGCGCTCCCGTGGAAAGAGCTCGATATTGACGTTGTTGTCGAATCAACCGGTTTGTTTACCGACTATGCAAAGGCCAATGCACACATCACTGCTGGTGCGCGAAAGGTGGTTATCACCGGACCAGTAAAGGGTGACGCACCTGCGGGGATTGCAGGCGCAACGGTACTGATGGGCATTAACGACGACAAAATCGCTACGTGCGATATCACGTCAAACGCATCGTGCACGACAAACGCTGGCTCACCGCTCATAGCTATTTTGAACGAAACAATCGGTATTGAAAAAGCAGTACTCAGTACCGTACACGGCTACACAGCTAGTCAGGGAATTGTCGATGGTCCGAATAAAAAAGATATGCGTGAAGGTCGTGCTGCTGCCCAAAATATTGTGCCGTCATCAACCGGTGCAGCTATTGCAGTTACCCAAGCACTACCAGAGCTCAACGGAAAATTTGACGGTATCTCACTCCGTGTGCCAGTAGTCGTTGGTTCTATCGTCGACGTTACATTTATTGCAAAGCGAAATACCACTGTTGCAGAGGTGAACACTATCCTCACCACAGCTGCTGGCGAAGATCGTTGGAAAAAATCGTTTACGGTTACCACTGAGCCCCTCGTGTCTTCAGATATCGTTGGTAACGCACATGCATCTATCGCAGATCTCGCATTCACTCGTGTTGTTGATGGAAATTTGGTCAAAGTGTTGGCGTGGTATGACAATGAAATGGGATATACGCATACCTTGGTGGAGCATGTGGTGAAGAGCGGTTCATCAATAAAATAAATTATTAATTTATAAAAATTCGTGAAAAATTCACAAAAAGGTCCCACTGTTCCATGGGTAATAGCGATTATTGCAGTGTTGGCGATTGGGGGAGGAGTCTATGTCTATAATAAAAGTGAGAAAAAAGCAGAACTAAATACAACAATTACAGCAGTTATTGATAAGCAAACCGACACCACTTCTAATGCGCAACTGAGTACAAGTATTGGTGAAATTAACGAGGACTCAGAAAATAAATCTGAATTCAAAGGGTATTATACAAATATAACTCAGAACTTTTATAATGAAATTAAAGTCTGTGACTCGTTTGTTGTGACAGATGGTGATTCACGTCTTGTTACTTATTTCAAAAATATGGTTAACGAAGGTAATACCGTCAATCAAATTAACACAGATGGTAATCTGGTTATTCATTTGAATTTAAGCGAAACAGATTCGCAGGGTGCAATTAAGATTAAAAATTCCAGCAAATCCGATCCTGTGATTATTGAATTTCAGAAAAATATTCAAGCAGGAAAAGATGCTGGCAATTGTCACTCATTTTTCAAGATACTAAAAGTGAGGTAAGTGCTATATATTTTAGTCTTGGTAAACTACTAAGTAGCGGAGCTTTTTCTTTAAATTGTGATACAAACGCCAAAGGGACTAACATGGTATGGTAATGAAATAGGGTACACACATACATTAATCAACAACGCTTTCTTTTTATACGCCCGCTCATTTGTTAATTAGTTCCTGTATCTCTACAGCTGTTTCCTCTGGCCCGCTTACGCTAATACACTCAATACCCAACGCCGTTACCGGGTAATCGTTACCACCTTCATACAGCGCGTCACCAACAAACACCATATCGTTGAAGCCAATGGTAAGGTATTCGCTCAACTTACGAACCCCGTAGCTTTTATTAATACCTTGGCGAGTAATGTCGATTGAAGTGGCGCCGCCAATTTGGATAGTAAAGTGCTCTCGGATATCAGCCATCTTTTCTAACTCTTCAACAATACGCAGGCGCTTTCGATGGTCAGGGTCCCACGTCTTTTTTAGTTCACCCGGTGCTTCTTGACCAAGTGCTGAGAATGTTATTTGCGAACCACGGTCCTCAATTAGTTTGCCATAGATCATTGCTGGTTTTTCGTATTGAGCGTTGTCTAAGGCTTGGGTTAGGGAAGTGGTAATCGTTTTTTTTTCTGCCGGCGACAGGTTTTCGGCATATAGTTCCTGCCAACCACCTGCACTGTTTTGGCAGACATACAAACGAGTGCCTGAGGTTGGGAGTAGGTATAGATTATCAATACAGCCTGCACTCTGTGGCAATGACGGTAAAAATTGTTTTTCGAATTGCGCAAAACTTCCACCCGATATCACCGCTACTTTTTTTACAGTGAGGAGCTCTGCAAGTAATCCACCCATGCTGGCTGACATATTGGATTTACTTGGCGATAACGTACCGTCGAGATCGAATATAATGAGTTGTTGCGCAGGTGTCATGTTTCGAGCATTTGCAAAACAGCAGCCAGTGAAACAGTGGCAACCGCAACAACGCTATCAGCAGCACCGTAATACATATAGAGTGTTCGTCCACGAACCGTCAAACCACAAGGAAATACGACATTTGGTACAACACCCTTATGTTCGTACTCTTCTTCAGGTTCAAAAATAGGTACCGCTGTTCGGGCTTTTATCACCGTTGGATTTTCAAGGTCGAGCAATGCTGCACCAACACGGTATGTCGTACTCGACGACACGCCGTGATAGAGGAGCAACCAGCCAGCTTTTGTTTTAATCGGTGGTGCGGCTAGGCCAACTTTTCCTCCATCCCACATACCATGCCGTGGCCCGAGGATTTCTATGCATTCTTTAATTTTTTCTACCGAAAAATCGAGGGTAGCAACAAAATCAGCGCAAATACTCTCACCAACTCTGTGGAACAACATATATTTACCATTGATTTTCTCGGGCAACACTGCAGCGTCTTTATTGCCTATAGCAGGGGGAGTAATAACTTCTGGCAGTGACCACTGATCCCAGCGGTGCTTCAAAAAATCAGCAACAGAAATAGAACTAATAGCTACCCGGGGTGTAATACCATCGTAGGCGGTGTAGGTCATGTACAGATGTTTTTCGATCTGCACAATACGCGCATCCTCGCAGCCATTTTTTTCAAATTCGGTGCGTGGTGCATACATTGGCATGTCACTTCGTTCATCAATAGAGAAACCATCCTGTGAGCGAGCGTAGCCGATAGTAGAAATATTTTTATCTGATACAGCTCGATACAATATGTGCACGGATCCATCAAGGTCTATGGCTGCTGGGTTAAGGGTTCCACCAGCTTCCCAGGCTACACCGTCGCGCGGAACAATTATTGGATTGCCCGGAAACCTCTTAATGTATGAGTGACGAGAGTCAGTCATGCTCTTAATGAGGTTATCGAGTGGAATAGTGGCAATAGCACAATGAGTATCGGCAGCGCCGTAGTGTAACTCAAGTGTTTTGCCGCGTACTAGAGCGCCTGTTGGAAAAACGACTTGAGCTGCATGGCCAGCGTGTTCGTAATAACTGTCGGGAACCATAAACGGTCCCTTGGTGCGACCCACTACCTGCCGAGGATTTTTAAGATCAAGCAGCATTGCTTCAATGCCGAACACTGGGTTTCCAGAACCGTATTTTTGAATGTGGGCATATAACACTAACCATCCTGCATCGGTTTTGATTGGCGGTGTGCCGAGCTCGATCTGATCGTCATGTTGACGGCGAATCTGAATTTTGTGAGCATCGAGATTTTCGTGCCACCGCTGCCAATACTCAGACGACCACATTTCTTCAGGTGTATTAAATTCAGCGTAGCAAATTTCGGATGGAGGGTGTTCGGTGCTAATGGTAAGAAGTGTGCTGATTTTCCCATTAATTTTTTCCGGAAACATTGTCATTGCCTTAGCATTGAATGGCGTGACTAAGTGTTTGTCGTCTACGGTTTCAAGGTCACGACTTCTTGCTACTGCTACTCGAATGCTGTCTGAGGTAAATGGAAATGATCCAAGGGCAGTATAAAAAATATAAAACGTATCACCGAGCTTTGTTACTCGAGGATCTTCACAGCCAAATTGATCAAAATCGTGATCGGGTGAAATAAAGACTGTTCGGTCGGTGTAGTGTTCGTTGTCAGTTGATATTGCCTTACCAATTGATGACATGCGAATGTGGGGTGATTTCAAGAGCTGCGGCTCTGATAGTGTTCGGTAAAAAAGGTAAGTTTTTCGCTTGTGAACAATCGGACAGCCATTAAATGCTGCCGCTGCTTCCCATGGATGCTCTTTAAGCGGTGATAAAATTGGGTTATGCTCGACGCGAGTAACAGTGAACATATATCTATTGTACGTTAGGTTGGGTTTGCAACCAACCAAAAAGATTAACAAGTGGTGTGTGCGCGCTGCAGACGTGTTTGTCTCCACCACCGTAATACACTGAAAGGATATCGTCTTTCACAACAGCACCTGTTGCGTATACGATCCCTGGTTTCCATTCGTTTTCATACCAATGATCGGGTGTGAGGAGCGGTTTATCACAGCGAGCGATTACCTGAGTTGGGTTATCAAGATCGAGCAGCAGCGCGCCCAATTTGTACTTATCTGGCTCATCGTCGCTTATAGCGTGGTAGAGAACTAACCAGCCGTAGGCGGTTTTAATTGGTGGTGGTCCAGCACCACGAACCCGGTTGTCCCAGCCAACTCGCTTTTTTTGTCCGTGGATACTTTTAATTTTTTTCAAACCGTAAGCAAGTTGTTCGAGGCTGTCTACGTAGTCAATTTGAACCTCTGGCGAAATACTATGCAAAATAGCAAATTTTCCGTTCATTTTTTCCGGAAAGAGCACCCAATTTTTGTGCACCTCACCGGGTGGTGATAGTAGCAGTGGTGTACTCCATTTCCAGCGTTTGTTAAGAAAGTCTGCTTCACTAATTGAAATAGCGCCAATACGAATAAAGTCCCACCCGTCAAAGGTATTAAATGTCACATAGAGCTTTCCTTCAATTCGCACAATGCGCGGATCTTCACAACCACCCCAACTACCGCCAGATGGATACATCACCGGGTCGTATTTTTTATTAATATCCGACAGGTCGTGCTTGCGTGGACAGAGCATGGTGAAAACAGCATACGGTAAGCGGTCAAATTCAATACCGTTTTCACTAACAGCATAGCCGATGCGTGAAATACCGTCGTTGCCAACAGCGCGGTATAACAAATGAATCTGACCCGCGTCGTCAACGTACGTTGCAGGGTTAAATGTGCCCGCCGCCTCCCAGTCATTATAAGGATGCGGAGAAATAATTGGGTTATGATCGTGGCGCTGCAACGGGCTTTTTCGATCCGATTTTTTTTTGCGCGTTATCTGACCATGAGTGTACAGCAGGCTATACCATACTCCAGTAATGACGCACACCATTAAAACCAACAGGACAGTACCGAAAAAATTGATATTATACTCGACCATAACGATCTTCAAGACGAATAATATCTGTATCGTCAAATGTGCCGTAGGCTATCTCAAGAACAACCAGTGGTTCCGAACCTGCCTCTAGGCGGTGGAGAGATGATCGGGGAATAAAATGCATGCTACCGATGACCGCTGGTACCTGCTCGGTACCGCTCGTGATTGTGCCATTACCAGAAAGCACTCGCCACAATTCATCGCGTTTCGCATGCTGCTGCAAACTTAACGCTTCACCTGAGTGAACCGTAATTATTTTGACCGTTACTGGGGTGTTTCGAGCCAACTCTACAAACTCCCCCCATGGCCGTTCTTCATGATAGAGCGTTGGTGGTTGCATTGTCGCTGATAGTAAAATTTTACCATCCTCTCAGTACTATCCAGTGTTGAGTGTGAATAACTTTCATATTTTTAGTACAATAGGTACATGACGATCTACTTCGCTGCAGATCATGCAGGATTTGCGCTCAAGCAAGCATTGCTGCCGTATGTGCAGTCACTCGGTTTTGAGGTATACGATTGCGGTGCTCACGAATTAAATCCCGAAGATGATTATCCCTTTTGGATTGCTAAGGCAGCGCGTTCGGTGTCGACTGATTCACAAAAGTCATTAGGTATTGTGATTGGTGGATCGGGTCAGGGTGAGGCGATTGTGGCAAATAAATTTCGACACGTGCGGGCAGCAGTGTACTACGGAGGTACCGAACAGCACGAATCGATTATCACCCTCAGCCGTGAACATAACGACGCAAACGTACTCTCACTCGGTGCACGGTTTCTTTCGACAGAGCAGGCGCAGCGTGTGGTAAAAAAGTGGCTCACCCACAACTACCATTTGGCCGAGCGTCATCGCCGCCGCATCATGCATATTGATGCACTTGAGCATGAGACCTTTTCGCAGTTTCTCCGTGGTATAGTCAAAAATCTATGGCCGAAATAATTCCGGCAATTATGCCGAAAACCTTACACGATCTTGAGGAACACTGCCAAAAAGTGGTTGGTTCTGTTGATACTGTCCAAATTGATGTCATGGATGGAAAGTTTGTTGCCGTTCGCACCTGGCCGTACAATCGCCACGACGATTTTTTTGATGCTATTCTCCGCGAAGAGCAGGCCTTGCCGATGTGGGAAGAGCTCGATTACGAAGTTGATTTGATGGTTGCGAATCCGGAACGTGAAGCTCAAACGTGGATTACTGCTGGTGCAAAACGAGTCATTGCACATATTGAGAGCATTACTGATATGAAAAGTTTTCTCGCCTTGGCGAGCGAATTTGTTGAAGTAGGGTTGGCAATTGGCAACGATACGCCGCTCGATACCATTTTGCCGTATCTCAAGAGTATCGACTGTGTGCAGTGCATGGGTATTGCAAAAATTGGTTTTCAAGGTCAACCGTTTGATCGGCGGGTACTTGAGCGTATTAAGGCTCTCCGTGTTGCTGATCCTGAATTGCCGATTAGTGTTGATGGGGCAGTAACTATTGATACTGCACCGCTCCTCATTGAAGCTGGAGCAGACATTTTGGTATCCGGATCGTTTGTATTTGATGGAGAAAGTCCTGTTGAGGCGATCCACCGACTTGAGAATGTGTAGCAGTTATGTTCTGTATTCAAAATTGATGCTTCGCGATACAATGAGATGATATGAGCTCTGTATCTCAATCGCGTTCCTTCAACGAGAATGCACTTGCAATAACGGCAAATAACATTCGTCAATCGATTATTGAAATGTTGCTTGCTGCGGGGTCGGGTCACACCGCTGGTCCGCTCGGTATGACGGATGTGTTCACCGCGCTCTATTTTCATATTCTCAAACACGATCCCAAAAAACCCGATTGGCCAGAGCGCGATCGCGTTGTGCTCTCAAATGGCCACATTTGCCCAGTGCTCTACGCAACCTTTGCGCATGCGGGATACTTTCCGGTGAAAGAGTTACTTACGTTGCGAAAATTTGGTTCACGATTACAGGGTCATCCACACCGCGAATTTTTGCCAATGCTTGAAACCAGTTCTGGCCCGCTTGCATCGGGATTGTCGCAGGCGGTTGGTATGGCTCTCGCCGACAAAATTGATAACGGCAATTCGAGCGATCGATACACCTACTGCCTCATGAGCGACGGTGAACAGGAGAGCGGTCAAATTTGGGAAGCGGGCATGCTTGCCGGAAAAAATCGATTGCATAATCTCATCGGCTTCATTGATCGAAACAATATTCAAATCGATGGTTTCACCGAAGACATCATGCCGCTCGAACCGCTCGGTGCAAAGTGGGAAGCCTGGAACTGGCACGTGCAAGAAATCGATGGTCACAATTTTGAAGAAATTGTCGATGCGGTCAATCGCGCAAAAGCAGTATTTGAAAAACCGTCAATGATTATTGCCCGCACTATTCCGGGAAAAGGTGTGCACGCGTTTGAACGGAAGTATGAATGGCACGGCAAACCGCCGAATAAGGAAGAAGCCGCGATGGCCTTGAATGAGCTGCGGACGTTGGGAGGGAAGATAATAAGTGAACATCAATAGTATGCTCAACAAAACTCTCAACCAAAAACTCTACGACAAAAACGTCGAAATGATTCCTATCCGCAAAGGCTTCGGTGAGGGGTTACTCGCTGCTGCCGAAAAAGATGAACGAGTAGTGGGACTCTGTGCCGACCTCACCGAGTCAACGCAGATGCACCTCTTTAAAGAGCGCTATCCACACCGTTTTGTGCAGATGGGGGTTGCAGAACAAAATCTCGCTTCTGTGGCCTCAGGTATGGCTGCTATGGGGAAAATCCCATTCATTACTTCGTACGCAATGTTCTCGCCAGGCCGTAACTGGGAGCAAATTCGCACGACGATATGTTACAATGATCGCTATGTCAAGATTGCTGGTTCTCACGCTGGTGTCTCTGTTGGTCCCGACGGGGGGACTCATCAAGCTATTGAGGATATTTGTATAACGCGAGTTATTCCGCGCATGGTTGTCATATCTCCGTGTGACGCCATCGAAGCAAAAAAAGCAACACTCGCCGCCGCGGCAATTAATGCGCCGGTATATTTACGCCTTGCTCGAGAAAAAACGCCGGTGATGACAACACACGATACTCCGTTTGAAATTGGAAAAGCAACAATTATGTATTCGCCGGATAGCGGCGCAAAAATATCTGCAGCAATTATTGCTACCGGCGCCGTTGTGTATGGCGCACTTGTTGCTGCGCGTGAACTTGAAGCACGGGGTGTACATGTCACTGTGGTAAACCTCTCAACGATTAAACCACTCGATCAAGAAATTATCTTAAAAGTTGCGCAGCAAGCGAAGGCCGTTGTTACCGTTGAAGAACACCAAATCGCCGGTGGTATGGGATCGGCAGTTGCTGAATACCTTACGCAAGTCTATCCAGTGCCAATGGAATTTATCGGTGTGCATGACACATTCGGTCAGTCAGGAACTCCAGCCGAACTTATCGAACACTATGGTATTGGTACCAAGAGTATTGTTGCAGCCGTTGAGAAGGTGGTTAAGCGAAGTCGGACGTTGCGGTAAATGTTGCAGGCGCATGTGCGAGGAGAGCTTCAATCTCAGGCACGGTGAGCAATCCTTTTTGTGCACCAACTTTTTGTGTTACCGACATAGCGTTGACTGGCCCCCATCGGAGAGCTTCTTCGAGTGTTTTTCCCATAATGAGAGCGCAGGTGAGAGTTGCAGCAAACGCGTCGCCAGCGCCAGTACGTTCAAACGGAGTGTGCGGGTACACGCCAATGCGGTACGTGTGGTTGTTGTCGTATGCGTAGGCTCCATTAAATCCGTCAGTGATACACACTATTTTTGGGCCAAGTGATGCAACTTTTTTCAAGAGGTCAGTAATAGCAACTTTCTCTGTTTCAGGAATACCAAGGATGCGCTTGGACTCTTCAACGTTACAGAAAAATACTTCAGTACGAGCGTATATGTTTTTCAATTTTTCTGCACCGAGTTTGATTTGAAAAGTGCCCGGTTGAAAGGCGAGCTTTACTGCAGGATGCGTGGCAAGATACTCCGCAATTTCTTGGTGAAATGCTAATGATGATTCGCCAAGAGAGCTCAAGTACAGGCACTTTGGAGGTTCGAGATCACTCGGGAGGGCATACGGGTAGTCTTGATGTTTCACCAAAATAGTACGGTCAACATCGTACCAGAGCACGTAGTGGTAGTTTGAAATCATTCCCTCATTTACCTTCACGTAGTCGGTGATAACGTTGTCGCCGGTGAGATGGGTGATCATATCTTTTCCCCAGGTGTCACTGCCGACATTGCTAATGAGTGCTGATGAGAGACCGAGTCGGGCAGCGGCAACAGCGGCGTTTGCACTATTTCCTACCGCAATGACCTCCTCAACGAAATCGTAGGGAATTTTGTCGCCAAAGCGCATCGAAAGCATGCAGCTGTCGTTATCGACAGTGCAGTGTACTGAAGCATCAATAAGTTTGATAAAGGCATCGGTAACCATGTCGCCAATCGCGACAAAATCGAACTGTTTCATAATGTTGAGAGTATAGCACGTGATATAATGTGGGCATGCAACATCTGAAAGAATATATTGCCCAAGCTGAAGCCGCCAAGCATGCAATCGGACATTTTAATATTTCAAACTTAGAAGGATTTTGGGCGGTCGTGAATGCTATTAAAACGCTGCACGTTCCGGTTATTATTGGTATTTCAGAAGGTGAGCGAGATTTCGTGGGATTATTTGAAATAGTCACTCTGGTAAAGTTTGTTCGCGAAAAATATGAGTTGCCACTGTTTGTAAATGCCGATCATACCTATTCATACGAACGCGTCGTTGAAGCAATCGACGCTGGCTGTGACTCGGTTATCATTGATGGTGCAGCATTGTCACTTGAAGAAAATATTGCACTGACAAAACGCTGTGTCGCGTACGCTCGTCAAAAAGGCAGCGTAACTCTTATTGAAGGTGAAGTTGGCTATATCGGCCAGTCATCAAAAGTGCTCGACGCCATTCCTGAGGGAGTAGACACTGCACTCGCAAGTTCACCAGAAGAAGTAGCACGTTTCGTCACAGAAACAGGTGTTGATTTACTCGCTCCGTCGGTTGGAAATTTCCACGGCATGCTCCGATCGGGTGGCGAGCTGCTCCACCTCGACATTATTGCGGGTATCCGTGCTGCTGCGGGTGTGCCGCTCGTGCTCCATGGTGGATCGGGTATTTCCCACACAGAATTTGTACAAGCAATCGATGCCGGCATTTCAGTGATACACATCAGTACCGAACTTCGCGTGGCGTACCGCAGCGGTTTAACACAAGCGCTAACCGAAAATCCTGATGAAATTGCTCCATACAAATATCTCCGTGGTGCTCGTGACGCCATGCAAAAAGCTATTGAAGAGAAGTTGAAAGTGTTTAATAAAATTCCGTAACCGCTGCACATGTCGATGCCTATTGCTGATCTCGCCAAAGAATTGAAAACGCTTATTGCGGGTGACCTTGCCTTTGATGATGCGATACTCACCGCGTACAGCCATGACGCGAGTTTATTTGAAGTGAAGCCAACACTGGTGGTGTTTCCAAAACACGCTGCCGATATTCAAGCCATTGTCCGGTGTGTTTCGGAGCACAAGCGCGAGCACCCTGAACTTTCTGTCACCGTACGAGCTGCAGGTACGTGTATGTCGGGCGGGTCACTCAATGAGTCTATTATTCTCGACACTACTCGGTACATGCAGGGTATTATCTCGCTCACACCTGAGCGTGTGACTCTTCTGCCAGGTACCTTTTATCGCGATCTTGAAGTTGAAACACTAAAGTTGGGAGTTATTTTACCCTGTTACACCGCCTCAAAAAATTTGTGTGCAGTTGGCGGCATGATTGGCAACAACTCTGCTGGTGAAAAAACTCTGAGCTACGGAAAAATGGAAGACTATGTCGAAGAGCTCAGGGTTATTTTTGCTGATGGTAATGAATACACAGTCCGCGCGCTTACTCCTGCAGAGCTTGAGCAAAAGTGTTCACAAAAAACATTTGAAGGTGAAGTATACCGCCGCATGAAGGCGCTCATTGATGAACACCGAGATCTCATTACACAGGCAAAACCAAAGGTGTCTAAAAATTCTGCAGGATATTATTTGTGGAACATTTGGAACGGTGACACATTCAATCTCTGCAAACTTATCGTTGGTGCGCAGGGAACTCTTGGTATTGCAACACAAGCAACGCTCAAACTGGTGCCGATAAAACGCTACATGAAGCTCGCTGTTATTTTTATGCGAGACATTAGCCCAGTCGGTGGACTCATTAAAGAAATTCTCACCCTTAAACCTGAAAGTATTGAATCCTACGATGACAGCACACTCAAACTGGCACTCCACTTCTTCCCAGAAATGCTGAAGCAGATGAAACCAAAACATTTTTTCCGGCTCATGTTTTCGTTCATTCCTGAAGTGCTCATTATGCTGAGGCACGGTCCATCAAAACTCATGCTGCTCATTGAGTTTGCGGATAGTGACGTAACTGTTATTCACAAAAAGCTCAACGGACTGTCAGAGATTGTTCGCCGATACCACCTGCCAATGCGTATTGCGCACAGCGAAGAAGAATCAGAAAAATACTGGACAGTACGTCGGGAAAGTTTCAACTTGCTCCGAAAGCACGTGAAAGGGAAGCGCACTGCGCCATTCATTGATGATGTGGTGGTTGATCCGCAGTACATGGCCGAATTTTTGCCTGAAATGCGAAAGATTCTTGATACCCATAAATTGTTTTATACCATCGCCGGTCACGCAGGTAATGGAAACTTCCACATTATTCCACTTATGGACATGAAAGATCGTACTAATATCGATGCGATTCGTCAGGTATCAGACGAGGTGTACGCACTGGTTGCCAAATATCACGGATCTATCACTGGTGAGCACAACGATGGCATTATTCGTACTCCGTACCTCGACACTATGTACAGTCCGCAAATATTAGACCTCTTCCGCAAGACAAAAGATATTTTCGATCCACTGACCGTGTTTAATCCGGGTAAAAAGGTGGGCATAACTCGAGAATATGTCTATAGGCATATCGCCTAAAGCACGCTACTATACATACATATGGCTGATGTAGAGTTTTACGAGCCAGACGCACAACTTTCTATTGAACGAAAGCTTGTTGATAAGCAGGTGTCTCCTATGATACTTGCGCTTGTTAAAGCAGGTATCGTAAAAGACGAGCGTATCGGAAAACACGTGTTGTTTTTAATCGCAACGCTCTTTTTTATACTCTCGTTTATTATTTTCTCAGTTGGTGTTTCTATTAGACCAAAAACCTACTTTGTTCCGGGTAGTCAACAGAGAACAACACCAACAACTCCTGCTAAAAATGTACCCGCGGAGCGTCGGTAAGGTGGTTGGTTGCATTTTCTGACAAACCAAGTAGTATATGCCGATATGTTGAATTTACAGGTTGCAAAACGAGAATCAAACGAAACAGTCGCTGGTATCCGAAACCGCGGCGCTATTCCTGCGGTTGTGTATGGTCCAAAACAACCATCAACTCCTATTACCGTCGGAGAAAAAGATTTTCGCCGTGTGTTTAAACAAGCGGGTGAAACAACGGTTGTTACTATCGACGGTCTCGATGGTTCAATCGACGCACTCATTCATGAAATCGACGTACATCCGGTTACTGGCGCATTTCGCCATGCCGATTTCTACGCACTTGAAAAAGGTAAGAAAGTACAAATTAACATTCCACTCGAATTTACTGGTGAATCAGAAGCGGTTAAGACCCTTGGTGGTACCTTGGTTAAGGTGCTCCGTGAAATTGAAATTGAGGCTCTTCCAAAAGATCTTCCGCACGTAATTACTGTCGACATTAGTCCGCTCGCTACTCTCGATAGCCAAATTTCAGCTGATCAGCTCGCCCTTCCTACTGGCGTAACTCTTATTTCAAAACCTGAAGAAGTTGTTGCCGCAATCACTGTCGCTAAAGAAGAACCAGTTGAAGAAGTTGTTCGCGACATTACTGACATTGAAATCTCTGAAGATCGCGGTAAGAAAGAAGAAGAGGCAGCTCCAGAAGGCGCTCCAGAAAAATAATTTCCCTCGTGCGCACAGCGCTCAAAAATGGCCCTACAGAGGGCTTTTTTCGAATATGATATACTGCTTGGTACATGCAATTAGTACGAAATGTTTGTGTGTTCGTCTCAGTTTGTGCTCTCGGTGCCGGGGCTTTTTTTGGTGTATTTCCAGAGCTCCAACAACCACTCACTGCTCATGCTCAAGTGACCGAAACAATCGAGCAACGCGAAGCCCGTCTTCGTGCTGAACTCGACAAAGTCCTCGCTGAAATTGCTGCCCAGCAAAAGGTGCTCGACAAAAAACGAACCGAAGGGGCGTCAATACAGCGAGACATTGCTATTATCAACTCAAAAATTTCACTGGCAAAAAGCAAAATTAAGGCGCATGACATTTCTATCCAAGCGCTCGGTCGCGATATTGGTCAACGTACGGTTATGATTAAAGACCTCGAGCATCGCATCGAAAAAAATAAAGAGTCACTTGGTCAGCTGATGCGAAAAACCCGCGAGCTCGACAGCTATTCGTTGGTTGAGGCAGTACTTGCACAAGAAAATATTTCAACCTTTTTCAGTGATGCAAACTCTTTTAGCGATATTCAAGAATCGATGCAAGTGTCGTTCGATGAACTTCGCGGTGCAAAAACAAATGCCGAAACCGAACGGCAGGTGCTCGACAAAAAGCGTTTTCAAGAGACAAACGCCAAAATTTCTGTTGAAGGCGAAAAGAAAAATATCGAAGTAGCCGAAAAAGAAAAGCAGCGACTGCTCAACGTTTCAAAACAAGAACAGGCAGGCTATGCTGCGGTCATCAGAGATCGTGAAGTAAAAGCTGCTCAAATTCGCACGGCACTCTTTGCCCTCCGCGATACCTCAGCAATTCAGTTCGGCGATGCCTTGCGGTATACCAATGCGGCGTCAAAAGCAACGGGGGTACGACCAGCCTTTATCTTGGCGATTCTTACGCAAGAATCAAATCTCGGTCAGCACGTTGGTTCGTGTTATGTCACCGACGCTGTTACCGGCGGGGGCCGTGGGGTAAATACCGGTACGCCGTTTAGTCGAGTGATGAATCCAACACGCGATGTTCCTGTTTTCATTACTCTTATGAAAGAACTCGGTCGCGATTACACTACAACCCGCGTGTCATGTCCGGTTGATATTGGCTGGGGTGGGGCAATGGGACCAGCGCAGTTCATTCCCTCAACGTGGAATATTATGAAAACGAAAGTGGCCGCAGCTGTTGGTGTCGGTGTGCCCGATCCATGGAACCCGCAACACTCCATCATGGCCTCAGCAATGTTTCTCCGCGATCTTGGTGCAACTGGTGGGGTATACACCTCAGAACGTGATGCCGCCTGTCGCTACTACTCGGGTCGTGTCTGCGCACTGGCTACCTACGCTGCAGCATACGGAAATTCAGTTATGGGTAAGGCAGCAACAATTCAGCAAACAATGATCGATCCGCTCCAAGACTTGTAACCTTGTAACACAGGCTTTTTGCGGCTTCTGTTGTCAGTTTGATAACGGTCTGGTATACTCGTTGGAATGAAAAAAGACACTCATCCCGAGTATTTTGCTGATGCGAAAGTAATCTGCGCCTGCGGAAAGACTTTTACTATTGGTTCAACAAAAAAGGAGATCCATGTTGAAATCTGCTCAAATTGTCATCCGCTCTACACTGGTGCCGAAAAGATACTCGATGCAGCTGGTCGCGTTGAAAAGTTCAAGGCACGTACTGCTCGCGCTGCAAAAACTCCTGCAAAAAAGAAGGCTACTGCGAAATAGATAACCCGCACGGCATTTGTATCCATGCTTGATATTGCGCCATACAAGGCCAATCCAAAAACGACATATCTCGCCGACATGTACCTCCACCTCGAAAAGCAGGAGATGGATATTGTGCACTTGGTAGAAGAAGATCCCTCAATGCGTCAAATGGTTGATGATGAGCTCGCTCAGATCCGTACCCAAAAAGATGACCTCAAGCGCCAAATGGATGGCATGCTCAAAGAAGACGAAGTGGCTGAAGAGTTTCCTAACGAAATGATTCTTGAAGTTCGCGCCGGTGCTGGTGGCGATGAAGCCGCACTCTTTGCTCGTGAACTCGCCGACATGTACACCCGCTACGGTGAAACTCAGGGTTGGAGCTGGAAACCGGTCGATGAATCAAAAAATCCACTCGGTGGCTACAAAGAAGCGTCGATTGAGTTTCGTGGTAAAGACTGTTATCGAAAACTGCGCTTTGAAACCGGAGTACACCGTATTCAGCGTATTCCCGCAACCGAAAAATCAGGTCGTGTGCACACGTCAACCGCGTCAGTTGCTATCCTACCTATTCGCAAAAAATTGCACATTGAAATCAATCCTGCCGATCTTCAGATTGAATTCTCACGCGCCGGCGGTAAGGGTGGCCAGAATGTGAACAAGGTTGAATCAGCAGTCCGCATTTTGCATATTCCAACGGGCATCGATGTCCGTTCAACCGTAGAGCGCAGCCAAAATGCCAACAAAGAAAAAGCGATGGCGATTGTGTTCGCAAAGCTCGAACAGCTGAAGCAAGAAGAACAGGCTAAGAAATTTGCCAGCGAACGCAAGCAGCAAATTGGCACTGCCGACCGTTCTGAGAAAATTCGCACCTACAATATTCTCCAGGATCGCGTGACAGATCACCGTATTAAACGATCGTGGCACAATCTTGAGGTCGTCATGGCTGGCGGTATTGGCGATATTATCAGTGCCCTTGAAGAGGGGAAAACGGGTACCGACGAGGACGCCGACTAAGAGCAGGTTGCCCAATATCTAATCATTTGCTAGACTCTTCCGATATGGCAACGAAAGCACCAACCGCATCAAACGCAACACTCGAGGCAATGTTTTCAGCTGGGGCACACCTCGGCTATAACCGTTCACGCCGACATCCGAGCGTTTCTACATACATTTTTGGCACTAAAAATCGTGTCGAACTTATCGATATCGAAAAGACCCACGAGCTTCTCGAAAAGGCGAAACAATTTGTTTCTGATATTGCTGCACAACGCGGTCAAATTCTCTTTATTACCAGCAAAAAAGAAGCTGAAGACATCATTCGTTCAGCAGCACGTGCAGTCGATATGCCCTACGTTATCGGACGCTGGATCGGTGGTACATTCACTAACTACCCACAAATTCGCAAGCGCATCGAACGCCTCGTTGATCTCTCAACACAGCGCGAAAAAGGCGAGCTCGCAAAATATACCAAAAAGGAGCGCCTCATGATCGATCGTGAAATTACGAAACTCGAAAAAATGTTTGGTGGCATTGTTACAATGAAAGACATGCCAAAAGCTATTTTTGTTATCGATCCTCGCCGTGAAGCTATCACGGTGCACGAAGCGCAAGGTATGGGTATTCCTGTCATCGCACTCGCAGGTTCAGATTGTGATATCTCTCTCATTGGATATCCTGTCGTTGCAAACGATGCATCAGTAAAAAGCATCAAATATTTCACGGACGAAATCGTCGCGGCGTACAAAGCAGGCAGCTTGAAGGCTCCCGCTAAATAAACTATACTTATCTCTATATGGTTACGGCTGAACAAGTAAAAGCCCTGCGTGATGCGACAGGGGTATCTGTGAGTGACTGCAAGCGTGCACTCGAAGAAGCGGGTGGCGATATGGAGAGGGCTCTCGGCCTCCTGAAAGACAAAAGTGCTGGCGCGGCAGCTAAAAAAGCTGATCGTGTACTTAAGGCTGGGGCTATTCAGTCATATATTCACGCTACTGGCACGGTGGGCGTACTTGTAGAGCTTTCTTGCGAGACAGATTTTGTCGGCAAGAACGATGAATTTAAAGCCCTCGCACGCGATATTGCAATGCACGTTGCCGCTATGATGCCTGAAACGAGCGACGATCTTCGTGCACAACCATTCATTAAAAATCCTGAACAAACAATAGAGCAGGTCGTTGCCCAAGCTATCCAGAAATTCGGAGAGAAAATCGAGATCGCTCGCTTCACCCGTTTTGCGGTTGGAGCATAGTCTATGTCTACTTCCCTCATTATTTTTTGTATTTCTGGTGCGTATCTCTGCGTGCATCTCATAATGCATGCTGTGCGAATGCGAACAGCATCAGCGCGTGAACGAGAACTACACCCATCCCTCGAGCGCCTTGAAGAGGTTATTGCCCACTGGCTCCTTATTGGAAAGAAGCTTATGAAACTCATGAATCGCAGTACGTTTGCACGAGGTGCAGCGTCGTGTATTGCGTTCTGTACCCGAAGCGCCTTTCATGCGGTGCACTGGTCAATTGCAAAGCTCGAACACGTAGAAAAGCGCCTCAGGTACCGGATCTATTCATCAGGTGGCGCCCCGTCGTTTTTCTTAAAAGATATGTCGATTCACAAGCGTTCGATGGAACGCTATCGCCGAGGCATTTCAGATGTCCCATTGGAATAGAATGTGCTAGTATTCAGAGCGGTTTTCGTTGCCACCTTAGCTCAGTTGGTAGAGCAACACTTTTGTAAAGTGAAGGTCCTCGGTTCAAGCCCGAGAGGTGGCTCCATTCAAACACCCGCGTGTATCGCGGGTGTTTTTGTTGCCGATTGTTATTGAGTCGACGTCGCGGTCGTTGTTGCTTGCATAGTCTTCAGCGTTTTGATTTGCGGCACAAGATTTTCTAAATCCTCGATGCTGCGAAAGCCGTAGTAAACATCGTCGTTCATGATAAGGGCAGGCAGACGATCTGGATTAATGTTATAGATCGACGTGAGCGTTTCGAGTGCAGATAAGTCGAGGTCGTAGTCGAATGAGTAGACGCGTAATGCAGGGTACTGTTCACGTAAGTAGGTGAGTACAAATCCTTGTCGTTTACACTCTTCACACTCGCGAGCATTCGTGTAAAAGTAAATAATCGATACTGGTGCTTCGGCACACTTCTCTTCAATTCGTTGCATCAGTACGTAATCTTTAAGCTGAAGCAGGGAGTAGTAACGTTTGAGGTGAATAACCTCGTCATTGTTGGCGCTGAGTTCGCTCTCCATAAATGAGAGACGGTTACCCAGCTCACCGAGCTCGGTTGAGAGGGCTGTACTGCCGAGGTGGCGACACGATGCTTCTTGCAGTAAATCAAACTGTGTTTCTGATGACAGAATGTCGATGGTAATGCGGTCGCCGATGGTCCGAATCGACTCTGCTCGCTTGGTGTTGAAGTGAATATTCAAAGCGATACCGAGCCCAAAAACAAGGGCGGTAATGAGAAAGGCGAGAAGGTATGTTTTAACGTCTATAGGTCGCATTGCTACACACTACCTCCAAGAGGTCTTCTTTGACAGGGCTGCGTTGTATACCGACTTCATGAGCCAAAGTGGTGCAATAATTGGATAGACAATAATGTAGAGGAAAAATTCGATATCAGGCTTTGCGCTTCCTTCAACATATTTCTTTGCGGTGAGAATAAGGGTTACCGTGAGTGCGAGAAGAATGATGCTTACAAACGTGAGAATGCTGGTCCGCACATAAAAGAGGTTATGGAATAGTCGCGGCCACTCAGGATTGATACCAACAGTGCTCCAGAGTTCGTACTTTTCAAATCCGAGACGAATCCAGTTAGTAAAGCCGATAGCCAACAGAGCCATGATGCCAAGTAAGCCGGCGCACGCCGTCGGAATAGTGATCATACCGATGTTTCCATACTTTGGGTTAAGCACAAGATGACGATAATCGATCGTGTTTTTAATAAAGCCGTATGTCCAGCGAACGCGTTGCACGTAGAGTTTCTTCAGTGTTTTTGGTCCGCAGGTGTATACCCACGCAGTAGCACAATTCCGAATTTTGTAATTGTGGCTCTGCATACGCATTGCCATTTCCATATCTTCGGTGTTGTGTGCTTTGCGGTACACGCCAAGTTCATCAAATACTCGTCTGCGGAAGAGTGAAAATGGACCAGGGGTAACATGAATCGCATCGAGCTGCTCGTAGAGTTTTTTAAGAAACACGCCAATTTTATACTCAATTGATTGGATGCGCTGCATCATACTGCTCGGATTATGAATTTTGAGCGCAGGAGTAACTGCCATAGTTTCAGAATCATCAAAATAGCGGATGAGTTTTCTGAGGGTATCTTTCCCTACGTATGAGTCGGCATCGAGACAGCCGACAATTTCTGCGGTTGTATGTGCGAGCGCAAAGTTGAGCGCGGTATGTTTGCCGCCGTTCTCTTTTGTGAACGCGTTAATTTGCGGATGTGTTGCAAATGACTGCGCGATACTCCACGTATTGTCGCTGCTGCCGTCGTCAACAATAGTGATAGAGAGTTTGTCTTTTGGATAGTCGAGTGCTAAGAGCGAATCGATGGTGCCACTGAGTGTTTTTTCTTCATTGAAACAGGGAACAAAAATAGCGACTGAAGGTGTGGTAGCAGCATTAAATGGGGTGATGAGGTGTGCAGAAATAACCGCGTGCTCGGCGTGGAGGGCTTTTCTTCGATTGAGAAAGGTAATAACCAAAAAGACCTGAAAATACAGGGAGATAAACATGAAGCCGTATATGATAATATCGGTCGCAGAAAGGCTCGAGAGCATGTAGCAGGAGTATACCGATTTTGATACACTAATGCAAAGATAAATTATATATATGATTCTGAAACTTGTGGCGATTATTGCGGCTATTGGCGTTGTTGGAGAAGGAGCTGTTGTCTATACCCAGCACAAACAAGCAATAAACGTGGAAGAAGCTAGCTCGGTAACACGTGAAGGTACTATGAAGAACGACGAGGGTACTAAGGAAAGTGAAGCCTTCTCGATTAAAGGTTCAATCAATGATTTACTCGGTAAAAATGGTAACTACAAATGTACTGCACGTCACACTACTGCTGCAGGTGCATCGCAGGGAATCGTCTACATTTCTGGCACAACTGTTCGTGGCGACTTCACCACTGACGTTGCAGGTTTGAATACAAAAGTTGAAAGCCACTTTGTTACCGAAGGGGAATACATGTACACATGGTCAAACATGATGCCACAGGGTGTGAAAATAAAAGTAGATGCGTCAGCAATGGCAGGTAATACAAAAGCATCAGCGCAAGGTCAACAGTTCGATGCGAATCAAGAACTCGACTATGACTGTGAAGCGTGGACCGTCGACAGTGCTGTGTTCGTAAAACCATCAACGGTTACTTTTATTGATATTGCGACACAAGGTTCACTCATGCCCCGATAAGTTCTATGCACCGACATCCCGTTTCCCAGTGTGTCCGACAGATCTACAGTATTTTCAGCGAGCTCGGCTTTTCCATTATTGGTGGTCCCGAAATTGATTCTGAGTACTACAATTTCGACGCGCTCAATGTTCCTTCGCATCATCCTGCACGCGATATGCAAGATACGTTTTGGTTGCAGCCAGAATCTTCGCGTGAACTACTCCGTACACACATGACCGCAGTCGATGTGCGATTTCTCGAACAGAACCCACCGCCAGTCCGGATTATTGCTCCCGGAAAAGTGTTCCGCAATGAAGCTACTGACGCAACCCATGAGGCTCAGTTTTTTCAGGTTGATGGTATGGTTGTTGCGCCTGACGCATCGATGGCAACACTCAAGGGCACCCTTAACCTCTTTTTCAAAAAGTTACTTGGACCTGAAGCGCAGGTGCGGTTTCGTCCAAGTTATTTTCCGTTCGTTGAACCCGGCGTAGAAATTGATGTCCAGTTTCGTGGTAAATGGCTTGAGGTAATGGGTGCAGGAATGCTCCACCCACAGGTACTGCGGGCAGCAAAACTTGATCCAGCGGTACACAAGGGATTTGCATTTGGAGGCGGTATCGAACGCTTGGTGATGATTAAACACGGCATTTCCGATATTCGACTGCTCTACACTGGCGATCTTCGACTGATAAACCAATTTTAATTTCTCATGAAAATTCTGTACTCATGGCTCCAAGATTATATTGAATGTGAACTGCCGTCGCCGGAAGAGCTGGCAACTGCTCTTACCATGCACTCATCTGAAATTGAATCGATTGTACCTGTTGGTAGTGCTACTCCCGCAACAGACTGGGTTATTGATGTGAAGGTTACCCCTGATCGAGCACACGATTTGTTATCACACCGCGGCGTTGCTCGTGAAGTTGCACTTGTGCTACCTATGCCGTTGTCTGCACAAGCGACACCGAGTATTTCTGCGCTTCCTACGACAGATGAAGTGCGGGTAACCATTGCAACCAATGCGTGCACTCGCTACGCTGCTGCGCTCGTTAATGGAATTAAAATTGGTCCCTCGCCAGTGTGGCTGCGTGAGCGACTCGAAGCGCTTGGCCATCGATCAATCAACAATGTGATTGATGCGACTAACTACGTCATGCTTTCGATTGGGCAGCCGCTCCATGCGTTCGACGCCGACTCGCTTACAAAAATACACGGTACTTACGCAATCACCGTTCGTGATTCTCGTGCAGGTGAAACACTCACTACACTTGATGGTATTGAACGCACCTTGCCTGAAGGAACCCCACTCATTACTGAAACGGGATCAAACACTATTCTCGGACTTGCCGGCATTAAAGGAGGAGTAGCTGCCGAAGTAACTGACCATACACAATCGGTACTTATTGAAGCTGCACATTTCGATGCTATCCGTATTCGCCAGGCCGCAAAAGTACTCGGTGTGCGCACCGAAGCGTCAGTCAGATTTGAAAATCATATTACTGCAACATGGGTTCCCGAAGCAGTAGCTGCTGTTGTCGCCCTCATTAAAGATATTGCAGGATCAGATGCTACCAACATTGCGGGAATTGTTGACGTATACCCACATCCAGAAATACAGCCGTCAGTGAAGGTGTCGCTCAACCAGCTCTCAACAATTCTCGGGGCGCTCGTTCCCGCACATGTTGTTGCTGGTGTGCTCACGCGATCTCGATGTCAATGTACGCACAGCCAACAGGGGAGCGACACTGTGTTTGTTGTTACGCCACCAGCAGATCGGTTAGACATACTAATTCCTGAAGATGTTGCTGATCATATTGCCCGAGTGTGGGGATATGAAAATGTACTACCTGCTTCGCTCGATGCCCACTCACCAGTGCAACAAATCAATCCAGCATTTTATTACGCCTCCCGAATTGCCGAAGTGCTCGGCACGTTCGGTTTTTCAGAAATTGCCACGTACACTTTTCGTGATGCCGGTGAACAGCAAGTACTCAAGCCACTTGCTGCTGACAAAAAGTATCTCCGAAAAAATCTTAGTGATGGCATGAGTGAAGCTCTCGATTTGAACATTCGTAACGCAGACATCCTCGGCCTCGCTCAGGTAAAGGTATTTGAAATTGGAAACGTATTCGTAGAGCACGGTGAGCACACATCACTTGCTCTTGGTGTTCGCAATACAAAAGGGGTGAAAGATAAAGAAGATGCTGCACTAACTGCGGCACTCACCGCGCTCTCTGCTGAAATAGGTGTTCCGTTTGTGGGAATTTCTCAACACGGTATGGTGGAAATAAATCTGTCGATGGTGTTAACCGCAGCTCCACTACCAACTCCTGCAGCATATGCAACACTCGCAACAGTACCGGTAGTAGATACGCAGTATGCGCCATTTTCACTGTACCCATTTTCAGTTCGTGATGTTGCGGTGTGGGTGCCGTTGACGGTTACTGCCGAAACAATCGAGTCAATTATTCGAACAGGTGCTGGTACGCTCCTCGTTCGTCTGTCGCTGTTTGATACGTTTAAAAAAGAATTGGTGCCGGGTGTTACTAAAACATCGTTCGCATTTCGTCTGGTGCTACAATCGGGCAATCATACCCTGACTGAAAGTGAGATCACTGCTGTTATGCAAATCATTTACGACAAGTTCGCATCCCACGAAGGATGGACAATTCGGTAGTCGATAGAAAAAATAAAAAAACCGTCCATCTCGTGAGGAGATTGACGGTCATAAGCGGTGCACGAGCCGCTATGCTACGTGCTGATGCGAACGAAGAACTGCTGAGTGGTAGTGGGAAGGTGGTGCACGACCGCTTTTACCATGTAGCCCCTGTGTGGATCAACGACGCCCTGAACCCAATCGGTGTGATGTTCAGCACCTGCGTCAGTCCAGTACACCTGAAATTTCAGGTGTTGACCTGAGTGTGCAAACAAATCGACTGTTTCTGCTGTCAGGGGAATCAAGACGGTGGAAAGAGAGCGTACTTTTAGCAGAATACAACTGATAAGGTACTTCTCAGTTCGCACCTCCTGACGGTTTCCTTGCGACAAGCACTGCTGTGCGAGCCACGTATTTGCTGCTGATATGACACTTTTCAATGTCGCTGGCATATGTAGTCTCCTTTCAAAGAAACGCAAGTTGTATAATTACATATTTAATCTAACTTGTCAATATACTCCCAGGAACATAGTTCAAATATACGAGCAAAAAACACTGAAAAATCCTTGGGAATATCTGTAAAATTTGTTATACTTGTCTCATAAGCCAGTCAGGCTTCTTTCATTTTTACCCGCATACTTACGTATTCTATCGATGGCCGAAAAAGACAAAAAAATCAAAGATAAGGCGCAAGGGTATAGCGCTGCTGACATCACTGTTCTTGAGGGTCTCGAGCCGGTTCGAAAGCGTCCAGGTATGTACATCGGTACCACTGGCCCTGATGGTCTCCATCACCTCATTTGGGAAATCTTCGATAACTCACGCGATGAAGCGATGGGTGGATACGCCAACGACATTGAAGTTGTGCTGTTGCCAGGTAACCGCATTCGCGTCGTCGACAACGGCCGCGGTATTCCGGTCGACATGCACAAGCAAACAAAAGTTTCAGCACTTGAAACGATCATGACCACCCTCCACGCCGGAGGAAAGTTTGGTGGTGAAGGATACAAGGTGTCTGGTGGTTTGCACGGCGTGGGCGCCTCAGTGGTGAATGCGCTTTCTATTTACATGCAAGTTGCGGTACACAAAGAGGGTGGAGTGTACATGCAAGAGTACAGCCAAGGAAAAAAGAAGGCCGCCGTTAAAAAGGTTGGCAAAACCGATACTACCGGAACTGTCGTTACTTTCGAACCCGACATCGAGATTTTTAAAGAAATTGATTTCAATTTTGATCGCGTTGTAAACCACCTTCGCCAACAGGCGTATTTGGTACGCGGTCTCCGTATTACGGTTATCGACGGTCGCGCACTGAGTGCCGAAGTGCTGGAAACTGTTACCACCGAAGACACATTCTACCTCCGAGAGCTCGGTCTTAATGTGCTGTCGCAAACATTTTATTTCGAAGGAGGTCTTATGTCGCTCGTTCGGTTCTACAACCAAATTCAAAAGCCGATTCATAAAAATATTTTCTACACCGAAAAGAAGATAAATGAGTACGAGTCTGTTGAAGTTGCGTTGCAATATGTCGATGATATGTCGTCGCGTATTTTGGCGTTTGCAAACAACATCTATAACTCAGAAGGGGGTACGCATATTACCGGTTTCAAAACTGCTCTTACCCGCACCCTCAATGCGTACGGAAAAAAAGCCGGAGTGGTTAAAGACTCTGAGGATTCATTCACTGGCGACGACGTGCTCGAAGGTCTCACTGCGGTAGTATCGGTCAAAATCCGCGAAATTCAGTTTGAAGGCCAAACAAAAGCAAAGTTAGGAACGGTTGAAGCCCGCGGCATGGTTGAATCGGCATTCACAGACGCATTCAACGCGTTTCTCGAAGAAAATCCTGATGATGCTAAAGCGATGATACAAAAATCATTGCTGGCAATGCGCGCTCGAAAAGCGGCAAAAGCGGCAAAAGATAGCATCTTGCGAAAGGGGGCTCTCGAAGGCATGACATTGCCCGGTAAGCTCGCTGACTGTCAAACCAAAGACGCCTCAGAATCAGAACTGTTTATTGTAGAGGGAGACTCGGCGGGTGGTACTGCAAAAATGGGCCGTGATCGCCGTACCCAAGCGGTGCTTCCGCTCCGTGGAAAAATTCTTAACATCGAACGTGCTCGTCTCGATCGCATGCTCGGTTCGGAACAAATTAAAAATTTGGTTATTGCCCTGGGAACTGCAATCGGCGACACCTTTTCTATTGAAAAACTCCGCTACCACAAAGTTATTATTGCTACTGATGCCGATGTTGATGGTGCCCACATTCGTACGCTCATTCTCACATTATTGTACCGCTACTTTAAGCCACTTATAGACGGCGGATTTATTTACATTGCCCAGCCGCCACTGTTTAAAATTAAAAAAGGCAAAGAAGTGCATTACGCCTACAGCGACGAAGAGCGTACAAAAATTGTCGGCAAAGATGCTGCGCTCGAGGTTGATTCAGGTGAAGCGGAACCAGAAGGAGAAACAACAGATGCCGAAGATTCCACAGCCGCAGAAGCTCCTGGTGCAAAAAAGAAAGGTCCTCCAAAAATAACCGTACAACGATACAAGGGTTTGGGAGAAATGAATTCCGACGAGCTCTGGGAAACAACCATGGATCCTGCAAACCGTATTTTGAAACAGGTAAACATCGAAAATGCGCAAGATGCTGACCATGTCTTTGATGTTCTGATGGGAACCGATGTTCCGGCGCGAAAATCATTCATTCAATCAAACGCACAGCGGGCAAATATTGATATTTAACTGCTAGTACACCGAGAGTTGTACGCCCGCACTATTATTTGTGCCGTTGACATCACCCTGAGACACCTGTGTGATTGAAATACTAAACACTGATCCGTTCATTGATCGTGTCGGTACGAATGAGAGCGAATATCGAAGTCCTGCACCTGGTCCGAAGATTGGTTCGTTTGTGCGGCTGACTGTTCGATTGCTTCCCGAACCTGACGGTACACTAATACGGTACTGCCACGGGCCGCTTTCGCGTGTACCGCCGTTACGGATATCGTATTCGATCACTGCAGGTGCTCCGGCAGGTAGTGTTGTTGATGGTACAAATTGATTGCTTCCATTTACAAAACCGGTACGTACAATGTTCACTTTCAAATCGGTACCCGGCACCAGTTGCGGGTACTGTGGCACTGCAATGACGCGGGTGGTAGGAATTGGCGTGCTCGGTTTTGGTTTCGGTTTGATTTGCGCAGTTGATATTACTGTAGTAGTTGCTGTTGCGGTACCTGTTGTTGTAGCACCTACTGTTGCGGTGTCGGGAACAATAATAATTGGAATTGTTTGTTCAATACTGCTTGGTTGAGTACTTGTTGCTGTTGTTGTGTTGAGAGTATTGATTGCAATGGTAATAGGAATAGTCACTGCTGTTGGACTCAATGTGTATCCTTTAAGAGCAACCGTACGAGCTGTTGACGCAGTGAGTTCGTAGGGGAGACCACAGGGAACAGTAATATTGGCTTCCTCAGTGAGGAGTACGAGCTCGGTGTTGTTCTTGCATGGGTATTGAAGTGTGCCTGCACCAGCGCTCGTAGTATTCCAATTGATAGTGACTACATCTCCACTGGTAATTTGCTCTTCGCTCGCAGTAATTTCGATCGTCTGCGCGGCTGGCGCTGCAGGCTCACGAGAAAAAAGACCGCGCACTGATTCGGGTATTGAACCAAAGAATTTTGGCAGAACATAAAAGGGAATGAGTATAGCGATAACTGGCACAATAACAATGAGTATAAATGCGCCGATTGTTGTACCAAATTTTCGAAACGTCTCTGTGATACGCACCCCAACTGTTGGTTTTGTTGGCCGAACTGGCGGTGTTTCAATAACCTCAATTTTCCCCGATTCTAATAGTTTTATCTCTGTTGGCATGGCGAAACCGTACAAAAAAAATGATGAATTGTCAAATATTAGAAACCGATGGTATAGTAATCAATATGTCGACTCGACCGCACCACGCCCACCGTCCTCCGTCGTTTTTTAACCTCCTGTGGATGCATAAGTTGGTGTTTTCAATAGTACTCGTCATTGTTGTGTGGATATCACTTGGAACACTCTATGCATTAGGTCTGTTGCCAGATGAGCTTATACCGCAATTTGTTTCAGAAAATGTGCCGACGCTTGCGGTTATCGATGAGGTACCCGTCTTTCCTGAGGCGTACGGTCCACGTTATGTATTTGCGAATGCCGGTGGTGACATAGTACCTGTGTCACCAAGTACTCCCACCCAGCAGCCACCGACTGTTATTGCCGGCGCCACTCAAAAACCAGTGCGTATTGTTATTGAAAAAATCGGTGTTGATACAAAAGTACTTAACCCTGAAAGTCAGAAAGTTTCAGCACTGGATGAGGCACTCAAGAGCGGGGTAGTTCGTTATCCGGGTTCAGGGATTCCGGGGCAGGGTAATATGTTTGTTTTTGGTCACAGTACCAGTTTTCGAGTGGTACAAAACCAGGCGTATAAGGCATTTAATAATTTGGACAAGCTTGTGGCGGGTGATGTAGTGAGTGTGTACACAACAGAGCGTGAATATCGCTATCGAGTTGAAACGGTTACACTCGTAAGTGAGGAGCAAGGCTTGGTTGACCTTTCTGGTAGGAATACTATGCTTACACTGTCAACCTGTAACACCTTCGGACGGAAGCAGGATCGACATGTAGTGGAGGCAGAGTACCTAGGATCACAAGCAATCTAATAGTTGACACGAAGACCATTTTAATGATATAATATTCCGGTATGAAAAAAATCACATTCCACACACGCATTGCGCTCTTCAGCATCGTACTGCTCAGTATGGTGGCTGTATCTGCACCTCACGCTGATGCTGCAACCTGTAACGCAGAAGCCGACCTCTCAGGTCAATTAGGCTCAAACGGATCAGCAACAGTTACGAACCGATCAACCACCTGTTCGTACCAAGTAGGCTTGGCGTCGTATAAAAAATTTGATGAAAACATTAACAACCAAACATTGTTCTCAAGCGATGTTAAAACCATTGGTCCAAACCGCTCACTCAGTCTCTCAGTGAGTCTTCCGTCGTGTGCGTACCAGCTCGATGTGTTTTACGGTAATCTTATTACTGATTACAGCACGGGCGCTCGCTATGGCGACCGATTGCTCCAAGCTCGTCACGCAGGTGGCGACTATTGTGGTAACAACAACTTCACCGTTTCTTGTAACGTGTCTGATACTTCAGTCACAACTGGCACAACCGTTTCATTTACCGCAGATGCAGTTGGTGGTACAGCTCCGTACACATACCAGTGGAGTGGTACCGATGGTATCAATGGGACAACGCGCACTATTTCAAAATTATTTAATTCTGCAGGAAACAAAACAGCTACCGTTATTGTCCGATCAGGAACACGTGAGATAACAAAAACATGTCCAGTTGTTGTCGTTTCTACGCCACAGGCCGATATCACTGGCTCATGTACGGCAAGTGATCAATCTATTAACGTTGGCCAGTCAGTTACGTATACCGCAAATGCGAATGGTGGTAACAACTCATTTACGTACCAGTGGACAGGTCCTGAAGGCCTTTCTTCAACAAATCGTGTTGTCGATAAAACCTACAACAACGCGGGTACGAAAACTGCACAGGTGCAGGTCACCTCAAATGGACGCAGCATTACCTTTGTGTGTCCTGTTGTTGTTGTAAGTCAAACAAGTACGCCTGATATCAGCGGTTCATGTGATGTAAACAAAACATCTGCTCGACCGGGCGAAACCGTTACCTATACAGCTGCTGCAAACGGCGGCACTGGAAACTTCACCTACCTATGGACAGGTCCAGAAAATTTCTCGAGCACAAATAATCCCGCATCAAAGGCGTACACTACTGAAGGTACCAAAACCGCGCAGGTTCGAATTACCTCAGGAAATCAATCAATTAATAAAATTTGTCCAACAGTTATTATTGACGATGTCCTTCCATTCAACCTCACCTGTACTGCAAGCCCAACGGTTGCTGAAGTAAACGACATGGTTACATTCACCGCTCGACCAACCGGCGGTTCTGGAAACTTCACGTATTCATGGAGCGGTGCTGACGGTCTCACGAGCACAGAGCGTCTGGTGAGCAAAACATTCTCAACTGCTGGTACAAAAATTGCCACCGTGTTTGTAAACGATGGCACACAAACAAAATCTGCAAACTGTCAGACGGTTATTGAACAGCAAACTCAAGGTGTTGGTGGTCAGTGTACTGCAAGTCCAACAACAACAAATGTTGGTCAATCAGTTTCATTCAGCGCCCAGGGAACTGGCGGTAACGGAAACTATACCTACTCATGGAACGGTCTTGAAAACAGTTTTTCAAGCCAGAGTTTCAACACCACTTTTAGCTCAATAGGCAATAAAAATGTCACGGTAAACATTACTTCAAACGGTATTACCACACAGCGATCGTGCCCGGTATTTATTCAAGGTCAGACAAACAACAATGACACACTCGACATTCAGTGTGACGTCTCTCCTTCACGTCCTGAAGTTGATGAACGTGTTGAATGGAGCGTTACAGTAAACGGTGGTGATGGAAACTATACCTACCGCTGGACTGGTGATGCAGACGGTACGTCACGCACTGTGTACGAAGAATATAACGACGAAGGTGAATACGAAGCAACCATCCGTGTTCGCGATGGACAAGGTGAAGAACGCAGCCGAGTGTGTCGCATCGATGTTGAAGAAGATGAAGAAGATGAAGATGACGAAGATCTGGATGTGTCGTGTTCAGTGAGCGATTCACGTGTTCGTGTTGGTGACGATGTTACCTTCTCAGCTCGTGTTGATGGTGGTAGCAATCCGTACGACTACCGATGGGATATTGATGACAACGGTGATGAGGAAGATCGCACTGTTCGTGTGAGCTTCGATTCACCTGGCCGTAAGTACGCTGAAGTAACTGTCGAAGACGACGATGGCGACGAAGAGCGTGCCCGCTGCTCAGTCCTCGTTGAAGACGACGTCACTATCATCTCAAATCCACTCCCGCCTCCAACGCAATCATACGTGTACCTTAACCAGGTGCCATATACGGGAGCAGGCGACACACTCAAGTACATTTCATTTGCAGTGATGCTTGCATTCTGGAGTATCTTTGTGAGCTACATCTATATCCGAAAGCGCAGCCGCAAGATGTCGTTTGCTCAGTTGCAACACTAATATCACTATTTTCTCGATACAACACAAAGACCGCCCCGAATTCTCGAGGCGGTCTTTGTGTTGTAAGTGGTACAGATACTTTTTTATTTCTTATCCGTAATTTCTTGAGTCAAATGAGTGATGATTTCTGCAACTGACTTTTGACCAATAGAACCGGCACTGCGACTTTCGAGAGTTGCAGCGTTTGCAGCGATATCTTTGTCACCAACAATGATGAAGTAGGGTGTGCGCTCCTTCTTTGCAGTACGGACTTTTTTACCGAGTGTTTCGTTTGAGAGATCGATATCTGCGCGAATGTGTGCAGCTCGGAGTTGTTGGTATACATCCTTGGCGTACTCGAGGTGGTGTTCAGTAACCGGGAGAACAACAACCTGTGTTGGCGCAAGCCAGAGCGGGAAGTTTCCTGAGTAATGCTCAATGAGGAAGCCGATGATGCGCTCGATAGCGCCAATAGATGAGCGGTGAATAACAACAGCCTCTTTTTCAGCGCCGGTTTTGTCGGTGTAGGTGAGCGAGAAGCGCTTTGGCATGACAAAGTCATATTGGACGGTAAACGCAGTATCATCTTTGCCGCGAATGTTTTTCATTTGGATATCGATCTTTGGACCGTAGAAGGCTGCTTCAGCAGGCGCTTCAATGAAGTGTGCCTTTCGTTGTGTAAGCACATCACGGAGAATATGTTCTGCAGTATCCCACGCAGCGTCGTCCTTGAAGTATTTTTCAGTGTTTGAACGATCGCCCAATGAGAGGCGATACCAGTAATGTTCACCCTGCTGTAGGCCAAAGGTGTGTGCAATGTGTTCGATAAGATCGAGTGCACCGTTTACTTCTTGTCCTGCTTGTGTTGGATCAGCACAGATAATGTGCGCGTCGGCCAAACAGAAACTACGTACTCGAATGAGACCGGTGAGTTCGCCCGATTGCTCATAGCGGTAGAGCTTTGCAAGTTCAGCAATACGCATTGGAAGATCGCGGTAGCTGTGTGGCTGACTGCGATAGAGTTCAAAGTGGTGGGGACAGGTCATCGGACGGAGCATGTACTCCTCTTCGTCAATCTTAATCGGTGCGTACATTGATTCTTTATAGTACGGATAGTGGCCAGATTTTTTGTAGAGGTCAATTTTGGCGATATCAGGAGTGATGACATGGCGATAGCCGCGGCGAATTTCTTCGTCGACAATGAAACGTTCAAGTTCACGGCGGATGGTAGCGCCTTTTTCAGTCCAGAGTGGAAGGCCTTTGCCGACAAGATCAGAGAACACAAAGAGGCCGAGCTCCTTGCCGAGTACGCGGTGATCATGCTTCTCAGCTTCTGCCTGCTGTGTGATGTATGCAGCGAGAGCTTCTTTTGATTCAAAGGCAAGGCCGTAGATACGGGTGAGCTGCTTATTTTTCTCGTTACCGCGCCAGTAGGCACCAGCAATATGCGAAAGACTAAAGCCCTTCACGGGAATGTTTTTTGCATTCTCGACGTGGCCACCGCGGCAGAGGTCAGTAAAGGTTCCTGAGGTGTACACGGTAATTTCTTCACCCTTTTCGGCCAGTTCCGTAATGAGTTCGAGTTTGTATGGATTTTCAGCAAAAAGTTTTTGTGCTTCGGCTGGAGTAACCGTGCGACCCTCAAAGGTTTCCCACGTTTTTAGAATCTCACGCATCTTTTCTTCGATTGCAGGGAGATCATTTTCAGAGAGTGGCTGTTCAAATTCGAAATCGTAGTAAAAACCAGTGTCGATTGCAGGACCGATTGCGGTTTTTGTCTGTGGATAGAGTTCGAGTACTGCAGCGGCGCACAGATGCGCTAATGAATGGCGAATGAGCGCAAGATTCGCTAAATTGGCTGATGTTGGTTTCATGTGCGATATCGTACCATGAACAAAAAAAATTTACAGTTTTGACGATATGTGATTTTATACAGAAAGGCGTTCTTTAGTATTCCACTTTTTTTTGGGAGGTTTCATGAACACACATGATTTCAGCCCGACGCTCGCTGTATGGTACTTTCTGTACATTCGCGACTGTGGTTCGCCATTGCTCAACCTCAACCGAAGGTCAGGAGAATTGGTTGCTCAAAAGTTGTTGGAGACGATCCATGCCGCAGCGGCAACTCTACCGGCGTTTCAGCCGTTCTTCAATGAGCTGCTGTCAGTCAGCGCTACGCAATTGTTTGACCGGAAAACAACACTGGTGCAGCAGTTGCTGGTGAAGGTAGTGCTGATGCTTACCAATGAGTCACGGATCAATCGCTTTTGGGATGAGCGGAAAAAGCGCGACGAGATTCTGGCGTTCAGAGCATTTCTGCATCGATCGAGATGCACAACGGTGCGGTATCTCGACGTTGATGCTATCGATAATTTTTTGGTACAGGTGCGATTGAATTCGCCCAGTATCGAACACATGGCCACCTAACATTGGTGGCCATTTTTTAATACCGTGTTGACTACCTACAATGTACCTATAATTTTTTTGCCTTATCAACGATGATGCTCTTTTCTCCGTTTCTTTCAGTGAGCTTTCCTTTAATAGCGACACAAGCTTCATCGACAAAGATATCTTTAAATTCCCCTAAGCTTTTTGGAAAGACGACAGCTTCAATAGCGCCGGTCTCGTCGGCAATTTTTACAAACAGCATTTTGTCGCCGCGTTTGGTGTAAATAGGGCGGACACTTTCGAGAAAACCGTAGGCAACTACCTGTACACCGGGGGGCATGCTGGTGAGGATGTCTCGAATTTTTACCTCGATTGTTTTAAGTTTTTCCGCGTGTGCATCGAGGGGATGTCCAGAGAGGTACAGGCCAAGGAGCTCTTTTTCCCATACCAATTTCTCAGGCTGTGTGGCTGGTGGATGTACTGCAAGGCTGAGTGTTGGCGCGCTACTACCAAGAGCCGAAAAGAGCGAGAGTGATTGCTGGGACTCTTCTTTTTTGCTTTGAGATTTATTAAACCGAAGCAACTCTTCTATGCTTGCCACAAGCTGACCACGTTCACCAAATTGATCGAACGCGCCGCATTTGATGAGTGCTTCGAGTGATTTCTTGTTGAGATTGCGGTCTTGTACGCGAATGAGAAAGTCGGCTAATGATGCATACGCCCCGCCGCGTTTTCGTTCAGTAATAATGGCGTCAGCAGCACTGGTACCACAGTTTTTAATAGTGTAGAGACCAAACCGAATAGTGTCTTTTGTTCCACCATCTCCTGTAATAACAGTGAATCCTCCAAAGCTTTCATTCACATCAGGTGCGAGTACCGGAATACCGAGGCGTCCACACTCATGAATCATAATGGCAATCGTTTCAACATCGCCTGATTCAGCGGTGAGTACTGCGCTCATGTAAATAGCGGGGAAATTTGCTTTCATGTACGCCGTCTGGTAGGCAACGCGGCCGTAGCTTGCTGCGTGGGCTTTATTAAAACCGTAGGCAGCAAAGGGTTCAATCAGTTTCCAGAGTTTCTCACCTTTGTCGGCTGTTAATCCGTTAGCAACAAATCCTTCGAGTAGTTTTTCACGCTGAGCCGCCATTTCTTCAGGAATTTTTTTACCCATCGCTTTACGCAGTTTGTCGGCTTCGAGCCATGAGTAGCCCGCAAGCTTAATTGCAATCATCATCACATCATCTTGGTAGGTAATTACCCCGTACGATCGCTCTAAAATGTCTTTCATGCGCGGGTCGAGATAGGTAACGAGCGATGGATTATATTTGCGCTCAATATATTGCGGGATCGATTCCATCGGACCAGGGCGGTAGAGGGCTACCATCGCGTTAATATCGTGAATGGTGGTTGGTTTGAGCTCTTTCAAATAGCGAGTCATGCCGCTGCCATTGAGTTGAAACAATCCTTCGGTTTCTCCGCGAGAAAGCATAGCGAATGTTTTTGGTTCGTCGAGCGGAATGTTTTCGATATCAATAGTGATGTTTTTGATACGCTGCACCAGCGATACCGCGTCTGCAAGAATAGCCAAGTTGCGAATACCCAAGAAATCGAACTTCATGAGACCGACGTTGTTTTCATCGACTGAGTACATATCAAATTGGGTGATGATGCGGCTGTGTTCGTCACCATCACTTTTTGGGTCGAACTGGAGCGGCACGATATCGGTGAGAGTAATTGGTGACATCACTACACCAGCCGCATGCACCGAGATGTGTCGGGCGTTACCTTCAATTTTTTGGGCCATGTCGAGCACCGCGCGTGCGTCACGGTCTTTGTCGTAGAGTTTTTTGAGATCGGGCTCCATGTTGATCGCTCGTTCTACGGTCATGGGAAATCCCTGCGATCCCATGGGAATGAGTTTTGCAATAGTATCGCCGAGACTGTAGGGAAAGCCCATAGCGCGACCAACGTCACGCACGGCACCGCGCGCCATCATTGTTCCGAAGGTACCAATTTGAGCTACTTTGTCGGTACCATATTTTTCTTTGGCGTATGAGATCATTTCGTCGCGGCGGTTATCGGCATAGTCCATATCGATATCGGGTGCTGATGGACGCTCGGGGTTAAGAAAACGCTCAAAGGGTAAATTGTATTCGAGCGGGTTTACGTTGGTTATACCCGCAAGGTAGGTAACCATCGAACCTGCAACCGATCCTCGAATAGTGGTGAGAATGCCACGGTTATGTGCCTCATGGAGCAAATCAGACACGACCAAAAAGTAGGTGGCGTATCCCTTGGCTTTAATAACAGAGAGTTCGTAGTCGACACGTTCCTTGGTGATACCGGTAAGTTGTATGTTGCGTCGTGCTGCACCGCTGTACACGAGTGTGGCGAATACTTCGTCGTGCGTTTGTCCTTCAGGAATAGGAAAGAGCGGGAAGAGCCATTTGCCGAGGGTCATTTCGAGGGTGCACATGTCGACAATGCGTTGTGTGTTTGCAATAGCGTCAGGTTCGTTCACAAAAAGCTCTCGTGCCTGTTCCTGAGAGATGAATGAGAAATTGCGGGCTTCGTTGTTGAATCCTCCTTTTTCAACACGTTCACTTGCGCCACCCGACTTTTGGATTGAAAGAACAATTTCCCACGCCTGGTGATCGTCGGGGTTGATGTAGTACACGTCATGCGCGGCGACAATCTCAATTGCGTGGCTTCGGGCAAAAGAAATGAGGTCTTTCATGTAGAGCTCGTGACCATCAATTTCAGGATGATGAGTGATTTCAATGAAGAGGTTTTCGGCACCGAATATTTTTTTGTACGCAGTTGTCAGGGTAGTTGCTTTTTCGATATCACCCATGCGAACAGCGGTGCTCACATCACCAGAGAATGAGGGAATAATACATACCATGTCGCCGCCCAGTCGTTCCAGCAGTTCGCGATCGATGCGGGGTTTGTAGTAAAAACCCTCCATAAATGACGCTGTCACCAGTTTAATAATATTCTTATAGCCGTTCGCATTTTTCGCTAACAGCACCATTCGATTTCGTTTGTTATCAATGCCGGCTTGTTTGTCGAAACGGGTGCGATTGGCAACATAGGCATCGATACCAATGATTGGCTTGATACCTGCTTTTTGACAGTCTTTGTAAAAATCGATCGCTCCGTATAGGTTGCCGGCATCGGTCAGGGCCAAAGCTTTCATGTTGTGTGCTTTTGCGGCGTCTACGAGATCAGAAATTTTAGGCAGGGCGCCAAGGAGAGTGTAGTGGCTGTGAGTATGGAGGTGGGTAAATGATTGGTGTGAGGTATCCATAACGTGCATGCATTATACTGTATTCGCATGCCATACACAGTCGACAACACCTCGAAAGTTACGCGAAAATGGCTCATCGGCATTGATGAAGTGGGACGAGGGCCACTAGCTGGGCCCTTTACGCTATGTGCGCTCGCGGTGCCATACGTCGATCACCAGAAGTATTTTAAAAAAATGTGCCCGCATATCCGTGATTCTAAAAAGCTTTCTCAGGAGCAACGAAATGAGTGGAATACAATTGTGCGTGCTGCAGCGAAAAAAGGGAACCTCCATTTTGTTGTTGTATCACTCTCGGCACAGGTTATTGATGCGCAGGGAATAGGCACGGTGGCGCGATTGGCAGTGAAGCGTGCACTTGATCGATTGTGCACTAAACTGAAGACTCGCCGCGATCTCTGTGACATCCGGTTAGATGGTTCTCTGTTTGCACCATCCGAGTATCCCTCCCAACAAACAATTATTAAAGGGGACGAGCGTGAGCCGGTGATTTCACTGGCTTCAATTGTGGCAAAAGTGCACCGTGACAACTATATGAAACGGTTAGCGAAAAAGTACCCGGCGTATGGATTTGAGGTACATAAGGGGTATGGAACAGCCTTTCATCGAAATGTGTTACAGAAGCGTAGCAGTACCCCGGCCCACCGAAAAAGCTTTCTTACTAAGGTCTTTTTATTTGCCAATTTTTGTATATCCTGTATAGTACTAAACCTATGGTAGTACGAATGCGTCATACGCACGCCCAGACAGCAAGCCGTCGTTCACACCACGCTCTCAAAAAAGCGAGCTATTCAAAGTGTCCAGACTGTGGTCAGCCAACAGTCCAACACACGGTGTGTATGAATTGTGGTAAATACAAAGGCCGTCAGGTGATCAACGTGCACGCCGCTCTCGCTAAAAAAGAGAAGAAGGCAAAGGCGAAGCAGGCGAAATAATCAGCACTCGTTGCTGTGTATAAATGCCCCCATGTGGGGCTTGTGTGCTATACTTTTCTCAGTACTTACATACTATGGCTAATAGGCACGTCGCACGTTCAACAGTTCTTCAATCCCTCTACGAGTGGGATTTTGGCGGCTATGACCCAAGTCGCATTGACGACATTTTAACTCGTACAGCGCAGGAATTTTCTCCCAATCCTGCCGACGCCCCATTTATGCAAAAGGTCATGAAGGGTGTTATTGCTAAACGTGGCGAACTCGACACTATTATTCAAAAAGCTGCACCCGATTGGCCAATCGACAAAATTTCAATTATTGACCGCAACATTCTCCGTCTTGGATTATATGAATTGCTTTTTTCTGACCGAAAAGAAGTGCCAGCGAAGGTAGCAATTAACGAAGCAATTGAATTAGCAAAAGCATTTGGCAGCGATACCTCGAGCAAATTCGTCAACGGCGTTCTTGGTGCGGTCTATAAAGAACTTGGTGAGCCAGGTAAGGAGGAAACCTCTAAACGCAAAAGCGACAAAATAACTAATGAAGAGCTCGGTGGTGCTGTTATTTTTACTCACCACGATGATAATGTCTACTTAGCGTTAGTTCACGATATCTTCGGCCACTGGACTCTCTCAAAGGGCGGTATCGAGCCGGGAGAAGATGTTCAAAAAGGTACCATCCGCTCAATTAAAGAAGAGCTCAACCTCGATATTCAAATTAGAGAATCGCTCGACTCAAACGAGTACATTGCGTACCATCCGGAAGAAGGAAAGAAGCGAAAGCACGTAATGTACTTTTTAGCAGAGGCGCCATTTCAAGAGCTTAAGATTGAAAACAAGGGCGGCCTCGATGATGTGCAGTGGTTTAAAATGAAAGATATTATCGAACTCAATTTCTATAATGACATCTTGCCAATTATCACTAAAGCGATTAACCTGATTCTATCCAAGTACGCAAAAAAAGAACGAAATGGCTAACGTTGATTTTACTCAATTAGAAAAAGAACTCGGCATTACCTTCAGCGATCAGGAGCTACTGAAGCAAGCTTTTACGCACCGCTCATACCTCAATGAAAACCGACACATTCGTTTGTCACACAACGAACGTCTCGAATTTTTAGGTGACGCAGTGCTTGAACTTGTCGTCACTGACTACCTTTTTAATAAATATACTGATAAAGCCGAAGGGGAGCTCACAGCGTTTCGCTCGGCTTTGGTGAATACTCAAACCCTTGCGGGTGTAGCAACACGCCTCGGACTCAATAACTACCTCCTGTTGTCACACGGTGAAGCAAAAGATACTGGACGCGCTCGATCGTACATTATGGCCAATACTATGGAGGCGCTCATCGGCGCTCTGTATGTTGATCAGGGATATACCAGAGCGCAGGCTTTTGTGCTTGAACACGTCGTACACTTGATCGACGACATTATCGCGAGTAAAAAGTTTGTCGACGCGAAGAGTTACTTTCAGGAGCGTGCACAGGATGAAATTGGCATCACTCCGGCATACAAACTGGTAAAAGAAATTGGTCCCGATCATGATAAAAAATTTACCATCGGGGTATTTTTGGTACACGAACTCATTGCCACCGGCGAAGGAAAATCAAAACAAGAAGCCGAACAAGAAGCTGCAACAAAAGCACTCGAGATGAAAGGGTGGGACAAGAATAACGAACCGCCAGTCTAGTCATGTACCTCAAGTCACTCGAAATTAGCGGATTTAAATCCTTTGCCAAAAAGGCAGTGCTTGAGTTCCCTTCACCTATTACAGGCATTGTTGGTCCAAACGGTTCGGGTAAATCAAACGTCGCAGAGGCGTTTCGTTTTGTATTAGGTGAGCAGTCAATCAAATCGATGCGCGGCAAGCGTGGTGAAGACCTCATCTATAGCGGCTCATCGAGCTCGGGTAGGCTTAACCGTGCGGGGGTAAAAGTAGTGTTTGATAACGCCAATCGCCAGTTGAATCTCGATTTCGATGAAGTCAGTATTGAACGTGTTGTGCACCGCGATGGGGTGAATGAGTACTTCATTAACGGGAGCACTGTTCGCCTCAAAGATATTGCAGAGTTGCTGGCGCAGGCGCACATCGGCTCATCGGGCCACCACATTATTTCTCAGGGTGAAGCTGATCGCATTTTGAGCGCATCGCTGAAAGAACGTCGTGACATGATTGAAGATGCTCTTGGACTCAAGGTGTACCTGTACAAGCGAGCTGAAAGTGAACGAAAGCTTGAGAAGACCCAAGAAAATATTAAACAAGTAGAATCGCTCCGACGGGAAATTGCTCCGCACGTTACCTTTTTAGCTAAGCAGGTTGAGAAAATTCAGAAAGCAGAAAAGCTCCGCGAAGATTTGCGTGTACTCTACATGGAGTACCTCACTCGGGAGCACTGGTACATCGGTGCCGAAAAAACAGCAATTCGAGACGCACTCCATATGCCAACACACCGGCTGAAGGAGTTAGAACAGCAGCGTGTTTTCGCCCGTTCGGTACTCGAAAAAGGTGTGCATAGCAGGGGAGAACCAGACGCACTCCTCGCGTTTGAGACGTCGCTCCGTCAACTTCGTGAAACTGAATCAGGTATTGTCCGCGACCTCGGACGCCTCGATGGCATTATGACGTCACTCGAATACACGCTTAAAAAGGAGCGCGAGGCCCAGCTCTCGGATGATGCCAAGACAGTCCTGTTTAAAGATGTACGAGCGCTGGTGGCGGTGGTGGGTACTGAAATTGCTGCAGCAGTTGATACCGGCGATGCTCCACGACTGAAGCAAGCGTTAGTTGCCATTCGGTTATCACTCACCCAATTTATTACCGACCGCAGTACAGTTCGAAATACTCATCTCGAAGAATCAACACGGAAAGAGCTTGCGGCTATCGCCGACGAGAAAAAAGCAAAAGAACACGAGCTCAGTGTGGTACGCACGCACCAACAAGAAAGTACGGAGCACATTGCACGGGCTCGCCAAGAAATTGAAGATGCAAAAGACGCTAGTCGCGATGCTGAAATGGCTGTGCTCAAAATTATGGGCGAAGAGCAAGAAATTCGTGTGGTCATTGCTGGTCTCGATGCACGAAAGAGTGTTGTCACTCGTGAAGAAGAGGGATTCAAACATGAACTCGCAGAAGCCGGTTCGCTGGTGGGTAGGGAGGTTCTTGGGATACTAGATACAACTCCTTCGTTGGCTTACGAAGATCGCTCGGTGCAGCATGATCGTCACAAATTGCTTGAACGGACTAAAATTCGTCTCGAAGATGCTGGCGTGAGCGGCGCAACAGATGTGATGAAAGAATTTAGTGAAACGAAAGACCGTGATCTCTTTTTAAAAAAAGAAATTACTGATTTGGAAGCGTCAGTACTGTCACTGGGGCAGCTCATTACCGAGCTCACCCACAAGCTGGATGAAGAATTTAAATCAGGCATCAAAAAAATTAACGAGCAGTTCGGAACTTTTTTTGCACTGATGTTTGGCGGCGGTCATGCAGCGCTCGATGTTGTGAAGCAGGAAAAGCGTCGCCGACGCACCGATGGTGATGAGCTCGCTGATGCTCTCGCTGGTGAAACTCCCGAGCTTGAGGCTGAGGCCGAAGAGGGAATTGATATTTCAGTTGCGCTGCCACACAAAAAAACAAAAGGTCTCATGATGCTCTCTGGTGGCGAGCGCGCCCTTACGTCAATTGCGCTCCTCTTTGCAATTTCTCAGGTGAATCCGCCGCCGTTCGTTATCCTTGATGAAACTGATGCCGCGCTCGACGAAGCAAATTCACGCAAGTACGGCGATATGATTGAGAGCCTCTCAAAATATTCACAGCTCATTCTTATTACCCACAATCGCGAAACCATGTCGCGTGCAGGCGTACTCTACGGAGTTACTATGGGTTCAGAAGGATTTTCGCGATTGCTCTCGATTGCATTTCAGGAGGCGGTGCAGGTAGCGAAGTAGGTGTTACACAAACACAAAGTCCAAAATCTTTTCGTCGAGGTTTGCTCGTACTAGTTTCACTTTTACCACGTCGCCGAGCGCGCGGATTTTTTTCGTTTTTTCACCGATAATGCGGAATTTTTTAGGCTCAAACGTATAGAAATCATCTTTCATATCACGCAAGCGAACCATACCCTCTGCTTTTGTATTTACTTCTTCAACATACGCACCCCACTCAGTAACACCAGAAATGATGCCGTTGAATTCTTGACCAACTTTTGTTGACATAAATTCGACTTGTTTAAACTTAATTGACGCACGTTCTGCTTCTGATGCCTGGATTTCTTTCTCTGTTGATTCTTCGGCGATGCGCTGGTACTGGGCGAACTCATCTTGAGCGTGCGTCACATTTTTATTCAAAATACTCCAGAGTGCGCGGTGCACAATCAGGTCAGGATAGCGGCGAATTGGCGAGGTAAAGTGGGTGTAGAACTCAAAGGCAAGGCCGAAGTGACCAATGTTTTGTGTTGAATACACCGCTTTTGCCATACTGCGAATAGCCGCCGTTTTTACGAGCGCTTCCTCAGGTTTTCCGGTCACTGCAGCGAGAATCCGGTTGATAGTGTCGCCATCGAGTTTTGCAGCTTTGTGGGGTACGTCGTGGCCGAGTGCTTTCAAGTAAATGAGTAGGTTCTCGAGCTTTTCTTCATTTGGCACATCGTGAATACGATAGAGCGACACTCCTTTACCAGCTTTTATATGTGCGCTGTGAATAAATTGGGCCACTTCACGGTTGGCGAGCAACATCCACTCTTCAACAAGTTTGTGGGTATCGAGGCGTTCCTTTTTGTATACATTTACCACTGTGCCCTTTTCATCAAGTTCAAATCGTACCTCGTCTTGATCAAAATCGATTGCACCGCGCGATAGTTTTTGTGCACGCATCACTTTACCAACACGGTCGAGTACTTCGAGTTCTTTGTACATCGGACCGGCTTTTTGGTTGAGCACCACTTGTGCATCTTCGTACGGAAAGCGTTGATGTGAATGAATAACGGTGCGACCAAACCAACGTGAAAGCACCTCAGCTTTATCGTTAATCACAAAGATTGCAGAGAACGCGAGTTTGTCTTCATTTGGATTAATGCTGCAGAGGTCGTTTGAGAGAGCTTCTGGCAACATCGGAATAGTTCGATCAACCAAATAGACTGAACATGCGCGCTTGCGACCCTCACGATCGAGTGCGGTACCTTCTTGTACGTAGTGAGACACGTCAGCAATGTGCACGCCAATTTCATACGTACCATCGTCGTTGAATTGCACTGAGAGTGCGTCGTCGAAATCTTTTGCATCGCGTGGATCAATGGTGCAGGTTGGTACAGTGCGCATGTCGCGGCGAGTCTTCAGTTCCTCGGCAATAATTTCTTTCGATCGCGCGCGGATTTCTTCGGCCTCGCGCTCAACTTCAGGAGGGAAGTCCTGTTCGATATTGCCTGAAAGAATAATTGATTGAATTTCAGTCTCATGTTCGCCCTTTTTTCCAATACGTTCAAGAATTTCTCCAGTAGGGAGTTGGGCATTCTTCTCCCAGTTCACAATACGTGCCAGTACCTTGAGACCGAGGTCAGCGGTGGTAGCGTCGGGAAGTACAATGTCGGCATACATGTGTCGATCGTCAGGGCTTAAGAAGCATTTACCCATGTAGTCGACAACTGTCCCAACGAACTGGCGTCGGGCGTTCGTAATAATGTTCACTACCACCCCTGTTTGGCGTTCCCCTGGTAGTAATGGACGAAGGCTGATAGCAACGGTGTCACCGTGCATTGCGTGGTTTAAATGTTCGGGTTCAATGAGGATATCTTCCTCTCGGCCTTCAATTTCAACGAAGCCAGTGCCCTTGCGAGTAGTAGTAATTGTGCCCTCGAGGAGAGCGCTATGTGAGGCGGTCGTGGTAGGTTTCATGTGGCTAGTCTAGCAGATTGCCATACCAAATGAAACGTGCTACTATCCCACCCATGCTTAAAATTCGATTACAGCGTGTAGGACGCAAGCACGAACCCGTGTTCCGCCTGGTACTTACCGAATCTCAAAACAGCACAAAGAGCGGCCGTTTCTTGGAAATACTTGGTTCACACGATCCGCGCTTCCCAGAAAAAACAGCTTTTCAAAATGATCGCATTACACACTGGATTTCTCACGGCGCACAAACATCTGACACCGTGCACAACATGTTGGTGAGCTCGGGTGTTGTTAAAGGAAAGAAAATCAACGCACTCCCTCTCAAAACTGCGATTAAAAAAGAAACACCTCCAGCACCTGCAGCTCCCGTAGCCGCAGCAGCAGAAGTAGCAGCGTCTGCAGAAACGCCTGTTGAAACTCCGGCTGCCTAGTTCCACTCAGTTTGCTATACTAAGAGACGGTAGTATTTAGTCAGTAACGACAATCTATGGAACGAGATATACAGTTTCTTGAACTTATCATAAAAGAGTTGGTTGAGAGTCCTAACGACGTGAAAATCAACCGCACTGTCGATGAGATGGGAGTACTGCTCACTCTTACAGTCAATCCGGTTGATATGGGAAAAGTTATCGGTCGCTCAGGCAACACTGCAAAAGCAATTCGGACACTCCTCCGTGTTGTTGGAATGAAAAACAACGCACGAGTGAATCTCAAAATTAACGAACCTGAAGGGGCGGCGCCAAAAGAGAGTGTCACCAAAACGGTTGATGAAGCAATGGCGGACCTAAATCTATAACAACAAAAAAACCTCCGAGGACTTTCGGAGGTTTTTTTGTTGTGCACGTAGTTTTGCTATAACCATTAGATATGCTAGTTTGTCAATATGACCTTTCATATTATTACCTTATTTCCTGGGGCTTTCAGCTCGTACCTCGGCGAGTCGATTATTAAGCGCGCCATTGAAGACAAAAAAATTACGGTGAAATTGTACAACCCTCGTGATTTCACTGCCGACCGTTTTAGTCGGGTTGATCGTAAACCATACGGCGGTGGCCCGGGTATGGTCATTCAAGCTGAGCCGGTTATTAAGGCGATTGCAAAAGCAAAAGGCAAAAAAAGACGGGTAAAAATTATTTTTTTGTCGCCAACCGGTGAACAATTTACCAACACATACGCTGCAGCTATTACTAAAAAATACTCAGACATAATTATTGTCTGTGGACGCTACGAGGGAATAGATGCACGCGTCAAAAAAGCATTTCCATGCGATGATATTACTGTTGGTCCGTTTGTACTCACTGGCGGTGAATTACCAGCGATGCTCGTTATTGATGTTGTCGCTCGTCAGGTGCCGGGCGTACTCGGAGATCTTTTATCGCTCGAAGAGACACGCATTGCAAGTGCTGATGTGTACACACGACCAGAACGATTTACATATAAAGGAAAGAAGTATTCGGTTCCGCCAGTGCTCCTTTCAGGAAATCATAAAAGTATCGATGAGTGGCGATCAAAACACCGATAGTTCTCACATTTTCATCGGCGCCCTCCTCGGTGCTGTGATTTTTTCTCTATCACTGCTCACCGGACGTGTGATATACGAAGGACGCGCCGCCGTAGCAGATGAATATGATGTCATACAACCTGCGAGTATGCTGGAGAAGCCTGCGGTGGCTACAGTACTCATTGTTGGCGACATGATGTTTGATCGATCGGTGCGTACTCTGATGCGCGACCGAGGAGGGGACTACCCATTTGCTGGCATGGCCGATTTTATGAGTGCATTTGATGCAGTATTCGCTAATCTTGAAGGGCCAGTCACCACATTTACGTCAGTGGCGGTACCAAATGGTTCATTACTGCAATTTACCTTTGACCAATCGGTGCCGGCACTGCTCAAAAAAAACAACATCACACTGGTGTCGCTCGCAAATAACCATACTGGAAACTTTGGTAGTGAGGGGTTGCTACAAACCAAAACGTTTTTGGCGGACGCAGGTGTGGAATATGTTGGTGACCCTGAGAATCGTTCTGATATAGGTCGCATTGTGCAAGTGAACGGTGTGTCAATTGGTGTTGTTGGGTACCACGATTTTGCTATAGGACTCGATCGAACACTGGTTGCCATTACCGAGCTTCGTCAGCAGGTCCCCTTTGTTATTGTGCTGCCACACTGGGGAGTAGAGTACTCCCATACTCCAACTACTCGTCAACGAGATATTGCTCAACAGTTTATTACCGCTGGAGCAGACCTTGTTGTTGGAGCGCATCCGCACGTTGTGCAAACAGTTGAGAAATTTCAACATAAACGCATCTACTATTCGCTCGGAAACTTCATTTTTGATCAGTGGTTTAGTATGGGTGTGAAATGTGGCCAGGGGTTAATTCTCACGCTGACCGAACAGGGACGAGGAACACAGAGAACGCTCCTGCCAACGTACGAAACAGTGACGTTTTATAGCGAGCGAGCCCAGCCCGTCGTTGATACTGAGTATCGTTGTAACTGAGGGTAAACAGTGCTAGGGTGAGAGTATGAATCATACAAAAACCGTTACAGTCATTACTGTCGTTATTGTTGTTGCGCTTCTCCTTGGATTGGGGTATTTCACGTATTACATGCTCTATCGTGACCGCACGCCAACTGTTCTGCCAAATCCGGTTACTACAGAACCAACTCCTGCCGCACCAGTTACTCCTATGGTTAAAGTACTTACTCCAAACGGTGGCGAATCACTCTGTATCGGCGACACTTATGGCGTACGTTGGGAGGCACCTGGTATCGCTCGCGTTCGCGTCGGTCTCGCTTCAGGTGGCAAAACCTTTGGTGAAGGAATCGAAGTTCCCGCATCTTCGGGATATTACGCGTGGACAGTACCTGATGTGAGCGGCTGGCTCGCTTCTGGGGTAACAAGCTTCTCAGTGTTCATCACTGCGCCAAACCCTGCAACAACTACTGCTGCAGCAGTCGAGCTGGTCGACTCAAGCGACCGCTCATTCATCATCAAACGTTGTCCACAAGGAACTGAGGTTGACAAGGGTTAATTGCCGAGTATACTAGCTCCTACCTATAGCTACGATTGTGTTTCTCCTTTCATAGGTCGCAATAGCACGTACCGCGTTGGACTTTTGGTAATTATCAATCGGAAAAGGCTTTTGATCAAAGCCGCATTTTTTTGTTTGTATGGATACGAACACACCACGACCGCAGAAGTTTTTCGGATCGTTCATTCGATCGTTGGCGCCGATGCCAAACATGGTGGAGCCGCAGCTCACCTCGTTTAAGTGGCTTATCGAAGAGGGTATTAAGGAAGTATTGAAAGAGTTTACGTCTATTAAAGACTACTCTGAGAAAAAGTTTGAATTAGAATTTGTCGGCTTCTCTCTTGGACAGCCGCAGCACAACGAACACTACGCAAAAGCGAACAAGCTCTCATACGAAGCGCCGCTCAAGGTAGTTGCTCGTCTCAAAAACAAGAACACCGGCTCCCTCAAGGAACAGGAAGTGTTCATGGCGGATTTTCCGATGATGACTAATCACGGTACGTTCATTATTGCGGGTATCGAACGCGTTATAGTGCCGCAGCTTGCGCGATCATTCGGTGTGTTCTTCACTGATCAAGAACTCAAAGGCCGACAGCACTTTGGTGCAAAAATTATCCCTGCTCGTGGTGCATGGATTGAAATTGATTCTGAAGCAGACGGTGTCATCTACGTGCGTATCGACCGAAAGCGAAAATTCCCGGTCACCTCACTGCTCCGCGTGTTTGGTGCACATACTGACAGCGATATTAAGGCTCTGTTCAATGGTAACGAATTTGCTGAAAAGTACCTCACACAGTCTTTTGCGAAAGATCACGCAAAAACAGTGTCAGATTCATACATCGAAATTCATAAGCGCCTCCGTGATGGCGATCTTGCAACTGCAGAAAACGCAAAGCAGTTTATCGACTCAATTTTTGAAAAAGAACGATACGACCTTTCTCGTGTCGGTCGTTTTCGTTTCAACAAGCGTTTTAGCAAGCCCATGGAAGAGAAAGCTCTCGAACGAAAGACTCTCAACATTGATGACTTGGTAAGCATTATTACTAATGTGATGATGCTCGAAAATACACACGGCGCAGAAGCTGATGACATCGATCACCTCGGATCACGCCGCGTTCGATACGTCGGTGAATTGCTCCAACAAAAAGTCCGCGTTGGTCTGTCGCAAATGAAACGAAACATTCAAGATCGCATGTCGACGGTTGATGCTGATATGACGATGCCAATGCAGTTTATTTCTCCAAAGCCCCTGCAGGCTCGTATTAAGGAATTTTTCACTACGAACCAGCTGTCACAATTCATGCAGCAAGAGAACATGCTCTCTGAGCTCGAACACCTCCGTACGCTCTCAGCGCTCGGCCCTGGAGGTCTTACTCGTGAACGTGCCGGTATCGAAGTTCGTGACGTGCATCCATCGCACTACGGCCGCCTCTGTCCAATTCATACTCCCGAAGGTCCAAACATCGGTCTTATTTTGCGTCTCTCAACATACGCGAAGCTCAATGAGTTCGGCATGATTGAAACGCCGTATGCCAAGGTGGTTAAGGGTGTGGTAACAAAAGAAATTGTCTACCTTAACGCACTTGAGGAAGAAAATTATTTTATTGCGCACGCGGCAACGCCAACTGCTGCTGACGGTACTATCGGTATCGATATGGTTGAGGTTCGTCACAACGGTGATCCGCACATGGTTGCAAAAAATGACGTGCACTTTATTGACGTCGCTACTAACCAAGCATTCTCAGTAGCTACCTCGATGATTCCGTTTTTGAATCACGATGATGCAAACCGCGCACTGATGGGATCAAACATGCAGAAGCAAGCAACGCCGTGTATTGTGCCCGAAGCACCACTCGTTGCTACTGGTATTGAAGCTGATGCTGCACGCGATACAGGCCGCGTCGTTATTGCAGAAGAAGAGGGAACAGTGACCGCTGTTGATGCAACCAACATCAGCGTAAAGAGCACCAAAGGAAAAGAAAAATCATACTCACTTGTTTCATTCCAGCGAACGAACGGCTTTACCGCGTTTCACCAACGTCCAACGGTGAATGTTGGCGATACTGTTGCTCGTGGAGCAGTGCTCGCTGATACGTCATCAAGTGTTGACGGACAAATGGCACTTGGTCAAAACGTACTCATTGCGTTCATGTCATGGTCGGGATCGAACTACGAAGACGCGATCATTCTTTCAGAACGTCTCATTAAAAATTCAAAGTTCACTTCAATTCACATTGAAGAATTTGTCGTGAACGTTCGTGATACGAAACTGGGCCCCGAAGTAACGACCCACGACATTCCAAACGTCAGCGAGGCAAAACTCAAAAACCTCGATGAAGAAGGCGTTGTCCGTGTTGGTGCTGAAGTTCGTCCTGGTGACATTCTCGTTGGAAAAATCACACCAAAGGGCGAAACGCAGCTTACTCCCGAGGAACGTCTCCTCCGATCGCTGTTCGGTGAAAAGGCTCGTGATGTAAAAGACACCTCAAAGCGCATGGAAAACGGCAAGCGCGGCCGCATCATTTCAGTCAAAGTGTTCTCACGCGAAAAAGGTGATCGTCTCGAATCAGGCATCATCAAGCGCATTCACATTGAAGTTGCACAGCTCCGTAACGTGCAGGTGGGTGACAAGCTCGCAGGACGCCACGGTAACAAGGGTGTGATTTCAGTGGTTCTTCCTGAAGAGGATATGCCGTACATGGCAGACGGTCGACCGGTTGATATGATCTTGACACCACTCGGTGTACCAAGCCGTATGAACCTTGGTCAAATTCTTGAATTGCACCTTGGTATGGCTGCAAATACTCTTAACTACCAAGCCGTTGTGCCGCCGTTCTCAGGTGCAACCGATAAAGATGTAAAAGACGAACTGGTGAAAGCTGGATTTAACGAATCGGGCAAAATGCCATTGTTTGATGGTCGCACCGGTGAATCGTTCGCACAAGATATTTCAGTTGGATACATGTATATCTTGAAATTGCACCACATGGTTGAAGATAAAATTCACATGCGCTCAATTGGTCCGTACTCACTTATCACACAGCAGCCGCTCGGTGGTAAGGCACAAGGTGGAGGACAGCGTTTTGGAGAAATGGAAGTCTGGGCATTGCTCGGTCACGGAGCTTCATACAGCTTGCGTGAAATGCTCACGATCAAGTCCGATGACATTCAGGGTCGTACTCACGCCTTTGATGCCATTGTGAAGGGTCAGAACGTAACGGACATTGGCACGCCAGCATCATTTAATGTGTTGATGAACACATTGCGCGGTTTGGCACTCGACGTGAAGCTCGAGCACCCCGACGGCGAGATGCAGCAATTATCAGATGATTCTCACGCGTAATACCATGCGAACATACAACAAAAAACAACAGGTACAGCACTTTGATGCGATCACCATCAAACTCGCCTCACCAGAACGAATCAAGGAATGGTCACATGGTGAAATCACGAAGCCCGAAACCATTAACTATCGAACCCAACGCTCTGAAAAGAACGGTTTGTTCGATGAAAAGATTTTTGGTCCGGACAAGGATTTCGAATGTTACTGCGGAAAGTATCGCGGTATTCGCTACAAAGGTATCATTTGTGAAAAGTGTGGCGTAGAAATTACCCGCTCAATCGTTCGTCGTGAACGCATGGGTCACATCGATCTTGCGTCTCCGGTATCACACATCTGGTTCCTCCGCGGTATGCCATCTCGTATTGCGATGGTGCTCGGTATGAGCGCATCAGATGTTGAACGCGTTATCTATTTCGCGGGATACATTATTACCTCAGTCAGCGAAGAAGAACGCGCACGTATCCTTAAAGATTTGGATGCAGAATTTAAAACAAAAGTAGCAAGTGCAGCTGACGAAAAGGTAAAAGAAACACTCAAAGAACGTCTCCTTACGGCAAAGCGCGGTATCGATGATATCCAGGTTGGAAATGTCATTGACGAAGTTGAGTACCACACGTACTCGCTCCGCTACGGTACGCTGTTTGAAGCGGGTATCGGTGCTGAAGCAGTATTCAATATTTGCCGCCATCTCGATCTCAACAAGCTCGTGAAAGATCTTACGGTGACTGCTGAAAAAGCGAAATCAATCGATCTCGACAAAATTAACCGTCGCTTGAGCATTCTCAAATCGATGATCAAGGCAGGTGTTCGACCTGAGTGGATGTTTCTCTCTCGTATTCCGGTTATTCCGCCAGCAATTCGACCGATGGTTGCCCTCGATGGTGGTCGCTATGCAACATCAGATGTAAACGACCTCTACCGTCGCGTTATCAACCGCAACAATCGCCTCAAGAAGCTCAAAGAAATTAATGCACCTGATGTCATTCTTCGTAACGAAAAGCGCATCTTGCAAGAAGCAGTTGACGCGCTCATCGACAACACGATGCGTCACGGACAGGGAAGCGCAGCGGCAGGAACGCTTGCACAGCGCCGTGCACTCAAGTCACTCGCTGACAACTTGAAAGGTAAGCGTGGTCTCTTTCGTGCGAACTTGCTCGGTAAGCGTGTCGACTACTCTGGTCGCTCAGTTATTGTTGTGGGTCCAAACCTGAAACTCAGCCAGTGTGGACTGCCAAAATTTATGGCACTCGAACTCTTTAAGCCGTTTATTATTTCCGAACTCATTCGCAAAGAACTCGCGTACAACATTCGTGGGGCAACTCGTCTCATCGACGACGGTGTACCTGAAGTGTGGGCGATTCTCGAAGAGGTTATTAAAGACAAGTACGTGTTTCTCAACCGTGCACCAACACTGCACCGTCTCGGTATTCAGGCCTTCCAGCCAATTCTTATTGAAGGTAGCGCTATCCAAGTGCACCCACTGGTCTGTTCAGCATTCAACGCTGACTTCGACGGTGACCAAATGGCTGTTCACGTGCCGCTCTCAAAAGAAGCTCAGCTCGAAGCGCATGAAATCATGGCGGCTGACAAAAACATCTTGAAGCCAGGTAGCGGAGATCCAACGGTGACAGCAAAAATGTTGGATATCGTGCTCGGTGTGTACTGGATGACTAAAATTATTCCTGGTGAGATCGGTGAAGGTAAAATCTTCTCTGAACCTAACGAAGCAATTATTGCCTACAACTTTAACGCGGTCTCACCGCGTGCTCTCATTAAAGTGTTATTGCCAAAGAGTGAAAAATTCGGATCACTCAGTGGAACAATTATTGAAACCTCTGTTGGCCGTATTCTCTTTAACGACATCCTCCCGAGCCAATACCAGTATGTGAACGCAGAGTTTGATCGCGCAAAGCTCGCAAAACTTATTGATGAATTGGTGAACCGCTATGGTATTGCACTCGTCCCAGACACCATGGATAGGATCAAAACCTTCGGATTCAAGTACGCAACAAAGTCGGGTGTTACGTGGGGTATTGATGACATCAAAGAACCGCCTGCAAAGAACGCCATTATCGACAAAGCAAAAATCAAAGCGCAAGAAGTGCTCAATCAGTACAACGATGGATTACTCTCAGATCAGGAAAAATACCGAAAGAACATCGAAATTTGGCAGGCTGCTCGTGCTGAAGTAGAAAAACTCGTTGCTGAAGGTATGGACAAGAACGGTTCGGTATACGACATGGTGAAATCTGGTGCTCGTGGATCGATGTCGCAGATTACCAACATGGCAGGTATGAAAGGTCTTATCTCAAGTGCAAAGGGTGACGTTGTTGAGTTCCCAATTCTCTCATCAAGCAAACAGGGTCTCACACCTATCGAGTACTTCATTACAACGCACGGTTCACGTAAGGGTCTTACTGACACTGCGCTCAACACCGCAAAAGCGGGATACCTTACACGCCGTCTTTTCGTGGTTGCCCAAGACGTGGTTATTACCGAAGCAGAGTGTGGTACCAAAGAAGGTGTCTATATCCGCCGTCCGCAGCTCCATGGTCACGAAGGTATTATCTTGAAAGGTATTCGTGGTCGCGTACTGGCATCAGATGTTATTGGTCCCGATGGCACACTCCTCCTCAAACGTGGACATGTGGTTACTAAAGACGACGCCCAAACGGTTGATGGTGCTGGCGTGAATGAAGTGTACGTACGCTCACCAATGACCTGTAAAACAGAGCATGGTATTTGTCAGCAGTGTTACGGACTCGACCTCGGCCGTAACCATCTCGTTGATCTTGGAGAAGCTGTTGGTACCGTTGCTGCTCAAGCGATTGGTGAACCAGGAACACAGCTGACAATGCGAACCTTCCATGCCGGAGGTACTGCATCAGTTGGCGGTGACATCACGGCCGGGCTCCCTCGTGTTGAAGAAATCTTCGAAAAGCGCTCACCAAAGAGTCCAGCACTCATCTCAGAAGTTGATGGAACAGTTACCGATATTCAAGAAAATGGCCGAGAAAAAATTATCATCATTCTGCCTGAAGGAAAGAGTGATAAGAAAACAAAGGTTGAGTACGAAGTGCTTCCAAACCGAACGGCGCTCGTTACGGTTGGTTCAGCGGTAAAGCGCGGCGACTTGCTCACTGATGGTTCTGCAGATATCGACGACCTCTTTAAATTCGCTGGTCGTGACCGTGCTGAAGAATACATCATCAGCGAGGTTTCAAAGCCGTACGAATTGCAAGGTGAAGCAGTGTCGCGTAAACATATCGAAGTCATCATCCGCCAAATGTTCTCACGACGTCTCATTAAAGATGCCGGTGAAACAGATTTTGCTCGCGGCGATGTCGTCAACCAATTTGCACTCCTCACTGAAAACAAGCGTATGAAAGCTGAAGGTAAGGAAGAAGCAAAAGGCGAGGCAGCGGTTATGGGTATCACTGAAATTTCACTCTGGCGCCAGAGCTTTTTGTCAGCAGCGTCATTCCAGCACACCAGCCGTATTCTCATTAACAGCGCCGTCCGTGGCAGCACCGATGAGCTCCGTGGTCTCATGGAAAATGTCATCATTGGCCGCCTCATTCCTGCGGGTACTGGTTTCGAAGGAAGCGAAAAGGCCCAGCGCATTGCACACCTCCAAAAAACTGATTCGTCATATCACACTCCAGTTCCGCAGTCTGTACACATCACTCCTGCGGTAGAATAATACCAATGGCAACAGCTGTTGAAGACATCAAACAGCGACTATCAATCGTTGATGTCGTTGGTGGGTACATCAAGCTTGAAAAGGCCGGTGGCAGTTTCAAGGCTCGGTGCCCATTTCATAACGAAAAGACTCCGTCGATGTACGTGTCACCAGATCGGGGGAGCTACTACTGTTTTGGCTGTGGCGCAAAAGGCGACATCTTTTCATTCGTTGAAGCATTTGAAGGTGTCGATTTTAAAACCGCTTTGCAGCAGCTTGCCGAAAAAGCTGGTGTACAATTGTCCGATTACGGTCAACAGTACGCACCATCGGGGGATAAGCAGCAGCTCGATCGACTCTACGCAGTACTTGCCGCGGCGACAAAGCACTACCAAGCCCTATTAGCCGAAACTCCTGACGCGCTCAAGTATCTACACGACCGCGGTCTCACTGATGCAACTATTGAAGCGTGGCAGATTGGTTTTGCTCCGGCAGAATGGCGTTCGGCAAAAACAGCACTTGAGAGTGAAGGGTTTACCATTCAGGAACTTGTTGCTGCTGGTATTAGCAAACAGTCTGAAAAAAGCGCTGCCGATTACTACGATCGGTTTCGCTCACGTATTATGTTCCCACTGTTCAATCCATCGGGAAATGTGATCGGCTTTTCTGGTCGCGTCTTTAATTCAGATGATCCGGCAAAATATGTGAACAGTCCCGAAACGGCGGTGTTTAAGAAATCGCAATTTCTGTACGGCTTACACGCAGCTCGACAGGGTATTCGCCGCCGTGGCTATACGTTGCTTGTTGAAGGACAGATGGATCTCATCATGTGCCACCAATCAGGTATTGATAACGCAGTAGCAACGTCAGGTACCGCATTTACCCACGAGCACGTAGCACTCATTCGGCGGCTCTCGCCAAAGGTACTTATTGCATACGATGCTGATCCAGCCGGAGTGAGTGCTGCCGAACGCGCGTGGAAGGAGGCGATTGCCGGCGGTGTTGAGGTAAAAATTGCCGACATTCCTTTTGGAAAAGACCCCGCGGATGCACTCAAAGAATCGCCAAAAGATTTTATCGAATCTCTCAAAGAAGCACGACACGTTGTCGATTATGTCCTTGGCCACATTACAAAAGATGCAAAAGACTCACGAGAAATTGGCAGAACAGTGACTGATCGCGTGCTGCCGCTGGTCTCACTCATTACCGACCCTATCGAAAAGGCTCAATCAGTACGAAAAATCGCACACACGCTTTCAGTAAAGGACGATGTCATTTGGGACTCGCTTCGTAAGAAGGAGGCAACGATGCCAGCTCAGACACAATCAGCATCTCCTGCGTACTCTGTAGCAGCTCCACGAATTTCGCCCCGCGATAGTACGATGCGTCGAGTAGTTTCGTTCATGACACTGCTCAACAAGAAAGATGCCGCACAGGGAAATACTTTTCGAGAGCTCCTCGTTACCAAAACAGACGCTGTATATATTACCCACCTCGAGCAGCAGTTTCCATTAACCGAAGAATTGCTGTTTGAAGCCGAAACGTTGTTTATACCAGCACACCACGAGTTACTGCAGCAGGAGTTTGCAGTATTGCTTGAAAGCGAGTACGTTAAGGCGCTGCTCTCAAGGGCGCTGACTGAACTCAAACACGCCGAAGTTCGAGGTGACAAAGAGAACATACAGATACTGCTCGCCACCTGTCAGGTATTGACCAATCGGATACAGGTATTGTCAGGACCACAGAAATAGTTATAATTAGCCACATTCTTAATTCGTATGCCTACGTCAAAAAAAGCTCCGAGCAAAGCACAAAAGAAATCGCCGGCAAAAACAGCTCCAAAGAAACTTCTTGGAAAAAAAGCTGTTCCTGCTAAGGCGGCAAAGGGAGGAAAGGTTGGTGGCAAAAAAAAGAAAGAGGAGTGGGAAATCAAGGCTAATCGGCTGGTTGCTAAAGGCCGCGCTCGCGGGTTCATTACCTACGATGAAATTTTGCGTGAATTTCCAACGATCGAAACGGATATCGTTTTCCTCGATCAAATGTACGAACGATTTGCAACGGCAGGCATCGATGTACTCGAAGGTGGCAACTTGCTCGACGATTCACTCGACGAATTGGTAACACCAAACAAAAAGTATACCTACAAGGGCCGCGGTGGTGGTGAAAGTTCAACATACGACTCAATTCAGATGTACTTAAAAGAAATTGGTCAGTACCCGTTGCTCACTGCTGCACAAGAGCGCGAATTGGCAAAGCGTATTGAAAAAGAAGACATGGAGGCAAAGAACTTGCTTGCCCGAGCAAACCTTCGCTTGGTGGTATCGATTGCTAAAAAGTATGTTGGTCGCAGTCCCGATCTCACCTTGCTCGATCTCATTCAAGAGGGAAATCTCGGTCTGTTTAAGGCGGTAGACAAATTCGATCAATCAAAAGGTTTTAAATTCTCAACCTACGCCACCTGGTGGATTCGCCAAGCCATTACTCGTGCTCTTGCCGATCAGTCGCGTACTATTCGCGTGCCGGTGCACATGGTTGAAACAATTGCCAAGTACAAGCAGGTTGTCCGCCGATTGTCGCAAGACCTCGGCCGCGACCCACTCCCTGAAGAAATTGCGAACGAAATGGGCGTTGATGTTGATAAAATTTATACGATTGAAAAAATCGACCAAAATACCGTTTCGCTTGAAGCACGTGTTGGTGATGATGACAGCGATGACAAAGCTTCAACACTCGGTGACTTTATTCCTGACGAAAAAATTCTCTCTCCTGAACAAGAAACGTCACGCCGCATTGTGTCTGACCAAGTGCGTGAAATTTTGAATGACCTCCCCGAAAAAGAACGTATGATTCTTGAAATGCGTCACGGCCTCAAAGATGGCGTTACTCGCACTCTCGAAGAAGTGGGCAAAGAATTCGGTGTCACCCGCGAGCGTATTCGTCAAATTGAAGCAAAAGCTCACGAAAAAATTCGCCAGCACAGCAAGGTTAATCGTCTCCGTAACTACTAGGTAATAGGTAGCACTCTTTGCTGTATGACTATTATACACAGCATACTACTCGGTATCGTTCAAGGACTGACCGAGTTTATTCCGGTATCCTCATCAGGGCACCTCATTATTGTTCGGCAGCTTTTTTCTGTGCCGGTCACTTCGTATGATTTAGCCTTCGATGCAGTGCTCCAACTGGCAAGCGCACTCGCACTAATTGTCTTTTTTGCACCGACGCTCTGGCAGATTATTACTACCAATCGTCGAATGGTAGGCATTCTTGCCCTTGCGACAGTGCCGGCAGTAGTAGCAGGGCTCTTTCTTCAAACGTACATGGAATCGGTGTTTCGGAGCGTGGCAGTGGTTGCAGGCACCCTCGTCATTGGCAGTATGCTCATGCTAGCAGCAGAATATGTGCTCAAACGTCAGAATGGCCCTATTCAGGAGTTTTCAGCAGGGCGGGGGCTTCTTGTGGGTTTATTCCAGTGTTTGGCGCTTGTTCCGGGTATTTCTCGTTCAGGGGCAACCATTTCGGGTGGAATATACGCTGGTTTTAACAGGGAGCAGGCGACGCTCTTTAGTTTCTACCTCGCTATTCCGCTCTTGCTCGGCTCAGGAGTGAAAGAGGTGTTTGAATTATATGGAACCGTGCTGTCAACAGATGTGTGGCTGTCTATTGGAGTAGGCAGTATTGCGTCATTTATTGTATCGATTATTGCCGTAAAGTTGCTGCTTGCGTTTGTAAAAACACATACACTGTACCCATTTATTATGTACCGATTGGCGGTAGCGCTGGTACTTGTCGTGTGGTTTGTGTAGTGGTATTAAGGGATTAAAAAGAGACATAAAAAAACCGCTATCACTAGCGGTTTTTTTTATGTCTCTTTGGGAGAAGACTACATCATCGGGTTCATTGGAGAAACGCTCTTCTTTGCGGTCCAGAAACCGAGCCAAAGAATAACGACACCGAGAACAATGTGGAGGATGTGGTCTGCGAAGTTTACGTCAACCAATCCGAGCATTGACTCAGGACCGTTTGTGCCAGGGGCAACAACGAATCCAAGAACTGCGAGCAAGAGGTAGATTACACCGAATACCTTAAAGGCTGTCGCTACCTTTCCAGGAGCGGTGAGGCCAATGAAGATAAAGATGAGACCCGTCACGAGGTGGAAGACATCGTGAAGAGTATTGGTGTGGAAGAGTCCTGCAGCGCCTACGATTGGAGTTCCTACGAACCCAAGGATAGCAACGAGGATGAACACAACACCAAGAACCATTGCAAGTGTTTTTGCCATAGTAATGATTATTATTTAGGGGCATACGCCCTTAGAGTCAGTATACCTGTTGGTCCGTTAAAATAAAGACCCCTGTGGACAGGAACCATGCTCTACTGTGACCGTGTTTTTTTACGTTTCGGCAGGCCAATAAAGGGTTTTACTCGTTCCCACACTCCCCCCGCATTCTCCTTTACGGACGAGCGAATTTCGTGAACATCCTTAAGTATCTCAGCGCCCTCCTTAGTAACCGTATCGGTAAGTTTATTAATTTTTCGAGCCACCGTAATGCCGTAGAAGAGTATGATAATAAAAAGTATCGTGAGTACCACGACAGCGACGCTGGTGATGACAAAAAAGATGTTTGTTTGCAGTAATTCGTTCATATAATACATAGTATATCACTGGTGTATTTTGTATATAGGTATACAATTTCTATACATATTTTATATTTCTATACATAAAAAAATGTTAACCCGGCAGAGAATAACACTGATTGGAATAGGCGCTTTTTTGTTGAGTAGTGGTTTGGTGGTGGGTTATTTTTTGCCTCACACAAAGACCTCGATGCAAGCGCTCTATAACTCGGGATCTGACCTCCACGATACTGCCGACAATTTTAAGTTCACCAGTCCGCTCTTGAGTTGTGGCGACGATGTCTTTGCAGAAGGAGGCACATTTAGTATTACAACGAATATCGAACAAACCGTCAGGACGTACATTGAACAAAAAAAAGCAGCAGGGATTCTAAAAGATGCGGCGGTGTACTATCGAGACCTTAAAAACGGTCCGTGGGCTATTGTAAATTCTACACTGCTCTCAACCCCGGGTAGTTTACTGAAAGTCCCGCTTGCAATGAGTATTTATAAAAAAGATGATCAGCAACCGGGTTTTTTGAATAATTCTGGACAAATTGAGGTTGCAGATGATACAAACAAACTTGAATATTTTAAGCCAAAGCAGACACTTGAAAATGGTAAAACCTACACGGTACGAGATTTGGTGAAGCTGACAGTTGAGCACTCGGATAATGCCTCAGCACTCGCACTCAGTAAGTTGCTTACAACAGAAGAAATTTTCAATAGTTATTCAGATCTCGGCATTGTCCACCCGGTTACAGGAAGTGACTACTCAATGGATGTTCGAACGTATGCCTCTTTCTTTCGAGTGCTCTACAACGCTTCATATGTGAGTCGTGAAAAATCAGAAGAACTGCTCTTGTTCCTTGCACACTCAGAATTTAATAACGGACTTCGCGTCGGGGTACCAAAAGACATTGCCATTGCTCATAAATTTGGAGAACGTACTACTGCTGATGTCGCTCAGCTCCACGACTGCGGCATTGTTTATGCCAAAAATAGCCCTTACATTTTATGTGTCATGACTCAAGGAAAAGACATCGCATCCCTTGCGTCAGTCATTGCTGACATCTCTCGGATGGTCTATCAAATTGTTAAGTAAGTCGTTAGTTAAAGAGTACGAGTAAGTACTTGTCGATAGTGCGTTGATCGAGATCGTAAAAGAATTTCTTATCTCGATAGAGGCGAATAGCGAGATCTTCGCCAACAAATCGCCAGTGCCATGGTTCAAATTGGTAGTACTGGTTGGTGATTGGATAGGAGAGGACGAATCCATATTTGTGAGCGTTTTCCTTGAGCCATGTGTATGCCGGCGTGTTGTTGAAGGTTTCGAATGCAGCACCAAGAGTTGACGTTGTAAAGTCGAGTGTGGTGCCGAGCTGGTGCTCAGAGTACCCCTGGTCGGCTGAAAATTGGTTTGCTGTACCAGCGCCATAGGTAACGGTATAGTTTGATTTAATCGATGATTGGACACCAAACGAACGGTACCCCGAGATAACCTTGACGGGAACCTTTGCTTTGTCGGCTGCGGCAAGTAATTTTTCAAGGTAGGGTTCAACTTTTCCGTGAACTTGAATTTTTTTGTTCGGGTCAAAAAGGTAGCGACTGTCGACGTCTTTAATTGATTTTGGTATGTAGTGTTCGTTCAAGAAAAATATTTTTGAGTATTTTTGCAATAGCTCTGGGTCGGTGTCGCTGAGTGTCTCTAAGTCTTTCACCGTGCTTGAAATTCTGCTGATGCGATTTTTCACTGTTTCTTCGAGTGAATTCGTGTTCTCTTGTTGGGACTGTACGATTTCGGCAAGCTCTACGTTGACCGCTTTCACGATAGTGAGTTCAGTTGTCAGTGACGCTATCTGCGTATCAAACTCAGTATTTTTTGTGGCCACCGTGCTGCGAGTTTCAGCAAGTTGCTGTCCAGTATATACATGAAATCCAGCACTACCAATGATAAATAGAGCGAGTACTACTTTCAAAGCAACGTTATTCATGGCGTCATTATACTATGTTACTTCGTTTTAAACTCGTAGACCCCGGTCCAGGCTACTGGTGGATGTTCCTGCAGATAGAGGCAGCGCTCGCGGAGTGTTGTTGCTGGTCCGTCGGCGCCAAGCGCGAGGGCTGCGTCGAATGCGTGGATAGCATCGCTCCAGTGACCATGGTAGTAATGCTCTCGGCCAGTGCCAAAGTGCTCGATAATGCGTGATGTGTGCTCAGTACTCTCAGTCAGTAACTGAAATAATCGTCGTGGTGCTTTTTTGCCTTTCACCAACACTTGATCGAGCTCGCGCAGGACAAACGTATGAGCAGGATCTTTTGTGATAAAGGTTTTGACTGATTCACTGATGATACATTCAACGCCGTATGCTTTTGTTGTTCCTTCGAGACGAGAAGCAAAGTTCACCTCATCGCCCATGATGGTATAGTTGAAGCGGCGCTGTGAACCCATGTTGCCGACAACAACATCGCCAGTGTTGATACCAATACCAATCGCCAGTGGTAGTTGACCCTTAGCAATCCAACCAGTGTTGAGGGTTCGAAGTGCATGCGACATTTTGATAGCGGCCGTGCAGGCGTGGGTTGCATGGAGTGGGTTATCAATCGGCGCTCCCCAAAAAGCCATAATGGCATCGCCGATGTACTTATCAACGAGCCCCCGGTTATCCATAACAATGTCAGTCATGGCAGTGAGGTACTCATTGATTACCGTGGTGAGCTGTTCTGCTGAAAGTTGCTCAGAAATAGTTGTGAAGCCGCGGATATCAGAAAACAGAATACTGACCGTGCGCTTTTCTCCACCGAGCTTCAGTCGTTCCGGGTTGAGCATGAGTTGATCAATAATTTCTGGCATCAAATAGTACTGAAAACTTTTTCGAATGAAGCGTTTTTCTTTTGATTCGGTCACATATTGCCACACCAAGGTGCCAACGCTTGCAAGTACGAACGCAAGCAGAAGGTACAGAATAGGGAGGCGAGTGAGTGTTTGAAACGCAATAACCCAGGCACCGATAATGAGTCCGGCACCGACTGTGAGAAAGACAATAATGAGCGCGAGCCGTTGTGAGTACGCAACACAGAGGGCTCCAAGTGCTGCAGCGAGTATAAATGAAATATATGCGATGGGAGCGGGTATGTCAGTAGGTACCTGGCCATCGTGGAGTGTTGCAAGTGCTTGTGCGTGTACTTCAACGCCAGGCATCAATCCCCACGGAGTACTGACAATGTCGTGCAGATCATTTGACGTGACGCCAACAAGTACTGTTGCATCGGTAAATACAGTACGTGGCACGCGGCCTTCGAGTACATCAATGAGTGGTATGGTAAGCATCGTTTTTGCTGGTCCACGGTAGTGTATGCGGAGGATAGTAGGTACAGAAGCTGTGCCAGTGCTGTACGCGGCTAGTTTTTGTGAAAAACTTTCATATTCGTTTTGTGCTGTAGCAATAGTTCGAACAATGCCATCTGGATCGGTAATGACATTTACAAAGCCTTGTTTAGTTACTGTAGAAAAAATACTGAGGGGCGTTGTGGCAGTGCCGCCGCGTTCGCGAAGTTCTACGGGGAGTACTACTGGTGTTGGTAGAGTGGTAAGTACCTGTGCTAGAGCTTGATCATCTGCTGCACCAAATCGAGACGGTTCGGCAAAATTAATATCGATACCGATTGCCTGAGCAGATCCGATTGCGGTGAGCGTTCGAGCAAATACTTCGCGCCGCCACGGCCACTGTCCAATAGCAGATAAACTCTCGCTATCGATAGCAACGATAACAATGTTGTGTGGGGTTTGTTCTAATACAAACAGCCGGTCGTGGAGTTTTTCTTGCCACGCACCGAGCACGTTGAGCGAGTACAATCCAGCAACGAGGAGGCTTGCTGAGAGTGTGATGCCAATAACTGCTCGGTACTTGCGCTGCATGTTAGTTTGATGACCGTACTGTTAGGCTATCGGTGAGTGACACAGAACGATTAGCTGCATCAATAAGAGTGACCGTGTGCGTACCAACAGGGAGGCTCGGAATGGTTACGCGTAGTTCCTGCTCGTTCACAATAACTAGGTTAGTCACCGTATTGGTACCAACGGCGACACGTTGTACTTCCGAAAAATTGCGGCCGCTGATGGTTACCTGTACATTTGTTGCTGTTGATTTGCTTTTGAAAGAAAAACTGGTTGGAGTAACTTTGAGAATTGTCGGTGCTGGGTATGCCAGTGCCGGTATTTGTTGTGATCCCGATGAACGTGTGACTGGCGGAATGGGAGCGGTAACCGGGGCAGAAACGGGAGTTGGTGCTGCAACAGGTTTTGGTGGTGGAGCATCAACTGAAAACTGGTACCACTCGCTGGCAATGTCAGCTGATGTAAGTGCAGAAACAACAATTGGCCCATTTCCTACACGCACCGCTTTATACCCAGCGATTACCCACACCTCGCTCGATGTGTCGATGGTGCGGGTGGTTGGGTCGATCCCTGAAAAAGAAACGGTTCCCGCAGCAACAACAAGTGTTGTTGTTTCGCCGCTGTAGCGAACTGAAAACGACGTACCGCGCACTGCTGCTACAGCATTACGGGTCTCAATTTCATGAAACTCTCCTTGTGCGAATACTTTTTGTACGCGAGACCATACAGCACCAGCTGCGACAAATATGCGTGAAGAGGTTGTGTGTGTAGTGACGGGGACAAGGGTAACTGTTGAACTGTAATCAACGACAGATTTGCTCGTACCCATTTCAATAACTGCTCTGCCAGTTGCACTGGTGGTGAGGGTAACGTTTGTTGGAGTGGTTGTGCTTGAGGGTATATCGTAGGTACCTGTTGGTGTTGTAAGGGCAACAGCGCTGTGCAGGGTGGTAACAGTTGCTGTTGGCTGTGGCGAAGTGTCCTCCTGTTTCTCTATGCTGTTTTGTGGGCTGCTTTCTGGTTCAACACGAGGCATTAGTGCAATAACGGCAAGTACACCGACAATAACAACGCCCCCAGCGAGTATCTTTTTCATGGGTGCAGTATAGCAAATCGGACGTAGATATTTACTGTGTGAATATGTAAACTGTTATATATGGCAGAAATCAAAACAAAGGTAACTAACGAGAGCGTTACTGATTTTATCCGCAAAGTACCGAACGAGAATAGGAGAAACGATGCGTCCGTACTCCTTAAACTTTTCAAAGACATTACCGGAGAAGAGCCTAAGATGTGGGGCCCAAGTATTATTGGATTCGACTCATACCACTACAAGTCTGACAGAAGCAATCAAGTAAGGACATCCATCACAGTATCACTGTCAATTTGAATTATTAAGCTGCGATTTTGTGTTGAGATATGCCCGTGTTATTGGACCAAAATAGCCGACAGCAGGCGAGATGCCAACGCTTGTTTGAAATTGAGCAAGCGCACCGCGGGTAATTAATCCAAAATATCCTTTAGCAATGCCAGCAGGTATTTTTAGAAATCCTTGGCTTTCGAGCCACGCTTGTAAAGCCACAACAGCGTTACCAGAATTGCCGACAGTGAGATTGCTGGAAAACACAACCTGCTGGGTAGGCGTTGGTGTTGGTTGTGTTGGAGTTTGTGTTGTTGGTTTAGTACCAGCGTCTAATTTTCTAAGAAACTCGGTTGCGTATCTGATTTCTCGGTTTCCTCCACACAAAATCTCTGTGGTATAGATGCGAGGCTGGCCAGCGGCACCACCGGTATATATTTTAGCGAAGACAAGATATTCCTTACCTTCTTGGAAAAACGCATTATCCGGTGTAGCATCGCTACCCCACGGATACGTTGGCGCGCTCACAACCACCGTCGCGGTGGGTGACCCCTTCCAATATTCGTTAACTTTAAAATCAATTATGCTGATACGAGTTTCTTGGCTCGGTGCAGCTGAAACAGCGTCGCTTCGATGAGTGACAGTGCCACGAAATACGATATCTGCATTGTCGCGACTCCACTCTAATTGAGTGCTCTCTGTTGTGCACGAAGTTGCGTGGGCTGTATCACCACCAACAAACGGAATACTAATAAGAATTACAAAGGTAACAAAAAATAATGTTTTTTTCATGTGTATTAGTCTAGGACGGCTGAATCACCTTAAGCTTACCGGCCGGTAGCAAAAAATTACCCAAATTTAAAGGATAGATTGTATCCGGTGGTGCGGCGGACTGAGGTACGTTGACATATACCCCCTAAGGGTATATTTTGGTGATATGAATCCATTGAAACAAAAACTTGTTCGCCGTCTCAAGATTGTTGAAGGTCAGGTCCGAGGATTACAGGACATGGTCGAAAAAGACGCATATTGCATTGACGTTATTACTCAAACATCAGCGGTAAAGCAGGCGCTTTCTGGTATTGAGGACGCTCTCATGGAAAATCACTTGAGCACATGCATGGTGACACAGATTAAAAAAGGAAAAGAAGACACCGCCATTAAAGAAATCCTCAAGGTATATCAGCTTAAAAGAAAATAACACCTATGAACCACAGCAAGACCTACAAAATCAAAGGAATGCACTGTGCCTCGTGTGCTAGCATCATCGAAAAAACATTCAAAAAGCAGAGTGGTGTTGAATCTGCTGAGGTAAATTACGGAACCGAAACGGCAAAAGTTATTTTCGATGTAACAAAAACAAATGCAGAGGCACTTTCCAAAAAAATAGAGCCGTTAGGATATTCTCTCGATCTCTTAGAGATCAACCCAGACGCACAGTATGGTCAATCTGCTCTGCAAATGGGTATGTCAGCAGACGAACACGCCGAGCATCTTGGCTTAAACCAATCAAAGAAAGAAAAATTGGCTGACGTTGCACGTCAAAAGTCTCTAGTACTTTTAGCTATACCGCTTGCTGCTTTTGCTGCGTTTGTTATGGGTTGGGACATCCTTGCTCAATATGGGGCTGTGGCAGAAATGAGCTACACAATCGAAGAGTTTTTTCACCATCTTTTGCCAATAATGGCGACCTATGTGCTCTTTGTTGTGGGCAAACCGTATCTCCTCGGTTTTTATCGCTTCCTTCGCTATGGCAAAGCAAATATGGATACGCTCATTGGTATCGGAACTGTTGCAGCCTATCTCTACAGTTTTTCAGTCACTGCTTTTGAAGAAGCGTTGCGGCCATTTATAAACGTTGACTACCAGTACTACGATGTAACGATCGTGGTTATTACGTTTATTGCGCTCGGCAAATATTTGGAGGCTCGCTCAAAGATAAAGACAGGCGATGCAATTGAAAAACTTCTCAACCTTCAGGCAAAAACTGCGCTCGTGGTGCGTGACGGTATAGAAATAGAGATCTCAATAAATGAAGTAAAGCATGGGGATATTATCATCGTAAAACCTGGTGCAAAGATTCCGGTGGATGGATTAGTTACTAATGGATCTTCGTATATTGATGAGTCGATGGTTACAGGGGAACCTATGCCTGTACAGAAAAAGTCGGGAGATAGTATTGTAGCGGGAACAATCAATACAAGTGGGTCATTTACCTTTAAAGCCACAAAAGTCGGGTCTGAAACATTGCTCGCCCAGATTATAAAAATGGTGGAAGAAGCTCAAGGAAGCAAGGCGCCAATACAAGCACTGGCAGATAAAATTTCTTCGGTGTTTGTTCCTACCGTACTCGTTATTGCTTTTCTTTCGCTCGGAGCCTGGCTTTTCTTTGGTACCGGAGTGCTCGGCTTCTCGCAGGCACTTTCGTACGGTCTTGTCTCGTTTGTTGGAATATTAGTAATTGCATGTCCGTGCGCACTTGGCTTAGCAACTCCGACAGCAATCATCGTCGGAGTTGGTAAAGGGGCCAAAGAAGGGATACTCATTAAAGATGCAGTGACTCTTGAAAAACTTCATAAAGTAAACACGGTGGTAGTTGATAAAACGGGCACGATCACCAAAGGAAAACCAACGCTCGTAGACATCGTTAATCTTTCAAATCAAAAGGATGAAGAATTGGTATCCATACTTGCTTCGCTTGAAAAGAAATCAGAACATCCGATTGCTCATGCAATTATTAATTATGCGCAGGAGAAAAATATCCTTGCTTCCGATATATCGAACTTCGAAGGCATACAAGGCAAGGGGCTTAAGGGATCAATCAACGGCACCGAGTATTATGTTGGAAATACAAAACTGATAAGCGATCTCAAGATTTCCTTTGACCCTACAAAATTAAATGAATTTACTTCGCAGGGTAAGACTCCGGTTATTCTTGCGACAAAAGGAGGAGTTCTCGGCTTCGTCATGGTGGCCGATGAGATAAAAGCAGAGTCAATCGAGGCAGTAAAAAACCTTCAGGCTCTCGGAATTAAAGTTGTTATGCTCACTGGAGACGATGAGAAAGCTGCAAAGTATATTGGGTCCCTGGTCGGTATAGATGACGTGATCGCCCACGTTCTGCCACAGGATAAATTGGCGAAAATTAAAGAGTTGCAGTCGCAGGGACGAATTGTTGCAATGGCCGGTGATGGTGTAAATGACGCTCCGGCACTCGCTCAGGCGGATGTTGGTATTGCTATGGGTACCGGAACCGATGTAGCGATAGAGTCGGCCGGCATCACGCTTCTTGGAGGAGATATTTCAAAGCTTGTTAAGGCAATCAAGCTCTCGAAGATGACCATGCGAGGCATCAAGCAGAATCTCTTTTGGGCATTCATCTATAACATCGTGGGGATTCCACTTGCTGCCGGAGTGTTCTATCCGATCTTCGGCTGGCTTCTTAATCCTGTCTTTGCCGGCCTCGCAATGGCATTTTCGAGCGTATCAGTGGTGTCGAACTCACTGCGAATTAAGGCGATGAAACTATGATTACAAAGAAATTAAAAATTATATTTGGGTTATCTATACCGCTTTTTATCCTGCATGGTATAGAAGAATTCATGACTCATTTTTACGACGTCGACACACATAACGGTGCGATATTCGGATCTTTGTCAGGACTGTCAAATCACGGTGCAACATTCGTAACGTTCCAGGTGATGTTCTGGCTCCTCCTTATAATTTCTTTTCTGCTTATCTTAGGAGAAAAGTGGCGATTGAATGTTCTTGCTATTGCGGGACTGGTTTATATATATGAACTTCACCATCTATACAAAGCTGTCACGGTTGGAGGATATTACCCAGGACTTTACACCGCACTTGCGTTTCCGATCATGGCCTTCTTTTTCTGGAAGGAGTGGTTAAGAATTAAAAAAATATAACAAAATATCATGCTACATACACATAAAGTAAGCGGGATGAGTTGTAGCGGCTGTGCTCACAATATAGAAGAAATGTTGTCAGAAATAAAAGGTGTAGTTACCGCAAAAGTTGATATTACAACTGGTACAGCACAGGTTGAAATGAAAGAACACATTGGAATTAGTTTTATTAGTGATCATTTTAAAAATACAAAGTGTACACTAATGGAAATATAGAATTACAGATCGGTAGAATATTAGTAAAATAGTAAATTATAAGTTATTAATTAATCTAAAAAAATATGAACAATCAAAATAATAAGATCGCATTTGGAATCGGAGGAATAGTGATTGGAGCGGTACTTACGTTATTGTTGAGTCCTATGATGCAGTCGGGTGGAATGATGTCGGGGAGTAGAAATCAGATGATGGGGAGTATCGATAAACACTTCATTGAGCAAATGATTCCACATCATGATGGCGCTGTGGCGATGGCACAACTTGCACTTCAAAAATCAAAACGTACAGAAATCAAAACTCTTGCCACTGTAATTATTGAAGGTCAGACCAAAGAAATTCAAGATATGAACGGTTGGTATAAGGATTGGTTTGGAAACGCTGTGCCGAAGGTAAGCACTGGAATGATGGGTGGAGGCATGATGTCTCAAAGTGGAATGCACATGGGCGGACAAGAAGATATGGCCGCACTTGAAAACGCACCAGATTTTGATAAGGCATTCATCGAAGAGATGATCCCTCATCACCAGTTGGCAATCATGATGGCTAACATGCTTCAGTCCGGAACGAATCGTCCTGAAATGCAACAACTTGCAAAGAATATTATCGAATCACAGTCAAAGGAAATACAGCAGATGCAAGCTTGGTATACGCAGTGGTATAAGTAAGCACTCAAGAATTACTAACAATGACTACACACAATCAAAATAATTTGCAAAAATATACCTTCCATGTTCACGGCATGCATTGCAATGCGTGTGTTCTCATGACTGAAAGCGAATTGAAAGACTTGCCTAATGTTACTCATGCACAATCAAGTCTCAAAAATCATTCAGTAGAGGTAATTGGAGATTTTAGAAATAAAAACCCTGAACAAATTGCTGAAGAATTAACCGTACCCCTCAAACCACACGGTTATACCGTTTCAGTTGAGAGACAAGTAAAGGAGAAAAAATGGTCTGACTTCAAAATTGCAGTTCCGATCGCCCTAGGATTCGCAGTTTTGTTTGTTGTGTTACAAAAGATAGAACTGGTTAATTTAGTAGGTGGAGGGAATGTCACCTATGGCACGGCATTCGTGATCGGTATCATTGCTTCACTCTCGACCTGCATGGCCGTGGTGGGCGGACTCGTTCTCTCGATGTCAGCTACTTTTGCAAAAGAGGGTGACAAGATAAAACCTCAGCTCATGTTCCATGGTGGCCGCATAGTCGCGTTCTTCATTCTCGGAGGTGTGATCGGCGCAATTGGCTCTGCTTTTACACTCAACACTTCCGGAACTTTTGTAGTGAGCTTGATCATCGGCATAGTTATGCTCATCCTCGGTATTAATCTCCTTGATGTTTTTCCATGGGCAAAGAAATTCCAGCCATCAATGCCGAAGTTTATCGCAAAGCACGCTCATGGAGTTTCAAAGTTTAATCACACCCTTACGCCGTTGCTTGTAGGTGTCGCTACATTCTTCTTGCCGTGCGGGTTCACCCAGTCGATGCAGCTCTACACGCTTACTACCGGAAGTTTTCTCAAAGGAGGTTTTACGATGCTCTCATTCGCGCTCGGTACATTGCCGGTCCTCGCGCTTATCAGTTTCAGCTCGTTCAGCATACAAAAGAGTTCGAAAGCAGGAGTCTTTTTCAAGACCGCAGGACTTGTGGTGATTATGTTCGCACTATTCAATCTGATTAACAGTTTGGTAGTAATCGGAGTTATACCGCCCGTGTTTAATTTTTAGTATAATACAAACCATGAAAGCAACTTTTATTTCAGTTATTGCAGCAGCGGTTCTCATTGGAGGTACGTTTGCGCTCACGAGAGGGGGTTCGCCTCAAGGTGATATTGCTCCAGCGAATAACGTCAGTGTGGTAGAGGGAAAACAAATCATAGAGATTCGAGCAAAGGGCGGATATCTGCCACGAAAAAGTATCGCGAAAGCCGGCATACCAACAATCATACGATTTGATACCAATGGAACATTCGATTGTTCATCATCAGTTCGTATTCCTAGCTTAAACATCAGCAAGGTTCTCCCTCAATCAGGATCGGCAGATATAGATATTGGCACAGGACAACTCGGCACACTTCAGGGATCATGCGGTATGGGTATGTACCCGTTTGAAGTTGAATTTCAAAGCTAGCCTTGGCAGTATTACTATTTTTAATTATATTAAAAATACAACAATTATCATCGCGGTTATAGCGTTAATACTCGGTCATGTAAGTGGGTATTGGCTTGCTTCAAATGGCCCCCACAAAAACTCTTCTGGAATAGCAATGACTATGGCAGGCATGATGGCAAGTATGAATGTTGAATTACAAGGAAAAACAGGAGATGATTTCGATAAAGCTTTTTTGAACGAAATGATTATGCACCACGAGGGCGCGGTTGGCATGGCGCAAGCAGCACTTACCAATGCAAAACATCAAGAAATTAAGACTCTTGCAACTGCAATCATAACCGCACAGAACAAGGAAATCTCTGATATGAAGTTGTGGCTAAAAAATTGGTATGGCATTGAGTATTCTATGACAGTACATTCTGCTGAAGGTGCACCAGTAGGAAGTATTCATAATATGCCCGTACCCGCTGGAGTCAACGCAGTACGAAAAGAACTGGCCCAAACCTTACAGATTAAAGAGAACAAGGTCGTTGTCATGACTGCATTTCCAAAAGAATGGTCTGACTCTTGTCTTGGTTTAGGTGGTCCAGCGGAAAGCTGTGCGGCAGTTATTACACCCGGCTACGAAGTCACGATGCAAGCCCAAGGAAAGACATATGTATACAGAACTAATACCGCATGCACAGGGGTATTTAAGACTTGTTGAGCTGGTCTTTAAAAGATAACTTCGGTCGTTTATAGTAGAACCAAGTAATCGCAACACCAAGTACTCCAACAATAATAATCTGAGAGATTGATTCAACACTATCGATGCCATTAATGATATCTTGATACGCAGAAAGACCTATATAGCCAACAATAATAAACAATGCACTGCGGAAAAGTGTACCTATAAATGTTCCAATTATATATAGTTTCATTGGAATTTTAATTACACCAGCCGCAATGGATACAGGAAGAGACGGAATGATTGGAAGAGCGCGAATTGCGGTGAGGATTACATAATCTCTTGCTGACCCGGTGAGATATGTACCCAATTTTTCTACTTGAGCGTGACCGATGCCTATTTTTGGGCCGACATGAACAAGAATGAAATCTTCCGCTTTATCGGCAACAATATATATGATGATACAAGCAAGTGTTTTTCCTAACGCGGCAATGACGATGAGCCATATAAGGCCTACGTATTCATATCCTTGTGCAAGTGCAAGTGTTCCGGTTGTTGTTGTTATGAGGGGTGAAGGGATAGGCGCAATAATATCTTCGAGGAATGATCCTATAAAGGTAAATATCTCAACAGGTACAATTTTTGAGAGATATATGAGTTGTTCTTGAATGTATTCAAACATGAAGTGATACTATGAAGCATAATTATACAGTAACTGGCTCGACATTCTTTAATTGGAATAAGTGTGTAAAGGGTGGGGAAGTGGAGGTCTATATAAACAAAAACCACTCGGGAGAAATTGGCGCACATAGCGCGTTCTACCGGGTGGCACAAAAGCCTAAAAGAGATGGTTCCCTCAAAGTTGTATATCATCGCATTTCACTGCTACACGCAACTTCCGCAAGTGTCTTGCGTGGAGGATGAGCGGGTATCTAATCCACTCCCATACTTTTAGACTATATTTAGTATAGATAAAAATGTCTATCGGGTATAGTTTTGCTCGACATGGTGGCTGAGATAGGAACCTTTTGGAAGCTGGATCCCTTGGCCGCGTACCTGCCGAATTTGAAGGATGGATTGTATCCGGTGGTGAGGCCGACGAGGGAAGAAATGTCACTTTATCGCTGATTATTCCTAAAAAGCGGAAGTATCAGAGATTAAGCCTGCGCAATTGACTTATAAGTCTATTCGATCAACGATCGGAGTATGAGCGAAGAAACAAAAACATTCCCTAAACAAGCATGCCAGTTTTGTAGCTGTGAGCGTAAGTTGGTAGAGATGCTTATTGACGATGAGTTTATTTGGAGTGAGACTGACCAGATGTATCAGCCCAATAAGTTCACCGATATGTTTGAACATACAGGCAAACAGCGTTGTGCAGAGTGTAAGGAAGATTGGACGGGGGCATAAAAGGCAAAAATGAACTGGAATATACTTTAAAGGTAAACTCCAGTCACAATTTGGATTGAATCAATAAGTGAACTAGAAAGAGCTTTGAACACCCTCCCCAGTTCATTTTTAGCTTTAAATCAGTGAAAAAGTGCCTTTTTAAAGGTCTTTTCACTGATATTTGACAATAAGTGGTGAAAACGTGTATAATAGCTAGTAAGTTTTAATATCCAAAAAATTATACAGATGGCTACAACCAATCCAATCAAAGAGAAGCTCCAGGATCTCAAAAAAGAGTACGACACCCTTCGCCAAGGCAAGGATTCTCTTTTGGTGCTCGTGGATGAGGCTGAAGTAGCCGAGGCTGTCTACAACTCTAATGCTATCGAGAACTCAACTCTTACTCTCAAGGAAACAGAGAAGATCCTTCTTGAAATGGAAGTGGCTCGAGACGTATCGGTCCGAGAAGTGTTTGAGGCAAAGAATCTTGCTCGAGTTGTTGCTTATATCAGAAGCAAGTCGCAGGAGTTGGAAATAAGTAAAGAGACAATCCTTTTTCTTCACAAGATGCTTATTGGTGGTATTGATGACAGTATTGCCGGACGATTTAGAAAGATTGGCGAATATGTGCGTGTCGGTACACATGTCGCCCCTGCGCCAGAGCATGTAGAAAGAATGATCGAAGCGGCACTTCTTGAATACACCGCACACCTTGATGATTATTTTGTAGATAGAATTTCAAAGTTCCATCTTGAGTTTGAAACAATCCACCCATTCAATGACGGCAATGGTCGTATCGGCCGTGTGCTGATCAACTATCAGTTCCAGCGACTCGGCTTTCCTCCAATCATCATCCGTGACAAAGAAAAGAAAGACTACTACAGCACCTTTGCAGAATATCGAGACAAGAAGACTGCAAAGGAAATGGAAAAGATCCTGGCACTCTCCCTCATGGAGTCTTTGCATAAACGCATAACATACCTTAAGGGCGATAAGATCATCACTCTTTCGGAATACGTAAAACTAAATAGCAAATCTGGTCCGGCCATGGCTAATGCCGCACGTCGCCAGAAGATTCCAGCATTCCGAGAAAAAGGTGTGTGGAAAATAACCGAGAACTTCGTATACGAAGGAGCTAAAGAAAAATAAATTATATGCAAAAACTTTTAATCACAATCGCGCTATTTCTTCCAGTATTTTTATTGCCGACCGTTACCTCTGCGCACCAGCCAAGGATCGTCACGGAAAACCCCACTATTGTCAGATTTCCAGAAGTCTCTAAGGCGTATTACGGCATACTTAGTGGCGAACCCGCTGTCTATACCATCGCCTCAGACAAAGCATTTGCGCTTTATGTCGGCGTGCTTGTGCCAGATATCGCTGGTCAGAAGAAAGATGTCTCGGCGGTTATTTTAAAAGACGGAAAAGAGCTCACGGTGCTCGAAAGCACGGGTTTTGAGTGGAAGAAATTCTTTGAACCATTTGGTCACGATTCCTACTGGCAAGGACCAGAATACAAAGCACAGGCAGACGCGGGTAATTATGAAATTATCGTCTGGAGCAGTAATAACGACAGTAAATACTCACTCGCCATAGGCGAGATAGAAGTGTTTGATTTCAAAGAGACGGTAAACGCGCTCACCCTAATCCCGCAACTAAAAAAAGATTTCTTTAACGAATCTCCAGTAGATTTTATCCTTTCGCCATTTGGATGGGGACTGGTTGTCATTATGTTTTTACTGGCGTTTATATTCGGATTTGTTTATCGTACAGTACTGAAAAAATTTGCACGAAATACAACTCGCGGTGCAAGTAAAAATGTCAGCAAAAATATCGGCAAAAAAGATAGACTGATACGACTAGTTATCGGCGTGGCACTGCTCGTTCTTGCTATCACTACCACGTGGAGCCCGTGGCTACTTTTCTTCTCGGGCTTTGCTTTTTTTGAAGCGATATTTAGCTGGTGCGGATTGTATGCTGCGCTAGGCAAGAACACGTGTCCGACTAATTAATACAATAATGTTAAAATAAATTATATGAACCCCGACACCTACAATTGGTACAGCACTTTAATCAAACCAACCTGGGCACCACCGAGCTGGGTCTTTGGGCCTGTCTGGACGGTGCTTTATGCGATCATCGCTGTCACCTATGGCACGGTGTTTTACAAAGTCTATACGAAAGAAATTCCCGCAATAGTCGCTCTGCCTTTTGTCCTCAACCTCGTGTTCAACTTCGCCTTTACCTATTTCCAATTCGGTCTCAAAAACAACCTCCTCGCGTCTATAGATATCCTCCTCGTCCTCGCTACACTCATCTGGGCACTCGTCGCTATCTATCCTCATATCAAATGGATTGCGCTCGCCAATATCCCCTATCTCACATGGGTTTGTATCGCGACCGTTTTGCAATTGACGATAACGTGGATGAATAGGTAAATTATATGAATCCCATTACAACATTCATTCAAAAAATAATTGAAACCTACAACAGTGGTCATGCCACAGAGCACTCTTACCGACCAGCACTTCAAGAGTTGTTTGAGAAAATCACTGAACTCAAAGTCCATAATGAACCAAAGAGAAGTGAGTTTGGAGCACCAGACTTTGTGTTTACAAAAGGTAAGACGGTTATAGCATATGCTGAAGCAAAAGATATTTATGTATCTCTCGATGAAATAGAAAAAAGTGAACAGATGGCTCGCTACTATGGCTACTCGAACATTATCCTTACAAACGGTCTTGATTTTCGTTTTTATAGAAACGCTGCGTCTTACGGAGACTCTATTGTTATAGGAAAACTAAATAAAGAAGGTGTGGAAATATTTGAAAACCAATTCCAGCTTCTCACTGATACGATCGGATCATTCATAAAAGAATCTAAAGAGCCTATCAAATCAGGAGCGGTTCTTTCAAAGGTTATGGCTGGAAAAGCTCGTCGTATTCGGGACAACGTAAAGAAATTTCTAGAAGACGAGAAAAATCCTAAAAATGAGAATTTACTCGGTGTCTACGAGGTCATTAAAAAACTTCTTCTCGCTGATCTGGATCACACAAAGTTTGCCGATATGTATGCTCAGACAATCGTGTACGGACTTTTCGTTGCTCGCTTCAATGACAAAACACAGGGAAATTTTACTCGGCAAGAAGCTCGTGATCTTATCCCACCATCTAATCCATTTCTTCGAGAATTTTTTAACCACATTGCAGGATCGTCTTTTGATACTCGAATTGAATACATCGTGAACGAACTATGTGAGGAGTTCAATCATGCTGATGTTCGAGAAATTATTCATAAGTACTATAAAACGGATCTTTTTGGAAAAGTTCACGAAGGTAAGGATCCGATTATTCACTTCTATGAAGACTTCCTTCAGGAATACGATTCTTCTGAAAGAAAGAAGATGGGCGTGTTTTATACACCACTTCCAGTTGTGCGATTTATTGTTCGGGCAGTTGATGACATCTTGAAGCAGGAATTCGATTTACCTCAAGGCCTTGCTGATGCTTCAAAAATAGACATTCTTAAAGAGATCCAAGGAAAGCGACATAAAGTTTCTGTTCACAAGGTGCAAGTATTAGATCCTGCAACAGGCACAGGAACATTCCTTAACGAGGTAATACTTCACATAAAAAAATCGTTTGAAGGTCAGGAGGGTCGATGGTCTTCGTATGTGAATGCAGATCTTTTGCCACGAATACATGGATTCGAGCTCATGATGGCCTCTTATACAATTGCTCATCTTAAGCTTTCCTCAACCATTACTGAAACAGGAGCAAAAATAGAAAATACTCGTCTTGGTGTATACCTCACCAACTCTCTTGAGAAAGCTGAAATGGAGGAAAAAACACTTTTTGATATTGGTCTTGGAAAAGCAATTACTGAGGAATCTAACCAGGCGAATAAGGTAAAGAATGAATTGCCGATAATGGTGGTGATGGGGAATCCTCCGTATAGTGTCAGTTCTCAAAATAAAGGAGAATGGATACAGGATTTGATCAAAGAGTACAAAAAGGACTTGAATGAACGCAAGATAAATCTTGATGATGACTATATTAAATTTATTCGATTATCTGAGAGTCTGATCGAAAAGAACGGAAGTGGTATTGTGGCAATGATAACGAACAACTCTTTCATTGACGGTATTACACATCGTCAAATGAGAAAGCATCTACTTGAAACTTTTGATTCAATCTACGTCATTGATTTACACGGTAGTTCAAAAAAGAAAGAAACAGCACTAGATGGTAGTAAGGATGAAAATGTTTTTGCAATCCAACAAGGTGTGTCAATTTCTATACTTGTCAAAAAAGATTCTAAAAAGAAAGGTCTTGGTACTGTGTATTATTTCGAACTATACGGTAAGCAAAAAATTAAATTCGAAGCACTTGATAATGCAACAATAAACAATCTTGATTGGAAGAAATTAAACTATCAAGAACCCTACTATTTCTTTGTACCAAAAGATTTTAGTGCGGAAATAAAATATATGGAAGGTTTTAAAGTTTCGGAGTTATTTCGTAATCAAAATACAGGTATTCAAACAAAAAAAGATGAGGTGACAATTAAGTTTACGAGAAAAGAGATGCAGAAAGTTTACGATGACTTTACTTCTAAAGATATTGATACACTGAGAAGCGATTTCTCCATTACTGACGGATCTGTCTGGAGACTAAAGAATGCAATTGAAGATCTTAAGGAAGATACGGCTTCGGTCGTACCTATACTCTACCGCCCATTTGATCTGCGATTTACAATCCTTACAAAAAAGTCTGGAGGTTTTCTTGGCCGTCCAAGGTATTCAATTATGCAGCATTTTGTTAAGGGAAAGAATTACGGCCTCATAACCTTGAGGATCAATGGTGAAAATAATGAGTTCGTTGCCATTGCGACAAAGACAGTTGCCGAAAAAGGGTCTTTGCCAAGAGGAAATTATTCCGTTTTTCCGCTTTATCTTTACGCAGAGGATGGTTCAAAAATTTCAAATCTTGAAAAAGATATTGCAAATAAAATATCAAAAGTCCTTGGTTTCGAAGCGACTCCAGAAAATATTTTTGATTATATTTATGCAGTTCTACATTCTCCAAATTATCGAGAAAAATATAAAGAATTTTTAAAAATAGATTTTCCGCGAGTTCCATATCCTACCGATAAGGAAGCATTCAATAAACTTGCTGAACTAGGTAAGGAATTGCGAGAACTACATTTATTAGAATCTTCGAAAGTAAATGATTTTATCACTACTTTTCCAAGGGGTGGTTCAAATATTGTAGAAAAAAGATTCCCTTTGTTTAAAGATGCAATAGATATTAGAACTGGGGATGAATCTAGATCGGGTATTTACGTAAATGAGGATCAATACTTTGGTTATAAAAATATCACAAAAGATGAATTAAAGGCTGCGTATAACTTTTATATAGGGGGATATCAACCTGCACAAAAGTGGCTGAAGGATAGACAGGGACGCACTCTTTCAAATGAGGATATTGAGCATTACCAAAAAATGATTGTGACACTGGTAGAAACGGAGAGAATAATGAAAGAAATAGACTATATATGATATGAACCTTTTTGAACTATTAGAATTATCGGTAACTGGGAAGGAACACTCTAAAAAATTAAAAGATAATATATCTTTCGACATAAGCTATGAATTTATAAATAGAGTAAATTCTGTTTTGACAATATTAGATTCTTCGCAAAACGAGTTAATGAAGAAAAAATTTAAGACATTCTCTGATATACACCAGTTATATGATAAATTATCAGAGATACTAGTTGCTTACAGGTTTTTAAATCAAAACCCTGTTTTTATAAATGAAGAAGAAGGTGGTCCAGATATTTATTTGAGTAATGATGATAAATATATTGAAGTAAAAACATTGAATAACTCAGATTTTCAGAATGAAGCTGTAGAAGTAATGCAAAATAGTGGAGGAATGTTTATTTCTACAAGTACATTGGATCCTAATGAAGAACTACGAAAAGAAAATGCTGTCTATAAAAAAGCTTATGAACTTATATGCAAAGCTTGTAAGCAATTAGAAAATAAAAAAGGTGTTATTTTTTTAGTTTATAGTATTGATATCTTGCGAAATTCAAGAGTGGGAAAAGCGGATTTTGAGAGTAAGATACAAACGCATATTACAAGTTTTAATTTAAGAAATGTTTCTTTTGAGCTTCTTGATAAAAAGGATCTTTTTGGAAGAGTAAGCTATTTTTAATTTATGCTCAAGTCTCAATACTACATCTTCATAGATGAATCGGGCGATCCTGGTAAACCGTTCAAGACTAATGAGCTCGGAGAGAAAGTCCCCACAGGTGCTAGCCTATATTACATCCTCTCAGCCATCTGCCTTGATTCCCAAAAACTGTTTGCCTTGGAAAATGGCATCATGGAGATCAGAAATAAATACGGTTTCAAGAGTGAAATAAAATCAACCATTATTCCACTACCAATGTATAAAGATATTTTGCACCTTGTGAATAAGATTGAAATACCTATATACTGGCGACTTGTAGACAAAAGAACATACAAGGGCCAATTTGCTACTGCTGGACACGCGACATTACATAATATTTTTGACGATTATAACCTCTCGAAACTACTAATATTTGCGGCGAAAGGTTGCGGAACAAATGGGATGGAAGTGGTGATAGATCGTGCTGACAGGAGAATGTATAAAGGTGAATTTGATCATTTTAATGAGTACCTACTAAAGAGAGTGAATACTAAAACTATTGAACGGATCAAGCACATTACCCATGTAAACTCAGAATATGTGAACGCAATGCAATTATCTGACCTAGTAAGTGGTGCTATTAAGGAGTACTTTACAGGTAAGAATCTCGATTTGAGAAAAATTTTAAATAAAAAATACCTTCATAAGGTATTTTAAAACCAAAAAAGTGGGCCCTAGACCTAGGACACACTTTTTTGGCAACAAATATATAAACTTGCTTAGAACCAAAGACTATCATTAAAGACGTAAAAAGGCAATCAAAATTACAAACCATGGCTAAACCTCTCTCAAAAACTAATTTTCTAACATGTCTCGATTGCTCCAAGAATGCATGGCTCAAGATTCATAAACCTGATGTTTATAAGAAGTATCCGCTCTCTTCCTTTGAGTTAAATATAATCAATACAGGTAATCAAATCGATGAACTGGCCCGAGGGTTGTTTCCCAATGGAACGCTTATCGAATCTCGTGATGATACAGAACTGACTAAAAGGCTCATGGTAGATAAAACAGCTGTAATTTATCAACCAGTATTTTCTACTGAGAAGTTCATAACCGCCTCAGATATTTTTGTGTGGAATAGTACTACGAATCTCTATGATTTATATGAAGTTAAATCATCAACTTCTTCCGAAGAAGGCGGTGGTAGGAAAACAGAAGATTACTTAATCGCCGCTGCTTTTCAGAAGAATATTTTAAACGATCTCGGTATTGAAATAGACGCACTTAATCTTATCCGGCTCAACAAGGAATACGTACGTATTGGTGATATTAATCTTAAGGAGCTTTTTATAATCGAAAATGTTACTGATCAAGTACATAAAAAGCTTGGAGAAATAAGACAAAAAATGGACGGTGCTTATGAACTGCTTGCAAGCGACAAAGAGCCGGCAGGGCACTGTGATTGTATTCTCAAGGGATGGAATTCTCACTGCACTACTTCAGAATATTCCAATCATGACTTACCAGAATATCCTGTTCATGCAATCGCTCGAATAAATAAGAAAAAACTAACTGAACTTGTTGATAGTAATATTTTCAGCATTCATGATGTGCCCAGTGATTTTGAATTATCAGATAATCAGCGGAGGCAGGTAGATACCGCACAATCAGATAAAGAATATATTGATAGTTCAGGTATTTCAGAATTTTTAGAAACAATGAAGTACCCCTTGGCTTTCCTTGATTACGAAACATATCCTTCCGCAATACCTAAATATAGCGGACATAGACCATATCAGCAGATTCCTTTCCAATTTTCCCTCCATGTCATAAATTCACATGGTGATGAACTTACCCACTATGATTTTATCTATACTGAGCAGGGTTGCCCAGATGAGCATTTTGCTGAAGCATTAAAGAAGCATCTTCCTAAAACAGGTAGTGTGATTGTCTGGAGTCAGAGATTTGAAAAGGGTATTAATGAACAACTTGGCGAAGGTCTACCAGGGTACAAAACTTTCATGCAACAAGTTAATAGTCGAGTTATTGATTTGATGATTCCATTTTTCGGAAAGACTACAATGTATGATCATCCAAAGTTTAAAGGAAGTGCCTCAATCAAATATGTTCTACCCGCATTAGTGCCACATTTGTCATATAAAAATATGCACATCCAGGAAGGTGGTACAGCAGCTGATACTTGGAATCGTATTGTATCGGGCGAATATCTTAAAGAGGAAAAGGGTATGAAAACACAAGCACTTAAGGACTATTGTCATCTCGACACTTTGGCAATGGTTGAGATCTGGAAAGTTCTCAATAATTCTAAGTAAAACAAGCCCTATTCAGCCCCTAAACAGCCCTGTGTACGCTTTTCCAAGCCTATTCAGGGCTTTTTACGTTGTCTTGGCCAATACCAACTCAATTTGCACCAATTCGAACCGCATACTGAAAAGGTCCTTATTTCAGGGGGTAAAAAGTAATGCACCATGTTTTGTCTTTTTATAGCACTAGGATTATGACAGTCCTTTAGCAGTAAAAGTAATTCCTACAGATAGGAACTTTTACAGCCTTAGGATTAAACCATTCCAGTTGCACGGAAAGAGCTGAGTCACTTGCAACTGGGACTCAGCTCTTTCTGTTGTCAGAAAGGCTGAACATATATAAGGTCGAAAACCCTCATCATGTTAAGCAAACACGCATTCGAAGAATATAAAGAAATACACCGAGAAGAAACCGGTGAGGTTCTTTCTGATGACGCGCTTTTCAATGAGGCAACTAATCTCCTCACGCTTCTTGATCGCGTCTACAGACCAATCAAGAAAGAGTGGCTGAAAGAATATGAACAACGAACAAGAGATAATACCGGAGTGGCGAAACGAAAGACCAAAGTCGCCATTCAGGGTAGCTCTCAATCAGAATCAAAAAAACTCCCACCTCCAAAAGCAGATTAAGCAGATGGACCGGTCAAGACTTCGGAATAAGCGGAAGCCCAGCAGATTCTTCGTGGAAAATGAATATGTGCATGGTGGCTACGCCGCCACTCTGCCCGATTCATGCACGAGCATCTACACTGTTCTTTCGGTCCACTGCAATAATGAAACGCAGGTAGCTTTTCCGAGCATTACTACCATTCAGATATTTTCAGGCTGTACGAATCGCAATACAACCATGAAAGCTATCGCCACTCTCCAGGAGTATGGAATCATCAATGTTCTTAAAACTAAAGGGTTCAATATGGTGAATGTGTATGGCTTTCAAGCGGTCCAATACTGGAAACCCATTCCTGGCTGGAAAGAAAAGCTCGATAAGTACAAAAACAAATCGCAGTATCAATTCACTAAACATCGTAGTAACAAAAGAGAAGAATATCGCAGTAACAGGGATGTTACTCTAACTAACCTAAGTGATAACTCTCCTAATACTTTAACTAGCATCAAAGATGTTTTGGAGAAGGCAAAGCAGAAATGGCAGCTCCCAATACCTCAAGAAAAAGTTGCTATTCAAGAGCCTTCTTTGCATAGTGTGGTCGGTACAGCTAAACATGACCCTTTTCCCGTAATAGCGGGTAATTTACGGGAAGGTCGTAGTAACACTAGTGATACTACGGTAAGTGAAGATTTAACCGTTTATAAACGGGAAATAACGGTGGAAAAACCGCCTGAACCACCAATTAATAATGGTGAAAAAATGGTCGAGGAAGACGATACAAACAACATGGGACATCACATGAATGATCAAACTATTAGAAGTGTATATGAATAAAACACCACCACTCAAATACTTCCTCTACGCTCGCAAGTCGAGCGAAGCGGAAGACAGACAAGCGGCATCAATCGATGCTCAGAAAGATGAGCTCATAAAGATTGCCAAAGATCAGAACTTGGCGATCGTTGAGATTCTCGTGGAATCGCAGTCGGCCAAGAAACCAGGAAGACCAATCTTCAACAAGATGCTTGAGAGAATCTATAAAGGCGAAGCTAACGGCATCATCTGCTGGAAGTTGGACCGACTGGCTCGCAATCCCGTTGATGGCGGACAGATAAGCTGGATGCTCCAACAAAGTGCCATCGCAGAGATTGTGACCTACGGCCGAACCTACTACCCAACAGATAACGTCCTCATGATGCAAGTAGAACTAGGAATGGCAAACCAATACATTCGCGACCTATCAGTGAATGTAAAAAGAGGGTTGGCAAAGAAGGTCCGAGAAGGCTGGCTACCGAGCATGTGTCCCATCGGCTACATGAGCACTCCTGACAGAGAGAAGGGATTCAAGACAATCACCAAAGACCTTGATCGATTTACTATTGTCCGCCACATCTTCGACCTCATGCTCACCGGCAACTACACGGTTCCACAAGTATGGGACATCTCACGCAAGAAGCTCAACCTCACCACGTACAAGCGACGAAACCTTGGAGGTAAGCATCTCTCAAAAAGTGGCATGTATGCGGTCCTCAGCAATCCATTTTATTACGGCTGGTTCGAGTATCCGTTTCGAAGTGGTGAATGGCACAAGGGTGCGCATGAGGCGATGATTACCGAGGACGAGTTCAACAAGATCCAGCAGTACATGGGCCGAAGCAACAGACCGTCACTCAAAAAGAATCTCACCTTCGCTTTTACTGGCCTGATGCACTGCGGTAGTTGCGGTTGCAGTATCACCGCCCAGGCGAAAGTGAAGCGATGCAAGAATGGCAACGTCCATCATTACGTGTATTACAACTGCACCAAGAAGAAAGTTGATGTGAAGTGTCCGGAGAAAGTTGTGGAGCTCAAGAACTTAGAAATTGATATCAAGGAGAAGCTGAGTGAGATAACAATTTCAGAACGATTTAAAGAATGGGCTATCAGGCATCTCCACGAACTCCGCAAGACCGAAGCGGACACTGACTCATTAGTCCTAAAAGGCAAGAACAAAGAGCTTGAGGAAGTCACCAAGAATTTGCAATCACTCACCCTCAACTTCACCTCGC